>Ga0172369_10009935_pt1 | contig 10438 bp, 8 predicted proteins | sample LakKiv25m_FD_114539 | JGI IMG/M metagenome (GOLD analysis project Ga0172369, IMG submission 114539) | Freshwater microbial communities from Kabuno Bay, South-Kivu, Congo - kab_022012_11.25m | ecosystem: Environmental > Aquatic > Freshwater > Lake | place: Democratic Republic of the Congo...
AGGCTCAATACCGGCCTCTTTTCCACATGGGTGTAAACCCACGCCAAAAGCCTTCCGGAAGCGACCACCGGATCCCTCGTGTCCCCGACAATCTCACGGGCCCAGTTCACGACGGCCTCATCGTCGCTCTGAATGTTGAACCCCGGACTGAGATAGCGTGCGATATCTTCTGCCACATCCGTCAACGGCAGGGCATACCCGGCCTTCAGCGGGGCTTTCTCCTGGATGATTTCAAGTGTATCGCCGGAAAAACGTTGTCTTCCACGGTTCAGGGCATCCGCATCGAATGACGTTTTGTCCAGGCCCCCCACCCTTAGCTTCAGATAGGTCAACCGCTCTGCCTGCCGCAGTTTTGGCTTCACATCTATGGAGGTCATCTCATAGAAATCATAGGATTCCTCCCCTTTCAGATCCCTGGGAGCCGCTGCGGCGCTCGATCGGATGAGTGTAAGGCCCATGAAGCCCTTCTCTTTCAACGCCTCTCCCGCTTCATCCAACCAGAACACCAGCTTCTGGCCCCACATCTCTGTTTCCAGACGAAAAGTCTGATAGGTGATGCGGTTGATGACAAGGGCTTCCCTTCCGGCCACGGTGACCGTGACCCCTTTCTGGGCCATGGTTGTCGGATCGAACATAAGGAATGAAAATGATTCCCCTGCCTTCAATGGCCGACCCCTGAAAAAGAGCGACATCGCGGCGCCCGTCACTGGGGGACCAGCCAACGGAATCACATGGGTCTTTCTTTGCTTCCCCTCGCCGGTCTCTATCCGCATTCGCCCGTCGTCCACCTTTCCCGACATCTGAAACCGCACTATTCCCGACTCGATTCTGAGGGAAAAATGCTTCAACCGAAACCCACGATCCACAAGAGACCGGATGTTGGTTCGCATGGCGCTCGCCTGGCCCATGAGGTTGAGGTTCAGGACCACCTCTTCCCATATCAGGTAATCGTCCCCCAGGGGATCTATCTGGGTCATGGAATAGCCGACCTTTGAATCCTTGAGATAGATCTCCATCCAGTCACGTCCTGCTTCCTTGACCGCAACTGTTTTAGATGATATTTTATCAGGTTGTTCAGATTTCTGAAAGTGAGTTTTCTGGATCAGGAACCCGACTGTCAGCATCCACAGGAGGACAACAGCCCCTCCGATCCAGTTGAACATCTGTCTTCTGGGAAAAGGTTTCATCTTCGGTGGGACCTGTCCATTTGAGTGGCCTGGCCATGGCATAGACCCAGCCAGACAAAAAGACCGGCCCGCTCGTGGCCGGAGAACATGATTGAATCGTTGAATTGGAGAACGCGTTATAATGGATTGCGAACGCAGAAAAGAAACTGCGGGATTGCAAACTCAGGAATTAAGGAATTAGATGGCCGATTCGTCTTTAATTCCTGAATTCCTCATTCCCGAATTCGCAATGACCTGTAAAAAGGGTCCGTTACAGGGTGCGGTTACATCTTGTATTTTCCGAAATCTTCCGGGTTAAGGCTTTCCAGAATCTCCTGCCACTTTTTCCCTTTTTCCGATTTATCCTGGGCTTCAGCCTTCAGGTCAATTCGGCTGGACTTGCTGATGACCTCCTCGGCCACGAAGATCGGCGCCTTCAGCCTGAGGGAAAGGGCAATCGCATCGCTCGGTCTGGCATCGATCGACATCTCTTTCCCATTGAATTTGAAGTGGATAAGGGCATAATAGGTGTTGTCCCTGAGATCACAAACCTCAATCCTGCTGACCTCCACATTCACCATTTCCATCATATTCTTGAGCAGGTCATGGGTCATAGGCCTCGAAAATTTGACGCCCTCCAATTCACTGGCAATGGCCGTTGCCTCTAACAATCCAATCCAAATGGGCAGTGTGGCATCCCCGTCAATCGCCTTGAGGATGACAATAGGGCTGTTTGTGATGGGATCCACCGTCAGCCCGGATATGATCATAGGTGTATACATGATTACCCCCTCAATCTATCAAGCGCATCCTGTGTGCGTATTCTGCTATTTTTAACCATACAATCCTTTTTGTCAACCGCCATGAATCGTCCATCGCCCCATTCGCCCGAATGCCTCACAAATAGCCCCGCCTATGGCAAAGCGGCGCTCATATCGGGATTATGAAACCGCTGACCCCTGAACTGAAGGTTATCCCCCTCTCAACCTATTAACGATTGCTCCTTGTCAGTCATGCCTGACTGTTGTAGAATGTCTTGGTTGCTCAATAGTGATCTTCAGCACGCCACGAAAATCGCTCCCGAGGTAAAAACCCATGTCAGATGAAAGGCCCCTTTATCCATTTATTCTCGACCATAAGCCTGGCCTTTTCTTAGACAGGCTGCTCTACCAGCTTTTCAAGCGCGTTCAGTTCAATACGAACATGACGGAATCTCTGAAGCAGATGCACCGGCAGGGAACCGTTGTCTATGCCATCAAATACAGGGGACAGTTGGATTATCTTCTCTACCATTACCGGTTCCGGAAAAGCCGTCTCCCCTACCCCAAAATCGCCTTTAATCTGAACATGTCACTCATTCTGCCCCTCTCCCAGCTCTTCAGGATCTTGAAATTTCAGATGGCCTATCTCTTTAGACATGGCTCGCTGCCGGACCCCTATAGCACCGGCTTTCTTGAAAGGGCCATTGTGGAGGGCACCCCTGCGCTGATCTGCCTGGTGGACCCCAAGGGGTTTACCAGACACTTCATTCACGCAGAAAAGGACCCGCTTCAGTTCCTTATCGAAACCCAAAAAAAATCCGAGCGGCCCATCTACCTGGTGCCTCAGCTCATTCTCTACAAGAAGACCCCGGAAAAGGACCATCCGAACCTCTTCGACATATTTTTTGGATTCAAAGACAAGCCCGGGGCCGTCAGAAAGATCATCCTCTTCTTCAGGCACAACCGTCAGGCCTTCATCGATTTCGGGACCCCTCTCGATTTGCAGAGCCACCTGAAGGCCCATGACCCAGATGATCCCCCGGAAGGGATCGCCATGCAGGTCAGACAGATACTCCTTGAAAGCATTGACCAGCAGAAGCGGGTGATCCTGGGACCGGTCATTAAGTCAAAACAGCAATTCAAGGAAAAAGTTCTTAAAGACCCAATCGTTATGGAGGCTATTCAAACCAAATCCTCTGGGAATTCCGCCCGGCGGAAGCACGTGAGAAAAGAGGCCGCCGCCTACTTTGACGAGATCGCTGCCGATTACAATATCGCCTACATCCAATTTGCCAACATCGTGTTGACATGGCTCTGGAAGAAGATGTTTCAGGGGATTGACGTGGATCCAAACGAACTGGCCACCGTAAGGGAATGCGGGAGGAAAGGCCCGGTCATCTATGTCCCGTCCCACAAAAGCCACATCGATTACCTGGTCCTCAATCATACCCTATACCAGCACCACATGCACATACCCCGGATCGCGGCGGGCAAAAACCTCTCCTTCTGGCCCATGGGGCCTTTTTTCAGAAAATCGGGCGCCTTTTTCATTCGGAGGAGTTTCAAGGGCGCCAGACTCTATGCAACGGTGTTCACAAGATACATCACGGCCCTCCTCGAGGAGAGGCATCCCCTGGAATTCTTCATTGAAGGGGGCCGCAGCCGAAGCGGCAAGCTGGTCCTTCCCAAGATCGGCTTTCTGTCTATCCTGATTCAGGCGTTTAAGGAAGGGCACTGCGACGATCTGGTCTTTGTCCCCGCTTCCATCACATACGATCGCATCATCGAGGAACAGTCCTATCTCAAGGAAATGGGGGGGAGCGAGAAGAAAAAGGAAAGCTTTCAACAGGTGATCCGGACCCGGCATTTCCTGAAAAAGAAGTATGGAAAAATATATATCCGGTTCGGCCAGCCCCTCCTGCTCAAAGAGTATCTGGAGAGACATGGCGACATGGGGGACAAGGCCCACAAGCGTCTGGCCTTTCATCTCATCCGCGCCATCAACCGTGCGAGCCTGGTAACCCCCATGGCCCTCCTGGCATCCGCCGTCCTCACCCGACACCGTCGCGGGTTTCACCTTCAGGAGTTGATGAATACGGTTGCCATCCTCATGCGCTTTCTTGAGAAATATCAGATCCCCATGGCCACAAGCCTCTCTAACTGCGACAAGGCCATCGAAGAGATCCTTGCCCTTTTGGTCAAGAGCAGCGTGGTCAACGCCCTGGAGGACACCGGCGGGTCAGAGGTCTTCTATTATGTGGATGATGAAAAAAAGAGAGAACTCGAATACTACAAGAACAACATCGTCCACTCTTTCATGTCCCATGCATTTGTGGCCCTCTCCCTCCTAACCGGAAAAGACGAGATCAAGAGCGCCGGGTCGCTCCTCAGCGATTACGAGTTCTTCAAAAAGCTCTTTCGTTATGAGTTTATTTATGATGGAGGGATCACCGTCAAGGACAAGATCGACGAGGCGACCGGCTATTTTATGGAGGCCTCGTATATTGCCGCAAGCGCTTTCCCTGATGGGTTCAGGGTAACTCGATCCGGTTTTGATCAGTTGCCCATCTGGGCGTCCTTTACAAAGACCTTCATCGAATCCTACTGGATCGCCACACGTGCGGTTATCTCCAACGATAAACGCGGCGGGAATAAAACCGAACTGTTGAAGAATATGAATTACTTAGGCCAGAGATTTCACAAACAGGGCGTCATCAACCACCTGGAAGCCGTCTCCCGTCTCAGCTTTGAGAATGCCCTCCGCATCATCAACCAAGACATCCTTGTACATTCCAGTAAATCAGAAGCAGATCTCTCCCAGGCGAGCGAAAGGCTGACCAGGTTCAGTCAGCGGCTCCACGAGCTCTCTCATCACACCGAATGACCGCCAATGCCCTGTGCCAACATAAACCCATATGCCATACCCTTTCCCAAATGTATCATGTCCTAATGGAGGTGTGATATGACAACCATCGAGGAGTTGATCAAGCGCGGTGACGCCCTCATTATCGTTGATGTTCAAAAGGATTTTTGTCCCGGCGGCGCACTGCCCATTCCAGACGGCGAGACAGTGGTCCCTGTCCTGAACAAATGGATTGACGCTGCCGTCGCCCGGAACGTGCCGATCTACGCCTCACGGGATTGGCACCCTGTTGGCCATATGAGTTTCAAGGAGCGCGGCGGGCTCTGGCCGCCCCATTGCATCCAGGACAGCGACGGGGCCCGCTTTCATCCGGACTTGAATCTGCCGGAGGGCTCAATAAAGATCACGAACGGCGTAAGATTCGATAAGGATCAATACTCCGCATTCGATGATACGGGCCTTGCCGAGGAGTTGCGCAGGGAAGGCATTCACCGGTTGTGGGTGGGGGGGCTCGCCGAGGACGTATGTGTACTCGCGACCATACTGGATGGATGCAGAGAGGGTTTCGAGGTGACGCTCATTACGGACGCGACGCGACCCATCACACCGGAGGGCGGGGAATCAGCACGGAAAAAGATGCAAGACGCTGGCGCACGCGTTATTCAGACTGGATGAACCCTCCTGATTGCATGATGCAAACCGGGCCGGTCCGTGACGTCGCCGAGGCTTCATCCCGATGGTGTGATTCAGTTGCTTCTGACAGTTTCATATAATCCCCGTATGCTGCCAGGGTGTAGGTTCTGTCCAGGGCATCAACTCGGGGCTGGAATTCCGATATAAGGATTAAACGAGAAACGGTGTTGGCGAAAGAAATTCGGACAGGCCGGATCAAGAATTTTCAGCTATGGGTTGTTCGGTGTATTTGGCATAGACCTGTTCCCGGGTGATATGGAGTTCTTTTGCAATGTCGTGGACAGGCACATTGGCCAACATGAAGACTTCATGGGACGGAAAGATCCCGAAATAGTCGCTTGAACTATCATGGCTGAATCGTTATCCGCCAACATTTGCACTTCCAAACAGCTCAGACTTGTGGTATGGTTGCACGTCTTGGCTGGAATCGCTCCTGCCTCGAAGAGACGGGGACACCTTTTCAAGGGGTCAAAACAGAAGCGCCTATGGCAGGAAAAATACCTATCATTGACACCACCAATTATGAATTAAGGAGAGCTACAGACAGGAAATGAACGCCGCGAATAAGAAAAAAAGAGGACTGAATCGTCCCAAAACCTATGAAAACAATTGCGGAAAAGACCCTGATTTTTTTGCCAACCTATTCATCAACTCACCCATTGGCATTTATATCGCCCAGGATGGAAAATTCGCATTTCTCAATCCGGAATTTTTAAGGATTTCGGGCTATAAGGAGGAGGAGCTGCTGGGCTCCAGCTCATTAAATATCGTCCATCCTGAAGACAGGGAGATGGTCAGAACAAGCTCCATTCGAATGCTGAAGAGAGAAAGCATGAGCCCGTATGAACACCGGGTGATCACAAAGGATGGTGAAATCAGGTGGATCATTGAGACGGTCACCTCGATTATGTATGGAGACCGCAGGGCCGCCTTGGGATATTTTATGGATAATACCCAGAGCGTACTTACCAAAGAGGCATTGCTCTTATCAGAGGACAAGTTCAAAAAGGTCTTCCGTTCCAGCCCGGACTGGTTTGTCATCAGCACCCTCGAGGATGGTTTTTATGTGGATGTGAACGAGGCCTTTTTGCGCACTACCGGTTATCAAAGGCAGGAGGTGATCGGAAAGAGTTCGCGCGAACTGGGCATCTGGGTACAGCCCAAGAAGCGATCGGAGATGCTCGAAACCCTTCGAAAAGAAGGCGCCGTCAGAAATATGGAAGTTGAATTCCGGATGAAATCTGGAGAGATCCGTAATGTGCTCTGGTCGGCTGAAGCGATCGATTATGGCGATGAGAAATGCCTTATTGCGGTCACCCGTGATGTGACCGCACGCCATCGGGCCCAGCAGGAACAACTCAAACGGGAGAAGCTCCAGGGAATTTTGGAAATCGCAGGCGCCACATGTCACGAGGTCAATCAACCGCTCCAATATATGTGCCTGCTGCTCGATGAACTCTTGAAAGATTATCCGGGAAACGGAAACCTGCTGGAAATCAGAAAACAGTGTGACCGGATCAAGTCCATTACCCAGAAAATGGAGTGCATCACCGTCTATGAAAGCATGGATTACGTCCAAGGGAAAAAGATTGTGGACATCAATCAGGCGTCAAAAAAAGGGTAAAGAGGGCTCTCAGAAATTGGTCAGCATTTCGCCGGTATAGCAATCTGTTGACGAAACTGACGTCGGGACCAGGGTGGGTGCTTGGGATAAAAGGAGGCTGCCTTGATTGTCGAGGACGAGTTCGGCAATATGCTATCAGGGGGAAAGTGATCCCTCAGGTGCGGATCTTCAGTTGCTCAATCATCCCGTCTGCAAACCTGAATATATAGTCTCGCTGGCTGGGCGTAGAATAGGCCGGACAGTCGCACCGCATGCTGTTCAATGTGCGGACAAACAGTTCCAGCCTGATCCAGTCCGGGCCCAGTTCCACGGCAAAGACATGCGGCCGGCACTGGACGTGGAGATACTGGGTTTCGTTGAGGAGATCGTTGGGTATCTGGACCCAGAAGATCTGGTCGAGACTGGAACGGATGGCGTGCTTTGTAAGAAACCCCTTGATGTGCGCCATCTCCTGGACCGGGATTTCATCAATCAGGTACGCCCTCATGGTGTTAAATTCCCCTCTTCCATCGCATCGATTCTCTTGCCTCCCACATAAGCATCCGCCACTGAATACACCCAGAGGAGGATGAACAGCGCGGCCAACGTCCACAGAAGGGTCAGGTTTTCCGCCCTGAGCCTGGCCATTATCATGTCAGGATCTGAGATGTCGATGTTTCCTGATCTGAAGATGGCATGGATCAGGTGTGTTAGCTTGATGATCCCTGCAATAAAAAGGAGAAAAACGCCGCCTAAAAGCAGGCCCCCTTTTTTCAGCTCCTGATTCATAATCTGCCCCAGCCCCGGAACGATGAGGCCGGAACATAACGGTGATAGGATTGCCTTTTTCATCAGTAAAAATCCGTTAAGAAGGTGTTGACAAGCTTACGAACACTGCTCTTATATCCAAATACGCCCGCAGTGTCAATGCGGCTTGAGGACTTTTTGTGATGAACCCGCTGACGGACCTTATCCAGGTCAATATCCCTTTCACCATGCTCTCGAAAACCCATCTGGATCGTTTCATTAAACATCGGCTCAACCCCGAAATAGGATTTGATGCCGAGTCCCTGGACGCCTATCCCTTTTCCCATATGGAAGCGGTAGCCGGACGGCTCCGGGACGCAGGGCTTTCCATCACCTTTCACGCCCCCTTCATGGATCTCTCCCCCGGCTCGCCGGATTCCAAGGTCAGGGACCTTACCAGACATCGACTGCTGCAGGTCATCCGACTCATACCCCTTTTTAGGCCGAAGACGGTTGTCTGCCATACCGGATACGATCACAGACGATTTTGGCATATCCGGGATCTCTGGCTCGACAACAGCCTCCACACATGGTCCCGGATCGCCGGTGAGATCCGATCCGGGGGCGCCAGAATGATGCTGGAAAATGTCTATGAGCAGTCTCCGAACGATATGATCGACCTCCTGGAGAATCTCAAGGATTTTGGGGTCGGCTTCTGCCTCGATTCCGGTCACCAGGCCGTTTTCAGCACCGCCCCCATAGCGGAGTGGATCGCCTCCCTGGGACCCTACCTCGGGCAACTCCATCTGCACGACAACTGCGGCAACCACGACGAACACCTGGCCATGGGGCAGGGGTGCTTCGATTTTCGCCAGCTATTCGAGCTCGTTATGACTGTCTCCCCAGCCCGGCCGGTGATCACCCTTGAACCGCACAAGGAAGAGGACCTTTTGCCCAGCCTGCGATATCTTGAGAACCTATGGCCCTGGTGACCGACGCATCGCCCTGGTTTTTCATTGAATTCCCAAGTCCTTTGAAGTAACATCCGGTGAGAACTCCTCAATTCCTTAATCCCTCAATCTGGAATTATTCTTGAGCCATGGATCATCCATTCCCCAAATCGGTTACCTCGGCAGAGAAATGCAAGCGGCTGATGGAGCTTTTGTCTCCGGACGAGACATGGGGCATTGTCATGAACGCCGACCCCGATGCCATTGCCAGCGCCCTGGCCCTCAAGCGCTTGTTCTGGCGGAAGGTGAGAAAGGTAACGATCTTCCACATCAACCCGATTGAACGCGCCGACAATCTGGCCCTGATCAGGCTCCTCAAGATCAAGATGCAGCGCATCCGGTCCATGAAAGGGAGAAAGATCCGCCGGTGGGCCATCGTGGACTCCCAGCCGCACCATCACGAACGGTTCATGAACCATCCTTTTGACATCATCATCGATCATCACCCGATAGGACCCCCGGTCGAGGCGGCCTTTATCGACATAAAAGAGGAATATGGCGCCAATGCAACGATCCTGACCGAATACCTCAGGGCGTCCAAAACCATCCCTTCGACGCGGCTGGCCACCGCCCTCTTCTATGGCATCAAAACAGACACCGACAACTTTGTCAGGGAATCGTCGCCCAATGACATGAATGCATTCCGGTATCTCTATCCCCTTGCCAATATGAATACCATTAAGAAGATCGAATCCTCGGAAATGAGCAGGGAAACCTTGAAGCACTTCCGCTTTGCCATGAAACAGGTGGTCTTTATAAAGGATATTGCCTACATCAACATGGAAGAGGTAGCACACCCCGATGTCCTCGTCATCATCGCCGATTTTTTTATGAAACTGGCTGAGGCCGAATGGAGCGTCGCTGCCGGCATATATGAGGACAGGCTGATTGTCATCCTGAGAAATGCAGGTTTCAGAGGCGACGCGGGCAAGACGGCACAGAGGCTCTTCGGGGGATGGGGAGGTTCTGCGGGCGGCCATAAGACCGCTGCCCGGGCTGAAATCCCATTGAAGAACCTGGTGGGTGAAATAGAAGACCGATCCCTGCCGAACCGAATGATCCTCAAGGAGTTAAAGCGGCTGAGACACACCGTGTCTGAAGGAGATGGATCCTGACAGCAGCATCCTACCCCTAATGATTGAAGACCCCGGCTGCAGGCAATGGGGAACGCGCTCGCTGTGAATTTTCAACTCCCTTCTATTTCTGCCCCGACGTCTCGGGAACTGTGAAAATGCGAAAATAAGGTCTCCGCCAGAGCCCGACTGATCCCCGGCGCCTGGACCAGATCTTCCACTGCCGCATGGGCGATAGACTCGATCCCTTTGAAGTGACGGAGCAACTGGGCCTTTTTTCCCTTCCCGATGCCGGGGATTCGGTCCAATTCAGAGCGCGTCAGGCGTCTCTCCCTTAGCTTCCGGTGGTAGGATATTGCCCGTCGGTGCGCCTCATCTCTGATCCGCATCATCAGGAGAAGTACCGGATGGTCAGCCTTCAGCATGAGCGGATTCTTCCTTCCGGGGAGATAAATCTTGTCGCGCGGGTCATGAGAAGGATTATCCGGTTTGGCAATGGATATGACCTCGGGCTTAGGGAAA
>Ga0172369_10009940_pt1 | contig 10434 bp, 9 predicted proteins | sample LakKiv25m_FD_114539 | JGI IMG/M metagenome (GOLD analysis project Ga0172369, IMG submission 114539) | Freshwater microbial communities from Kabuno Bay, South-Kivu, Congo - kab_022012_11.25m | ecosystem: Environmental > Aquatic > Freshwater > Lake | place: Democratic Republic of the Congo...
GCATCAGGCTTTCGCCCATTGTGCAATATTCCTAACTGCTGCCTCCCGTAGGAGTCTGGGCCGTGTCTCAGTCCCAGTGTGGCTGGTCAACCTCTCGATCCAGCTACCCGTCGTCGCCTTGGTGAGCTCTTACCTCACCAACTAGCTGATAGGAAAAAGGCTCCTCCTTGTCCGCCGGAGCTTTACCCCGAAGGGAACTATCGGGTATTATTCCACCTTTCGGTGGATTATCCCCGAGACAAGGACAGATTCCAATTTATTACTCACCCGTTCGCCGTGCACCCGAAGTGCACTCGACTTGCATGTTTTAGGCACGCCGCCAGCGTTCATCCTGAGCCAGGATCAAACTCTCCAAAGTTTGTTTTTCGAAGCAGCTTCCACTAAAAAGCAGAAAACTCTTCAAAAGTTTTTATGAGTAAAAATACTCAAGATTCACATTGACGTGATTTCAAATTTTCTCCACTATTCAGATTTCCAAGGTTCCTATTTAAAAAGCGTATTTGAGACGTAGAAATAACACATATCTGTCTTGCAGATTTCTTACCCCTCCTATTCTTGCGTCTGTCTATCTAATACTTCTCCCATAATAATAGAAAACCAATCTAAAGTCAAGCAGCAACTTTCATCATCTGTTATAATGGAACAAAGTAAAACCGTCTTATGACATCAGGCAAAAAATATCATCCACAAAAGAAAAGGTACAGACCGAATGAAAGTGATACTTTTAGATGCAAACATTGCAAGAAAGAAGTGTCAGGAGAGTCTATCGGGACAAGGCATAGGAATCACTGCCCATACTGTCTGTACTCCCTACATGTAGACATCAAAGTCGGTGACAGGAGGTCTGAATGTCACTCTCAGATGAAACCTATAGGTCTGACTCTACGCCCTGATGGGGAAATAGTAACAGTTCACAGATGTCTCAGTTGCGGGAAAGTCTCCCTGAATCGTATTGCCGGTGACGACAATCCGGAAACTATCCTGAGCCTCGTTAATCCTAAACTCGATATCCAAATCCCAAACATTGATTTCGTAACCGGTACAGAAGATGTGCTCACTCAACTCTATGGAAGAAAATAATATGATAGAGTGATGAAGTTGTCGAATCGCTTCGCTTGTTTTTTACAGTTCTAACAACTCCAACGTTTCCTTTACTTCTTCCTTAGCCACTTTTCTTTTCGAGCCTTCGCATGGAACTTTGTGACCTCTTTTCGAGTATACTTGAGATAAAAAAATACAAGCCATACATTTATAAGTGCAAAGATGCATAGTATTGTAAATGTCAAAAACCTATTCCCAAAAATGGGAAGATTCTCGTATCTCATGAAGGTAGATGCCAACCCAAGGATACCAAATGTCAGATAGCACCAGTAGAACTGGCTACCGAGAGGCTTAAAAGCAACGGCATCTTGTCTTCTCTTCAACATTGCCTTTACTACTACTGATAGCACAAGAATCAAAACAAAAAAAACAGTATATACATACCAGTAGTCGAATCTGTCTCCGGTTGAAAAAAGATAACCTTTATCAAACATACTGCTGAGACTCATTATGACTCCTTCTTTAATATCACTTCAAATGTCGATCCTTTGTCTTTTTCACTTGTCACATGCATTTGCCCATTGTAATGCTTCACAATTAAATTCGTCAAGTAAAGCCCCAGTCCTTCTCCTTCGAAGTTATACTTCAGAACATCGCTCCCGCGATGAAAGAAACCTACGATGCTATCCAATCTATCTTCTTCTATCCCGACGCCAGTGTCAAATACCGTGACCTTTAGTTCTGATACATTCGTCACTCTTACATCAACACTCCCACCTTCTACGCTAAACTTAATAGCATTTTCTACTAGATTATCAAGTACTTTTCCAAGCGCTTTCCTGTCTCCGACAAAGGTTGCTTCTCCCTCCGATGCATAGCGGAACTTTAAACTCTTAGCTTTAATCTGGCTATCATACTTCAGCCTTATGTCTTCAACGACTTCTTCCAGACTCACTTCATCACTTGAAAACTTTTCCTCTCCACTTAGAATACTTGTCGCAAATACAATGTCCTCAACTAGCGATGATAGTTTTTGTACTCCTATCTCCATCTCGACGATGTCTCCTGCAATCTCTTCTTTGGGCGAGTTGGGATCGGTTATAAAAGACATATACCCCTTGATGACAGAGAGTGGCGTCCGTAAATTATGAGAAACTAAAACCATAAATTCATCTTTGATATTGTTGATGCTATCCATATCTTTTGCATGCTGCTTTGCTAATCTGTACTTTCCATCGTAAATTAGAAAGGTGAAGATAGATATCATCACAGCCAAAACACCCCCTGCAACTAACATAAATATTACCTTGAATCTATCAAGCTTTTCATTGGCATCTTGATAGTTTACATGGTACTTAACTGAATACTTATGATTACCCCAGTCGTCAATGTGAGGTACAACGATATACTCGATACGATTCCCACTCTTCTTGGTGTATACCTCGCTAGAACTCAGTATATTTGTGTCAAGTTCCGATTTTATCTTTTTTTCATTTGTGCTTAAGGCACTGACACCAGAGTCAAAGAGCATATTGCCGTCCATGTCAATAATTTGAAAACTGCGAAAGTCCTTGTTGATGTCTCCTATTTGACCCATGACTTCCTGAAACTTCAAAGTACCGGAGTTATAGTAAAGTTCGTAAGTATCTATAATGTACCTACTGAAGATATTGCTTGAGGAAACGACGGATACTTCTTTGCTTTTATATATATCACTCTTTATTTGACCATAAATATAAACTGACATTACCACGGAAAGAGATAGCACTAGAAACAGGGCCAGTATAGTTAGCCAGTTTCTTTCGCTAATCTTCTTGTCAGAAGTCATCTTACCTACCAAAACCTCAGTTTAGAAAGAGGGTCTTTCTTTTCTGCCTCTACTTGGATCTCTTCAATGCCTTTGGCATTTTTAAAGTAAATATCAAGTGTCTCTGCCGGTTTCCATTCGATATTTTCTGTAACAAACCAGTTGATTTTCTTTGAGTATAGAGGAACAACAGGAACCTCGTCTCTAATGACTCGCATTCCTTCTTGAATAAGTTTCTGTCTTTCCCTTTGATTTGTTTCGCTTGCAAGCTTTGTCATTACTTCTCTTAGATTTTCGCTTTTAAATGCGCCCATATTTTGATCATTATCACTGAAAAGCGTGAGCAAAGTGTTTTGTCCGTCTCTTGAGTCTTCTGACCAGCTTATAAACCCTGCTCCAAATTCATGGGACATAAACCTGTTAATATAGATGTTTTCGTCTTTTTCCTTTATAACATCTAGTTCAACATCTATGTTAATGTCTCCCCATGACTTCTTGATATACTCTCCAACATCCTTTCTGGCTTCTCCAATCATAAGTTTAATGCTAAATCCTTCTTGATTCCCACTATCTTCCATCAGTTTCCTTGCTTTTTCTAGACTATACTCAGGTCTCTTTATACTTGGATCAAAGCCAAATGTCTGCCTTGCAACCACCTGACTTGCAGGTATTGCTATACCTTCCATAGTCTTGTTTATAAGATCTGCTGTGTCTAGAGCTTCCCACATCGCAAGTCTGACCCTTTTATCCCTTAGAGGATTGGGTTCTGTGCCTATATAATCCTTTGCTTTGTCTGAGTTGTTAAGGACCAGATAGAAAACTGCATTCTCGCTTACTGAGAAGTTTTTAGCTTTCCCGAAACCTGACATTTGCTGATATGCGTCCCTAGTCAATACGTCTATCATCTGAACATCTCCCTTTTGAAATGCCTCCACCTTATCCTTCTCATCTTGAGGATAGACTATAACAGTTACTTTTTTGACCTTTGGCTTTTCTCCCCAGTATTCATCATTTCTATCAAAAACTAACTGCTTACCTACGACCGTCTCCCCTTTGTTATATATAAAAGGACCTGTTCCCGGAGTATCTGCAAAAGTAATCTTTTTTGAACCATCTGGAACTATCAGGAGAAAAGATAACTTTGACGTAAGATATGGAGCCGGACTTGTGGTTTTGATTTCTACTTCCTGGGGGTTTATAACATTGACAGACTTGATCTCGGAGAAATAATAGTTTAGTTGGCTGTCCGGATCACCCTTTATAGTATCAAAGGTGTACTTGACATCGTTTGCTGTAAAAGCCTTACCATCAGAGAACTTTACATCTTTTCGAAGGAAAAACTTCCAGGTAGTATTATCAGGATTTGACCAGTTCGTTGAAAGAGCCGGCTCTAGCCTTCCATCTTCACTATAAGACACTAGTGAACTATATACATTGTTAAATATGTAAGATGTCTGATCATAGTTTTTTGTTGGCCCTATATCCTGACCTGTCATATCAGTGGAAAGACCGACCTTCAGATTTTCTATCTCAGTATCAACCTTTTTTGTCTGAACAGTAGTAATATTTTGCGTGTTTAGATAATAGACAAATCCTACAATACTTATAAAAATAGTGCTGAAGATTGCTAAAAGAATAACTTGAAAAAGTCTACTTTTAAAAAATGATGTTTTTTGTTCACCCACATTACCCTCTCCTTCTGTTAATGGCCTAGACTGTGTCCACAGTCGATAAAGCCTCTTTACTTTTCTTCTTTAGATATAATCTCATCTATATCTTCGTCTTCACCAAAAAAGTCGATGTCGTCTATGCAATGTGAACAGACCTTCTCCCCGTCCTCTTCTATCATCACATTGCCGCACTTCGGACAAAGTGATGAACCCTGCTCTACATCTCCTTCTTCTTTCTTCGGCATGTCTTTTTCTTGTTTATCCATAAGAAAATTATATGATAAAAAGTTCCTGACGACAATATCTTTTACTTAATAATAAAGGACCCGCTTTCCTCTGCGGATCCTTTGTGGATTTCTAATTACCAGAGTTTTATTTTTTGCCGTCTTGTTTTGGACTTTGCGAATAGAAGAGATATCCGCCAATGCCGGCCAAGATTAGTAAGAATATGATACCCCAGAGCGGAACGCTCTTCTTGTCTTTTACGTCAGTCTTTTCATTCTTGTTGTCACCCGACTTGTCATCTCCCTTGTCCGTAGTATCAGCTTTCACGTCTCCCTGTGCAATGGTGGAACCATCTCCATAGTATGTGGGAGTGTAGTCTGTAGTAGCAACCGCTAACTGAGCCTTTGGTACTACCGGTCCTGCCGGAGGATTTACTGTTTCGGAAGAAAGAACTACAGGCGCAGCAACAACATTAACTGTCCTTGTCACTTGTGTTGCATTATTCCCTGCTGCATCAACGGCATCATAAGTCACAGTATAGGAACCAACTTTTGTTACATCTACGCTTGAGGCATCAATAGTAGAGGTTAATCCTGTATCGATATTATCAGTGACTGTTGCTCCTGACTCTGTGTATGCTGTTCCTACCTCAATTTTCTGAGGATTGGCTCCTGTTAACAGGATGTCTGGAGCAATGTTATCAACCGTATAATCTGCACCACTAGTCGGAACAGAGATAACTGGATTTCCTGCAATATCAGTACCGGTAGCTAGAGCAATCGTTGTATTTCCATTACCATCCTCTACAGTTCGATTATAAGTGTAGTGAGTAGCATCGACTTTAGACATATCAGTGTCAGCTAAAGTTTCTACGCCTGATAATGATATTTGCATAACTGGAGTATCTGCTATGGCTTCGCTGAAGGTGGCTGTAATCCCCAGAGTATCCCCTTCCTTTACCACTCCACCAATGGGTGAGTATGCTATAACTGCTGTAGGTGCAACAGTATCAAGCGTTAAGTTCAATGGAGCGCTTTCAAACTCATCACCTACTTTTGCAGTGATAACCTTGTCACCATCAGTCACACTATCAGCTCCTAGCTGACCGTGCACTACATTAAAGGTGTATTCGCCAGATGTTATGTCACTGTCCGTCAGTACTGTTGTCAGTGGCGTAGTAAATGAATCTCCGCCTAACAGCAGTTCCAGTGTATCCCCGGGTACAGCTCCACTGGTTCCCAATGGCACCACTACATCAAATCCGGTTGTCTCTTCTACTGCATTAATATATGGACCGGCTGCTGCTGTCGGAACGCCTGTCGAGTCGGTAGCTGCATACGTTGATGCCGGCATGATACCTACTGCTAGTACCGGCTGAATTGCAATCATCACAATAGCCAATGTCGTAACTTTTCTTTTCAGATTTTTAAATATTTTCTCTATTTTACTCATTTTCTCCTCTTTATTTACCCCTCCGATTTGATAGCTATATTTCAACTTTTGAATCTTTTATTTTCCCTTTTTTTATTTTTCGCCACTCTGTTGTTTAGTCGTTTTGTTTTTCAGTTTCTATATATGTAATGTTGTTAGAACAATGTTTGAAACGCTATACGCTTTTGTCAGTTTTAGGTTCACATACTAAAACCGATCACCCTCCCTCGAATACTCTAGTTGTCAAAAAAGACAGACTAAACTCGAGGAGAAGTGATCGGTTTCACCACTAACCGGCCCGAAATACTTCGGACTGCCCCATAGACACCTTGTGACCAGCTTCTTACAGCTACAGTATGGCGCCCCCATAGGGTTACGGTTCCACTTTCCAAACTGTTTATTCATTCTAACTTCCACAAAGAAAAATTTCCGGTTGCGGAATTTTTTTGATTTTTATATTTTTATTTTTATCGAATTTCTGACTCCCTTGAACTTATTTAACCCAAAGAAGTATCGGTATACAAATGATAGAAACATATGCGATAAAAGTAAAGAAAAATATTTTTTAAATTGTAGAAAATGTTCTATCACTCCGCTTGAAGGAATTGAAGATTTATTTATATCCTTATCCCTCATTTCCAACAGCTCTAACAACTTCCTCATTTATTCTTTCTAACTTGAGTTCTTTTGAAGTTAACCCCAGAAGTCTTGGCTTTTTTTACAGTAGACTTTACTACAGTTTTCTTAAAAGAAACATTAGATTTGACAGATTCCTTCGCTATAGTCTTTTTAGCTACTGGCTTCTTTATCTGACTTACTTTCTTTGAAAATCTATCAGGTTTCACTGCGACTTTCTTAACTGCAATTTTTTTACCCGCCGTGGAGGGCTTGGGTGGAGTCTTCGAAAGAGTTTTCTTCTGAACCGGTTTTCTAACAGTATTCTTTATACCTGCTGGCTTTTTCTTCTGGACCTGTCTTGGCACTTTTTTGACTGCTTCTTTTGCGGGATTAACCCCTTTCTCAGTATTTTGTCCCGTCTTTCCAGCTGTTTCATTTATATCCCCAAGTGGCATAGTCTGTTGTTTGTCTTCCTCCTCCACTTCTGCAATACATGCAACTGAAGCTACCTTGTCACTCTCGTCAATCCTCATGATTCTGACACCTTGTGTAGCCCTACCTATCTTTGAGATGTTTGTCAGTGGAGTTCGAATAATAACTCCATTTGCAGAAACAACTACTAGGTCATCTTTATCGCTTGAGATGACACGAACATCAACAGTCTTACCGGTTTTCTTCGTTACCACACCAGCTTTTATACCGATGCCGCCTCTTCTGTGAGGAGTAAACTGCTCAAGTTTCGTTCTTTTTCCATATCCATTTTCCATCACAACTAGCAACTCTCCATTTGGAACTATAGGATCCATACCGACCACTTCATCGTCTGACTTTAATCGGATTCCACGCACTCCACGGGCAGCTCTGCCCATTGGGCGAACATCTTTTTCGTTGAATCTGATAGCCAGAGAGTTCTTCGTTGCTATGATAATATCACTAGCACCATCAGTCATCTTTACCCATTTCAACTCGTCTTTTTTATCTAGGTTGATAGCGATAATACCCGTCTTTCTGATATTTAGGAAGCTATCTAGAGGAGTCTTTTTTATAGTTCCCTTCTTAGTCGTCATCATCAGATATTTGCCTTCCTTCTGCTCAGGAACATTGATGATAGCCGTCACTACTTCTTCAGGAGCAAGCTGTAAAACATTTACTATGGGTTGGCCCTTTGCTATTCGGGAAGCGACAGGGATCTCATATACAAAAGTCTGGAAAACCCGCCCCTTGTTAGTGAAAAAGAGAACATTATCATGGTTTTTCGTATAAATCATATGAGTTACCAAGTCTTCTTCCTTCGTTTTCATGCCCACGACGCCCTTGCCTCCTCGATGCTGGACTCTATAGGTAGTGACCGGTATGCTTTTCACATAGTTGCCCTTTGTCAAAGTTACTATAACTTCTTCATTTGGTATTAGGTCTTTATCGGAAAAATCGCCAATGCCCGTTTTGACTACTTTTGTCCTTCTCTCATCACCGTACTTGTCTTTCATCTCTGAAAGCTCTTCTTTTATTATTGCGTAAATCTTCTTTGGATGAGCTAGGATGTCTTCTAGCTTTGCAATTAGTTTTTGCAGCTCGTCATATTCGTCTTGGATTTTCTGACGTTCAAGTCCTGCTAGGGTTTGTAGTCTCATTTCTAGGATTGCCTGAGCTTGTATTTCGCTTAGCTTGAATCTTTTTACCAAGTTGACCTTCGCTACTTCCTTGTCCTTTGACTTCTTGATAGTTTCGATGACTTCATCAATTCGCTTCAATGCTATCAGAAGACCTTCTAGTATGTGTGCACGTGCCTTTGCCTTCGCCAGTTCAAACTCGGTTCTTCGTGTGACAACCTTGAATCTGTGCTTGATAAACTCTTCCAGAATATTTTTCAGGGTCAAAACTCTCGGTTGAACGTTGTCTACTAGAGCCATCATATTGGCGTGAAATGCCCACTGCAGTTGAGTCATCTTGAAGAGTTGGTTTAGAATCTTGTTTGGATGAGCATCTTTCTTGATATCTACTATTATACGTACGCTTTTCTTCCTATCAGACTCATCGCGCAGGTCACTAATCCCGACTATTTTCTTATCTTTCACAAGGTCAGCAATTTTTTCAATAAGCGTCGCTTTATTTACTTTGTATGGTATCTCAGATATAACGATTCTGAATCCACCCTTTTTCTTTTCTTCAATCTCAGCGACTCCCCTTATGACTATCTTCCCTTTACCTGTAGCGTATGCTGCTTTGATATCATCAACATTGTAGATGATGCCACCAGTCGGGAAGTCCGGGCCCTTTACGTGATGCATAAGGTCCTCAACTGTTGATTCAGGATTGTCTATAAGCTCATGAATGGCATCAACGAGTTCACTTAAGTTATGTGGAGGGATAGCCGTAGCCATACCAACAGCGATACCTATCTGCCCATTTAGTAGTAGATGAGGCAACTTTGCCGGCAAAACTTGTGGCTCTTTCTGAGAACCATCATAGTTAGGAACAAAGTCTACGGTATCCTTCTCTATGTCAGCAAGGAGCTCTTCTGATATTTTCTTCAACTTCGCTTCTGTATAACGATAGGCAGCCGCTGAGTCTCCGTCCATGGAGCCAAAGTTTCCCTGACCGTCAACGGTCGGATATCTCATATTCCAGGTCTGTGCCATACCAACCATCGTGTCATACACGGCGGTGTCACCATGCGGGTGATACTTACCCAAAACCTCACCGACTATTTGTGCAGACTTTCTATATCTGGCGCCGCTTCGAAGCCCTAGCTTGTCCATCGCGTATAGAATCCTTCTATGAACAGGCTTCATACCATCACGAACGTCAGGAAGTGCGCGAGCCTTTATCACACTCATCGCATAGTCTAGATAGCTCTCCTGCATCTCATCGTTGATATCACGGGGCTTTATATTGCCTATCTGATTTAATTCTTTTTCTTCTTCGTTTGCCATTTTATTCCTTAATAGTTACTGGTCCATCCATAGGACCATCATCCGGAGAATTTTCCAAAAGATCTTCTAATCTACTTATTTCTAATAATTTTTCAATTTTATCTGGATTATTTTTGATTAACTCGTCTAGTTCAGGATCTTCAATAGTATACTTACAATAATGTAACATATTCTTGGGTCTCAATGGTCTGATGTCTTCCCCTCTTTCATGCATAGTTTTAAGTATCTTAAATAAATTTTTGTAATCTTCATCCTGCTCGTCATCAATTAACTCATCATGTAGTTCTTCTATACCTTTCAGTTCATCCAGTGAGAAACACTTAACTTTCCCTGCTTCAGCCAACTCCAATATCCTGTAGTAGACGAGGCCCACATGTACACCATCGTCATAACCTTCTCCGATGCTGACGTTTTGATATCCATCCTTTACCTCTTCCCAGTTTTTAGGATTAAACTCTTCATGTTCTGCATTTTTTTTCATTTCATCCATAATTATATATCCAAATTCTTAACATCTTTCGCATGTGTCTGTATAAACTTCTTCCTCGGTTCCACCACTTCTCCCATTAAAACCGAAAATACTTCGTTTGCTTTTTCTGCGTCATCAACAGTAACCTGTAAAAATACACGTTTTTCGGGATCCATAGTAGTTTCCCATAGTTGCTCAGGGTTCATCTCACCAAGACCTTTGTATCTCTGAGGGGTCTTA
>Ga0172369_10009941_pt1 | contig 10434 bp, 11 predicted proteins | sample LakKiv25m_FD_114539 | JGI IMG/M metagenome (GOLD analysis project Ga0172369, IMG submission 114539) | Freshwater microbial communities from Kabuno Bay, South-Kivu, Congo - kab_022012_11.25m | ecosystem: Environmental > Aquatic > Freshwater > Lake | place: Democratic Republic of the Congo...
CGATACCCTCGCCATTTGGCGAGGGTAGTTCATGTCGGTGCTTTTGCCTTGTCTTCAGGAGCACTTGAGTTGCCGACACCCAAAGACTTTTCCATCAAGACCACGTCCAGCCAGCGATCAAATTTCCAGCCACAGGCCGTCAGCGTGCCCACGGGCTGGAAGCCAGCGCTGCGATGCACGCCAATCGATGCGTGGTTGGCCGAATCACCAATCACTGCAATCATTTTTCTGACGCCTTGGCGTTCGGCCTGGCTGCACAGTTCGGCCAGCAGTGCCCGGCCCATGCCCTGTCCGCTGCATTCTGGGGCAAGGTAGATGGAGTCTTCGGCGCTGAAGCGGTAGGCGGGTCGGGGTTTGAACCAGTTGCAGTACGCATATCCCAGCACGCGATCACCGTCTGTGGCGACCAAAAAAGGCAGTTGCTTGGTCAGAACGTCATTGCGTCGCTGAAGCATTTCTTCGATCGTGGGGGGTGTGATCTCGAAGGTACCTGTCCCGTGTTGCACGTGGTGGGCATAGATGGTGGTGATCTGTTCGATGTCGGTGGGTTGGCTGGAGCGCAAGATAGGCATAGTGGTGGACTCGGTATAATGCTCGGCTGTCTGATGTGTCGCTGACCGGGTGGTCAAGTCGCGTGTCTCAAACATCCGGCATTGTGCTCAATTTTCGTGGCATTGCGGTGTCACTTCCCAAAGGATTAATCATGGTCGTCATTCGACTCGCCCGTGGCGGAGCCAAGGCTCGCCCGTTTTTCAATGTTGTGGTGGCTGACAAGCGCACCCGTCGCGACGGTCGCTTCATCGAGCGCATCGGTTTTTACAACCCGATCGCCACCGCCAATGAAGAAAGCATTCGTATCGCGCAAGACCGCCTGGCTTACTGGAGGAGCGTTGGCGCTCAGGCCTCTCCTACGGTAGAGCGTTTGGTAAATCAGGCAGCAAAAAAAGCGGCTTGATTTTTATCATGTTGCCCGGCCTGGACCCTGCCGAATTGCCGGCAGACGCCATTGAAGTCGGGCGCATTGGCGAGGCTTGGGGCGTCAAAGGATGGTTCAAGGTTTTGCCCCACAGCGCCGATCCTCAGGCGCTTTTTTCTTCCAAGCGTTGGTTTTTGGTTCACGCAACCAAAGGCTCGGTGTCTTCTGCCAGCTCATTTTTGCTCAAGATCAAACAAGCCAAGTCCCATGCGGAGGGTGTGGTTGCGTGTGCCCAAGAGATCGAGGATCGCAACGCTGCTGAAGTTTTGCGTGGCGCAACGGTGTATGTGCCGCGATCGAGCTTTCCCACGCTCCCCGAAGACGAGTACTACTGGACCGATGTGATCGGGTTGCGGGTGATCAATCGACAAGGCGTTGACTTGGGGCAGGTACGTGACCTGCTGGCCACGGGCGCACAGACTGTTCTGGTGATCGAGTATCTGCAAGACGGTAAGTTGCTGGAGCGCATGATCCCCTTTGTTGCGGCGTTTGTTGACAAAGTTGATCTGGTTGCTGAGCAAATCACGGTTGATTGGCAGCCAGACTACTGAACTCGCGGCGATGCGTTTTGACGTTGTCACCCTTTTCCCTGAATTGTTTGAGCCGTTTCTGACGACAGGCATCACCCGACGCGCGTTTGCATCGGGCGGGGTGGACGTGCGACTGAATAACCTGCGGGATTTTGCCGACGGTACTTATCGGCGTGTTGATGACCGACCTTTTGGGGGAGGTCCGGGCATGGTGATGATGGCCGAGCCGCTGGCGCAATGTGTGCAGGCCATTCACGCGCAGCGCGGCGACGTGCCCGTGGTGCTTTTTTCGCCAGTGGGTAAACCTTTGACGCACGACGATGTGGTGCATTGGGCTGACAGCACGGGTGCCATCCTGATTTGTGGCCGTTATGAAGGCGTGGATCAACGTTTTATTGATACCTACGTGACGCAACAGATCAGCCTGGGCGACTTTGTTTTGTCTGGAGGCGAGATTGCAGCGCTGGCCTTGCTGGATGCGGTAGCCAGGTTACAGCCAGGCGTTTTGGGGGACGTGCAAAGCCATGTGCAAGACAGCTTCAATGTGGCCATGGACGGTTTGCTGGATTGCCCGCACTACACCCGCCCCGAGGTCTGGCAGGGGCAGGCCGCACCTGAGGTTTTGTTGTCGGGACATCATTTGCACATCGAGCGCTGGCGCCGGGACCAGCGCTTGCGGCTCACCCAGCGCCTGCGGCCCGATTTGATTGAGCGCGCGCGACGTGGCGGGCGTTTGGCACCAGCTGATGAGACCGTTTTGTCAAGCCAGCTATAATGCCCGGCTTTTCGATCCTCTGTCAGACCGCCGAGCCATTGGTCTTTGGCCTGCGTCAATCCCGGCGCTGGTGCTGACACGATCTTTTGAGGACCTTATGAACCTGATGCAAACCCTTGAGCAAGAAGAAATTGCTCGTCTGAACAAAACCATTCCCGACTTCAACCCAGGCGATACCGTGGTGGTCAGCCTGAATGTGGTTGAAGGTACGCGCAAGCGTCTGCAGGCCTACGAAGGTGTGGTTATTGCCAAGCGCAATCGCGGCTTGAACAGTGGCTTTACTGTGCGCAAGATTTCCAGTGGTGAAGGTGTGGAGCGTACTTTCCAGACGTACAGCCCACTGATTGCCAGCATTGAGGTCAAGCGTCGTGGTGACGTGCGTCGTGCCAAGCTGTACTATTTGCGTGACCGCAGTGGCAAGTCGGCTCGTATCAAGGAAAAGTTGCCGGCTCGCAAAGCATCAGCCGAATAAGCGCGTCTTTATATCAAAACCGCCTTTGTCACACTGGGCGGTTTTTTTATGTGTGTTGTGCGTAAGCGTGTCCGCTTGCGTTGTAATGCTCGCCATGAAGTCATCCATCGCGCAGCTCGTTGACCCCAGGCGGGCACCTGTGATTCAGGTGGATCGTCATTTGCCAGCGGTGAGCGACAACGCGCTGGCACCAGCCAACCTGCGACAGCGCTTTTTGCATCCGCCGTCGTGGCAACCAGAACTGCTTGCAGAGAAAAAGTTTCTGGATCGACCCTTGATGCATGCCGCCGTGCTGGTACCGATCGTGGCGCGACCGACGCCAACTGTGCTGCTGACACAACGCGCCGCGCACTTGTCCACCCATGCCGGGCAGATTGCTTTTCCGGGCGGCAAGCTCGATGCGAACGACGCCGACGCCACCGCTGCGGCTTGCCGTGAAGCATTTGAAGAGGTGGGCTTGACCCAAGACTGTATCGACGTATTGGGGCACCTGCCAAGCTACACCACCGGGTCGTCTTTTGCGGTTACAGCGGTTGTGGCACTGGTATCACCTGACTATGTGGTGATGCCCAATCCGTACGAGGTTTCTGATGTGTTTGAGGTTCCGTTGGCGTTCTTGATGAACCCGGCCAACCACCGCCACCATGAGGTGATCTGGCAAGGGGCGTTGCGCCATTGGCTGTCGATGCCTTACCCGGATGCGCAGGGCGAGCGCTTCATCTGGGGTGCCACCGCCGGGATGCTGCGCAATTTTTACCGTTTTCTCAGTGCCTGAGGTCTGACCACAGCCACGCCTGTCGCTATGATTCCCGCATGAGCTTCATTTCGGTGCTTTTTGCCCTGCTGCTGGAACAAGCCAGGCCCTTGCAGCGCGGTAACGCGGTGCACGCGGCTATGCGCGCCTGGGTGCGCTGGTGTTCGCGCAACTTCGACGCGGGCCAGCGGGTGCACGGCTGGCTGGCCTGGAGCGCTGCTGTGGGTGTGCCGACCATGCTGGCGCTGGGCATCTATTGGTTGCTGGGTTTCTTGTTGGGCTGGCCTGTGGCGTTGCTTTGGAACGCACTGGTCTTGTATGCTGCCCTGGGTTTTCGGCAATTCAGTTTTCACTTTACCCGGATTCGCGATGCGCTGGCTGATGGAGATGACGCGCAGGCTCGGCACTTGCTGGATGATTGGCAGCAGTTGCAAGCGCAGGATATTGCGCGCAGTGCCTTGATCGGCCGGGTGATTGAGGTATCTGTGCTGGCAGCGCATCGTCATGTATTTGGGGTGCTGGCCTGGTTTTCGGTGCTTGCCGCGTTGGGTTTGGGGCCAGCGGGCGCTGTGCTGTACCGCCTGAGCGAATTTGTGGCGCGCTATTGGCAGCACCAAAGCCAGTCGCATTACCAGACGGTCAGTGCTGCCCTGCAAAGTCGCTCGAACCGGGTGTGGCAGCGTGTGGATTGGCTGCCTGCGCGCATGACCGCGTTGAGTTTTGCGGTGGTAGGCAATTTTGAAGAAGCCATTGACGGATGGCGGCGCTACATGCAACGCCACGATTCCCACAACGACGGCCTCGTGCTGGCGGCAACCGCAGGTGCAGTGAACATTGATTTGGCAGCGTGCCAGAGCGCCAAGCCGTCAGGCACAGATGCAGGCGCTGACGATCCGGTTGCCGCTGCTTCGCCCCAGCGCCCGGTGCCAGATCTGGCGCATCTGGCCGTGGTAGTGGGACTGGTCTGGCGCACAGTGGTGATGTGGGTTGTACTGTTGGCCCTGTTGACGCTGGCGCGGTTGCTGGGTTAGGCAACACAGTTTTTTTGACAGTCCTGCGTCTTGTTGGTGTCTGTTTGCGTGCGCCTCAGTAGCGTCTGGGTTGCGTCAGTTGGGCATACAAGTCACTATAAATTTGATATCTGTTGACGCTTATTTGGTCTGGTCTGGGCACTGATTTGACCGCTGAAATCACACCGCATCCTGGCTCATGCAAGTGGGTGCAGTTGTAGAACTTGCATTGCGCTACGTGGGGTCGCAGGTCGGGCATATAGGCGGCTAGTTGCGCCGGGTCGATGTGGCTCAACCCGAATTCCTGAAACCCGGGTGAATCCAGCAGGGCGGTGGCGTGGGTGGCATCGACCCAATACCAGGTGGTACTGGTGGTGGTGTGTTTGCCGGCACTCAATGCTTGCGACAGCGTGCCGGTTTGCGCCAGCGCGGCCGGTATCAGCCGGTTGATCAATGTGCTTTTTCCAGCGCCTGACGGCCCCAGCACCAGCGTGGTTTGTCCATGCAGGCGTTGCCTCAGAACCTGATCGTCCTCAGGCGAGCTACTCGTCAGGGCCAGCGCCAGCACGTCGTAACCCATGTTGCGGTAGGGTTGCAGCCGCTCCCAGGCCCGCGCAAAGGGCGCGGCAAGGTCCCGCTTATTGAGCGCAATGATCGGCCAGATGTGCTGTTCTTCGGCCGCGATCAGCGCACGCGAGAGTTGGCTGGCAGAAAACTCGGGCTCGGCCGCGATCAGGATCAACACCTGGTCCAGGTTGGCCGCAAACGACTTGGTGTGGACCTCGTCCTGGCGGTACAGCAAATTACGCCGGGCTTCGATCGTCTCGATGGTGCCTTCGTCTTGCGAGGGCAACCACTGGACCCGGTCGCCCACGACCCCCTGACTTTTTTTGCCGCGCGAATGACAGATGCGGCGCTGGCCGCTGGCGTCTTCGACCAGAAAGTGGCGGCCGTAGTTGGCCACGATCAAACCGGGCACCAGTTTGGACATCACCCCGGCTTGTGGCACGCAGGCATTGGCCATCAGTCCACCGCAGTCATGCGCGCCAACCGCTCGGACGCACCGGGGTGCGAGTAGTAAAACGCCATATATACCGGGTCCGGGGTCAGGGTAGCGGCGTTGTCTTCGTACAGTTTGAGCAGGGCGGTTGATAAATCCTGACCGCTGGTCTGTGCTACGGCGAAGGCGTCGGCTTCAAATTCGTGCTTGCGCGAGAGTTGCGCCAACAGCGGCGAGATAAAAAATGTGAAGACCGGCAGGGCCAGCATGAACAGCAGCAACGCCAGTGCGTCGTTGGGGCCTGCCACATTGGGGTGTACACCCAGTCCGGTATAAAACCAGCTTTGCTGCGCTAACCAACCCAACAGGGCCAGCCCGGCCAGGCTCATGGCGAACATGGCCACAATGCGCTTGAAGACGTGTTTGTGCTTGAAATGCCCCAGCTCGTGGGCCAACACCGCATCAACCTCGGCCGGGCTGAGCTTGGACAGCAGTGTGTCATAAAAAACCACGCGCTTGGCCGCGCCAAAACCGGTGAAATAGGCGTTGGCGTGCGCGCTGCGCTTGCTGCCGTCCATCACAAACAGGCCTTTGGCGGCGAAGCCGCAGCGCTGCATCAGTGCGGTGACGCGGGCCTTGAGCGTCTCGTCGGTCAGCGGCGTGAATTTGTTGAACAGCGGCGCGATCAGAGTTGGGTAAATGACCAACAGCAACAGGTTGAACCCCATCCAGAAGACCCAGGCCCAGAGCCACCACAGGCTGCCGGTGGCGGCCATCAGCCACAATACCAGTGCAGCCACGGGCAAGCCAAGCGCTGCACCCATCAGCGTGGACTTGAGAAAATCCATCAGCCAGAGCTTGGGCGTCATCTTGTTGAAGTCAAAGCGCTGTTCCAGAACAAAAGTCTGGTACAGCGACAGCGGCAGATCGATCACGCCATTGACGGCTGAAAAGGTCGCCAGCAACGCCAGTTGCTGTGCCATCCCCGGGTTGGTCCAGCTCATGAGCGTCTGGTTGAGCCAGGACAGGCCACCCAGCAGCGTCCAGCCCAGCAACACTGCAGTACCGAGCGCCAGCTCGATCGTGCCCAGCCGCATTTTTGCCAGCGTGTAGTCGGCCGCCTTCTGGTGTGCCGCGAGCGAGATGGTTTGTGCGAAGGCCGCTGGAACCGCACCACGATGCCGTGCCACGTGGCGTACATGGCGTGTAGCCAGCCAGAATTTCACCGCTACGCTGATCAGCAAGGCCAGGGCAAAGGTCAGCGTCAAAAAGGCAGAGGATTCGGATAAGTCAGTAAGCAGAAGGGCAGTGGACATAGCCCGCAAGTTTAGGCGATCGACGACAATTTGCCACATGACTGCCTCTTTGAAAACCCCACCCGACGTCGCGTTGCTACCGCAACAAGACATCTGCGCGTTGGTCAAATCGGACCAGAACCTGGTCTGGATCGATTGCGAAATGACGGGGCTGAACCCCGAGCACGACCGGATCATCGAAATTGCTGTCATCGTGACCGGACCCCAGTTGGAACGGCGTACTGAAGGCCCGGTGCTGGTGCTGCATCAAAGCGATGAATTGCTGGACGGCATGGACAAGTGGAACAAGAGTACCCACGGCAAAAGCGGGTTGATCGACAAGGTCAAGGCCTCGGCCTTGACGGAACAAGATGCGCAAGAGCAATTGCTGACTTTTCTTCGGCAGTACGTCCCCAAGGGAACATCACCCATGTGCGGCAATACCATCGGACAAGATCGGCGCTTTCTGGCGCGTTATATGCCGCGGCTGGAGGCCTTTTTCCATTACCGCAACCTGGACGTGAGCACGCTGAAAGAGCTGGCCAAGCGCTTGGCGCCACAGGTGCAAAAAAGTTTCAAAAAAAAGCAGCGCCACACCGCGCTGGCCGATGTGCATGAGTCGATTGACGAACTGGAGCATTACCGCGCGCATTTCATTCGCGAGCACGCCGCGCCTTGAACAACACGACGCTGCAACTTTGTGACGGGTAGAGGCACACGGCTGCGTCAGGAAGCCCATGCAGAGCGCGCTTGCGTCAACCGTTCTCGGTAGAAACCCGTATTCGGCTACAATCGCGCGCTTCGCCGGATGATCTGGCGATGATGTGTGCATCTCCCAACATTCATTGGGCTCAAAAGTTTGCTCTGCTTGCAGGGCCGTGATCAAAGAGCCCCCAGCGTTTCACAACGGTCACTTTGGTGGTCCCGGGCTGGTTCCGTTTGATGGTTGATGTTTTTTAACCAGCAACGGAAACCCACTGCACGCCCTGTGCGGTGCTTCCCTTTTTGAGAACCTGTTCATGACTGACGCTATTTTGGCGGCGGGCGACGTGTCGCTTGCTGAAGACTTTTCGACCCCTTTGAATCTGATCGCCGACGACGCGCTCGCTGTTGATGCCGAGCAAGGCTTGGCTTTACCTGACGTAGCTGAGCCGCAGCCGGAGATTCCCAACGGCTTTTTGCCCTTGGGTCTGGCCCCTGAACTGATCGCAGCGGTTAAAGACCTGGGCTTTACCCAGCCGACCACGGTTCAGCAAAAGACTATTCCGTTGGCAATGCAAGGCCACAGCGACGGCGGCCTTGCAGCACGCTTTATTGACCTGATGGTGTCCAGCCAAACCGGCAGTGGTAAGACCGCCGCCTTTTTGCTGCCCGTGTTGCACACGTTGTTGCAACAGATTGCGCAGGCCGAAGCCAACGCCAAGGCCGCCTATGAGCGCGCGGTAGCCGACGCTGCTGCCAAGGGCGAAGCACCCCCGAAGCGCGCCAAGCGCAAAGACCCGACCAATCCGCGCCATTTCACCGCGCCGTCCCCGGGTGCGCTGGTCGTCTGCCCGACGCGTGAACTGGCGCAGCAGGTGGCGCATGACGCGATCGACCTGGTGCAACATTGCCGCGGTCTGCGCGTGGCCAACATTGTGGGCGGCATGCCCTATCAGCTGCAAATTGCCAAGCTGCAAAACGCCAATCTGGTGGTGGCCACGCCGGGACGTTTGCTGGACCTTCAACGTTTGATGCAGATCAAGCTGGACCAGGTGCAGTTTCTGGTGGTCGACGAGGCCGACCGCATGCTCGACCTGGGCTTTGCCGACGATCTGGCCGAGATCAACCAGCTCACCATTGAACGCAAGCAGACCATGATGTTCAGCGCCACGTTCGCGCCACGCATCCAGCAACTGGCCGCGCGCGTCATGCGCGAGCCGCAGCGCATCACCATCGACAGCCCGCAAGAAAAGCACGTCAACATCAAGCAGGTGCTGTTCTGGGCCGACAACGCGCAGCACAAGCGCAAATTGCTCGATCACTGGTTGCGCGACCAATCCATCAACCAGGCCATCGTGTTTGCCAGCACGCAAATTGAATGCGACGGCCTGGCCAACGATTTGCAGCAAGCCGGTTTTGACGCGGTAGCGCTGCACGGCGCGCTGAGTCAAGGCTTGCGCAACCGTCGCCTGATGGCGCTGCGCCAAGGGCGCGTGCAGATTCTGGTGGCCACCGACGTGGCTGCGCGCGGCCTTGACGTGCCCACCATCACCCACGTGTTCAATTTTGGCCTGCCCATGAAGCCGGAGGACTACACCCACCGCATCGGCCGCACCGGGCGCGCCGGACGTGACGGTCTGGCAGTGACCTTTGCCGAGCTGCGCGACCGCCGCAAGATTTTTGACATTGAAGCCTACACGCGTCAACCGCTCAAGGCCGAGGTGATTCCGGGTCTGGAGCCGCAGCAGCGCGCACCTGAAGCGCGTGGCGCGCGGGGTTTTGGTGGCTTTGCCGGACGTGATGGTCGCAGCGGCAACTTTGGCGGCGGACGTGAGCGCAGCTGGGGTGGCCGTCCGGGCAACGCCGGTGGTTTTGGCGCGCGTGACAGTCGTGGCGATGGGCGTGGTGGTTTTAACGCAAAAACACCGGCTGGCCCCCGTATCGTAAGCGCTGACAGCTATCAAAAAGATCAGTTCGAGCGGCTAGGTCAACGCGAAGATCGCCCCTACGCAGCCCCTCGTGCCGGGTTCAGCTATGAGCGCAAGGGCGGATTCAATGATCGCCATCCCGGTGATCGCAACTTTGCCGCACCGCGCGGTGAAGGCGCGCCACGTGCCGACTTTGGTGCACGTAAGCCCGCCATGGGTAAGCCGAGCTTTGGCAAACCGGCGTTTGCTGGTCCGGCCAGCGGAGCGAAGACGTTTGCACCGCGCGCTGCGCAAAAACGCTTTACCAAGGGCGAGCGTTAATCGGCCACATCGTTGACCGCGCTGTGCGCGCGTCCCCATGAACCCACCGGCTTGACGGCTTGTGGGTTTTTTTGCGTTTGCAGGGGGCAAATCTGCGTCTCAGATTGAGAATTTCCGGTGAAAACCCGGCTGGCATCAGGGTTAGTCCTAGGTGGCAAAGACGGCGAAAAAAAGAACAATCGCTAAGAATTTGGATTCATAGGAATGGCTGTACATAGGTGCAGCCTGTCGTTTTAACCCACAGGAGACACACTCATGCAAAAGGTGTTGCACATCAACGCAGACAAGTGCACCGGCTGTCTGCAGTGCGAAATGGCCTGTTCTTTCGAGAACTACGGCACGTTCGCCACTGCCAAGTCGCGCATCAAGGTATTCAACTTTCATCACACCGGCAAAAAGGTGCCTTACACCTGCACCCAGTGCGACGAGGCTTGGTGCCTGCACGCGTGCCCGGTGGAGGCGATCACGTTAGACAAATTGACTGGCGCCAAGGTGGTGAACGAGACGACGTGTGTTGGTTGCAAGGTCTGCACCATCGCCTGCCCGTTTGGCACCATCAATTACGTGCAAGAGACCGGCAAAGTGCAAAAGTGCGACTTGTGCGGCGGCGAACCGGCGTGCGCCGAAGCCTGCCCCACGGGTGCCATCACCTTCATCGACGCCAACTGGAC
>Ga0172369_10009942_pt1 | contig 10433 bp, 6 predicted proteins | sample LakKiv25m_FD_114539 | JGI IMG/M metagenome (GOLD analysis project Ga0172369, IMG submission 114539) | Freshwater microbial communities from Kabuno Bay, South-Kivu, Congo - kab_022012_11.25m | ecosystem: Environmental > Aquatic > Freshwater > Lake | place: Democratic Republic of the Congo...
CACAACGTCGGGTTTTGCGCACAGATCGCGCGGCGTGAGCGTACATGCCCAGAATCCACCAGCAACCTTCCCAGGTCGTCGCGTTCGAATGCCGGTCGAGAAGTTTGTCGGAGAGTGGCGGATCATGGACGCTTTCCGACCTTGACATCCGGTGAACGGCGCGTGCAACGTAGCGGCCCTTGAGCCGGACGGCAATCGGTCGTCAAGTCGGCTGCCCTAGGAGCTCGCAGACGTGGAGGGGCGCATGGCTGTCACGCTTTATTGGATGCAGGCGGGTGCCTGCAGCGGTGACTCGATGTCGCTGCTGGACGCGAACTCGCCAGACTTGCTGGAGACCGTGCGCGAGCTGGACGTCGATCTGCTGTGGCACACGTCGCTCTCGGTTGCCCACCGCACGGAGCACCGCACACTGCTCGAACGTCTGGAGTCTGGCGAGCAACGGCTCGACGTGCTGTGCGTCGAGGGTGCGGTGATCCGCGGGCCCGGCGGCACGGGCATGTATGACATGCAGCATGGCCGGGCCAAGAAGAACGCGATCAGTGCGTTGGCGCACAAGGCAGCCTATGTCATCGCGATCGGCACATGCGCGTCGCATGGCGGCATCACGTCACGCGCGGAGGTCGAGGGCACCGGCCTGCAGTTCCATGGCACGACGCGGGGCGGCTTTCTCGGCGCCGATTTCGTCTCTGGGGCTGGTCTGCCCGTCATCAATCTGCCCGGCTGTCCGGTGCATCCGTCGATCGTCACCCAGGCGTTGGCGGCGCTCGTTCAGGGCGCGCCGATCGCCCTTGATGCCTTTCAGGCGCCGACAGCCTGGTACGGGACCACGGTACACCAAGGGTGCACGCGCAATGAATACCACGAGTACCGCGTCGAGGAACGCGGCTTTGGCGAAAAGGGCTGCTTGTTCTTCCACATGGGCTGCCAGGGTCCATTGGTTCGCGGCCCGTGCAACAAGCTGTTGTGGAATGGCCGTTCGTCCAAGACGCGGGTGGGCGTGCCGTGTTTTGGCTGCACCGATCCTGATTTCCCCAAACCGTTCGCGTTTTTCCAGACGCGCAACATCGAGGGGCTGCCTATCGATCTGCCGGACGGCATCAACCGCGCTCACTACCTCGCCTACAAAGGCATGGCCGCAGCCGCAGCACCGCAGCGCTTGAAGAGCCGCGAGAGCAACATCTGAACGGGAGAGTGGACCATGGGCGTCCGGACCATCGAAGTTCCCCTCAATCGCGTCGAGGGCGATCTGGAGATCCGCGTTGCCGTCGCAGACGGCAGGGTGGTCGACGCGTGGAGTGCGGGAACGATGTTCCGCGGTTTCGAGCGCATGCTCGTCGGGCGCGCACCCATGGACGGTCTCGTGATCACGCCGCGCATCTGCGGCATGTGCTCGACCGGGCACCTCTACACCGCCGCCCGTGCGCTGGATGATCTCACAGGCGTGGCAGTGCCTCCCGATGCCGTTCGCGTGCGCAACCTGGCGCTCATGGCCGAAAACCTGCAGAGCGACATCCGCCACGCATTCCTGCTCTTTGCCGCCGACTTCGCCAATGCCGCGTACGAGCGCCAGCCTCTCTACGCCGAGGCGGTGCGCCGCTATGCGCCCCTGGCCGGTTCGGCAGCGGCCGCGGCGTTGCGCGAGAGCCGCAAGCTCTTGGAGATCATTGCCATCCTCGGAGGCCAGTGGCCTCACTCCTCGTTCATGGTGCCAGGTGGCGTGGCATCGGTCGTCGGACCCATCGAGTACCTGCAATGCCGCCACGTTCTGACGCGTTTTCGCAATTACTACGAATCCGATGTACTTGGCTGCAGTCTCGAGCGGATCGCCAGCCTTCGCTGCGCGGGTGATCTGGATGCCTGGTTGGACGAAGAGCCGGCGCACCGCGACAGCGAGCTCGGTTTCTACGTGCGATTCGCGCGGGCAACTGGCCTCGATGGCATCGGCAGGGGCCACGGTGAGTTGATCAGCTACGGCAGTCTGGACATTCCCGAAGGCAGTGCGGTGAGCGCGCCCGACCGCGGTCGCCAACTCGTGCCCGCGGGCATCGTGGGCGACGGCGGTGCGCTCCCCTTCGACCAGCGCGAGATCTCTGAGCACATTGCGCATTCATGGCTCGTCGGCTACGAAGGCGGCATGCATCCCTCGACCGGTGTGACCGAGCCTTATGCCACGGGCGCCGAGGGCGATCGCTATTCGTGGTGCAAGGCCCCGCGCTATGCCGGCCGCGCGGCGGAAGTCGGCCCTCTGGCAGAAGCGCTGGTCGCGGGTCATCCGCTGGTCACTGATCTCGTCGCTCGACACGGTGGACCGAATGTGTTCGTGCGCCATCTTGCGCGTCTGCTGCGCGCCGCAACCTTGCTCCCTGCCATGGACACCTGGCTGAGCGAGCTGGGCAAGGATGCAGGCGGCCTCGTGGTCCACGACGTCAAGTTGCGTGACGGCGAAGGTGTCGGTCTGGGCGAAGCGGCACGCGGCGCACTCGGTCATTGGCTGCGCGTCGAGGCTGGCCGCATCAGCCGCTACCAGGTCATCACGCCGACCGCCTGGAATGGCTCGCCGCGCGACGCCGCCGACGTGCGGGGCCCGTGGGAGCAGGCGCTCTGCGGCACGGAAGTGGGCGATCTCGACAACCCGGTGGCGGTGGGCCACGTCGTGCGCTCTTTCGATCCGTGCTTGGTCTGCACCGTTCACGCCCTGGACGCCGGCAACGGCAAGTCCAAGGGGCGCCTGCGCATTTGAGGCCAACGTGAACTCTGCCAGCGCGAGCGTCCGCATCATCTGCATCGGCAACCGCCTGGTGGCCGGCGACGATCTCGGCCCCTGCGTGTACGACTGGCTTGCCAGATACCCTTTGCCCGAGCATTGGCGTCTGATCGACGGCGGCTTGCAGGGCCTCAATCTGCTGGGCAGTGTCGATGGCGCGCGCCGCGTGGTCTTTGTCGATGCATTGACGGGCGTGGCGCCAAGCCGAGCGATCCGCGTGTCGCGCAAGCGTGCGCTCGGCGGTGACCCGCGCCACTTCGATCACGGCGCCGGTCTGAGCTATTTGCTGCGGGCAATGGCCGTCGGTTGCGATGAGCCGCCGCCCGCCTGGTCGGTCGTGGGCGCAGCGGGTCCTGCTGCTGCGGCGGTCGTGCAAGCCGTCGCCGCGCTGGCCCTGTCGGAGGCCGCGCGCCCCGTGCGCAGGTGCCGGCGAACCGCCGCGCGCAACCTCTCGAACACACCAGGGTGACGGCATGGACGATCGCCAGCTCGAACATCTTCGCTGCGAGAACGAACTCTTGCGCGCCGAAGTCCGCGTCGCCCGCGAAGCAGCCGACATCACGGCCCGCGCGGTCATCGACCAATTCGAACAGACGGAGCTGATCCTGGGGCGCTTCGAGCGGGCCAATGCCGAACGTGTGGCTGTCCTCGACGCCGCGACGACGGTGTCGATCATCGCGGCCGGTCTCGATGGCGTGGTCCATGTGTTCAACCGCGGTGCCGAACGGTTGCTCGGCTATGCCGCGAGCGAAGCTGTCGGGCTCATGGATCCCCACCTGTTTCATGTGCCTGAAGAGTTGCTGGCCCAAGCCGAGGAGTTGTCGCGCGTGATCGGCGCGCCTGTGCAGCCTGGCGCCGTGCTGCTCGCCCTGGCGCGGGCGCGGCGCACCGAACCGATGCGCTGGACGTACGTCCGCAAGGATGGTTCTACGTTTCCCGTGGAGGTATCGGTCACGCTGCTGCAAGGCGGCGATGGCGCCGTGTCAGGGTTTCTCTGCGCTGGCACCGACATGACGGAACGCGATCGCGTGCAAGCCGAAATCCGCACTGCCATGGAGGCCACCGAAGAGGCCAACCGCACCAAGAGCGCCTTTCTCGCCAACATGAGCCACGAGTTGCGCACACCGCTCAACGCGATCATCGGCTACAGCGAGATGTTGATGGAGGAATGCGAGGACGCGGGAAACGACGATTTCGTTCCGGATCTGAAGAACATCCGCACGGCAGGCAAGCACTTGCTCGGCCTCATCAACTCGGTGCTGGACCTTTCGAAGATTGAAGCTGGCAAGGTGGAACTGGTGGTGGAGTCGTTCCCCGTGCACGAACTCGTCTCGGAACTGGTGACGATGGCCAAGCCGCTGGTCGACAAGAATCGCAACAAGTTCGTGGTCGAATGCGACGACAGCATCGGCGAGATGAACAGCGACGCGCTGCGTCTGCGGCAGATCCTGTTCAACCTGATCAGCAACGCCTGCAAGTTCACGGAGGCGGGCACGGTGACGCTGCGCGTCCTGCGGACCTCGGTCGAGCGCATCGAGTGCATCGAATTCCACATCGCCGACACCGGCATCGGCATGACGCCCGAGCAAGCCAAACGCTTGTTCACGCCGTTCATGCAGGCGGACGCATCCACGACCAAGAAGTTCGGCGGCACCGGGCTTGGCTTGTCGATCAGCAAGAAGCTGTGCGAGTTGATGGGCGGGGCGATCTGGTTCGACAGCGAGCAAGGTTCGGGCTCGGTGTTTCACGTGCGTTTGCCGGCCGGTCAGGATCGCGCGGCTTCTGTGCATGTGCGTGGTCCGTCGATGGCCGGCCTGCCGGTGGTGGCCAAGGAGGCGCCGGCCCTGGCCACGCCGGTGCAAGGAACGGTGCTGGTCATCGACGACGATCCGACCGTGCGCGACCTGCTCGGGCGCATGCTGCGGCGCCAAGGCTACCGCGTGCTCGATGCGTGGGGCGGTGAAGAGGGGCTGCGTCAAGCGCGCGAACACCATCCTGATCTCATCATGCTCGATGTCGTGATGCCGGATCGCGATGGCTGGTCGGTGCTCGCTGAACTCAAGGCGTCGCCGGAGACGGCGAACATTCCGGTTGTGATGAGCACGATGATCGACGATCGCGACAAGGGCATGGGGCTCGGCGCGGCCGAGTACGTCGTCAAGCCGGTCGAGCGCGATTCGTTCCTGCGGCTCATCGAGAAGTACCGGCCCAAGAATCGGGCAGAGCCGCTCGTGCTCGTGATCGACGACGACCCGACCATTCGCGACATGCTCGTGCGTACCCTGACGCGGGCAGGGTGGCACACGGCCGAGGCAGAGAACGGTGCGGTCGGGTTGGACAATCTGCGCACGCAGCGGCCGGACGTCATCGTGCTGGATCTGATGATGCCGGTGATGGGCGGTTTCGAATTTCTTGCGCACCTGCGCGAGAGCGACGCGTGGCGTGCCATTCCGGTGGTGGTGGTCACGGCGCTCGACCTGAATGCGGACGAACGGGCCCGGCTTGCGGCACGCGTGGAAACCGTCGTCGAGAAGAATGCGGGCGACCGGGCCCTGATGTTCGCCACTGTGGTCGAGCAGGTGGACGCAGCGCTGCGCAACAGGGCGTGAGGTGAGGCCATGGTCAAGATCCTGCTGGTCGAAGACAACGAGATGAATCGCGACATGCTGTCCCGGCGGTTGCAGCGCAAAGGCTATGACGTCGTCATGGCTGTCGACGGGCTCGAGGCCGTGGCGATGGCGACCAGCGAGGCGCCGGATCTCATCCTGATGGACATCGGTTTGCCCGGCATCGACGGCTTGGAGGCGACGCGGCGCATCAAGGCGCAACCGCAAACCGGTCGGTTGCCCATCATCGCGTTGACGGCGCACGCCATGTCGGGCGAACGGGAGCGGACCCTGGAAGCCGGCTGCGATGACTACGACACCAAACCCGTTGAGTTGCCCCGGCTGTTGGAGAAGATCGAGCGGTGGTGCGCGGGGTAGTGAATGGAAGATCCAGACGCTCTCAGAAGAAACTGCCATGCGTATGGCAGCCCGACGTGGTGCACGATGCGTAGCTGCCGTGCGGGTGGCAGGTGCTGCAGCCGCTGACGCCGGCCTTGGCTTGAACGTCCGCGTTGTGGTGGTCGAGCGGCGCGGCATGGCAGCGGATGCACAAGTAGCGCCAGCGCGTGGTGGTGACGTCGGGGATGTTGCCGACGGTGCCGCCGTTGGCCGCCACTCGCAGCAGGCGCGTGTTCGTGCTGCCGTGTGCCTCGTGGCAGTCGAGACAATCGAGGAAGTAGCGGCCGCGCTGGCCGCTGGCATAGGGCGCCAACAGGGCACCGCCCAGCGGACCTTGGGGCTCGGCCTCAGCAGCTCCGTGCTTTTTGCCGGTCCAATCGACCGCCGTGACGGTGCCGAGCGCCTGCGCATGGCATGACAGGCAGAATGTATTGTAGTCTGGACGAATTGTCGCCGTCAGTTGCGAAGCGCCCGCCGCATCGATGGGCAGAGGCGCGCCACTCAAGTCATTGCCGACGGCACCCAGCGAAGGCGCCTCGTACACGTGCGCCTGATCGAACAGGCCAATCTTCTCGGAAGGGGCGCCACCCCAGACCGCGCCGAGCGTGACGGGCGCCTTGCCGGCCGCCGCCGCCCAATAGCGGCCGGTGTCCTGGTGGGGGTCATGGCAGGACGTGCACTCCATCTCGCGCGTTCCGGTACCGGCGTCGAACACGTGGCCTGCCTGCGAGTCGCGCACTGGATGCGAGGTGTGCATGCCAAACGCGGTCTCGATGGTGGCCCCAAAATTGCTGTAGGCGGCGCCAAACCAGCCATTGGCGAGGACTTCGTTCAGGACCGTGCCGGCAGAGCCGTGGCAGCCGTAGCAGAAGCCTTCCTCCTCCATGCGGTTGTCCGTGCCGGGTGCGCCGTCAAAGGGCGTGAGCAATTTCTTCAGGTTCGAGCCATGGCCATTGCCGTGGCAACCCGTACAGGCAAGGCCACTGCCCGCGTGGGCAGACGCGGCAAATGCGCCATTGCGGGCGACATCCGGTACGGTTGCGCCGTCGCTGAACGGCGTCTTGCCGCCGCGCGCCGCCGCGCCGTCGCCATCGTGGCAGTGCAGGCAGAAGGTCCCGGCCGCGGCTGCGTCCGTGACGGGCCACACGGTGGTGGCGTCATCCGGGTCCTTGAGCTCGACCGTTCCTTGACGATGGTGGCGGGTCGAATGGCACACCACGCAATCGGAATCCTGCACCGTGCCGACCACGTGATGCGCCGCACGTCCAAAATCGCCCAGCGTGCCGCCCGCCCCGGTCACGATGACGCGCCGCTGGCCCTGGGGCTTGTCGTGGCAGCTCGTGCAACCCATTGGCCGAAATCCGCCTTTGTGCGAGTGGCAGTCGGTGCAGGTGCTCGTGGTGTAGTGGTCGTGGTCGCAGTTCGGCCCGCCGTTGCAGTGGTGCGCGGTTTGGGTGTGGCAAGTCTCGCAGATGCCTTGGAGGCCAGGCGTGCCGGCGACAAAGCGGTTGCTGCCGCCCGACGGGAACAGGGTCACGGCCTGGGCGCTCGGCCAGCGCACGCTGCGGCGGATCAGGCCGAAGCCCACGCCTGAATTGGCCTCGACATTGTGCGGATCGTGGCACTTGCCGCAACCGATGACCTGGCCGCCAGGGGTGCTGTGCATGCCGACATCGGACAGGTGGCTCGCCTGGCCGGTCGGATTGTGGCAACTGGTGCACTTGGTCTCGATGTCAGCCTGGGTCGCCTTGCCGATGCGGTACGTGTCGCCAACAGCCAGTGGCGCGGGCAGTGGTGCGGTCCAGGTCAACGTGGTCGCATCGTTGGCCTCAATGTCACGGAACTGTCCGGCGTTCGTGCCGCTCAGGATGGTCACGACGCCGCCCAGCCAGGCGCCAGACGGCCATGTCTTGCTAGCGTCCGTCAGCGTCGTGCGCGCCGAGCCGGGACCTGCCGCACCTTCAGAGACGATCGGATCGAACAAAGCCGCATAAGGCGCGTGACAGTCCAGGCAGGTGATGCCGTGCGTGGCCTGATCATGAGGTGGCTGCGCAATGCCACGCGCCGCCGCCGGAAAGAGGAGCGTCAAGAGCCACACCCAGAGCCAAGAACGCTGCTTCATCATCGTGCCGTGCGGTGAATGGTCACCCGAAACGATTCTGAGCAAGATCCGTGCCGGTTGCCTGGCCATTTGCCGCGAACGCGGGCGGTGGGGCGTCGCTGACTGGCTGCGTGTCGGGCAGGGTCGGCATCGCCTTGGCTGGCGCTGCGCCATCTGACGCATTCCCCGTTGCGCGCAGCCTTTGGCCGGGTCACACGGCGTCGAACAGCGCGAGCAGGAAGCGAGCCAGACGCAGATCAGCCGGCTGCGCGGGTGGCGTATCGAGATCATGCGCGACGCTCACGCGCTCGCCCTGCAGCCACGCCGCCTGACCGGGCCGCCGCGACGCGATCACGAGACGCAGGATCCGACCTTGCTTGTCGAACGCGAGTTGCAGGCATGGGGCGCCGTGCACTTGCGCGGCGGTGCGCGCCACCAACACATAGCCGCCCAGCGATTCCGGCCGCAGCCGTTGCAGGCGGGCCAGGGCACGCAGTAGGGCGGGCGACAGTCCGTGGGTCGCTTGCAGTCGTGCCGCACGCCGTCGCGCGGTCAAGGGCGGGCTCGCGTGGCGCAAGACATCCTCGGGGCTCGCGTGCGCCGCGAGTTGGGCGCCCGCCTCGACGATGCGCAGCGCGACGCCCACGTGATCGCTTGCCAGTTCCGGTGGCAGCTGCGCGCGCCACTGCCGCACCGTTGCCAGCAATGCGTCGTCTGGAGACATGATCGACTGCTGCGGCAGCGGATCCAGCCGAACCAGCAGCCGCTGCAGCGTCTTGGTGCGTGGATCGGCAAAACGCCAGGCCAGTTCGCTCTCGCCGGGTCGCGTGAGCGCCTCTGACGCCACATCGCTTTGTTCGGATGCTGCCAGCGTCAGGCCATCGACCTGCGCAAGCTCGGCAATCGGCGTACCCGGGCGCAGTTGCAGCCGCACGCCCACCACCCGCGACAGCCACGCCGAACCCAACTTGCGCGCCGCTTCGAGGTTGATCCGCAGATCCTCCGGCGTCGTCCATGGCGTGAAGAGAATGCCTGCAAAGAAACCGGATTCCGCGACAAACGCTGTCGGATACGTCTGTTCCAGCCGTTGGATCACAGCCACGCACGCCCAGATCTGCTCAGCCGAAATGCCCTTGTTGAACCGCTCGTTCTCCCGCGGCGAGAAGTTTTCCAGGCCCGTCGACAGCAGCCCCACGCGGTGCCCGGCATCGCGCAGCCGCGGCAGCAACGCTTCGATGCGCGCTGCCTGACCGACGAACTCATCGATGCGCGGCATGAAGTAAAAGGTCGTCGGTTCCAGCCCGCGCGCCAGCACTTCGGCGAGGAAGGTGCGCAGATCCGCAGCGATGGCGCCACTTTCCACCAGCACTTCATCGGTCGTGCGCGCGTCGCGCGGACTGCGCTGGTACGCCGCAAGCTGGCGCAGGGTCAGTTCGAGCGGCGGCGTGAGCAGGCCTGTGCCATTTTGCTGGGCGCCCAAGTAGCCGGCGGCCTTCTCGCAAAACGCGCAGCCGACATGGTCGCGTGTCTGTTGAGAGGGTGTGCGCGCGTACGCCGGGTTGCCGGCCAAGGCGCGGCGATACAGGCAGGCCCTCTCCTCGATGACACGCAGCGGCTGGCCCGCGGCACGCAGGCCCTCGGGATCGAACAGCATGCGCTCAAAGACCGGCATCACCGCATCGTACAGCTTCTGGTCGCCACCTACGTCGGCCGCGCCGAGCAGCAGCGCCAAGGCCTCCTGCACGGTGCGCCGCGTGACATCCGTGCCGACGTGCTCTGTGTCATCGACCATGCGCGCGTCCGGGGCGGCATCGACGAGCGCCCGTTCGAGCGGTTCGGCCAGGCGGTTGTGGCACACGATCCGGTGCGGCTGCCACGCGCGGATCGCGGCCACGAGGCGAGCCCGTGTCTCGGCGGTCACGTCGACGGTGAACCGGGCGCCCAGGTGCGTCAGCGCACGCGGCACCAGCACCGTCCACCAGGCCACATCGCATCCCTGACTGCGCAACAGAGGCAGAAGATAGGGGAAGGCCTCCGCGCCGTGGTGGCGGTGCAACTCGTCGCTCATCGTCTCGAGCAGCAGGACGCGAGTCGGGTTGGGACGATCCTGCAGTGCGCGATCCGTCACACGGGCCTCCGCCAGTGGCGACAGTACGCGCGGCGACGGGGCACGGCAAGCGAAGCCGTCACCGCCTGGCACGTGGCCCGCCCGCCATTCCCGCGTCGCGCGCAGTCCGATCACGCTCCACCGAGCCGCTCCGTCACCGCCCAATCGCTGCACGTCGAGGTCGCCGCGGGTTTGGGCCGATGGACACGCCGCGCTCTGCCTAGCTGGCTCGTGTGCCAATTGGCTGCGGACATTGACATCCTTGGAGCCATCGCGCAGTGTGCAGGTCTCACCCGCGCCAAGATTGTCCAACGGCGCAACGATCCACACACCGAAGGGGGCGATGATGAAGCAGGTAGTTCTGATCTCGATGGTCTTGCTGGCCGCGGCGTCGACCGCCTGCGGGTCGAATGACAGCACCAAGGCGGCAACGGACGTGAAAGGCGCGCTGTCGTC
>Ga0172369_10009948_pt1 | contig 10430 bp, 9 predicted proteins | sample LakKiv25m_FD_114539 | JGI IMG/M metagenome (GOLD analysis project Ga0172369, IMG submission 114539) | Freshwater microbial communities from Kabuno Bay, South-Kivu, Congo - kab_022012_11.25m | ecosystem: Environmental > Aquatic > Freshwater > Lake | place: Democratic Republic of the Congo...
GGTCCATGTTGTTCTCGGCCACTGTCTCCTCCTCGATTGCTAGGGTTTCGCCACCCTCGAGGATGGAGCAGTGGTCACCTCTTCTTCAAGGCGACCACTCCGGAGTTCTTCGTACACCACTTCTTAGGACGCTAGCAGACAGCAAGCCCGTTGTCTCAGGCAGCGGCCCCCGGCTGTGCCTGGTCCGATCCGACCTGCTCGATCAGCTGGATGTCGAGGCCCCCGCACTGGGGACACTCGACGTGGTCGTCATCCTCGATGTCCGGCATGAACTCGGTCTTCTCGAACTCGTGTCCGCAATCTTCGCAGCGGAAGTATGGGGTTTCCATGTCGAGCCTCCTTTCCGCTCGCACAGAGAATGTTCCACCTCACGGCAACACCTTGGCAGTTGCCTCTGGCACTTCCCCCGCCGGCGCCGTTCAGTCTGACGGCAGGATCTGAGGCTGGGGCTGCGACTTGTCCCCGTGCCGGTAGATCAACACCTTGACCGGCTCCACGGTCACCATGCCCTCGTCCATCATCTCGTCGAGGACGGGCAGGAACGCCTCGATCTTCTCGGGCGCGTCCACGATCTCGATGACGATCGGCAGATCCTCCGAGAGCCTCAGGATCTTGGCGGTGTGGATGCGGCTGTGGGCGCCGTAGCCCACGTAGCCCCTCAGGGCCGTGGCGCCCGCCAGGTGATGTTCACGGGCCTTCTCGATGATCGCTTCGTAGAGCGAGTGATGGTGGTAGCGGTCGCTGTCGCCGATGAAGACGCGTAGCAGTTCGGCGTTCTCAGGAATATGCATGCTCTCCCCCTGGTCATGCTGTGGACGTGCCGACCCCGAGCTACTGCCGACCCCGCGGCAGGTTGTACAGGGCGTCCGGTCCCGCGTAGACGGCCGCCTCCCCGAGCATCTCCTCGATGCGCAGCAGCTGGTTGTACTTGGCGACGCGCTCCGTCCGCGCCGGTGCGCCGCTCTTGATCTGGCCGGTGTTCATGGCGACGGCGAGGTCGGCCAGCGTGGTGTCTTCCGTCTCGCCGGAGCGGTGCGAGCACACGGCCGTCCAGCCGGCACGCTTGGCCATCTCGATCGCGTCGAGTGTCTCGCTCAGGGTGCCGATCTGGTTCAGCTTGATGAGTACCGAGTTGGCGGTCTTCTCGGTGATGCCGCGGGCGATGCGCTCCGTGTTGGTCACGAAGACGTCGTCGCCCATCACCTGGATCCGCTCGCCGAGTCGCTCCGTCATCAGCCTGAAGCCCTCCCAGTCGCCCTCGGCGAGGCCGTCCTCGATGCTGATGACGGGGTACTTCTCGACGAGCGCCGCATAGTAGTCCACCATCTCGGCGCTCGTGAGCTCGCGGCCTTCGCTCGCCAGCACGTAGCGCTCCTTGCCGGCGTCGTAGAAGCTGGACGCCGCCGGGTCCAGCGCGACCATGACGTCTTTGCCGGGCTCGTACCCTGCCGCCTCGATCGCCTGCACGATCGCCTGGATCGCCTCCTCGTTGCTGCCGAGGTCGGGGGCGAAGCCGCCTTCGTCGCCGACGGCCGTGCTCAGGCCCTTCTGCTTCAGCACCGCCTTCAGGCTGTGGTAGACGTCGGAGCAGGCGCGGAGGCCGTCCCTGAAGCTCGCGGCGCCCAGCGGCATGACCATGAACTCCTGCAGGTCGACGTTGTTGTCCGCGTGCTTGCCGCCGTTCATGATGTTCATCCCGGGCACCGGAAGTACGTGCGCGTTGACGCCGCCGATGTACTGGTAGAGCGGCAGTCCCACCGCTGCCGCAGCGGCATACGCGGTGGCCAGCGAGACGCCGAGGATGGCGTTGGCCCCGAGCCTGGCCTTGTTCGGCGTGCCGTCCAGCTCGATGAGCCGGCGGTCCACGACGCGCTGATCGGTGGCGTCGAGACCCACGACCTCGTCGGCGATGACCCCGTTCACGTTCTCGACGGCCCTGCTCACGCCCTTGCCCTGGTAGGCCGCTGCCCCGTCGCGCAACTCGACGGCCTCATGCTCGCCGGTCGACGCTCCGGAGGGGACGCCGGCGCGGCCGACGGCGCCGGACTCCAGCTCGACCTCGACCTCCACCGTGGGGTTGCCGCGGGAGTCGAGGATCTGGCGTGCCGTCACATCGATGATCGTCTGCATGAGGTCTCCTGAGAGTGGGTGTCTGCTTGCTGCTCGCGGGACACTTGATGACCGTGCGTCTGCTCGTCGATGGCCGAAGCACAGCCGAGGAGGTCGCCCAAGGCGTCGTCCGGCGCCTGGCCCGACAGCATGGCGACGGCCCGTCTCCAGCTCTCCGCCTCCTCCGGCAGAGGGATCTCCTTCACGTGCCAGTGGTGCTTGCGCAGGTACTGGTCGAGTTCAACGAGCAGTCCCCGAAGCTGGCGACGTTGCGTCTCCGCCAGAAACCGTCTGGTCTCGTCCGGCATCTTCTGGTTCCAGACCAGTCGGAAGTGAGGCATGCAGAGGCCGAGCTTCCTCTGTGCGGAGAGTCCCGCGAGCTCCGGGTCCTGCATCGCCTCGGCGAAGGTGGCCGCGCGGATCTGTTCCATCTGGGCTCGCGCCTGGCAGGCCGGACAGGGCGCCAGCGTCCGGTCCTGCCGCGCGCGGCGCACCGCCTTGGCGGTCATCGGCAGTCTCTCGATCTGCTCGATGGCTTCGGCGAGCAGAGGGCGCTCGAAGGATGCGTTGGTCAGCCCGTCGTGCCAGTCTCGCTCCTCCAGCCTTTGAAGGGCCCAGGCATGGTCACGGCAGAAGCCGCCTGCCCGAGAGAGGCGCTCGAGGTACGGGGCGTTGGAGAGGCCCTCGTGCAGCAGGCCGTAGAGGTTGCGGACCTCGTCCTCGCCACGGAGCACGCAGAGCGGACACTCCTCGTCGAGCAGGACCCGGCGCATCTCGGCCTTGAAGAGGATGGTCACGTGTCCTCCTCCGATGCCGAAGGCCGGTCCTGGTCCAGGACCCGTCTCGCCTCGGCAAGGCTGTCCAGCACCGCCTGGATACGGCGGCGCGCGCCGGTGGCCTCCTCCGCCGTCAGTGCGCGCTGCGCGAGTCCTTGCTCCACCGCCTTGTCGATCGAGCTCGCGATGAAGTCCAGCTGTTCGTGAGCGTCCCTGAGCGCTTTCATCGTCTCCGCGCGCATGGCTTGGGCGAGCTCGCTCCTCGCGCGGCCGGCGTGCCGGTTGGCGAGCTCACCGGCCCGCTCGCGCGAGCGTTTCAGCAGGAGACGCCTGCGCATCCTTCCTGGCAGCGGCGCCTGCAGGGCCGCGGTGAGCATCTCGAGACCGACCGGATCATCGCGCAGCTTGACGTTGACCGACGGGGCGAGCGCCGTACGCGAAGACGCCTCCGGCCGAGGCACGGTCACGCCGAGGATCATCGAGGCGCTGTCGGCCAGGGCCAGAGCCAGGGAGTCCAGCTCGGAGAGCAGTCGCTGGTAGGCCTCGGTGACGACCGTCTCCAGCACCGCGCTCTGCGCCAGAAGCTGGTCGGCCAGCAGGCGGGCGATCGTCCGTCGCAGTACCTCGTCGACGCGCTCCTCGTCGAGCCCCGGCGTCTCGGCCAGAACGTCGACCTCGCGCAGGAGATCGGCCTCGAGGGTCCGCCGGAACGCCGACATCTCGTCGGAGAGCTTCCGCTCGGCCGCCTGGATACGATGGGCGAAGATGGCGTCCTGCTCCTCCGCCAGCCTGCCGATACGCTTCCGCGCGGCCTTGAGCTCCCCAAGAGCGAGCGACAGCTTCTCTTCGGCGCTCCCGGCGATCTCGCGCTGCACGGCATAGCTCAGCTCGAGCTCGTCGAGCAGTCTGCGCACGCGACGGTCCGACTGGTTCCGCCGGATGGCGTCGTGGCGCCGCTCGAGGAGCGTGGTGAGGTACTCCTGCAGGCGCGGGACGCCATCGGCGCGGCCACCCTCGAGCGCCTGCCGGGACGAGACCGCGAAGAGCGCGGCCTCCGAGAACCCGGAGAGCCTGAGCCGCTCCGCGACGAAGCTCTTCGCCTCTTCCGCCTGGTCCGGCGAGAGGTAATCGGTCTTGTTCAGGACGAACACGGTCTCAGCGCCTTGCTCGCGCAGCCGGACCGCGAGGTCCTGTTCATCGCCGCTCAGCGGCTGGTCGACCGACAGCACCATGAGCGCGAGGTCCACCTGAGGCAGGAAATCGAGCGTGTGGTCCTCCCCGCCATCCACCACGGACCCGAGTCCCGGAGTGTCCACCAGCACCGCGCCGGCGGGGAGGGCGAAATGCGGCGAACTCACTTCGACTCGACTGAGCCCCAAGCGGTTGCCCGGGTTCCCTTCCTCGGTCACATAGTCGGCGAGACGGGTCGCATCGACGTCCCCGCAACGGCCGTCCACGTAGACGGCGGAGGCGTCGGGCTCGCCGCGTCTGAGCACGGTGACGACGGCAGTGAGCGGAACGACGCCCACGGGGAGGATCGGCTCGCCGATCAAGGCGTTGAGCAGGCTGCTCTTGCCTCGCTTGAACTCGCCGACGGCCACCACGTAGACGTCGGCCTCCGCAACGCGCGAAGCCGTGGCGTCGAGAAGCCGGCGCTCGTCTTCGTTGAGAAGATCGGCCCTCACGACCGCCAGCGCCGCTTCTGCGGCGCTCGCCACGGAGCCGCCTGTGGGTTGCGCGGGTCGCTGCGCAACATCGGAAGCGACGGACTGTCTCGCGCTCATCCCTTCACCTCCAACAAACAAAAAGGCCTCCGTCCATAGAGAAGGACAGAAGCCATCAGCGCCGGGGCGCGGTACGCGAGCTTCATCGCGTTCGTTACACCTACTATACCCAAGGTTCGCATGGCCTCGTCGCTCTCCTGCTGGCCGCCCATGCCCTCGCGGGGTCAGCCCTCGTCGGCGACCTCCTCCACCTCTTCCTCCTCGAGGTCGAGCTCGTCGAGGGCGGCCGCGAGCAGCTGGTCGTCCACGAACGGCGCCTCGATGTCCCGAAGTGCTCGCATCAGGGCCTCACCCATGGCGGCGGCTGAAGCCGTTGCTCCATTGGTGGCCGGGGCTGCTGCTGGAGCGGGAGCGGGCTCGGGCGTCACGGCCCTCAGCAGATGCTTCGGCACGAACGCCAGGCTGGCGACCAGTGTCGGGATGACGGCAGTGCCGATCACGACGGCGACAAGATACGAATACTGGTCTTGCGTGACGATGCCGTGACTCAGGCCGTAGAGCGCCGAGATGGTGCCAAACGTCAGACCCGTCGACATCATCAGCGTGTAGTACCACTTCTCGTTGCGGTCCTTTCGGAAGCGGCCGACCACCGGGTAGAGGCCGAAAACCTTGGTGCCGATCTTTGCTGCGAACAGGGCGAGCACGACGACCGGGGCGCCGATCACCGCGCCGACGCTGACCAGCATGCCGGCGCGCAGGAAGTAGAAGGGCGTGAGGAACCCGGTGGTCAGGGTCCGCAGCCGCCTGATCCAGTGGTGGTCCTGGGCGGCGCCGCCCGCCAGGACGATGCCGACGAGGTAGGCGGGCAGCACGGCCTCGCTCCCCGCCCAGTAGGCGAGCGCGCCGAGGCCGAGGAGCACGACCATGATGAGCTTGGTGCGGATCGCTGCCGTGCGGTGTCCGTAGTGCTTGGTCAGATGGTTGACCGTCCAGGGCAGTACCGCGATCACGGTCACGGCAACGACGATGAAGACGATCGTCTTGTAGGTGAAGGGCGAGAAGAGCAGGCCGAGGGCGATGACCGTCCCCAGGTCGTTGATGAAGCACGCGCCGAGGATGCCCTTGCCGAACTCGGTGCGGTTGAAGCCGGTCTCAAGCATCACTGAGTAGACGACGGCCATCGACGTCGTTGAGAGGGCCACGCCGGCGAGCAGGCTGGCCTGGGCGTTCCAGCCAATGAGCCAGTGCGCCACCGCGGCGCAGCCGAGGAACGGTGCGGCGAAGCCGACGATGCCGACTACCGAGACCTCGGTGAGCTTGGTGCGGATGACCGCCGGATCGAGCTCGGCGCCTGCGAGGAAGGTCAGCAGTACTGCGCCCGTCGAGGCTAGGAACTGCAGCCACGGCTCGTTCGAGCCGAGCTTGTCGAACACGCCGTAGTGGGTCGCGATCGCCGCAACGACGACGCCCACGATGATCTCGACGAGCGCGATCGCGATCTTGAGACGGCTCGCGATGATGGCGGCGGCGGCGGCGAGGGCGAGCCAGAGTGCGGCGAGGGCGAAGAGTTGCTGCATCGGGAGTCCACCTCCTTGTCGGCCCTAGCGGGCGCTGCTTCACGCGCGGCTAGGAGCCATCAGCCCACGGAGGGCGGTCAAAGGGGGACTCCATCCCCATGCGAATCGTACCACCCATCACAAGGTGGGTGGCACGGACACCTTTACCTATTTGCGGGAAAGTATTCCGACAACACTGGCTGGCGATGAGGCCCGCGACACCGCGCCAAAGGCGCTGATGGCTTCTGACCGTTCACTGCGGACGGGGGCTGTTTTGCTTTCGGAAGCGGTGTCTCCAACAGGAGGCCTGAATGATCCAGCCAGATGAACCGGAGCTGCCGTCGGGGGTGTCCGGCCAGTCGAACGGCTCCCTAAGGAGGAGCGCCCTCCGGTTCGTCCTCCTGGTCGGCGCCATGAGCTTCTTCGCCGACTTCACCTACGAGGGCTCGCGCTCCATCCTCGGTCCCTTCCTCGCGGCGCTGGGGGCCAGCGCGCTCGCGGTCGGCGTGATCACCGGCTTCGGCGAACTGCTCGGCTACGGTCTGCGCCTCGTTTCCGGTCGCCTCAGCGACCGCACGCAGCAGTTCTGGCCGATCACCATCTCCGGCTACGTCCTGCAGATGTCCGTAGTGCCGTTGCTCGCCCTCGCGGGCAGCTGGCAGATCGCCGCCGTGCTCATAGTCCTGGAGCGCGTGGGGAAAGCGACGAGGAACCCGCCGCGCGACGTCATGCTGTCTCACGCGGCGCATCAGATGAGTGGCTACGGCTGGGCGTTCGGGCTGCACGAAGCCTTCGATCAGGCAGGAGCGATGGTCGGGCCACTCGCCATGGCCGCCGTGCTCGCCGAGCGGGCGGGTGGCTACCGCTTCGCGTTCGCCACTTTGGCCATTCCCGCAGTAGTGATGCTCAGCCTGCTGATCACAGCCCGGTTGTTGTATCCGAGGCCGGAGGAGATGGACAGCCATGCGCCGCAGATCGGCTCGAGACGACTTCCTCGAGTGTTCTGGCTCTACCTGGTGGGCGCGATGCTGGTCGCGGCAGGCTTCGCCGACTTCCCGCTCGTCGCCTACCACTTCGCCAAGGCGTCGGTGGTCTCGTCTGCGGCCGTGCCTATCCTGTATGCCGTCGCCATGGGAGTCAGCGGCGCCGGCTCTCTGCTCTTCGGCCGTCTTTTCGACCGGGCGGGCATCGCGATCCTGGTGCCACTTACTCTGGGCTCTGCCCTGTTCGCACCGTTCGTCTTCCTGGGCGGGTATTGGCTCGCTGGAGTTGACCCGCTTTCGTGGACACCCGAGCATTTGGAGGCGCGAGCCTTCAGGAGGGAGTCCACATGCCACGAACAAGACCACCGTATCCACCCGAGTTCCGGCTTGAGGCGGTGCGCCTGGCGCGCACGTCCGGCCAGTCGATCAACCGCACGGCGCAGGACCTCGGCGTCTGCCACGAGACCCTGCGCCACTGGGTCCGCCAGGCCGAGGTCGATGCCGGGGAGGCCGAAGGCCTGACCAGCGAGGAGCGCGAGGAGCTGCGCCGCCTGCGCAAGGAGAATCGCCTTCTGCGCGAGGAACGCGAGATCCTCAAGAAGGCCGCGGCTTTCTTCGCCCGGGAGAGCGATCCGCCGAGATGAACTTCCGCCTGATCGCCGAAGAGAAGCCACACCATCCGGTCTCCCGCCTCGCCCGCGTGCTCGGTGTGTCACGCGCGGGCTACCACGCTTGGAGGCGCCGCAGGCCCTCGGCGCACTCCCTGGCCGACGCCGCCCTCAAGGAACGCATCGAGGCCATCCATGAGAGCTCACGCGGCGTCTACGGCGCTCCGCGCGTGCATGCCGAGCTGGCGCTCGGCCACGGCGTGCACGTCTCGCGCAAGCGCGTCGCGCGGCTGATGCGCGAGGCCGGCATCGCCGGCGCTTCGCGCTGCCGCCGGCGGCGCGGTGCTCGGAAAGCTGCGGCGGCTCCCGCCGCACCCGACCGCGTCAGGCGGGTCTTCACGGCAACGCAGCCCGACGAGCTCTGGGTCGCCGATATCACCTACGTGCCGACCTGGGAGGGCTGGCTCTTCCTCGCCGTGGTGATCGACGCCTTCAGCCGCCGCTGCGTCGGCTGGTCGATGCGCAGCGACCTGCAGGCCGACCTGGTCGTCGACGCGCTCGGAATGGCCGTGACCCGGCGGCGCCCGGAGCCCGGCGTCGTACATCACTCGGACCGTGGCAGCCAGTATGCGAGCCTCGCCTTCGGCGCCACGCTGCGTGAGAGCGGCATCCTGGCCAGCATGGGCAGCCGCGGCGACGCCTACGACAACGCCGCCGCCGAGAGCTTCTTCTCGACGATCAAGAAGGAGCTGATCTACCGGCACACGTTCAAGAGCCGGAACGCCGCACGGCTCGCGATCTTCGACTACATCGAGTGCTTCTACAACCCGGTGCGGCGGCACTCGACGCTCGGCAACATCAGCCCGGCAGACTACGAACTGGCCGCTGCCACAGCGACCTCATGAGGGGCTAGCATTGCTAGACCGTATGTAGCGGCGCGGCGCCCCACCACGTAAGTTGGCGCGGGTTGCCGCCACGCAGGGTGGTGGCAGAGCCGCATTTACGGGGAGGCGCCGCATGAGTGAGCTTACGTTCATCGGTCTCGACGTGCACGCACGGTCGGTTGCAGCCGGAGTCCTCGAGGGCAGCACCGGCGAGGTGCATGGCGGCCCGGCGCCGGTCGTCGTCGCCGAGCTCGTGTCCTGGCTGCGCGAGCAGGGCGAGTCCGTCTCCGTCGCCTACGAGGCGGGCCCCACCGGCTTCGGCCTCGCGCGCGCCTGCGCGGCGGCCGGCATCCCCTGCCTCGTGGCCGCGCCCTCGAAGATCGCCCGCGCCCCCGGCGAGCGCGTCAAGACCGACCGCCGCGACGCCCTGCGCCTGGCCAGGCTGCTGCGCCTCGGCGAGCTCACCGCGGTGCGCGTCCCCAGCCCGGCCGAGGAGGGCGCCCGTGACCTGGTGCGCGCCCGCGAGGACGCACGCGCCGACCTCATGCGCGCTCGCCAGCGGCTCAGCAAGCTGCTCCTGCGCCGCGGCCTCGTCTGGGAGGGCAAGGCCTGGACGGGTGCGCATGAGCGCTGGCTCGCCGCGCAGCGCTTCGAGGAGCGCGGCCTGGTTCTCGCCTACGAGGAGGGGCTGGCGGCGATGATGAGCGTGCGCGCCCGCCGCGACGCTCTCGACCAGGCGATCCGCGAGGAAGCCGCGAAGGAGCCCTGGGCCACGGTCGTCGGCCGCCTCGGCTGCCTGCGCGGCGTCTCGACGCTGACCGCCTTCGGCCTGGCCACCGAGATCGGCGAGTGGCAGCGCTTCGACGGGCGCTCGCTCGGTGCCTACCTCGGCCTCACGCCCAGCGAGAGCTCCTCCGGCGAGCGCCGCCGCCAGGGAGCGATCACCAAGACCGGCAACGCGCACGCGCGGCGCCTGTTGGTCGAGGCCGCGTGGCAGCAGCGACGGCCGCTGCGCCGGCCGAGCCGCGAGCTGCTGCGGCGCAGAGAGGGGCAGAGCGCCCTGGTGCGCGAGCGTGCGGAGGCGGCGGGCCGTCGCCTGCACCGCAGGTGGCGAAGCTTCGACGCCCGCGGCAAACGTTCCACGGTGGCCGCCGTGGCCGTCGCCCGTGAGCTCGCCGGCTGGTGCTGGAGCCTCGCGGTCATGGAGGACTGACCGCGCCATCGACGAACGGACGCCGCGGCGAGCGCGCCGGGCCGCACAGCGCGAGGAGCATGCGCGATTCGGCTATGAGTAGCCTCACCGGCCACGCTCGCTTCTAGACTAGCGCCGCTCCCGACGCAGAGACGGTCATGCGGATAGCCAAACCCGCGCATATCAGACTGACCGCGCGTCGCTACCTGCGAGCCCGGCGCGCTCACCGCGACGTCCTCCATCGATCGAGGTACACCCCGCCCCTGCCGAGGCGGGCGGCTCGGCTGCGCCTGCTTGACAAAGTGGTCTACATATCAGCCGTAGAGTGCGATGGCTAAGGTACTCAAGGCGATGAGTCGTCTCCGGGGTGCGACGGGGAGGGTATTCTGGGTGCGCCGTGCGGAGCACCCAGGGCGCGCCAGGCATCGCACTCTACGGCCTCGTCTAGTGGGCGCATCGCCACCTCGGTGAGCAGCCATCTTGGCACTGATTGGCGTCCGGCCACTTCTTACCTCTCAAGTCCGGGTACGGCGCAAGCTACGCCAAAGCCGCCATCGGTCGCGGCCACTCCAAAGCTGTCATCAGATGTCTTGGCGAC
>Ga0172369_10009954_pt1 | contig 10426 bp, 9 predicted proteins | sample LakKiv25m_FD_114539 | JGI IMG/M metagenome (GOLD analysis project Ga0172369, IMG submission 114539) | Freshwater microbial communities from Kabuno Bay, South-Kivu, Congo - kab_022012_11.25m | ecosystem: Environmental > Aquatic > Freshwater > Lake | place: Democratic Republic of the Congo...
ATGGCGAATGGGATCGGGGATTTCTTCTCAAATCGGGTGCACACGGAAACACTTTGTGTTGGAACAAATGGCGACGAGACATGTATTACAAAATCCGAGCTTGATACACTTCTCCAAAATCAAAATGTATATTTGGGTGGCGGTGGAAATAGTGACGGGGGTTCTATTATTGGAGATGATACTGGTGATAATAATGAAGACCAAGTTCTAGAAGTAGATAATTCAGAAACAGGAGAAAACATTCTTCCAGAAGAAGTTCTACCACCTGATGGCGATGTAGTAATTCCTCCAGTTAACAATGGCGGTGAAACAGGAGATAATTCAGGTGATGTCGTAGATGATACTCCACCTACTGATAATGGAAGTGATACAGGAAATATATCTCAAGATACAGGAGGAAATACTGATCCTGCTCCAGAGTCATCACCAGAGCCTGTAATGTAATAGTTTCTATACTATAGTAAGAAAAATACTCAAGTTCATGACTTGAGTATTTTAAATTTCCAAAATTTCTTGGAATGCAATGGTTATTGCATTTTTAGCAAATTTCATATATAGTCTAACTGTTATAAGCAGGGTCAGAGACCTTTTTTCTTTATTTATCATTATATATGGAGCGTGATTATCCTTTAGAGAGAGTTAGAAATTTTGGAATTATTGCCCACATTGATGCTGGCAAAACAACTACGTCAGAACGTGTGCTTTTTTATACGGGTGAATCACATAAAATTGGTGAAGTTCATGAAGGAGAAACCGTGACGGATTGGATGGAACAAGAACGTGAACGTGGTATTACTATTACAGCTGCTGCGATTACTTGTTTCTGGACTAAAACTGACGAAGATACAACTGACAAAGCAACAAAATATCGATTTAATATTATTGATACCCCAGGACACATCGACTTTACGGTTGAAGTAAAACGATCACTTCGTGTGCTCGACGGTGCAGTTGTTGTATTTGATGGTGTTGCAGGTGTAGAACCACAATCAGAAACAAATTGGCGTTATGCTGATGAAGCTCAAGTTCCTCGCATTTGTTTTATCAATAAACTTGATCGAACTGGTGCATCATTTGAATTTTCATTTCAATCAATTCTTGATCGTCTTACTCCTTACGCTGTTCGATTGCAAATTCCTATAGGAAACGAAGATAAATTTGAAGGAGTGGTGGATCTTTTAACTATGAAGTCGTACCATTTCGAGGGAAACATGGGTAATGTGGTTGTTCCTGGTGAAATTCCTGACGATTTGAAAGCTGATGCAGAAAAATATCGTGCTGTTCTTGTTGAAAAGATTGTTGAACACGATGATGATCTCATGACGTCATACCTTGAAGGAACTGAACCAACTCTTGAACAATTGAAAAAAGTACTTCGAAAAGCTGTACTTGCAAATAAAATTTTCCCCGTAATGGTTGGATCAGCTCTTAAAAATAAAGGTGTTCAGTTAGTACTTGATGCTGTTGTTGATTATTTACCATCACCACTTGATCTTCCTCCAGTTATGGGTACTGATCCAAAAACAGGAGAGCAAATTTCTCGCACAGCGTCAGACAGTGAACCATTTACAGCTCTTGCTTTCAAATTGCAGAATGATCCATTTGTAGGATCGCTTACATTTTTCCGTGTCTATGCGGGAACCGTTGAAGCAGGTTCGTATATTTATAATTCCACAACAGAAACCAAAGAACGTATTGGACGTATTGTACGTTTACAGGCAGATAAACGTGAAGAAGTAAAACAAGTATTCGCTGGAGAAATTGCTGCAGCGGTTGGACTTAAAGATACTAAAACTTCACATACCTTGTGTTCGGAAGAGTACCCTATTATTTTGGAACAAATTAAATTCCCAGAACCTGTGGTGTCTCTTAAAATTGAACCAAAAACAAAAGCTGATCAAGAAAAAATGGGAATGGCTCTTAAGCGACTTGCTGATGAGGACCCAACCTTTAAAGTTTCAACCGATCAAGAAACGATGGACACGATTATTGCAGGTATGGGAGAATTGCACCTTGAAATATTAGTTGATCGTATGAAACGAGAATTTAAAGTTGAAGCAAATGTTGGACGTCCACAAGTTGCTTATCGAGAAACCATTAGTGGAACATCTGATGTTGAAAATAAATATATCAAACAATCAGGAGGTCGTGGACAATATGGTCACGTACGTATTCGTGTGAAGCCGCTTGAACCACTTGCCGAAGGAGAAGAATTACCCAAAAATACTACGCGTACCGAAGGATTCGAATTTATCAATAGCATCAAAGGAGGAGCTATTCCTCAAGAATATATTCCTGCTTGCGTGAAAGGGTTTAAAGAAGCTATGGAGCGTGGAGTTTTGGCAGGATATCAACTCACGAATGTATCTGTAGATTTGTATGACGGTTCTTATCACGATGTTGACTCAAGTGAAATCGCCTTTAAAATTGCAGCTTCCATGGCGTTACAAGATGCAGCAAAACAAGCAAAACCGGTTATTTTGGAGCCAATGATGAAAGTTGAAATTATTGTCCCAGAAGCTTTCCTTGGGGATATTACGGGTGATATTTCAAGTAAACGAGGATTGATCGAAGGAACTCAAGATCGAGGTATGGTGATCGCAGTACGAGCAATTGTGCCACTTGCTGAAATGTTTGGATATATGAATAATTTGCGATCAATGACATCAGGACGAGGAAGTTTCACTATGGAATTTGCTCGCTATGATATTGTGCCAAATAACGTTGCTGAAGAAATCATTAAGAAGAGAACATAAATTCATTGCTCGTCCCGAGCTTGTCGAGTGGCTGAAGAGATTATTAAAAAACAAACATAATTAAAACAAAAAAACGAGGTCGTACCTTGAGGAGCCTATTTGATGGGCGGGAAAAGGTCCGATCTCGTTTTTTTTGTTTTTTATGATTTGATTTTTTTATTTAATATGATAGAGTATTTATGTGAGTGAAGAGTAACAATAGTTTTTTCACTACAATAAACAGATGTCCTCACAAACACCTCGGCTACGGTCGGGGTTTTGTGTTTTTTAATTATTATATTGACGAAAAAACTACATAAGGTACAATCGTATAACATAACCTCGCCGCAGGCGATCAGCGACAGCACTCACATAGGACATTTGTTTGGGGCTCGCTCTCGCTGATCACTTGTCGCGGGGTTTTTGTTTGCATGAAATTTTATATTGAAGTCTTCGATAGGAAAAAAACTTGACTTAGATATAATAGTATTGTATTATGCAACAAAATTTTCACAATGAAAAAAGAGGAAAATAAAGTTTATGCTTATCTTCATACAAACAAACTCCTGGTTTGTTGGAATGGATATTTTTTCGTCACCAGTCAGAATCTTCTTGAAACATGGCACCAATATATTCGCGGATCAACCTATGAAAGGAAACTTCAAAGTGGAAAAATTTCGGTAGATTCTGAATTTCCTATTACAGAAGAATTACGAAAAAGATTTGATGCTATTGTAAAAAGTTTAATGAAAGAACGCCCAAAGAGAGTAGATGATACTCACGAAGCAAGAAAACTCCAAGAGAACATTCTGGATAATAAAAAAAATAAGTTAGCAGAAAAATCTTTTGTAAATCTCTATCTTCATTGGGATAAAGAAGTTATTGGTGAAATAAAACTCGACATTGTTCCAGGTGCACGCCATCATATCAATATTCATATTCCTAACGAATTCATATATGATTTGATGGATATGATGAAAGAAAGGTTTGCAAAAGTCGTAGTAGACGAACTTCATGTATATGAAAAGCGCACGATGCCATCAATACCATTGTGGAAAAAACTTTGGAGAAAGTTATTTTCCTAAAAAGAAGTAAAAATATAAAAACTCAAAAATAAAAAGGCGCGATAGATAACTATTACGCCTTTTTATCTGTTTGACTAATATATAACAACATACTACAGTGGGTAAAATTTCTTAATTATGGAAATCATTGATTCTTTTAAAAATATACGAGAACAATTTTCTGTTGCTTTTGAACAGGAAAAACAACATTTTACAGCCGAAGAAATAAAACTCATTGAATATTGGTGGACACACGATCAAGAAATTTTTAAACGTCAGGGCCGTTGGAATTATGGGAAAGAAATCCTTGATCATATTATAGAAAGTATATTCTTTATGAGTATTTACTATCGTGGGATGCGTCACAATCCTCGTGTTGGGCCTCGCGTTGAAGATAAGGAATATGTTATAGATAAATGTTCACCAGCATTCCGTAGGCGTATTATGTTTATTGATAATTACTTCATGAATCCTCCTACGAGTGGGCCGATGGCTTTCGAACATTTATTATGGACACGACTGCCTAAAAATATTTCTCTTCTTACAGAATTGAAATGGCTTTGGCTTACCGGGATGCCTATTGGTGATATTGAACCACTACGTGGATTGCCATTACATTCACTATGTTTATCAGGATGTCCTATCAGTACGATTGAACCTATTCTTGGGATGCCGATTTCATGGCTTCGACTTATGCAAACGAATATTGATTCACTGAGGGTTATAGAAAATCTCAATACACTTTCCTATTGTCCTGTGAACGATACACCCCTTGGAAAAAGTGCTATAGATTCTTTGGAATCAGTTCCGTATCTTAATGCAACTAATATACGAGAGACAAAAATTAAAACATTTCCCGAGATGATCAGTCTTGCGGTGCACAAAGAACGAGGGGAATATACAAGTAAGGTTCATGTTGTCTCACCGTATCATACGAAAAATCACACGCCACTTTGGCAGGCGATATATAGTAAAAACAGAGATTAACAATCAAAAATATAAAATAAAAAGGCGTAAGAAATAATCATTACGCCTTTTTATCTAAAAACTTAATTTTGTGCACTACTGGATAGTGCACAGAAATACAGAAGTAATTTTCAAGTTTCTATTAAAATCGGACCTTGATAGAGGGTTTATAGGTCATTCTTTTCAAGTAAACCCACGAGCTCACTATACGTTCCACAGATGACATCAGGTTTTGCACAAACATTTTTTGCAAAATCGAGAAGTACTTGATAGTACAATCCATCATTCCACAAAGAAAAATGGTGACCAATATTTAATGGTATACGATTACCATTATAATTATTATCGAAATAATCTATATATGCCTTGTATACTTCATCATATGCTTTTTGCCATTCGGGGGTTCCTTTTTTCAAGATGTCTTTTTCTTGAGTTTGTACAACATAATGATTATAGTCCATAGAAAGAGTTTTTTTACCTCCAATCGTAAGAAACACCAGCGGGAAATGCCAGATATCAAATGCATCTTTCCAAGGACGTTTATCCATTTTTGCAGCATCACTTGTGTCATATGATTGACCAACATCATGGAGCGCTTGATACATAGCGGTATTCTTTTCAAGAAGAGGAGCTCGCATACCTTGTACTGGTGGGACATCTACTATAGAAATAAATGTATCAAATTGGTTGAATTCACTGAGCCACTCTTCATATGACCATGTTGATCCGCCATAGTGACCATTGGCATGTGAGGCTATTTCATGGCCATCACGAGCTGCTTGTTCCATAAGTGAAATACGTTCCTTTACTTTATCAGGACTGCCTCCAAAGCCGATATTTGATTTTCCGGGCACTTGCTTTGGAGCAGTATATTCAGTTTTTCTATCTTCTGGAAGAAGATACACACCACTGATAAAGAAAGTAAAATGAATGGATGTTCCTAATAATTTTTGTTCAGTGCTAAATTTTAAAATATTTTCCCATTGAGGTAGAGAATATGAACCATCAAATGACATTGCAATAAATTGTTTTTTATAAGGATCCGTCTTTATAATAGCTTCTTGTTTGTCTTGAATATAATTTTTGTTTTCAACTTTTATAATAGACTCAGTTTCTTGATCAGGAAGAGGATTATGGGAATCTTGTATAGATTCGTCATAGAAAAGAGAAGGAATATTTTGAGAGATTGGTTCTTGAGATACCTCGGAGAGTACATTGTTTGTTTCTTGAACAATAGGAATATCACTGGTTATTTGCGTGTTTGTTTGCGCAGGTAATTTTTGTTGAGAAAAACCAAAGACAATGATTCCTTGTAAAAAAAGTATTAACAGTCCGATAATAATTCCAAATGCTATAGCAGAAATAATTATCATTGTGTAGGATCTAGGTGGCTGTTGAGTTTGTTCCATAGAAAATGATTAGAGTTTACCAACAATATAATTAATAATAGTTTCGTTATGTTTCACCAGCCAATACATACGATACGTGCCATCCTCGATATGAGTAACAATACCAGCTTTTTCAAGAATAATCAGGTGTTTTGAGGTGTTATGCAGTGTGGTACCAACAGATTCCGAAATAGATCCAACCGAAGCATGCTGGTAATCTTTCAAATATGAAATAATCGCCAGTCTATTTTTGTGAGAGAGTGCTTTGAATAATTGTTCAAGATTTTTTATTTTTCGTGTGGGAAGTTTATTATGCATAATAGATCTGGAGTGATAATTTTTAGTATCCAAATGTAAAATAATTTTCTTAGAGGTACATTTTTCTTTATTATGATATGTATCTTTATAGATATTATTCAACTATTCGCGCGAATAGTTGAATAATACAAAGAAAGGAGAAAAAAAGCAAATGGACTTTTCCACAGAATTCGGTGTTTGTGTGTTGTGCTCAAGAAAAAAAGTAGCGATAATGTATGTATACCTGTGGTACACATTATTTATTAGGTCGAGTCCACAGTATCTATTAGCAACATAAATGTTTTAGATACTATGCCAGCAAAAAAGAAAGCAAAAAAAGCAGCTAAGAAGAAAACAACAAAGAAAGCAGCTAAGAAGAAAGGAGGAAAAAAGAAAAAATAATTTCTCTTTCGCAAAACAAAAATCCACCTCGGTGGGTTTTTGTTTTGGAGAAAAATATATATTTGAGGTACGACCATAGCACTCGGGAAGACCTTAAATGTCACCAGTCTCGGACTGGGGTCATTGAAGGTCAAAGAGTGTGCGATAGTTATTTCAAGTTATCTGACATTCAATGACCCACACTCAACGTGTGTGATATATGAACTCACGGAGAGGTTGCTTTCGTGCTAAAACAAAGCTTTTAGATATGAAAATAGGACTCTTTTATAGAGTCCTATTTATGAGGTAATTAAACCTTGATGTAAGTGCCTTTCAACTTTGTCAAAACTTCTTCATAAAAATTGAGAGGTATTGATATTCCATCTTTCACACATCCGTTGTTAAATTTGTTGATGTTGTAGTTCTTGCTATTCGTCCATATATCTAACAATGTTGTTGTGCGTACATTAGAATGCACTACAAAGTCAGGAGTGTCATTTCCAGGGCATCGCCATACCTCGCCATCATAGTGAATATAGAGGCCGTGTGTTAATTGGTTACATGGTGCTATCCCAACATACGAAGATACGCCTTCGTGCTCTAATTTCTCAATGGACATAATATTTTTTTCTATAAGATAAGAATATATCTCAACTGCAAGTTTTTTATATCGGTCTTCAAATATCAATTCTTGTTGGCTTTTTACAAGACCATGACCTTTACCGCTCACCATGGTTGATGTCACGAACACGGGAATATTACGTTCAGTACCCCACTTAAATATTTCAAAAACACCTTCGATAGTTTCAGGAGTAACAGGGTTGGATTGAATGGAAAGGCGCTGTTTTTCAGGATTGCTATTTATACCTGCATCGCAAAGTCTTTGTAGAGCGAGGTTTCTTGCTTCGTGATAGTTAAACTGTGTGCGAAGATCGGGGTTTTTTGTTGGAACGTATTTATTTTCAATACGAGGATCAAATGAACGACCGCCAACCAAAAATGTGGTGTTATCATACTCGACAAGTCTCTCGACAAGTTGACCCGAGTTAATTCCGTGATACATTTGTGACAATATATCAGAACCCATAATGGCACCTTTGGTGAAAATACCAATAACGATATTTCGTTCTTTAAAACCATCTAAAATTTTAAAGAGGTCAGGATTTGCCAATAATTCGCCAGGACCAAGGAATTTTACTGATTCAAGACCAAGTTTAATACCCTGATCAACAACATCCATAACTTCAGCATACGTCATTACAGGATTTTTCACGGTTGCATTATTGAAACATCCGGGACAAGCGTGTGGGCAGGGGTAGTTTTTCGCGAAAACTTTAGGAGTTTCTCCAAGAGGGGAATCATTCACTAATTTTGAAAAGTTTTCATCGGGAATATTAATATCCAGAGTAAGAAGTTTTTTAATCTTTTTACCGCCAATGGTTACCGTTTCCCCAATTCTTTCTTCGGGGAATGACCATTTCCAAATTTCAAGATTACGAGGTGTAAATAATGATTTATTTACATGAGGAAATATGTTCATAGTGTGTGGTTTTAAATTGTTAAGGTGTAGTAATAGAGAATCTATTGACTTGGTGATATTTTAATGTAAAATGTTGTTTTATGTCGAAACATGTATTAAAAAATAACAAATATATAGTTTTAGACCTTTTAATATAACAAATAACTGTCGTTGCTAAATCTACAACAATATGCTATATATAGAGCATGATTAAAAAAATATTGGCCAATCTTAATTTTTCGGAGAAAGAGATAGAGATCTATCTTGCCATGATAAGTCTTGATCAAGCGACTGCTTCGATGATCTCAAAAGAGAGTAATATTAATAGAACGAGCGTCTATGATGTACTTGAATTACTTATTAAAAAAGGTCTTGTCTCGAAAGTGAAAAAGACAACAAAAACCTATTTTTATGCACTTCCCCCAGATAAGTTGATAGATTATTTAGAACGTGAAAAAAGGGAACATGATAAAGAACTAGATCTTCAAAAAGAAAAAATAAAGAAAATAATGCCTGAACTTATTTCGCTTCAAAATATACATTCAAAGAATAAACCCAAAGTTAAGTTTTTTGAAGGAGAAAAAGGCATGCGGGAAGCTTATGAAGATTCTCTTACGGCCATAAGTCCTATTTTGGCGTATGCCAATGTAGAAGAGATGCACAAAGGTTTACCAAATTTTTTCCCAGAATACTATGCTCGCAGAGCTAAAGCAGGTATCCATATAAAAGCGATTATTCCTCAAAATACCCTATCAAAACAGAGAGCTCAAAAAAATAGTGAAGAAATGAGAACAACAAAATTTTTGCCTTCAGAAAAGATGACCTTTACGCCCGAAATTAATATTTATAATAACAAGATTCTCATTGCTTCGTGGAAAGAAAAAATGGCTATTATTATTGAATCAAAGGAACTTGCTGATCTTCAACGAATGATATTTGACCTTGTATGGGGCAATTTGCGATAAATTGTATGTTAAAATAATATTATGTTTATACAAATCTTCCAAATGAGGAAAACATTGAACGATATCAAAGACGTAAAAAATGATCCTTTAATTTTTATTGCAAAACAACTTTTAGGATTGCTCGGAGCTTGGATTATTATCGTCATTCTTGTTGAAGTTATTATTCTAGTACTCTTGGGACTTGGCGGATTTTCTCATGTTTTTGGTGGAATGTCAGGTATCGCACGATTTTTCTTTTGGATTTTCTCGGTTGCTTTTGTAGGTGAGCTTTTCTTTCTTGGAATTATCTGGAGAGCAATTGTGCGAGTGCTCAAACGTCAACAGGAAAATCTCAAAAAACAGTTTATTGATATAAAAGTAACAAACGAAAAGCTCTAAATAAAACCTTCCAGACTACCATCGAGGACGTCCGCTAGGCAAGACCTAGCGCTAAATCATGAAAACGGGTATTTTCTTTTGAAAAAATGTTGAGTATTTTGAAAAATCTTGAACCACCCGAGGTTGAACATCGGGGGTAGAGGTTTGTTGACATAAATAACAATAAATGTTAATATAATTTTGATATCTAATTTAAAAAGTAAATATTATGGGAACTACAACAAAAAACACAAACACTATTTTACCTGCACTCAAAAAACAGATTGAGTGGGAAATAGAAAAACGTGGGATTAATCCCGCAGAGCAAAAATTTATTGAAGACAGCATTCTTGAAATTTTTGCAACGGCAGAAGCAAAAGAAAAACTTCTACTTGACCGCGGAATTTTTTCACTTCCGGCATGGAATGACACTAAAAACTTGCTTGATAGAAAAGCAGATTTCAAAAGTTATTTCAGCGAATTTTATGAAAAACAAAATCTGGCGCAATCACAACAAGCACTTCCTGCGCGTTCAGTAAACATTCGCAGAATGCAACCCGGCAAAGATGCCAACTATCAAACCGTTTTCGATTCATTTGGCAGACCGCTTGATGATATGGTGGTAAGCGAAAACACCATTTGCCAAATCCTTTTTAGTGAGGATGAAGAAAGCAAAGCCATTCGTGCCGAGCTTGATTTAAAAAGCACATGGGCACACTTTCTGATAAAAGTGGGTAAAAAATTCTTTGTGGTG
>Ga0172369_10009957_pt1 | contig 10425 bp, 6 predicted proteins | sample LakKiv25m_FD_114539 | JGI IMG/M metagenome (GOLD analysis project Ga0172369, IMG submission 114539) | Freshwater microbial communities from Kabuno Bay, South-Kivu, Congo - kab_022012_11.25m | ecosystem: Environmental > Aquatic > Freshwater > Lake | place: Democratic Republic of the Congo...
TACGCTGTCCTTTATCAAAAATGATTTTGTAATCGGTTTAGAAAATTGTGTATAGAAATAAACTCTTTGATCTTTAGCCCAGCCCGTTGAATTTCTGTAACCGCAAATTGTATGATCATCAACAATTTTTACATAAGTCTCTGTCGGATTATCCCAATTTTTAGAATAAGAAAGATCAAGCTGAATTAATTCACTTCCATCTTTTTTGAAATTATGTTTTTGTAAGCCTGAGCGTAAAGCTGCAGTTAATTCGGATGTTATATTAAAATCTTTAAGAATAACAGAATAATATCCGGCATCAGCTTCTTCATTTTTATGATCAAACTTAGAAACGAATTTTTGTTTTATAATTTCTTTATCAGATATATTTTTTGAAAAAGAAGCGGGCATAAATTGAATATCACACAAATCACCAATTCCGGTTCCGCTTAAGTGCGTATGAGAAAACCCAACAATTAAACTATCAGAATAATGATAACCCGAACTCCAATCCCAGCCGCTTCTCCCATTATCAGGGCTTAACTGAACCATACCAAATGGAACAGTTGCCCCGGGATAAGTGTGACCGTGATAATCTGTCCCGCTAAATGGATCTACATATTGTGTGTAATCTTGCGAAGAAATATTCTGATTAATTATCAGTAGAATAAAAACAGCAAACAGAAAAATTTTCATAATAAATTAAAATTGTTTTTGTAAAAGATGTGGATGTTCTTTGTGAACTTTTAAAATGAACTCACCGAATAAAGTATTAGCCCAGGCAAACCAGCTGCGAGTGAATTTTGCTGCATCATCTTTATCAAATGATTCGTGCATAAAGCCAGTATTTGCGTGCGATAATTTAAGTAGTTTTATGCCTTCAATTATTTCATCTTCATACCTGCTAGTTAATCCTCGCATAATAACTGATAGATGCCAGATTTTACCAAGACCGGCGTGTGGTCCGCCAATTCCTGCTCCAGCATTTCCTTCAAAATAATATGGATTGTTTTTACTTAAGATAAATCTTCTGGTATTCTGATAAACACTATCGTCAATGGAAACAGCATTTAAGTAGGGCAGTGATAATAAACTTGGAACATTTGCATCATCCATAAAAAGTTTGTTTCCAAATCCATCAACTTCGTAAGGAAATATTTTTCCATAATCAAGATGATCAATTACAGCAAATTCGTTTAATGCTTCTTCAATTTCATTTGCGAGTATAATGCATTGCATACCAAGACTTTTTTCTTTTAACTCATCAAGAAAAATTCGAGATAATTGCTTTAATGATACAACAGCAAAATGATTTGAGGGAACCAGAAAAGGAAATATTGTAGCATCATCACTCGGGCGAAAAGATGAAACAATTAATCCAACCGGATTTACTGGATTGCCATATCCACCAAGCGGCAGACTATCTGTTGCCCACGCAGTCTCTCGCATAAATTTATAAGGACCTTTTTCATCTTTGCGCTGCTGCTCTTTAAATGTTTTAAGAATCAGTTTCATCGCTGATTTCCAGTCTTCATCAAACACAGAGGCATCATTTGTTGTTTTCCAGTAAGCATAAGCTAAACGAATTGGATAACAAAGTGAATCAACTTCCCATTTGCGTTCGTGAAGTTCCGGTTTCATATCTGTAATATCATTTTTCCATTGGCTCTCACCAGGTCCATCATTAAAAGCATTTGCATAAGGATCAATCAAAATACATTTTGTCTGTCTGTTGATAACTCCAGCTATTAAATCTTTTAGATTTTTATCTTCATTTATAAATTGTAAGTAGGGCCAAACCTGTGCAGAAGAATCGCGCAGCCACATTGCATTAATATCGCCGGTAATTACAAAAGTATCCGGCTTACCATCAATAATTTTATGAGTAACAGTTGTATCAAGAGTGTTTGGAAAACTATTTTCAAAAAGCCAGCCAAGTTCTTCGTCTTTAATTATTTTTTTCATCTCAACAATTTTTGATTCAATTGCTTCGCTTATAAATTTTCTTTCAGCGATAGGCGGTCTCTTGGTTACAAATGAATCCTGACTAAAAGTTTTTGTAAATAAAAGATTGGGTAAAGACAATCCGGCAATTGCAAGACTGCTTGTTTTTATGAAGTTTCTTCTGGATTGCATATCTTCCTTGCGAAAATAATTGATTGAACTTCAATAATAATAAATTGGTAAAACCCTGTCACACTGAGCTTGTCGAAGTGTGACGATAAAAAGTGTCAGTCTTCGACAAGCTCAGACTGACAATATGTTATAGAAATATTTTTAAGAATTTTGTGCAGGCTTATTATGACTTACAAATTTATTGTAAAGCAATAATCCAATAATTGTAACAACACCAATCATACTAAATATTATCCACAATGTACTTGGTTGATTCAGGTTATCAACAAAGTGAACATAGAGGAAAGCGCCAAGTAAAGCCCCAACACTGCTGCCTATAACTCCATAAAGAAATGAGTAACCAAGGTATAATGCTTTTTTATCTTCAGGGGCAATCAATCCAACATAGCTTATAAACTTTGGATGAGCAGTCATTTCACCGATAGAGAAAATTGTAATGCCAAGCATAAACACCCAGATGTTTGTATTGATTGCAAGAATCGCCATTCCTACTGTACCCATTGCAATTCCTGTAATCATTGTTGGTAAAGCTTTTGTGTTCTTAACTATGTTAGAAACAATTATCTGCAATAGAATAATTGTTCCCGCATTTATTACGGTAACGTGTTCAACATCAAACTTCCAGTTTAGATTAATTCCAAGTCCACCAAGAAATCCATTAACAAAATTATTTAGCGAAGTTGCATCAACATATTTTTGAACATACCACAATACAGAATCAAACATCTGGAAATATAAAATCCAGAAACCGGAGTAGATTACAATTAAGCCTATGAATTTAAAATCTGTTAAAACCATAATTATACCATTTAAAACTTCGCCGAGAGTTTTTGTGCTCTCTGGTCTTTTAGGTTCTTTGTATAAAAGAAATGTTGGGATTAGCATAGAAGCAGTAGCAATAGCAGATGCCATCATAACATACTGCCAGCCAAAATTGGTTTTGATATAAGGTACAAGAATTAATGGGAATAAAAACGCACCAAGATTTATTGACCAATAAAATATTCCAAAACCGAGAGTACTATTACTTTCATTTGTTGATCGCGCGATTGTGCCAGAAATCATTGGTTTAAATGCACCGGCGCCAATTGCCATTATAATCAAACTGCCAAATACCATTGTATATTCGGTTGTTTGGCTTGTAAGAAAATAACCAAGACCAAGAAAAATAAATGCAAATGTTAAAACTCTTTTATATCCAAATCTATCTCCGATTGCTCCCGAAAGAATAGGAAGAACGTAAAGCATAGGTTGAATAATACTTTTAATTACACCAACGCTTTCTTTTGTATATTCAAGTTGATCGGTCATATAAACAGAGAGAATACTCATCATTCCATAATAAGAACCGCGTTCAAAAAATTCCATCATTATCACGACCCAGTAGTTTAGCGGAAATGATTTGAATCCGGATTTAGTGGTTTGTTCATCAGCCATTAGATACCTTTTTTTGTTTAAGCATTTAAGATTTAATAACTGCAAAAGTACAGAAATGATTTCATAAGTTGTAATAAAAAAGGCACGATTTCTCGTGTCTAAATTCATTTGTGGTCATACTGAGCGAAGTCGAAGTATGACTATCAATTTTATTTCATCAAAAGCATTTTTCTGGTTTGAATAAAACTTCCTGCTTTAATTGTATATAGATAAACGCCGCTTGATAAACCTGAAGCATCAAAGAAAACTTCATAGTTACCGGGAGTTTTTTCTTCGTTGATAAGAGAAATCACTTTTCTTCCTAAAATATCATATACAATTATTTCTACTTTAGACTTTTCCTTTACAGCAAAACGAATTTTTGTAGTTGGGTTAAATGGATTGGGAAAATTTTGCTCCAGTAAATAATCAGTTGAAAGTGTAATTGCATTTTCATCAATATCAGTTGGCTCACCAATTCTAATAAGCATTAAATCCATTAAAGCTTCTGCTTGCTCTATGCGGGTAAAGTATAAAGGAAAACTTAATATGATAGATTTATGATCGCTTCCTAAATACTCAACACCGACCGGTTTACCTTTTAATATTCCCTGATTAGTTGTTGAATCATAATCTGTTTGATACTTATAAATAGCCGTACCAAATTGATTCGGCAGAATAGCTTCCACACCGATTAAGTGACCATTTAGTGAAGGATGTACTTTTGATGTATCTATAAATATTTCAGGATACTGAGAATATAATGGGAAAGCCGAATTAAATCTTCCCGCATTTACATAGTTTGAGCTGTCAATTTTCAAATAGTCAAACATAAATGAGCCAGGCTGAAAAAATTGTCCATTATTATTTATACCACCAAATAATCTTGCAGGTCTGTAACCGCTGTATATAATATTACCACCGTAATAAAGATACTGTTTAACAGCACCTAAAATTTGCGAAGTGCTTGGGTAGTTGCCATAATCATCTCCAGCCCATATAACAGTAGAATATGGTGCAAGAACGTTAAGATCAACCATCCCTTCACTAACAACATCATAATCAGTATGGTAGTAACCCTCTAAAATCTGATCATAAAAATCGTCAACCATTTGATCCGAAGGGCTCGAATAAGTTCCGGGTCCATCAGCAGTTTCATCAACTAACAAAATTCCTTTATCAAGGGTAACTGCTCTAGAAGAATCAACAGAGCTTTCTATACTTTCGTTTGATTGACCATCCACAGCCTTTACTTTGTAATAGTAATAGATTGAGGAAAGCGGGGATGTGTCTGTGTATAATGTATCATTAATTAAATGAATATTAACTTTGCTGAAATTTCCATTGAAAGAATCAGAGCGGTAAATATTATAACCAATAACATCCAGTTCGGAATTTTTATTCCAACTTAGGTTAATTGAATGAAATCCTGGTACGGCAGTAAAATTTGTTGGAGCCAGAGGAATTACATTTGGAATAATTGATCTTTCTACTAGTATACTTTCATTGCCGGCACTATCAACAGCAACAATGGCAACATTGTAATTAACTCCGGAAGTAGGAACAAAAATATAAAGCAAAGTGTCTGTTGTTTCTTCCGAATGTGTATAAGAAAGTTGCCCGTAATAAATTCTGTAATGTGATAGATCGGCTTCAGTATTTCTATTCCAGTTTGCCAAGATAAATTGTCCGTGGCCAGTATCATACAATCTGAAATTTTTAACACTCGAAGGCATTTTATTCGAGGCAATCAGCAAGGCGCCTGAAGCCTTGATTACCTCAGAACAGAAATTCATATTATTATTAGAAATAATATCCTGCGGAGAGTGATAAAACGGACTGAAATCATGCTCTTCAAAATAGACTGTGTTATATCCTTTTTGCCAGAATGAGTAACTATCCGAACCAGAACTGTTAGGTGTTCCATTAGTTGGCGAGAGATTGCTGTAATTTATAACCGATGTTATCGCTAAGCCTGCAAATCCATCAGAACCAGTGTAGTAATTAATATCTACTAAAGGCGGAGTACCCGATAACTTATGACTTATCATATCATGATTAATCATAAGCTTGATATCCATTCCGGTATTGTAAGCATTATCGGAAAAGTGCTTGCTTCCCCATAAACCATATTCTTCTGCAGCAAAGGTTACAAATTTAATGGTGCATTCTGGTTGATAATTTTTAAATTTCATAACACGAGCCATTTCTAATATAGCCGCAGTGCCGCTTGCATTATCATCAGCACCGGGTGCAAATGTAAGCGGGTTGCCGCTTGAATAAGAATCATGATGTCCGCCATATACAAAAACCCTTTCCGGCATTGTTGATCCGGGTAATGTTGCAACTACATTTTTTTGCCAGGTGTTTTGATAAAGAAAAGAATCCAGAACAACATCAGTAAAGCCGAATCGTACAAATTCGCTTTTTATCCAATTAGATACTGAATCTCTATTTTCTGCAAGTAAAAATCTTGTCTGAAAGTTTTGTAACGATTGAATGAAGTAGGTAACACTATCCTGATTTACCGCCGAAATGATATCTGTAATTTCTGGATCGTTTAATGTTCTAGACGGATTAGAGGTTATTTCATTTTTGAAGTATAGCTTTGTTCTAGTTATATCTGCAACTCTGTGTCCGCTTTCTACAAAAGCAGCTTCTGATTTGATATTCTTTACAATAGCAAAGTGATTGTTTGAATAAACAATATCTTCATTATTAAAAAAAGGGATGTCTTTATTCTTATTTCTGAGTGTTGCAATGAAGAATTTATCAGTGTAAATAGCTTTGTTTATTACCACAAAGTCAATATTACTATTCTTAAGAAGATTTATTTTATAATCGTCTATTAATGATATGATTTGATTATTATCAACGTGATTGACAGGTAACTTGATATCCTCAAGCACATTTAAATCGTTTACTTTCTGGAGATCGAGGATGATAAGGAAAACATTTCCTGATTGAGAGAAAGAATTAAAATTGAATAATGTAAGTAGAAAGACTAAGTATATATACTTTTTCAAATTGTATGCTCGTAAGAATTATTATAAATATTAGTTATACAAAATCCCAGTTCATTAGAGCCGGGATCTGTAAAGTAGTCATAATTAAATTATTTCATTAACATCATTTTTCTGGTTTGAATAAAACGTCCTGCTTTAATTGTACATAGATAAACTCCGCTTGATAAGTGAGAAGCATCAAAGAATACTTCATAGATACCGGGAGTTTTTTCTTCGTTAACTAAAATTGCAATTTCACTTCCAAGTAAATCAAAAATCTTTAACTCAACATTACCTTTCTCTTTTATAGAAAAATTAATTTTTGTTGTTGGATTAAATGGATTCGGGTAATTCTGTTCTAATGAATAATCTGCAACGGTTCCGTAAACAACTTCAACAACATTTGAATATTCGGATGTTCCATCAAAATCAATTTGTTTTAATCTGTAATAAGATGTTCCAACAAAAGGAGTTTGATCTGTAAAATTATAATTATGTACTTCGGTTGAAGTTCCATTTCCGTTAACAAATCCAATTTTATTCCAGTTAGTATTATCAACTGATTTTTCAACATCAAAACCGAAATTATTAAGTTCTGTTGCGGTTATCCAATTTAGATTAATTGTGTTATTGATGATCGAACCATTAAACGAAACTAACTCAACAGGAATAACTCCGTTGTAAACAGATACTTTAACATTATCAACATACCAGCCATCAAGAGTTTGAGAAGCATCAGTTCGGAAGTAAAATCTTAATGTAATTTGTTGATCAGCGTATGCTGAAATATCAATTGATTCGTGAACCCAGGTAGATTGTGTTCCATCATATAATGGTTCACCTGTTGGTTGGAACGAACCAGTTCCAGGGTTTGTGTACTGTCCTGTTAATGAAATCCAGGTTGTACCATTATTTGTTGATAACTGAATTTGCCCGTAATCCCAATCAGTTTCAATTGCCCATTGAGTATCAAACTCTAATACAGCTCCAAGTACATTTGTAAGAGCAACTTGATTATTATATCTAAGTGAAGAAGTAACATTGTTTGTATAATTTCCGCCAGGAGAATCTGTAAATGATGTTGGTGCGGAAACATATTTTGCTGTTGTAATATTCCAAACACCAACTGCTGTCCAATTATTTATATTATTTGCTTCATCGTACATTGCAACATTAAGCGGTGCAACAAAGAATTGGAAGAATGTTGCCGGAGGTGTACTGCCTGGAGGATTAAATCCACTGCCGCCAACAGGTAACGTTTTTACAAGCGAAGAATTTTCATCTTGCGCGGCAAGATAATACTGGCAAACTGTACCGAGAGGTAAAGCAGGAATGTTAAATGTATAGTTGCCGCTTTCAGTAGATGTTCCGGTCACTTCAACAAAATTTCCAAATGTTCCTGATATAGTTCTGGTTCTGTAATATAATCTAGGTGCAAGTGAACCAGTTCCAATTGTTAATCCGGATGAAACAAATGCAGTAGTAACAATTGGTTCTGATGTTGTCATAGAAGCGATTGGAGTATGTTGAATATCAAGATTAAGATTGAGTGATAATGTTGCTAAAGTTGCATAAGCAAGTTTTGCCATCTTTATAAAATATGGTTGATTGTAATATGATAAGTTATCATTAACAGTGTGATATTGCGGATGGAAATCATTATCATCTTCAATTAATAAAATTGCACTATAACCATGGTCCAAAAACGATTGATGATCACTGTAAGGTTGAGCGGGAACTACATCAAGATCAAGGTTGATTGCATAAGCAAGATTCATTTCTAACATCTTATCTTTTAATGCTGTTGTATTTGCAACCGAACTTGTATGAAGATCAGCGTTGCCATCATTATTGCCATCATAAGCAATCATATCAAGATTTATTACACCAAGAATAGAATCGCCGTTTGTTTGCGATTGAGCTGCATAGTACTCGCTTCCAACTAAGCCTTGTTCTTCTTCATCCCACAAAGCAAAAACAATTGTATAAGGAAAAGAATATTGTGATAAAATTCTTGCAGCTTCAATTACAGCGGCAGTTCCGCTTCCATTATCATCAGCTCCAGGAGCAGTTGTACCGCTTGGCATATCATCATAATGTGCACAGATAAAATATTTTTTGTTTGGGAATTCAGTTCCGGTTTTAACACCAATAACATTTTTTCCTGTGGTACTAAAAGAATGTATAGTTGTTGTCATTCCATAGTTTTGTAATTTCTGTTTGATGTATGTTTCAGCAAGTGCGTTGCCCGGTTGATTTTTATTTCTTGATAAAATTGTTTGCGATGTTCCATTAATAATTGTTGGAATTGTTCCGGATAACTCGCTAACAAATTTTATAATTGAATCCTGGTTAACAGAATTTAATATTTGTTGAACGACAGGAGATTGGGGAAATAAATTTGATTGCAGTAAAAAGAAAGAGATAAGTAAGAGCTGTAGAACTTTTTTCATAATAAGTTCCTTAATTTGTAGAATGAATAGTTAGTTTGCATTTAAGCTTTAAATGAGCTTTAGCAAATATTGATTACAATGTATGCTAAGCCCAAATCTATGCAAAAATTATGCTACATAAACCAAAACACATAAGTTTTATTTAGGCATAATTAAACACTTTGATATTTAATTAGTGAGATTATTTCTCAAAAAAGGTAATAAATGCCAGCTTATTTTTCTCATTACTTAAACAAGTATGGTGCTTTTAGTTAACTCACAAATTTCTTTTTCAATTTCTTTTCCGCGATTTCTTCCATACCACAAATGCAGTTCTTTGTTGATATCAGATTTTTCCATTCCTTCATTTTTTAGCTTAGTAAAAAGATCTTGTGCCGCTTTTGGTCTTGGTCCCCATTTAAAAAGCTCTTCATTATTTTCATCATACACAATAAGTTTGGGTATTGCTCTTCCGCCATTTGTTAAATACAAATCCATAAAATCCAGATTTGTATCTCTTAACAAAATCTTTAAATCAATTTTATTATTTAGTTGTGCAAGCTTTGCAATTACAGGAACTATCTGTGCCGAATCCCCACACCAGGTTTCAGTTATAATAATCCATTGCTGTTTATTAGTAATCTTAGAAAAAATATTTTTAGTTTCTTCAGTTGGCTCAAAAGTTTTATCAAGTCGTGATGTTCTTTGAAGATTTAGTTTTAAGATTCCAAGTTTTTCTTTTTTATGTTCATCAAGCAAATCAGGATTTATTGAACTTACTTTTTCAGAAAATTCTTCAACATACTTTGAATATGATTTAAACTCGTTAATTGTGCAGTAATTTAGCTTAGGCATTATTTATTTCCGTTTTTAATGTGTTAGAATTAAAATTGTTAATAAAGATTCAAAAAAATATTTACAAAAATTGTCGCACTAAAAATATCAACCTTTTTTTATTTATTTAAAATTGTATTTTTGCCAAGAACTATTTCTTAGGATTATGATGACAACTGAAACCAAATATTTTACTCCAGCAGAAGCAAGAAAAACTTTACCGTTAGTTAGAAATATTGTTAGGGATATTTTACAGGCAACAAGGGAAATGCGTTTGATTGCTGAAGAAGTTAATGCTGGAATTGAAGACGATTTGAGAATTAAAAAATTAGCTTCAGATGTTAATGGATTTTTAGCAGAGCTTGAAGAAATTGGATGCTACTATAAAGACACTAAATTTCAAATTGGACTGGTTGATTTTCCTGCAATGATAGATGGAGTTGAGGTTTATCTTTGCTGGAGAAGTGACGAATCAGATATACTTTATTATCATGGAATGGATGAAGGATATTCGGGCAGAAGATTAATTCCGCCCCAATATTTTGATGAATTTTAGTTTACAATTCCCACTTCAAATCAAAGTTAACTTTTGCTTCAATTTTGTTTTCAGAATTCTTATCCGA
>Ga0172369_10009960_pt1 | contig 10424 bp, 8 predicted proteins | sample LakKiv25m_FD_114539 | JGI IMG/M metagenome (GOLD analysis project Ga0172369, IMG submission 114539) | Freshwater microbial communities from Kabuno Bay, South-Kivu, Congo - kab_022012_11.25m | ecosystem: Environmental > Aquatic > Freshwater > Lake | place: Democratic Republic of the Congo...
GCCGTTGCACTCGTCCAGCGTGCACGGATTGTTGTCATCGCAAGCCGCTGCCGTTCCCGAACCTTGGCACGCGCCCGCCAGGCACACGTCGTTGCTCGTGCACGCGACGCCATCGTCGCAGGACGCCGCGTTGTCCGTGTACGTGCAGCCCGTCGCGAGGTCGCACGCATCGTCGGTGCAGATGTCGTTGTCATCGCAGGTCTTGACGGTGCCGCCGCAGGTGCCGGCCTCGCACACATCGGCCACGGTGCAGGCATCGCCGTCGTTGCAGGCAGCCGTGTTGCCGGTGTGGCCGCAGCCCGTCACACCGTCGCACGTGTCGTCGGTGCACACGTTGCCATCGTCGCACGTCGTCGTGACAGCCGAGCCCAGACACACGCCCGCCTGGCATCCGTCGAACGTCGTGCAAGCATTGCCGTCGTCGCACGCCGCGGTGTTGTTCGAGTGGAGGCACCCCGTGGCGGCATCGCATGCGTCCTCGGTGCACGGGTTCCCGTCGTCGCACGATACCATCAAGCCGGGCACGCATGCGCCGCCGCCGCAGTGATCGTCGACGGAGCATTCGCTCGCGTCGCTGCAGATCGCCGAGTTGGCGAGATGGGTGCAGCCCGTGGCGCCATCGCACGCGTCGTCGGTGCAGATGTTGCCGTCTGTGCACTGGATCGCCGCGCCAGACATGCATTCACCCGCCGTGCAGGCGTCGCCGCTCGTGCATGCATCGCCATCTGTGCAGGTCGCCGTGTTGGCCAGATTCGTACAGCCGTTTGCCGAGTCGCAAGCGTCCGTCGTGCAAGGATTGCCGTCATTGCAGTCGGGTCCAGCGCCTGGCACGCATGCGCCGCCTGCGCAGGCGTCGCCCACCGTGCACGCACTGCCGTCGTCGCAGGCGATGGTATTGCTGGCGTGTGCGCAGCCCGTGGCGACGCTGCAACTATCATTGGTGCAAGGATTTGTGTCATCGCACTGGGTAACCGCGCCCGCCAGGCAGGCGCCGCCACCGCACACGTCGCCGGCCGTGCAAGCATTGGCGTCCGTGCAACTCGCGGAATTGGGCAAGTTGGTGCAGCCGGTGGCGCCGTCGCAGCCGTCGTCGGTGCACAGGTTGCCGTCGCTGCAACTGCCCGTGTTGCTGACGTGCTGACAACCGCTGATGGCATTGCAGGAATCCGTCGTGCACGCGTTGCCATCGTCGCACCCGGCAGCGGCGCCACCCACGCACACGCCCGCCGCACAAGCGTCTTGGGTCGTACACGCGTCGCCGTCGGAACACGGGGCAGTTCCGGGAGCATGCCCACACCCTGCGACCGAGTCGCAACTATCGTTGGTACAAGCATTGCCGTCCGAACAATCGAGCACACTGCCGGAGCAAACAGCCTCCCCGTTGCAGACGTCGTCGGTCGTGCACGCATCGCCGTCGTCGCAGAACGCGGTAATGACCGTGTGCACGCAGCCGTTCGCAGTCAGGCAAGTATCGAACGTGCAAGGGTTGCCGTCATCGCAGGGTGTCACGGCACCGGGCATGCACACGCCGACGGCGCATGTGTCGCCGACGGTGCAGTCGTTGCCGTCGCTGCACGGCACGGACTGCGGGGTGCCGATGCAGCCCAGCGTCGTGTCGCACACATCCTCCGTGCACGGGTTGCCGTCGTTGCAGACCACTGCGCCGGGCTTGTGCACGCACGTGCCGTTCGAGGCGCAACTGTCCGCCGTGCAGTCCCACGCATCGGCGCAACCGTTGATGCACTCGTCGCTCTTGCAGTCGGACGGGCAAGTGGCGACCGTTTCGCCAAGCGTGCCGCAACCGCTGCAGACGCCGTCGCCGCAGAATCCGCAGTCGACAGGACAAGCCAGCCAGTCCTCGCCGCCCTCGCATTGGCAGTTGCCGCATGCCTTGCCGCAGTCTTCGGGGCACGCCTTGCTGCCGCCGTCCTCGGGCTCGCACAGGCCGTTGCCGCACACGTGCGTCTTGCAGTCCGCGGGGCAGGTCGCCGGCGATTCGCCCTTGTCGCACACCTTGTTGCCACATGCGGTGCCGCAGTCCGCGGGGCAGACCGTCGGGTCCTCGCCGCATGCGTAGCCCTTGCATTTGCCGTCGCCGCAGCCACCGCAGCAATCGATGAGGCAGGTCGTCGGCGATTCGCCCGGCGAGCACACACCGTCATTGCACACGCGGCAGTCGACCGCGCACGACGCCAAGGTCTCGCTGCAAGCGCCATCGCACACGCCGTCGCCGCACGTGCACTGCGTCACATCAGCGGCCAGTTCGGTCGGCAGATCGGCGCTGGCATCCACCGCGACGGTCTCGGTATGAACTGCGTCGAGTCCTTGCGAATCGAAGACTTCCACGGCCGTTGGCGCGTCAGTGACAGTCAACGCGTCGATGGAATCGGGCGCGTCAGGCGTGTCGTCGCCGGCCGTCGATGCGCAACCGGCAAAGAACATCAACGCCCACATCGCCCAAGCCGACGCAGCGCTGCGGCACGCAATTCGTTGAACATGATGATTCACGGGAACTCCGGAGCCGCGGTCTGCGGGCGGGGCGATGCGTTGCACCGTCGGACTTGCGTCGGGCAGTCGTGGACATGGGGCAGAGAGGGTGCGCGTTGCCTGCCGTAGCCCTCCGCGGCCGGCCTTCGCACAGCCGCGGAGGATGCACTGGGCGGCGGTTTCGGTCAACGGGAACGTGGTACGCGTCGGCCGCCAGGCGAAAGAACCGCAACCAGCTTTCGACCCGCCCGTGCGCAACTTGCTGTCTCAGGCCTGAGCAGTCGAACTGCCCGCACACTCGGGGCAAGGGCAAATGCCGCGCAAGTAGCGGTAGGAGTAGAGCCCCGCGTCGTGCCCATCGCCCCACGTGAAGCGGATTGCGTACTTGCCCACGGGGGTGACGCTCTTGACCTCGATCGAAGGCTCCGCTTTGCGCTTTGTTGTGGCAATCGGAAAGCCAGCTCGACCCGTCTTGATGACGAGGGTGGTCGGTGGACCGTGTGTGCCTTTGCAGGTCGCACAAGGACATTCTGCCCGCAAGTATGCGAGATCGTACTCACTATCGTGCCCGTCGCTCCAGGAGATGTGCACGTCGCCGTCTTCGTTCCAGCGCAATTCCTCGGGCTCGATGGTGTCAAACGGGCTCAAGTTCATCCGGTTCGTTTCCTCGTGATTGGTCGGGAGTGTCGGCAGGCGCGTGCGACCCGTCAAGCGCGGCTTTCGACACCCGTTGCCAGAGCGGCTAGGCTGGTGCGCCGGAGGTCGCATGTCCGCACCACTCATCCTCGCAGGCGACGTCGGTGGCACCAAGACCCTGCTGTCCTTGCACGGTGTCCTGCCCGATGGCCGCAAGACCCTGATACGCGAAGCGAGTTTTCCCAGCCGCGACCACCCGGCACTCGAAGCCATCGTGCGTACTTTTCTGGAGCCCGGCCAGCGTGTCGCCGCCGCGGCCTTTGGCGTTGCCGGCCCAGTCGTGGACGGCGAGGTGCGCACGACGAACCTGCCGTGGCACGTCACGCCGCGCTCGCTCGCGGCAGGGCTCGGGACCGAACGCATTCGTTTGCTGAACGACCTTGAAGCGTTGGCACTCGGCGCGTTGGCGTTGCCGCCGCAACGCTTGCACGTGCTCCAGGCCGGCATCGCGCGACCGGGCCACCGTGCCGTGATTGCCGCGGGCACGGGGCTCGGCCAGGCGTTGCTGTTTTGGGATGGTCAGCGCCACCTGCCAGGTGCAACAGAAGGAGGACATGTCGACTTCGGCCCGGAATCGGAATTGGATATGGAACTACTGCGCTTTGCGCGGAAATCATGGCGCCATGTCTCGTGGGAGCGATTGGTCTCCGGCCCCGGCTTGCACGTCATCCACCGCTGCCTGATCGAGGCAATGGGCCGCAAGGAAGACGCGACTGTGCGCGAACAGATACAAAACAGCCCAGATCCGGGCGCGATCATCGGCCAGTACGGCGTCGAGGGCTCCAGCGCCACCTGCCGTGAAGCCATCGACTGGTTCGTGCGCCTCTACGGCGCGCAGGCCGGCAATCTCGCGCTGAGCGTTCTCAGTCTCGGGGGCGTCTATGTCGGCGGTGGCATCATCGGCCGGATCCTGCCCCGCATCGAAGTAAATCAAGCGTTTGTGAGGGCTTTCGCCGACAAGGGTCGCTACGCAGCCATCCTCGGCGCGATGCCGATCCACGCCGTCCTCGAACCGCGCGCGGGACTCTTCGGTGCTGCCGACGCGGCTGTCGCGCTGCTCCAAACACAAACCATGTAGGGCATGTAGGGCGCCTCGCCCCTTCGACGCATCGCGGTGGCGCGTTCGCAGCTCCGCCGGTGCCTGTCAGTCCAGCGGCGTGCCCAGTGGCGGCAACGCCCACTGGATCGGGGCCGTGCCTCGCCTTTGCAAATGCTCGTTGATGCGCGAGAAATGGCCGCATCCCAGAAAGCCGTGGTGCGCCGACAGCGGCGAGGGGTGCGGTGCGGTCAGGACGAGGTGCCGGCTGCGGTCGACCATCGCCGCCTTCTTCTGCGCGGCGCTGCCCCACAGCGCAAAAGCCAGGCCTTCATGCCGGCGGTTGAGTTCGGCGATGGCCCGATCCGTGAACTGCTCCCAACCCTTGCCAGCGTGCGACTGAGGCTGCCCGGCGCGCACGGTCAGCACCGCATTGAGCAGCAGCACCCCTTGGCGCGCCCAGAACGTGAGACACCCGTGATCGGGATGTGGAATCTTCAGATCACGTTCAATCTCCTTGAAGATATTTTGTAAAGATGGAGGCGGTCTCACGCCCGAGCGTACCGAGAAGCACAGGCCATGTGCCTGCCCCGGCCCGTGATACGGATCCTGGCCGAGGATGACGACCCGCACGGACTCAAATGGCGTGTTCCACATTGCACTGAAAATATCTTGTCCTGGAGGGTAAACGGTAAAGTGTTTCTTCTCCTCCACGAGAAACGTCCGCAGCTGCTGCATGTAGGGCTGCTCGAACGCGTCGCCCATCACCGCCAGCCAGGACGGTTCCAGTTGCGGTGATCGCTGCTCTGCCATGCGTTCCTCCGGCTGCCGTTGCCAAGTGCGGATCGTGCCACGGTTGCGTGGCGGCTGCCACTGCCCGCGGTTGTGCGCGACAGGCTGGCGCGGCATCCTCCGGCCCTGGAGGTGCCCGCGATCATGCCGCAGTCGCTGCCTGTTGCCCGTCTGCGCGCAGTTGCGTCGATCGTGATCGGCGTGGCCGTGCTGGCGCTTCTGGATCGGACGGTGCAAGTGGGCATGGGTGCTTTGCATCTCCCCGCGGTGGGTCCGGTGCCGGCCATGCTGCTGCTGGTGGGCCTGTTGCTGATTGTCCATGAACTCAATCCTGTCTGGGCGCAAGCGTTGCGGCATCTGGCTCAGCCCGCCGTCGCCTTTCTGCTGCGGTGGATGCCCCTCTTCTTTGCGCCGCCCCTCATCGCGCTGCCGCTCGTGCCGACGCCGGAGCCTGCCACGCTCGCCCGCATTGCGCTGGTCGTGCTGGGTGGTTTCCTGGTGAATCTATTGCTTGTCGTAGGGTTGGCTGCATGGGTGCGCGGTCGCGGGCCACGCCGCGCCGAGCCGGACGTCGACCCGCCGCTTGCGCCCTTCAACGTGCAGTGGGTGACGGTGTCCCTTTGGCTCACTGTTGCTGTGATGCTTGCGCAGCTGTCAAGAATCTCAGGCATGCAAGCGTACTTGTGCGTGCCCGGTCTACTCGCGGCGGCCGTCGGCAGCTTCCTGCTTGGCCTCAAGCTGCCGGCGCGCCTGCGGCTCGTGCTGCATCCGTTGGTCACCTGCGCCATCGGGACCCATGCCGTGCTCGCGCTTTCGCCTTGGAAGATCGCCGATTTCTCGACACAGCGCCTCGATCGGCCCGGTCCCGGCGACCTGTTGCTGGCGCTGCTCGGACCCTCGGTGCTGGCCCTCGGTGTGCAGGTGTACGACCGCCGGGCTCTGCTGCGCCGCCATATCGTCCAACTGGCGGGTGTTCTTGGAATCTGTGCGCCACTGTCGCTGGTCGCCACGGTGGCGGCTGGCCGGCTGCTGGACCTGCCGCGCGCTTGGATCCTGGCTTTGGCGCCGCGCTCGGTCACGATTCCCATCGCGGTGCCCATCGCCGGCACCTTGCACGCCGACGTCGGGCGCACCGCCTCAGCCGTCGTGCTCACGGGCATCCTGGGAGCGGTCATTGGCCGCAGTATCTTGAATCTTCTACAGGTGCGCGATCCGGCCGTCCGCGGCCTTGGCATCGGCGCCGCCAGTCACGGTGTTGGGACGGCAGCCCTCGTCACGACGGAGCCGGTCGCAGCCGCGGTTGCGGGTCTGGCCTTCGCCCTCTTCGCGGTTTGGAGCGCGCTCGCCGTCAGCTTCCCTGGCTTTGTCGAACTGCTGATGGCTGTTGCCGGTCCGTAAGGAGGCCGGCGCGAAGAACGCACCAGTGCTCCGTCTGCTTGTTGTCCGGTCGCCAAGTTCGCCGATGCGGCTTGGCGGCGACGACAACGCGAAAGTTGCCAGCAGCGGTCGAGGTCACACCGCCGTCTGCAATCGCCCGCCCATCATTGCGCAGCAAGAGCTACACCGGCACCGCGGCCTTCGCCGTCCTTTTCTTGGCCCGGTTCGGCAGGTAGCTCGCAACCTTCTTGGCATCGCGCGGAAAAATCTGCTCGAGCGCTGACTTCAGCACGCGCACCGCCGTCTGCCACGCATCGGCGACTTCCTTTTCGGCCGCAATCGATTCGGCAAGCGCCTTGGCCGCCGCCTTTTCCTCCTTGTCCGCCGCCTGCGAAGCGCGCAGTGCGACGTCGTACGCCTTGACCTTTTGCGCCAGCTCCTTGGGCGTCTCGGGGCTCAGCGCCGCCAGCCGCACGTTTTCCAGCGCTTTGTCGCGCTTGTCGTTCGGCAGCGCCAGCAGATCGGTCGGCGACATCGGGAACACGCGCACATAGCCCTTGACGGTCCGGCTGTTGAAGTGACCGAACAGACCGGTACCGAGCGCTCCCAGCGTCTCGCGCACTGGCCGATAGCGCGCAGCAGCCAGTGCGCTGGCCTTGATGGCCGCTGTATCGGCCGACGTGTGCGCATTCTTTGCGCCGACGAGCCTGGCCTGGGCCTCGTCGAAAGGTGCGGCCAGGTGCGCCGTTTCCGGATCGGCATGGACATTGATCGAGATGAAGAGGCCGTCGCGCACCAGCGTGCCGGCACCAGCGTTCAGATCAGGCATCATGGCAGTTTCCTTGGCGGGCCGCAGGTCGTTTGGGCCAGCACGGCCAAGGTGGCATGGACGTGGGAAATGGCAAGTCTTGCGAGGCAACTTTCCTGCAACAGGCACGGTGACCGCATGCAGGGCGCCAAGTCGAAGAACCGACAGCACTTGGCTGCGGGGTCGGCCCCGCGAGTCGTGGATGCAAGGAGCTCGGCCGGGCAGGTCGACGGTCTGAGTGCGCGATGCAAGCTCACAGCAAGCACAGGTCGACGGCGTGAGGTGCTGATCCAGGCTTGTAGGAAACACAGGTCGACGGCGTGAGCTGGTGATCCAGGCTTGCAGGAAACACAGGGGGGGGGGGGGGGGAGGCGCGGTTGAACTGGAATCGCCGCCACGGCCACTACGGGCAAGGCTTCCCATCCGCGACGGCAACGCCCTTCATTCCCGCTTTGCACGGACCGCCGTACGTCTTGCCGTCGCAGCCGCACACGGGGCTTTCATTTGCGGGGCAGCCGGTCACCCAACTTGGTTTGTAGACGCACGCGCCCTTTTGGCCGCAAGGACCAGTGCAGTACATTTCGCTGGAACACTTGGAGTTGTCGCCGACCGTGCAGGACACCGGGCACGAGCCCTCGTAGTTGACGCCGGTGCCGGCCGTTTGCGCGAGGCACGCGTTGTCGTAGGTGTTGCCGTCGCAGCCGCACACCGGCTTGAGTTCCTTGGTGCACGACGTGGGCGGCGCTTTGCACTCGCCGACCTCGCCAAAGCAGCCGCTGGGCACCGCGCAGAAGCTGCCTTTGGGGCAGGGTTTGAAGATCGGACTGCTGCCCTCGAAGTTCGAGCACAGTGCAATGCCTCCACAAGCGCCAGCAAACGCGATGTTCGTGCCGGCCTTGCCCGGTTCGCATTCGTTGGGGTACGACTTGCCGTCGCAGCCGCACACGGGGATGATGACAGGCGTGAACTGCTGGGAACAATCGCCCGTGAACTTGGGCCCGCACGAGCCGGTTCCGCTGCACTCGCCTGGTTTGCCCATGCAGAACGAGCCAGGCGGACATGCCTTTTCGTCCCCCAAGATGCAGCCCGGCGGCGTCTCGCACATGCCGTCGAAGTCGACGTTGTCGCCCATCATCGCGGCGGCACAGGCATGGACCGCGCTGCCGCCGCTGCACGTGCACACCGGCACATCGGCGGCCTGCGAGCAGTCTTTCGGACGCGGCTCGCACGTGCCTTGGGTTTCCTTGCATTTGCCCTTTGGTGTCGCGCAGTACGCGTCGTTGCCGCACTCTTTGAGGCCGACGGTGCACGCAATGCCGGTCGCAGCGTCTGCGGTCGTCGCGGGCCCATCGGCGGCGCTCGTATCGATTCCCGCCGGGGTGTCCGTCGTTGCGGGCGTGTCGGCTAACTTTGCAGCGCCGTCCAGCTTGGTCGCGTCTTTGGCGCCGGGATCGGCGCTGTCGTCCGTAGGCGTCGCATCAGCCGCCGCGGCGGCATCGGGCCCCACCGCAGATGCGCCAGCCGCGGCCTTGGATCCGCAAGCAGCAGCGCATAGGACGCAGACCAGGGCAACAGTCGCGAACGCAGTCGATGGAGCGAGGCGGGCGCGCATGACATCTCCGAGAGGTGCCGCAGCTTCAGCACCGACAAGTCCATTTACCGTAGTTGCACGGGTGCTGCCAAGGTGTGCGTGCAAGATTCGCACACGAACGGTGCGTTCGCCCCTTGCACCGAACACGCGTGCAGAATCGTCCGCGGATCGCTACGATGCCGCGCTCGAGGAGGTGCGCCATGCGTAGGACCCTGCACCAGGATGGCCGGGCGATCTTCTACCCGCGTCTTGCGGCCTTGTGTCTGGCCATGGTCGCGGCTGCATGTGCCAGTTCGTCCGGCACGACAAGCCAGTGGACGGCGCCGATCAAGATGCCAGTGCCCATCGACGATTCGCCGGTGACGGGGCCGAGCGACGCGTGGGTGACGGTGGTCGAATTCGCGGATTTCCAGTGTTCCTACTGCGGCAAGGCTGCGCCGACCGTGGATCGGGTGCTGGCCGACCATCCGCTCGATGTGCGCGTGGCCTAAGTAGAAACAATGTAGGGGCGCCGCGCCCCTACGACCCCTGGCAGGTCCGCTGCCGCGGCCCTGAAGTTGCCATCTCACAGGTGTTTCATCCGTGCCGGGTGCCGACCACGCATGGCAACTCATTGGTGTTGCCGCTCCGTAAGATGGGCTCGAGGATCCATGAACGAACTCGGTTTCGTCGTCGTTGGCTTGGGTCGGGCGGGCATGGCTCGTATCCGCGACTTGCAGGCATTGCCCGGTTGCCACCTCGTGGGCACCGTCTCGCGCCGCCCCGGCACGGGGTGCTTGACCCTGGACGAAGCGCTTGAGCACCCACGCGTCGATGTCGCAGTGATCGCGACTGACAATGCCAGCCACGGCGCGTTGGCCCAAGCGTTCTTGCGGGCCGGCAAACACGTCCTGGTCGACTTTCCACTGGCCACCGATGTGGGCAGCGCGCGACAACTATTTGAATTGGCGAGCAGTCGTCAACTCTGCTTGCACACTGAACTGCTTGGCCTGCTGACGCCGGACCACGCCGTGCTGCGGGCCGCGTGCCATGACCTGCCGCCGCGTCAGCTGGATCTCGTGTTCACCGGCGGCTACGACGGCTGGCTGGCCGAGGAAGCGGTGGCCGGACACTGGGGCAACCTGGCGGTCGCCCGGCTGCACACGCTCTGGGACCTCGCGGGCCCGCTGCTCCTCCAACATGTGGAGCTGCAAGCAGATGCGACCGGCTACTTGCTGCGGGTGCGGCTGCTGGGTCACGCAGGCTGCACGGTGCAACTACGCGAAGAAAGAAGGCAAGGTATGGGGCGCCTCAAGACGCTGACGGGCGTGCTCGCCGGTGGCACGCCGCTGCCGCAGGTCGCGGATTCGGCCCAATCCGGCTTGTTCCTTCGCGATCTGCAGGCCTGCATCGAGCGGATTCGCAGCCGCGGCGACACGGGCGCTTACGTCGACGACGAGACGGTGCTCGCGGTGCTGGAACTTGCGGATGGGATTTCGCGCATGGCCAGCCGGTCCAACGACGCATGAGCGACGCCGGGCGTTTGATGCGACCTCGGCTGTCGCGTGGTTGACGCGCCACAAAAACAGCGGGCATGGTGATCCCTGCGTCTTGCCACGAACCGAATCCAAGAAAGCGAAGTCACCGCCGATGTCCAC
>Ga0172369_10009962_pt1 | contig 10423 bp, 10 predicted proteins | sample LakKiv25m_FD_114539 | JGI IMG/M metagenome (GOLD analysis project Ga0172369, IMG submission 114539) | Freshwater microbial communities from Kabuno Bay, South-Kivu, Congo - kab_022012_11.25m | ecosystem: Environmental > Aquatic > Freshwater > Lake | place: Democratic Republic of the Congo...
CGCTCGAGCTGTCGCTCACGGGAATACGTGATCTCTCGCTGGTCAACACGCCACCGGAAGATCGGCAACCGATCCTCACCTATGTGGGGGAGTTCGACGACCGTGCTGTCGCCGAAGCGATCAGGCGCGAGCTCTTGCGTGAGGGTCAGGTTCTATACGTGCACAACCGGGTGCGCGACATCGAGCACGTAGCGGAAGACGTTCGCAACCTAGTGCCCGAAGCACGCGTTGCCGTGGCGCACGGTCAGATCGACGAAGGCCGACTCGAACAGGTTGTCACGCAGTTCTGGGGGCACGAGTTCGATGTGCTCGTATGCACGACGATCGTCGAGAACGGCCTCGACATGCCGACGGTGAACACGCTCGTAGTAGATCGTGCCGACCTTCTCGGCCTCTCGCAGATGTACCAGCTTCGTGGTCGTGTCGGCCGGCGAGGCAGGCGGGCGTACGCGTACCTCCTGCACCCGCGAGATCGGGCGTTGACAGAGGAGGCATACGAGAGGCTCAAGACGATCGGTGAGTTCACTGACCTCGGATCGGGCTTCAAGATCGCGATGCGCGACCTGGAGATCCGCGGAGCGGGCAACCTCCTGGGCGGGGAGCAGTCGGGACACATCGCGGCGGTGGGGTTCGACCTGTACATGGAGATGGTCACCGAAGCCGTCGGTGAGCTCACCGGTGAGGTCACCGAGGTGCCGCCCGATGTATCGATCGATTTGCCGGTGACGGCGCATCTTCCGCGCGACTACGTGTCGCGCGACGACGTGCGAATGGAGGCCTACCGCCGGCTTGCTGCGGTGGGCCGGGCAGACGATGTGGATGACATCGAAGCGGAGTGGCTCGACCGATATGGTCCGCCGCCGCCGCCCGCGCGCGCTCTCCTGGAGGTGGCACGTCTGCGAGCGGAGTGCCTGCGGCTGGGTATACGAGAGGTGTCCGTGCGTCAGGGGCGCGTGCGTTTCGAGGGGTGGGAGCTCTCGAAGAGTCAGGAGATACGTCTGCGGCGAATCTCGGCGGCCGCGACATACCATGAAGGCGCAGTGACGTTGCCGTTCCCTGCCGGCGGCGCCGCAGGTCGGTCGATCCCCTCCGTGCTGCTGGCGTTGATGGCCGAGGTCGTCCCTCCGGAACCGGTACAGATACGATCGGCCACATCATGATCAGCTCGAAGTCCCTCATCAGCCGTACGGCCGCGCTCGTCGCCGCTGCTCCTTTGTTGCTGGGCGCCGGCGGTTGTGCCGGCGCTGCCGACGACGCCGCGACTGTCACGCTGAGCTCGGGGGGAGGTAGCGAGAAGACGACCGTGCACATAGCCCGTGCCGATGTGGAGGATGATCTGCGCATCCTGCGCTCGAACGACGATTTCGTCGCGTTCGTGAAGAAGGGCGGGCTCGACGTGCCTGAGTCGGGGAGCTCGGCGGGCGGCGAGCTGACGGCTATCTGGCTGGGAATCCTGGTCGATCAGGTCGTGATCGATACGGAGCTGCAGGAGCGTGACGTGAACGTGACGAAGGCCGATCGGGATGCTGTCGCCGATCAGGTCGATCAGGCGTACGGAGGCGCTGATGTCTTCAAGCAGTTCCCGAAGGCGTTCCGTGACGCAGTCGTCGAGCGCGAAGCGCGGATGAACGCGCTGATCACCCGGGGTGGCGCCAAGGCCGAGCAGCCGACGGAAGCCGACGCGAAGAAGTTCTACGACGAGAACGCGGCGCAGATCAGCACCTGCGCGTCGGGTATGTCGGTTTCTCACATCCTGCTCGACACCGAGGCTGAGGCCGTGGCGGTGAAGGCGGAGCTCGTAGGCGGGGCCGACTTCGCGACGCTCGCGAAGGAACGGTCGACGGATCCGACCGCCGCTGACAATGGGGGTGACCTGGGGTGCTTGCAGGACGGTGCGTTCGTTGCGCCGTTCGAGGCGGCCGCGAAGGCGGCGACGATCGGCGTGCCGACCGATCCGGTGAAGACCGAGTTCGGGTATCACGTGATCCTCACTTCGGCGTTCGTGCCGCCGACGTTCGAGGCGATGAAGGGCAAGATCATCGACTACCTCGCCGGCAAAGCCGAGCAGTCGGCCGGTCAGGAGATCAAGACGATCATTCAGGATCGCTTGAAGGGAGCGGAAGTCGACGTCGATCCGCGGTACGGCACGTGGGTGAGCGACGACCAGCAGGGCCCGCACGTTGCCCCACCCTCCATCCCCGAGCCCTCCGATGGGCGCGGTGCGTCGACTACGACTGTCGTGCCGGTCGATCCGATCGGCACCGTTCCGGCGCAGGGGGGATGACGCGCAGCGGTCGCGTGGTCGTGGTCGGTCTCGGTCCTGCCGGAGCCGACCTGCTAGTGCCGAAGGCGCGCAGAGTGCTGGAGCGCACTCCGCACAGGTACGCGCGCACGATGCGTCATCCGGCCATCTCCGACCTGGCCCGTGACGGAGTCACGTTCGAGACGTTCGACGCGTGCTACGACACGGGCGAGAACCTCGATGCCGTGTACACGTCGATCGTGGAGGCGCTCGTAGAGGCAGCAGCTACGAACGGAGCGATCGTCTACGCGGTGCCGGGCAGCCCGAATGTCGCCGAGCGCACCGTGGGGATTCTGCGTGAGCGTGGCACCGACTTGGAAGTGATTGCCGGAATGTCGTTTGCAGACCTCGCGTGGGCGCGTCTCGGCATAGATCCACTGCACGGGGCGCGGGTGGTCGATGCGCGCGACTTTGCCGTAGATGCGGCCGGAGCCGGCGGTCAGGTGCTCGTCGCTCAGAGCGATTCGAGGTCGGTGCTCTCCGAAGTGAAGCTGACGCTCCTCGACTCCCTGCCTCCCGACCATGCAGTCACCGTGCTCCAACGTCTCGGCCTTCCCGACGAGCGAGTCTTCGAGGTCGGTCTCGCCGATCTGGATCGCAACTTCGAACCCGATCACCTCACGTCGCTGTTCGTGGACACCGGCGCAGTAGCCATAGCCCCGGAGATGGCGAAGCTCGTCGCGCTGGCCGCAAGGCTGCGAGGACCGGGAGGCTGTCCGTGGGATGCGGAGCAGACACATCACTCGCTTGCCCGTCACGTTCTCGAAGAGGCCTACGAGGTCGTCGAGGCGATCGAGCGCCTTCCGGTCGAGGCCCCCGGGGGATCGGAGGCGATCTCGCCCGACGACTACGCCGCCCTGGAAGACGAGCTGGGAGACCTGCTGTTCCAGGTGGTCATCCATGCGACACTCGCGGCCGAAGGGGGCGCGTTCACGATCGCCGACGTTGCTCGCGGCATCCACGACAAGCTCGTGCGGCGGCATCCGCACGTCTTCGGTGACGTCGAGGTTGCAGACGCAGATCAGGTCGTGACCAACTGGGAGCAGATCAAGAAGGGCGAGAAGCAATCTTCTTCGCTGCTGGATGGCCTGACGCCGAGCCTGCCGTCGCTGCTCTATGTGCACAAGCTGTACCGGAAGGCCGCATCTATCGGGCTGGATCCGACCGGAGGCGGTGCGGTGCACGAGACGCTGGCGGAGTCGGCGAGAGCGCTCCGGTCTGCCGGTCTCGACCCGGCTTACGCCGAGAAGGTGCTCGGCGAGTTGCTGGCCGCCGCCGTCGCTTCCGCGCGCTGTTATGGAATCGATGCAGAGTCGGCGCTGAGAGCCTGGGCGGGGCGCTACCGCGACCGGTTTGCTGCCATGGAGGGAATCGCTGCGTCACGCGGAGTGGAGCTCGCAAGTGCCGACAGCGCTACCGTCATGGCGCTGTGGGGTGAGGCAGGCAACGATGTAGACGACGAGCCGCTCGGCGATCGGGCCGGGCTCTGACGATGGCCGATCAGGGAGACGACATGACCTCTCGCAACGCCCGCACGAATTCCCGCGGCTCACGCCTCTCCATCTCGATCATGACTGTAGGAGCGCTACTGCTTGCATCGTGCGGGGGTGACGACGGCGCCGGCCCTGCGGGCCTGCTGGGAAGCACCACGACGCGGGGTGGCGCGGATGCCACGACGACCACCGCCGGAGATTCGACGGAGACCACAGCGGAGAGCACCGACTCGACGAAGAGCACGGAGACGACTGATACGACGGAGAGCACGGATACGACCGAGAGCGCCGACACGACCGCTTCCGGCACCCCTGATCCGGGGGACCTCGCCATGGCTCGCTCGGCGGCGCTGACGGTCGACGACTTCCCCGCCGGTTGGACGATGGACTCCGAAGAGCTGTCCAAGAATGGCGTGGGAGGGGCCGAAGACTCCGGATTCAAGAAGTCCTGCCCCGACTTGTACGACGACATGAAGGCCATCGAGGAAGAAGATCGCAGTCCGAGCGGTATCAACAGGTCGTTCTCTCCCGAAGGAGGGATGCCGACGGTGCAGTCGTCGCCCACCGTCTTCACCACCGAAGGAACGGCGAAGCGAGCGTTCGACGCTGTCGCCGGAGACGCGTTCGCCAAGTGCCTCGCCGAAGTGTTCATGGGCGAATCCGGGGGTGACGGGGGAATAGGCGTAGGCGACGTGACCACGAACGAGATCCCGGTCGATGAAGGCTCCCTCGACGACGCGGGGGGGTACGAGACGGTGATCACGTTGACCCAGGGGAGCAACGCGATGAAGATGCACCTCGCCATCGTCGCACTGCGCTCGGGCCGCTTGCTCCACATCGTCCTGACCATGAGCCTCGGCGGAAGGGCGCCGTTCGAGGGTATGCAGGATGCGATCGACGCGGCGGTTGCTCGCACCGAGGCGATCTGACCCGGCGAGAGTAGGCGAACACACGTTCCGTGTCGGGCCTCTCACATTGGGTGTTGCCGCGAGGCATGACAAACGTATACATTCGCAACACGAACAACAGGAGCCACAGATGACGAGCATCATGGACGTCTTCGGGAGGGAGATCCTCGACTCACGCGGCAATCCGACCGTGGAGGTCGAGGTCGAGCTCGACTCGGGGGCGCGCGCCCGCGCCGGGGTACCGAGCGGGGCGAGCACCGGTGCGTTGGAGGCGCTGGAGCTGCGCGACGGCGGTGACCGGTTCGGTGGCAAGGGCGTTACCAGGGCGGTCGGGCACGTCAACGGCGAGATCCGAGATGCCGTGATCGGCCTCGAGGCGCTCGACCAGCGCGGTCTCGACCGCGTGCTGGTCGAGCTCGACGGAACCGATGGCAAGTCGCGCCTTGGTGCCAACGCGATCCTCGGCGTGTCGCTGGCCACGGCGAAGGCGGCGGCTCTCGAATCCGAGCTGCCCCTCTACCGATACGTCGGTGGCACGGGCGCGCACGTGCTGCCGGTGCCGGCGATGAACGTGCTGAACGGCGGTGCGCACGCCGACAGCAACGTCGACATCCAGGAGTTCATGCTCGCGCCTGTAGGCGCGGCTTCCTTCGCCGAGGCCGTCCGGTGGAACGCCGAGACGTATCACGCGCTGAAAGCCATCTTGAAGGGCCGCGGCCTCTCTACGGCCCTCGGCGACGAGGGAGGGTTCGCCCCGAACCTGCCCAGCAGCGAGGACGCACTGACGGTTCTGGTCGAGGCGATCGAGTCTGCCGGATACCGTCCCGGCGACGAGATCGCGCTCGCCATCGATTGCGCCGCGACGGCATTCATCGCCGATGGCCGCTACGAGCTGGCAGGCGAGGGTGTCTCCTATACGCCGGCCGAGTTCGTCGAGTACCTCGCAGGGCTCTGCGACCGTCACCCGATCATCTCCATCGAAGACGGCATGGCCGAGGACGACTGGGAAGGCTGGGCCCTCCTCACAGAGCGGGTGGGCGACCGCGTGCAGATCGTCGGCGACGACATCTTCGTGACCAATCCCACCCTCCTCGCCCGTGGTATCGCAACCGGAGCAGCGAACTCGGTGCTGATCAAGGTCAACCAGATCGGCACGCTGAGCGAGACGCTCGACACGATGGCGCTCGCCAACAGGCACGGGTACACGGCGATGATCTCGCACCGCAGTGGCGAGACCGAGGATACGGCGATCGCCGACCTCGCCGTCGCCATGAACGCCGGTCAGATCAAGAGCGGTGCGCCTGCTCGCGGGGAGCGTGTGGCGAAGTACAACCAGCTGATGCGTATCGAGGAAGAGCTCGGTGAATCCGCCGCCTACCTCGGCCGTGCTGCATTCGCGGGGCAGCGGAGCTCCTGACGGTGCGCCGCTGGGGCAGCTCCGCGCGTGTTGCACTGGCGTCGGTCGCGCTCGCTGCCCTGTTGCTCCTGTTCGTGTTCCCTACCCGTTCGCTGATCGCTCAGCGGCACGAGATCTCGCGGGCGCGGAGCGACCTGTCGGTGATCGAGTCGGAGAACGAGCGCCTGGCAGAAGAGGCAGCGCGGCTGGCTACGCCGGCCGAGATAGAACGCATAGCACGAGAGCAGTTCCACATGGTGCGCCCCGGCGAGAAGGCGTTTGCGGTCGTCGCCGAGCCGAGCGCCACTGCGACCACTGCAGCTGAGGCGACACCGCCGACCACGGGAGGCTGAGGCTGCCTCGAAGGTGAGCTCAGCTGATTCGTATCGCCAGCTTGCCGAGTTGGTTTCCGGCGGCGAGATCCCTCATCGCCTCGGGGGCCGATTCGAGCCCGTCGTAGACCTTGGAGACTCCGGGGCGGAGCTCGTGTTGCGAGACGAAGGAGCACAGCGAGCGCATCTCCTCGAAGGTGCCCATCATCGAGCCGAGCACCTGTAGCTCACGCCAGAAGACGCGTTGGAGATCAGCCGAGGCTTCGGGCCCGCTGGTCGCGCCGCACACCACCACCCGTCCGCCGTATGCGAGAGATCGGAGCGAGTGCGACCAGGTAGCAGCACCGACCGTCTCGATGACGACGTCGACGCGCTCGCTTACCCGACCTCCCGACGGTAGAGCGTCGGTCGCCCCGATTCGAAGTGCGTGGTCCAAGCCCTCTTCGGAGCGCGAGGTCGCCGTCACGTGTGCGCCGGCGGCAGAAGCGAGGGCGATCGCCGCCGAAGCGACCCCGCCGGTTGCCCCCTGCACGAGCACTCGCTGTCCGGGCTGCAGCTCGCCCTTGGTGAAGAGCATCCGCCAAGCAGTCAGCCACGCCGTGCCGAGCCCGGCCGCTTCCTCGAATGACAGGTGAGCGGGCTTCGTAAGGAGGTTTGCCGAAGGGAGCGCGACGTTGGTCGCGAACGTGCCGTCGATACCGTCGGTGAGCATGCGGAAGTCGTCGCCGAGTCCGAGCACCGGGTAGAGCACGACCTCGCGCCCGTCGGAGGTGATCCCTGCGCCGTCGCAGCCGAGGATCACGGGTGGTTCGAAGGGCACACCGATCACACCCTGGAGGGTCCAGAGGTCGTGATGGTTGAGGGTCGCGGCGCGCATTGCGACGAGCTCCCAGCCGTCGGGAACCTCCGGCTCGGGGCGATCACCGACGGCGAGGCCATCGAGAGGATCGGGAAGGCCGAGGGCTTCGGCGTAGGCAGCGAGCACAGGTGGACCTCCGCGTGTGGCAGTGATTGGCGATACCTTCGCACAGCCGGCCGGGGTTACGACCACTCGGCGCACGCCTCCTCGCCGAGAACCGGGCACGGAGCCGCATCCGTAGACTTGCCGCGTGCCCGCAGACCCCGATGATGTAGCACATCTGACACGCCTGCTCCGGCGCACTCCGCGCGCCGATTTCGAAGTCGTGGTGCGGAGCGTCGATGGCACGCCCGCTGTGATCCGAAACGCCCCGTTGCTCGATGACGGCACGCCGATGCCGACCCGCTTCTACCTGGTCGCTCCCGGACTCGTGACGGCGATCTCGCGAATCGAGGCGGCAGGCGGTGTGCGGGCCTCGGAGGACGCCGTGGATCCCGAGGATCTGCGTCGCGCCCACCAGAGGTACGCGCAAGAACGCGACGCGGCGCTGCCTGCCGACCACTCGGGACCGCGCCCGCACGGAGGCGTAGGGGGGACGGCGCGCGGTGTGAAGTGCTTGCACGCCCACTACGCGTACTTCCTCGCAGGCGGGGATGATCCGGTGGGTCGTTGGGTGGGTGCCCGGCTCGGAGAGGCATCTCCTCAGGTGCCGGAGTGACGCGCGTAGCCGCGATCGACATGGGCACGAACTCGACGCGCCTCCTCATAGCAGAGGTAACGGGTCACGGAGCGGATGCGGAGTCGACGATTCTCGATCGCCGGATGCGGATCACCAGGCTCGGCCAGGGAGTGGACGCGAGCCGGAGGCTTCACCCGGATGCCATCGGGCGCAACCTCGCAGTGCTGCGCGAGTACGAGAACGTCATCTCGCGATTCGCCGTCGAGAGGACGAGGGCCGCTGCCACGAGCGCAGCACGTGACGCCGCGAATCGGGGCGAGCTCTTCGGGCCGGCATCGGAGATCTTGGGGGTAACCCCTGAGCTGCTCTCCGGCGAGGAAGAGGCGCAGTTGTCCTTTCTCGGAGCGACTCGCGACATCACAGAGCCCGGTCCGTACCTGGTTGCGGACATCGGCGGAGGATCGACCGAGATCGTGTTCGGCGCCGACGCTCCCGAGTCGTTTGCCTCGATCAACGTCGGCTGTGTGCGGCTGACCGAAGCGCTGCTGCGCTCCGACCCGCCGACCGCGGACGAGCTGATCGCAGCCGAGATCGCAGTGAGAGATCACCTGAACGGCGCGGAGCGTGACCTGACGGGAGCGTCATCTGCGCGGACCCTCGTCGGGCTGGCCGGGACCGTCACTACGATGGCCGCGATCCGACAACGCCTCGGCACGTACCGGCGTGACGCGATTCACCACTTCCACCTGACCCGCGTGGCCGCCGAGGAGATCTTCCGCACCCTGTCCACGGAGTCCACCGACCAACGGCGAAGCGAGCCGGGCCTCGACCCCGCACGCGCCGATGTCATCGTCGGTGGAGTGATCGTGGTCCTGGGAGTGATGAAGCACTTCGGATTCGCCGAGATGCAAGTGTCGGAGTCGGACATCCTCGACGGGTTGGCTCTCACCGCCGTGTGAGCCGCGGCGCTTGGATACGCTGCGAACCATGGCGCACTCCCGACGCTTGCTGCTCGGTCCGGGACCGTCGAACCTGTGCCCCGAGGTCGTGGAGGCGCCGGCCCGTCCGGTTCTCGGTCACCTCGACCCGGAGTTCCTTGTCCTGCTCGAAGAGGGAATCGAAGAGTCGTGGGAGCGTCACCGTGCAGCCGGTGCGGCGCTCCAAGCGGCGCTGCCGGACCTCGGCTTCGAGCTGCTCGCCGAGGAAGGCCACAGGCTGCCGCAGCTGACGCTTGCCGGCGTGCCGGACGGCACCGAGGAGGGTGTGCTCCGTTCTGCGCTCCTCGACCGGTTCGGGATCGAGGTGGGCGGCGGTCTCGGTGCTCTGGCGGGCAAGGCGTGGCGCATCGGGCTCATGGGGCACTGCGCTCGGGAGAGCTCGGTCAGCTCCCTGATGGGTGCGCTGAGAGTCGCTCTCTCTAGAGCGGCCTCTCGTCCGCTGCGTTGCGGACCGTGATGGTCAGCCGGCAGGCGTTGCGGAAGGCGCAGCAGGTTCGCCGGGGATGAAGATCGCCTCGCGGTAGTAGCGGAGCTCGGCAACCGACTCGCGGATGTCGTCGAGGGCGCGGTGTGCTTCCAGCTTGTCGGGCCTGCGCCGGTACTCGGAGGGGTACCAGCGGCGACACAACTCCTTGAGCGAGCTGACATCGATGCTCCGGTAGTGCAGGTAGTTGTCGAGCTCGGAGAGGTACTTGGACAAGAACCGCCGGTCCATGCCGATACTGTTCCCGCACAGCGGGGCCGACCCGCTCTGGGGAACGTGCCCGCGGATGTACTCGAGGACGGCGGCACCCGCGGTGTCGAGGGCTGTAGCGGAAGTCTCGATCAGTGGCAGGAGTCCCGACTTCGTGTGCATGGCGCGCACGAAATCGCTCATCGCGGCGAGATCCTCGGGCGGTTGGTGAACGACGAGGTCGATTCCGTCGTCGAGGATCTCGAGTGACGAGTCGGTTACCAGACACGCGATCTCGACGATCACGTCGCGTTCCGTGTCGAGACCGGTCATCTCGAGGTCGATCCATACGAGGCGGTCGCCACCGGGCGGGGAGGGCATCGTGGCGCACGTTACCGGATGGCCATGTGGGTGCCCAGTAGCGCAGTGGGGATCGCTGTCGGGATGCAAGCGCAGGTGAGCGCATAGTCTTCCGCCCGTGCAGGAGATCGCGTGGCGACCGACACCGGAGCTGCTGGCCGAGAGCAATGTCGCCAGATTCATGGCGACACACGGATTCGATACGCTCGACGGGCTTCTCTCCGAGTCGGTGCGCGACCCGGAATGGTTCTGGGATGCCGTCGTCGAGTTCCTCGGGTTGCCGTGGATCGAGCCGTATGAGCACGTGCTGGATGTCTCCGACGGTGCTCCGTGGGCGCGCTGGTTCGTCGGCGGTCGCCTGAACATCGCTGCGGCGTGCATCGACCGGCACGCGTCGGACCCGGCCGTGAGCGGCCGCGCAGC
>Ga0172369_10009963_pt1 | contig 10422 bp, 11 predicted proteins | sample LakKiv25m_FD_114539 | JGI IMG/M metagenome (GOLD analysis project Ga0172369, IMG submission 114539) | Freshwater microbial communities from Kabuno Bay, South-Kivu, Congo - kab_022012_11.25m | ecosystem: Environmental > Aquatic > Freshwater > Lake | place: Democratic Republic of the Congo...
ACCATTTGCTCAAAGTCCTTAAAATCTGATTTTTTTGAATCATAATGCATGTACACTGCTGCGGCAACTCCGCGCGCGGTTTCTACTGCAATGCCAATTGAAACAAAAAATATTGCAACGCTGCTTATTGCCGCTCCCCTTAGGGTTGAAGTAGTCCCAAGCGCGCTTGCAGCAAGCCCAAGCAGGTATGTGCTTGCTTTCCATGCCAGTGCGGCTGAAAATGCAGACCATATAGGTACCTGCTTTTTCTCTGTCCGGACAAGCAGTTCGTCGGTTGTTTTTTCCAAAGCACGATTCAGGGCGCCTTCGGCAGTCAAATTCGTATCTTTAAGGATTGCAAAATTTGATTCAAGGCGCTCGAAAAACATCTGGGTGGATTTTGATTTTCCAAAGGCTTTTAAGCGGGCTGCTTGCATGCTGGCGCCACTTATTGCAAGTTCAACGTCATTCCTAGCAGGCATTGGTTGTATGGGTGCCATGCTGTAATATTGTGTGTTTATGCTTAAAAATGTGCTGTTTAAAGCGCAGCCAGAATCTCTTTTGCATGCCCCTCTGGCTTTACTTTTTCAAAGATTTTCTTTATTTTTCCGTCTTTGTCTATGAGAAAGGTTGTGCGAAGTATCCCTTCGTATTCCTTTCCGTACATGTGCTTTTTGCCCCATGCGCCCCATTTCTTTATCGTGGATTTTTCCTTGTCGCAAAGGAGCGCAAAATTAAGGGAATATTTTGAGATGAACTTTTGGTGCGAGCTTTCGTCATCCGCGCTTATGCCAAGCACAATTGCGCCTGCCTTGCCGTATTCGGACAACTCGTCGCGAAAACCGCATGCCTCAACAATGCAGCCTGGCGTGTCGTCCTTTGGGTAGAAATACACTACAACTGGCTTTCCGCGCAATGAGGAAAGAGTTACTGGGTTGCCGTTTTGGTCGGAAAGGGTAAAATCCGAAGCAGTTTGCCCGATTTTAAGCATGCAATCACCTACAGGGTTCAATGCGCTGGAAAAATTTAATAACGTAGTTATAGGAATGCGCGCCAAGCGCGCGCTTTATTCGTAGCGCAAAGCTTCTACGGGAGGCACAGACGCCGCATTTCGCGCAGGCACAAGCCCTGAAATTGCGCCTATAAGTATGGAAAAACCAAGGCCCAGAAGCACAAGGTCGGGCGTTATGCGCGTGGGCAACCCAAAGCCGCCAAGGACCGCGGAGGCTGCAAAGGAAAGCACAATGCCTATTATGCCACCGACAAGGCCCACCATGCACGCCTCAAAGAGGAACAGCTTCATTACGGTGCCGCGCCTTGTGCCAAGGGACTTGAGGAGCCCGATGTATTTTGTCTGCTCAAGCACGCTCGTGAACATTGCATTTGCAACCCCGATGCCGCCCACTATGAGGGAAATGGATGCTATTCCGCCGAGGAAAATTGCGAGCGTGTTTGTGACGCTTGAGATTGTGGACTGCAGTGTGGTTGCGGTTGTAATGCTGAAATCCTGTTTTTCAGCTGAAACGCGGTGCAGCGTAAGGAGCTTTTGGGTAAGGGCGGCTGCGACTGTGTCAGGGTTGCTTCCGTCCGCGGCAACAACTATTATGGAGCTTGCGTATTTGTTTTCACTGAAGAGCTTTTGGGCGGCTTTCTGGGAAATGAATATGCTCCTGTCCGTGCCTGAGAAGCTTGAGCCGGACTGGTTTAGCACGCCAACCACGCGGAAGGGCACGCCGTTTATCTTTATCTGCTTGTTCAGCATGCTCTCATTGAAAGTACTTGCAGCTACGGAGTATCCGAGGACTGCTGAGGAGAGCTCGCCGGCAGCAAGGGTTCTTCCATAGAGGATTGTGTTTGCAGCGCTTTGGGGGAATGCTGAAGGTTCTGCGCCTATTATGCTTATGCTTGTGTTCTTGTTGCGGTAGTTTACGCGGGCATTGCCGGTTATGCGCGCATCAAGCTTTGAAACGCCTGCAATGCCGCGAAGCTCGTCCGCTTCCCTAAGGGTGAGCTTTGCGCTGGAAGCGGAAGAAGGTGCGCCAAATTGTGCGCCTCCGCCAACCACAAGGCGGTCTGCACGCAAAGCGCCAGGGGAAATTGTGATTACGTTTGCGCCAAGCCCGCCAAGGTTCGTTTGTATGCTGTCGTTTATGCCCACGCTTATGGAAATAAGGGATATGATGGAGGCTACACCTATCACAATGCCAAGGATGGCAAGCCAGCTGCGAAGGGAGCGGTAGCGCAGGGAATTGAATGCAAGCTCTGCAAGTTCGCTGTTTTTCATTTTTTCACCGCTACTGCAATTATGAATTTCGCAATTTGCGCGTTCGCATTCAAATTTTCCGTTTTTTTCATTTTTGCCTTATGCGTTCGTTGGCTGCTCATTTGCAAATCTGCTTTTCGTTTGCAGTTTTGCACGCGGATTTCATTTTTTCCCTGAACGCTTATTTTTTGCCTGTTTTCAGGGATTCTGGTTTTGCGTGCGAGGGCATTGTGATTTCTTCCGGAGTTTGCTTGTGCTCTTTCTTTTTTGTGAAATGCTTGTATGCGAAAAAGCCCACTATTGCAACCACAACTACTGCGGCTATTGGAATCGCGATTGCAAGCGGGTTGCTCGTGGACGCGCCCTGCCTGCCTGTGAGGAAGCCAAGAGGGTTGTTTTGCCCCTGGCGGAAAGTGCCTGCGGCTGCTGCGGAATTTTGGGATGCGCCGGAAACGCCTGATGCAGAAGCAGAGCCCGTGAACACTGCGCTTTTCTCAAGGGTTGTTTTCTCAACGTGCTGCTCGTTGTTGCTGTCGCGGTAGCGGATTTCTACCTCGATGCTGCCAGCCGCGCCTGAGGGAAGGTCAAGAGTGGAGAAATCGTCCACGTTAAGGGTTCCAAGGAAGCTCTCTGTTGTCTGCTGCGAGCCCTCTGCGCGCGCAATCGCATACACGCTGCGTATTTGGGAGTTTCCGGTGTTTGCGATTTGCACCTGAGTAGTGCCGCCCTGGGAGTCAAGGGTTACGGTTATCTGCGGAGTTGCGGACACTGCCATTCCCGCATCAAAGCGCGCGGTTTGGCCGCTGCTTGTTGTGAGCACAAGAGGCAGGGTGTAAAAGCCCGAGCTTGCGGAGGCGGAAACGCCTATTGTGATGTTTTTGGAAATGCTTTCGCCTGCTGGGATGGAATCAAAATACACTGTCTGCAACCCGATGGGAGTGAATGTGCTTGTTGAGTTTATGCCGATTGTTGCGGAGATTGGAGAGGAGCCGGTATTTTGCAGCGTGAGAAGGAAAGGGACCTGCGCGCCTATCTCTATTGTGGAGAGGGGCTGCAGGAAAACGCGGTATTGGGTTGAGGATGAGAGCACGCTTATGGGACCCAGATACATTGTCTCTTCGGTTGGCTGCTTTGTGGCGTCCTGATAGGTGAATACGAGCGGGATGCTGTATGCGCCTATCTTTGTATCTGACGAGGAGAGCAGTGAGAGCGTTGCGTTTGTGGCAGAGCCTGAGGGTATGCTGCCGACTGCAAGCTGGGTTGAGCCGTCTATTGAGAAAGTGGAATTGTCAGGGGTCGTTATTATGAGGTTGTTTATCACGCCGCCCAGATTGCGAAGCTCAAGCTGCAATGTGAGCTTTTCCCCTGGGGAAATCGCATCGTTGTCAATTGAAACTGTCCTTGCCTCAAGGGGATTGTATTGCTTTACCACTATTGGGACTGTGAGTGAGGTTTTCTTGGAATTCGTGCCGCCGCCGCTTTTCTGGTAGTTGTAGTATATTTCTATTGAGATTAGCTGGAGGCTGCCTGAGGCACCATTGTCTATTTTGAACGGGACGGATACCTGCGTGTTTGAACCGGAAGTTATGTCGCTTATGGAAAGCGAGCGGGTGGAGCCCTCAAGTAGGTATTGGGCGCTCACAGACTCTGCTGTTGCGTCCCCCTTGTTTGCAAGGGTGAGCTGCAGGTATCCCAGCGTGCCGGGATAAACGCTGGAAGGAATTGTAGTGTAGTTTGAGATTTGCAATGTGGGCTGGGATTCTGCAAAAGAAAGGCCGAATGCCGCCAGCAATATCAATAATGCAAAAAGGTTTGTTTTTTTCATATAACCCGCCTCCGTTTTTTAGAAGTGTCGCTTTCTATTTTCCCGTCCATTATGCGTATTATGCGGTCTGTTTTTTCCGCAAGTGAATGGTCGTGCGTTACAAGTATCACGGTCATGCCAAGATTTCTGTTGAGCCCTATTATGTGGGATAAAATTTGCGCGCTTGATTTGGAATCAAGGTTCCCTGTTGGCTCGTCTGCGAGGATGAGCTTGGGGTCGTTTGCGAGTGCGCGGGCGATTGCAACGCGCTGCTTTTGCCCGCCTGAAAGCTGCGAGGGGAGGTTGTGTGCCTTGTCCGACATCCCCACTGCTGCGAGGTTTCGCTCCACTATTTCGCGCCTCTTTTCCTTTGGGGTGCCGCGTATCATGAGGGGCAGCTCAACGTTTGCGTATGCGCTTAGGGTTGGGGCGAGGTTGAACGCCTGGAATACAAACCCTATTGTGTCGCGGCGCAAATCTGCAACCGCGTCGTCTTTCATTTTTGAGATTGCCTTTCCCTGCACGTATATTTCTCCGCCCGTTGGCATGTCAAGGCAGCCGAGCATGTGCAAGAGGGTGGATTTTCCGCTTCCCGAAGGGCCGACTATGGAGATGAGTTCGCCCTCGTTTATTTTGAGGGAAATCCTGTCAAGCGCAAGGAAAGGGGTTTCGCCTGCGTAGAGTTTTGAAACTTCCTGCAAGTGGAGAAGCGGCTCTTGTTCTGGCATGTTATAGTTCACCATTGATGCGCTTTATATGCGCTGCCCGAGTTTGTGCCCAAATGCTGCCCAAATCCGAGAACTACTCATTGCTTAGTTTTGCGAATATGAGCAGCCCTATTGCGCTAAAGAGCATTGGGACGAATGAAAGCGAGCTTGCAATCCCGTAGGGCCCCATTGTGATGCGGATAAGCGGGAAGGAAGAAAGTGCATAGAGCAGGAAGGAAAACAGGAATGCGATTATGCCCAGCGTGAAGCTTGCGCGAAGGCGAAGGTAGTCCTTTACGTAGATGAAGAGCAGGTATATTGAGAGAAGCACGTTGAGGCCGGAAAGGGCGAGGCGAAGCAGGAGGTTTCCTTCAAGCGCCGTGATGAATGCGTTGTCTTCGAACCTTCCTGGAAAGCGGGAGTCCCCCATCATGCCGGGTAGAAGCAGAAGCGAGGAAATTGCGAGAAGCGCAAGTGCAGCCACTATGAGCGCGAGCGTGTAAATCGCCGCGAGCGCGCTTGTTGAAAGGTTTGTATTTTTCCTGGGGTTTTTCCTTGATGCCATTTCCTCACCTCTTGATTTTAACTATGTCGCGGAATTCCTTTTGGGCAAGCGCAATGTCGGATATGAAATAGATTTTGCCGTATGCATTGCCGCTGCATTCAAGTAGGGAATTCTTAAGCATAAGCTGCACGTGGTGCTCTGTTGTCTTGTAATCAAGGTGCGCAGCTATTGAAAGCTGGCGCAGGTTCATGGGCTTTTTTGAGAGAAGCATTAGCAGCCTTATGCGCGTTGGGCCGCCCTTTGTGCCTTCCAAAAGCCAGAAAAGCAGCCGTTTCATCGGGTCCATGTGAACACGTAGGTTCAAGCGTGGCGGATTTTAATAAGATATCTTTTACGAAGGGGATTTGGGCATAAGAGGGGTGGAATTTCGGAAAAGGGAATATAAAGAAGGGGAAGCGCGCTTTGAATTGTTCGTTATGAAAAAGCTATGCTTTATTTACAATGCATTCCAAAGCCAGAGAGCATGTCGTATCGCGAAATCATATCTGTGCCGGGAATGAAGCCCGTGCTATTTACGCTATTCATGGTGAGTTTTAGCTTTGGCATAATTTTCCCAATCCTGCCCTTTTATGCGCTCTCTCTTGGGGCAACGCCCTTTGAGCTTGGGATGCTCACTGCCGTGTTTGCGCTCATGAGCCTTGTGTTCTCGCCCATAATGGGAAGGCTTGCGGACAAATACGGGAGGAAAAGGCTGCTCATGGTGGGCACGATTGCATTTGCTGCAGGGTACGTTGTATTTGCATTTGCGGATTCGCTTTGGATGGCGTTTGCTGCAAGGGCGTTTGAGGGGATTGCGGCTGCGGCGATGTTCCCTGCGTGCCTCTCCCTCATATCGGATTTCAGCACTGAAGCACAGAGGGGAAAGGCAATGGGGCTTGTGAGCATGAGCTTTTCGGTCGGGATGATGGCGGGGCCGGCATTTGGGGGCATTGCAGCATCCTTTGCGGTGCGCGATGCGTTTTTGCTTGCCGCGTTTTTTGCGCTGTGCAATTTTGCGTCAATTGCATTCCAGGTGAAAGAGCCAAAGGAGAAAAAGGAAAGCCGCGACATTGCAACGCAGGAGGGCAGCCTGCTTGCGCACATAAAATCCCCGCTTCTCTTTCTTTTCCTCTCAAGCTTCATGGTTGCGTTCATGATAGGCGGGATTGATGCGGTTCTTGCGCTTTACACTGCAGAGCAGATGGGATTCACATCTGCGCAGATAGGCATTGTGTTCATGTACATAGGATTCCTTGTCATGCTCATGCAGTTTGTTGCAGGGGGCATGATAAACAAATACGGGGAAGTAAATATGGTGATGTGGGGCCTGCTGCTTTCAGGCGCGGGATTTTTGCTTCTTGTATTTTCGCAAAGCTGGCTTATGCTCATGCTCGCGCTTGCTGTTTTTGTGGCAGGGAATGCGCTCGTGTTCCCGTCCGTTAACTCGCTCATAAGCAAGAGGGTGCAGGGAAAAAGGGGAGCGGTGCTTGGGCTTGCGTCCTCGTTTAGTTCGGGTGGGCAGATGGTGGGGCCGCTTGTGGGCGGGCTGCTTTATGGGATAAGCCACACGCTTGCGTTTATTGGGATGGCGGTCTTGATTTGGCTGTATTTTGCATTCTTTTCGCTCCTTGGGGCGAAAAGGCTGAAATAAGCTTTTTACTCATTTTTGGGTAAAACAATATATATAGGCGAATGTGGATTTTTTGAGCATGGGAAAGGCTAGTTTGGACAGGGCGGTTTGCGCGCTTAAGGCTGGAAAGCCAATTGTAGTTTTTGACTCTGCAAAGCGGGAAGCGGAGGCGGACATAATGGTGCACGCAAAATTTGCTAGTGCAAGCGTTCTTGCCATGCTGAGAAAAGATGCTGGAGGGCTCGTGTGCCTTGCAACAGGCGGGAAGATTGCAAAAAAACTTGGGCTGCCATATCTGTCTGATGCGTATGCGAAAATGGGGCTTGGGAAACTTGTGTATTCCAAGACAAAATACGGGGACAAGCCTGCTTTTTCTATTTCAGTTAACCATAGGGGAACCTATACGGGCATTACGGACAATGACAGGTCACTTAGTGCGCGCGAGTTTGAGAAAATCGCATCCGGAGTTTTGGAACGGGCGGAATTTGGGGAAGCCGCTGCGGGGAAATGGGGCAGGAAGAAGTTTGAGGAGGATTTCAAGGCTCCGGGGCATTTGCAGCTTTTGATTGGAAAGAGCCTTAAGGAGAGGAAAGGGCACACGGAACTTGGGCTTGCACTCTGCGAGCGTGCAGGGCTTTCGCCTGCGATTCTCATGTGCGAAATGCTTGGGAAGGGAAGTGCGCTTTCTGTGCAAAAGGCAAAGGAATATGCGAAAAAGAAAAAAATTGTATTTATAGAAGGGAGAGAAATCTGCGGGAAGGAGTAAGCGGGCTTGCAAAAAATGCGGGCAGGGCAAATGCAAGTGGAGTCCATAGAAAAAATTCGGGTGGAATAAATGAAAAAACTAAAGATTGGAATGGCAGACACGACTTTTGCGCGCGCGGACATGGCGGCATTTGCAATTGATGAGATTAAGGGGAAATTCCCGCGCATGAAAATTGAGTTTGTGAGAAGGACCGTGCCGGGCATAAAGGATTTGCCGGTTGAATGCAAGCTTTTGTATGTGCGGGACAAGTGCGACATTGTAATGGCATTTGGGATGGTTGGGAAGGAGCAGGTGGACAAGACGTGCGGGCATGAGGCGTCGCTAGGGATACAGATGGCAAAGCTCATGATGGAGCGGCACATAATTGAAGTGTTCGTGCATGAGGATGAGGGGAGGGATGAGGCTGACTTGCTTTCAATTTTTGAGGACAGGAGCAGAAAGCATGCTGTGAATGCAGTTCTGATTGCAACTAACCAGAAAGAGCTTACGAAAATGGCTGGAAAAGGAGTTAGGCAGGGAAGAGCGAGCGTTGGACGGATAAGATAGGCAGGAAAATGAGGGAAGATTGATGCGGAAAATTGACGGGGAGTTCAAAGTGGCGGGTGAAAATATGAAAATTGCAATTGTTTCTTCTGTATTCAACGAGGAAATCACAAATGAGATGAGAAAATCCGCAAAGGCAACTGCAAAAAAATTGAAGGCGAAAATTTCGTGCGAGTATGTTGTGCCGGGCGTGTGCGACATACCTTTTGCATTGAAAAAAGCGTTCAAGAGAAAAGACGTGCAGGCTGCAGTCGTGCTGGGCGCTGTTGTGAAGGGCGAGACAGAACACGACAGGCTTATTGCAGAGGTCGCCGCGCACAAGTGCGTTGGGCTTTCCCTTGAATATGAGAAGCCGATTGGATTTGGGATTATAGGGCCGGGTGCGACATGGGCAAAGGCAAAGAAAAGGGGGAAGGGAGACGGGAAACGGGCAGTAAGTGCTGAAGTTGAGATGGGGAAACTTTAGGCAGGTGGAGCTGTAAAAAAAAATCAAAACTGCAAAGGGCGCGAAAGTGCAGATGCTATTTTCGTAAAGAAAATCGCACAGGCAAAATTCCCAAGCAAGTACGGGAAGTTCCAAATTGTTGCATTTGTATCGTCGGACAAAAAGGAGCACGTTGCGCTTGTAAAGGAGGGCGAGGGAAAAGGAATCCCGCTCGTGAGGCTGCACAGCGAATGCCTTACTGGTGATGCGCTGGGGTCAAAGAGATGCGACTGCGGAAGGCAGTTGCAGGGGGCGCTCAAGAAAATTGAGAAGAACGGGGGAGGCGCGCTCTTGTATTTGAGGCAGGAGGGGAGAGGCATAGGGCTTGCAAATAAAATAAGGGCGTATGTACTACAGGATAGGGGAAGGGACACTGTGCAGGCAAACGTTGAGCTGGGATTTGGGGCGGACGAGAGGGATTTCGCATTTGCGGCGTGCATGCTAAAGCAGCTTGGGTTCTTGAAGGTGAGGCTTCTTACGAACAATCCGCAGAAAGTGCGGGCATTGGAGGAGAACGGGATAGAAGTTGTGCAAAGGGTTGCGCATGAATTTGTTACAAAGGAGAATAGGGAGTATTTGAAAACAAAAAGGGAAAAGATGGGGCATTTGCTTTAGGGGGCGCATGCGTTTGGAAGATGAAAAATTCATGAGGGTTGCGATTTCGCTTGCGAAAAAGGCAGAGCCGCTGCCAAACCCGAGAGTGGGGGCGGTAATCGTGAAGAACGGAAGGGTAATTGCAAGCGGATACCATCATCGGGCAGGGGATGCACATGCGGAAGTGGATGCACTAAGGAAATTGAGGAAAGGGAAAGCCAGAGGCTCCACGATTTATGTTACGCTTGAGCCATGCTCGCACTATGGGAGGGTGCCCCCATGCACGAAAGCGATTATTGAGGCAGGGATTTCAAGGGTTGTGTATGCTGTTGAAGACCCCACAAGGAAAGTGAAGGGCGCTGAGGAGCTAAAGAAGGCAGGCATTGAAGTGAAAAGCGGCATTTTGAAAAAAGAGGCGCAAATGCTAAATCCTGCGTTTTACAAAGTTGCAAAAATGGGAATGCCTTTTGTCACTCTTAAGGCGGCGTGCTCGCTGGATGGGAAAATCGCAAGCAAAAGCGGGGAGTCCAAATGGATTTCTTCGCCTGCTTCAAGAAAACTTGCGCACTGGCTTCGCGCAAAGAATGAAGGGATAATTGCGGGAATTAAGACTGTGCTTGCAGACAATCCAAGGCTTACTGCCAGAATGGGGGGAAGGCGGGACCCGGTTAGGATAATATTGGACTCGAAATTGAGAGTCCCGCTTGATGCAAAAGTTCTTGCGGGCGGAAAGGCAGTTGTTGCTGCAAATATTGGATGCGATGAGGGAAAGAAGGAAAAGCTTGGGGAGATGGGCGTGAAAGTGCTTTTGTTTTCTGGAAATGGGATACCATTGCGCCTTTTGCTAAAAAAACTTGCATCTATGAACATCACAAGCGTGCTTGTGGAAGGCGGCGGGGAGACAAACGCGGGATTTGTGGAACAGAAGCTTGTGGACAGATATTATTTTTTCGTGTGCCCGAAAATAATCGGGGGAAGGGATGCAAAGAGCGCAGTTGAGGGGGAAGGGATTTCAAAAATTTCTAAGGCGCAGGGGCTTGTTTTTGAGAAAGTGGATAGGATTGGAAAGGACGTGCTTATTGTGGCTGTGCCTGAAAAACAGGCGAAA
>Ga0172369_10009964_pt1 | contig 10420 bp, 8 predicted proteins | sample LakKiv25m_FD_114539 | JGI IMG/M metagenome (GOLD analysis project Ga0172369, IMG submission 114539) | Freshwater microbial communities from Kabuno Bay, South-Kivu, Congo - kab_022012_11.25m | ecosystem: Environmental > Aquatic > Freshwater > Lake | place: Democratic Republic of the Congo...
TAAAGAAAAGATCTTCAGGATCATTTTGGGGATTTTTATTTTCTCGCAACAAAAAAGTAACTAGGCGTGATTTTATAAATAAATCCTATAGAAATCCTTATTACATAAAAAATAGATTACCTAACCGCACACGGGCGCCACGTCTTAAAGTTTTTATTATCGGTGCATCCTTTTTAACAATTATTGGTGTATTAATTTTTCACCCATATTTTAATATTAATAGCATAACAATTGAAGGTCTGCAACGAATTCCCACAAAAGAAATTGAAAATATTATTAATCAGAAGTTGGATGCTAAACGATGGTTTTATTTTAATAATCGCAATGGCTTTACAGCAGACATAGGTGGTATTAAAACTGCTATTAATGAAAAATACGCTTTAGAATCTCTTAAGGTTACTAAAAAAATTCCAAAATCTATTCAAATAATCCTAAAAGAAAAGCTACCAAAATTAATAATTAGAAGCGCTAATACAAATTATTTAATTGATGAGGAAGGTAAGATAATTCAAGAAATTTCAAGCATAGATTTGCAGCCACTATTAGCGCTTAATGTTCCAACGATTGAAAAAACAGATACCAGTAGCACATTTAAAATAAAAGATAGTGTAATTACACCAGCTGCCGAGGAATTTATCATATATATGTTCCAAAATGTGCCAAAAAGAGCAGAAATTGGCTTAAATTACGCTATTTTAGGCGATTTTGAGGGTAGAAGTATCAACTTAGTAACGACAGAGGGTTGGAAAGTGGTTGTTGACAGACAAAGCGACTGGGATAAACAGATTCAAGTATTAGCAATTATTTTACGCGATAGAATAAAAAATAATCGCAGTAATTTACATTACATTGATGTTCGCTATGAAAATAGATCTTTTTTTCAGTAGGGAAAAACTTGTGAGTTTAGAGAGGGAAGGTCTTTAAAAGTGATTATTTTAGCCTTAATACTGTGTCGCACAATATACCTTATGCGACACTATATAGAGAAAAAAACAAAAGATAAAATCAAAGAACTCTTAATGGTTTAATTACACGCTGTTTTAAAAAACGCATTCACAGGCTTCTTTATTTGCGTTTTTTCATTCTGGGGGTGGTATGTTAGCACCTTCCTTTTTTGTTTTTTTGCCAATTTGTTTTAGCCTTTCTAATATATCTGCCTAGTTTACTATTATCGCCATTTTCTTATAAGAAAATCAGTGGTTTAATATCCTAATATTATAATTTAATGACAAAAAGTTTTGTAGAAAAATATAATTATAAAAAATTATTTAATTTATCTTATTAAAATAAATACAGATGCTTAGATAAGTATCTGTATTTATTTGCTAGTATGTTGGAATATAAGAAATGCTTAATATTAAACCCTAATAAACTTCTCTCCTCTCTTCTGTTTTCTTTTTTTATCTAGTGTCGTAAAATGTAGAGACCAATTAGAGTAGAGGATTTAGTATTTTAAATAATCCATTGGATCAACCGGCACACCGTGCAATCGAACTTCAAAATGTAAATGAGCTCCAGTAGAAAACCCTGCACCAGGAGTACCAGGAGTACCACCGCTATATGCTATAATTTCACCCTTCTTAACAAAGGCTCCTTCTACGGTATTAAAGCGTGATAAGTGGGCATATAATGTAGCTAAACCATCACTATGAATAATCATAATGTTATTACCATATGATTTGCTGGTTCTAGCCCATGCAACATAACCAGAAGCTGCGGCGCCAAGTGGTGTTCCAGCCTTAATAGCTAAATCAATTCCAGAATGCTCAAACAAATATCTAAATGGATAGGTTGGGTCGCGAAAGTATGTGGATATACCTTTAGTAGGCCTAGCTGGCCATCCTATGTCGCTAGAAAGATTTTCAGTTTGATCGTTTTTTGATAATTGATTTTCAATCTTTTTTTGCAATGAAGCTAATTCTTTGTCAGCATTCATTTGATCCTGCCTAACTTGTTCTAGTAACAATCTAAATTTTGCCTCAGACATTTTAGTCTGAGTTAACAAATAATTTTTTGTTTGTTGCTGTTCACCTAATGAAGCTTTTTGATCATTTTGGATTCTTGCTAATTCAACTATTTTATCTCTTTTAACCTTAGCAATGCTTTGTTTAGTTTCTAACTCTGTCTTTTCTGTTTTAACCTGTTTTAAGGCATTATCTATTTGGTTATTAATATCTTCTAAATAAGCAACTTGATTAAAATATTCAGAAAAAGATGGATTTTGTAGAATTATACTTAAATAATCTCGTTGGTCTTCAACATGAATTGAGCGAATTAAACTACCAATATAATTAACATCTTTTAAAATTTTTGCTTGTCTGTCTTCAATTTCATTTTCCAGAGAGGAAATTTCTAAATTTAAAACCTCAATTTGCGCCTCAGTCATTCTAATATCTAATTCAATCTTAATCGTTCTGCTTTTAATAATAGCTACTTGATTAGATAATGTTACAGCCTCATTTTGTTTAGATTCTATATTCTTTTTATAAACATTAATCCTTTCGTCAAGTTGCTTCATTTCTTGTTGTTTTTTTTCAACCTCAGCTTTTAATTCCTCCAATGTTAAAGCGCCTGCAACAGATGGCGCAAGCAGAATAAGAAGTAAAAATATTGTAAAGAATTTTCTAAGCATCTAATTTTTTATTCACTTAGTTTTTGCAAAGCATAAGATAAACGTTTAAGTGTTTCGTCTTTACCTAAAACATCAGCAATTTCAAACGGGCCTGGTGATTGTTCCAATCCAGATAAGGCAACGCGCATTGGCCACAAGGTTGTGCCATTGTCTAGGGCATTTTCTTTAATCATTAATAAGGTTTTTTCTTCAACAATTTCTTTTTTCCATTCTTCTGTAAAGCCCTTAAAAAACTCAATTGAAGTAGCTAATCTATTTTTTGTAATTTCTATGTCAGCTTTGCGCCATACTAACATTGTACCAGAATATTCTGGCAAGCTAAAGACAAAAGAAATTAAGGCTGGTATTTCTGATAATTTTTTAAGCCTATCCTTGCTTAGTTCAATAGCCTTCTTGATTAGAACACTATCCCCTACTAAACCAGCTTCTTGCAGGTATGGAGTACATAATTTAACTAATTCATCTGTTTTTTTGTTCTTAATATACTCCCCATTCATCCAATCTAGCTTTTCTAAATTAAAAACAGCGCCTGTTTTATTAACCTTTTCAAAAGAAAAAGCTTCAATTAACTCTTGCATGGAAAAAATTTCTTGTTCTGTGCCAGGGTTCCAACCTAAAAGGGCCACAAAGTTAACTAACGCCTCTGGTAAATAACCTTTTAGCCTATAATCATCAACAGAAACGTCTCCCTGGCGTTTACTCAACTTTGACTTATCAGGGTTTAATAACAGTGATAAATGTGCAAATTCTGGAGGTTGCCAACCAAGCATTTCATACAAAACTAAATGTTTAGGTGTACTACTTAGCCATTCCTCCGCGCGTACAGTATGAGTAATTCCCATTAAATGATCATCCACTACAACAGCTAAGTGATATGTTGGATAACCATCAGATTTTAAAATAACTTGGTCATCAATTAGTTCATTTTTAAATTCTACTTCACCTCTAATCAAATCCGTAAATTTAGATACGCCTATATCTGGCATTTTCATTCTTACAACACATTTTTCACCAGCTTCTACGCGTTTTTTAGCTTCGTTAATATCTAAATTTTTACATGTACCATCATAACCTGTAGGCAGTTTATTTAATTCCTGAGTTTTTCTAACCTCGTCTAAACGTTCCTTAGAACAAAAACAATGAAAAGCATGGCCTTTATCTAATAGCTCATTGACGTATTTTTGATAAATTGGTAATCTTTCGGATTGAATATATGGGCCCATCTCCCCTTTTTGAGATACTGTACCATCCTCACTAAGAAAAACACCTTCATCGTTATTTAACCCAGCCCAATGCAGAGCTTTAATAAGATTTTCAATTCCACCCTCAACAAATCTTTCACGATCAGTGTCTTCAATTCTTAATATAAAAGAGCCGCCTTGTTGCTTGGCAAAAAGATAGGGATAAAGAGCTGTTCTTAAGCCGCCAACGTGAAGATAACCAGTTGGACTTGGAGCAAAACGTAATCGAACACTTTTTTTGTTCTCTGTCATAAATTTATTCTTTTATATATTGTAAGCACTCGTTTATTAAAATATCTAACGAGTTTTTTCTTAATGGATGAATAATGTTTTTTAACTCTTCTAGGGTTACCCATTTATAGTCTATAAGCTCATTTTGATCTAAAGCAATCTCATTATCACTCCCCTCAAACTTAAGTAAAAAAATGCTTTTTATAGCTCCTCTATATTTATAATAACGAAACAGGGAAAGATTATTAAAATTGTGCCAATCATATTTAATAGTTGTTTTAGCACCACAAATAATTTTTGTGTTCATTCCTGTTTCTTCTTTCACTTCTCTAACAACTGCTTGCTCTGGTGTTTCTCCAATATCAATTCCCCCTTGTGGTGGCTGCCAATGCTCGCTTTTATTTTTATCATTTCTTTTGGCAATAAAAAACTTACCTTCATTATTAATCACATAACCAATTGCTCCATATCTGTAAGGTAATTTCATGCGTCTTTTGTATTCCAAAACTATATATGTGAACACAGCCGTAGCATTCCAAATTCTATTAAACCTAAAAGGTTGTATTATAAACCGCCACAACCACTCTAAACCAGTTGTTTGCATTATTTTAGGCGCGCGCATAACTTTTTCAGCAATAAAATCAAAAGCTCCGCCTACACCCATACCAATTTTTACTGAAGGCAAAACGCTAATAAATTCTGCCAGCCATTTTTCTTGTTTTCCATGGCCAAAAGCAATAAATAGTATATCTGGTTTTGCATTTTGGATTCTCTGAATCAGACTATCATTTTCTTCCTTGTTTAATAAAATACCAGGCGCTTTTTCACAATTACACAATTCTATACCTTCTTCAGCGCCAACAATTTTTAAATTTGGATATTTAATTTTAAGTTTTTTAGCAGCATCTTGAGCAATGCCAACCTTACCACCAACTAAATAAATTGATTTATTGTCTTGTGAGGCCAGTCTACAAATCTGATCCATTAATTCAACCCCTGTAAGACGCTGTAAACTATGGTTATATAAAAACTTAGCGGCTATTACCAAACCAAAACCATCAGCCACAGATAAGGATGATTTTTCTAAGGCTTCTTTAAAAAAATTATCCCGCTGAGTATCTACAACCATTTCAGGATTAGGAGTAAAGACTAAATGCTGTTTATTTGATTCAAAAAAGACCTTAATTTTCTCAAGGATCTCATTTTTGATTAAATTATCAACCCCTACTCCAGCAATATCTAAGCGCATAAATACACAAAATTATTGCTTTATTATAGCACAAATTGAGATTAAAAAACAAATTATTTATTCTTATCCGATAACTTCCTAAACTCTTTATCCTTTTCTACTACCATTTCATTTACTTTTAAGGCCATTTCGTTTAAACCCATTAACCTTATACTATTTAGCGCCCTAACACGGGATAAGGCCACGTAACCCATTCCCCTTTCAAACGATTTTGATAAATCTATTTCTGCGGCGTCCAAACTCATGCCTTGGCTTTTGTGTACGGTAATAGCCCAAGCTAAACGTAATGGAATCTGCCGCAAGCTCGCCACAATCTCATCATTTTCCTCTATATTCCAACTAGTTGGTTTGGCAATAATCCTATCTTTATTTTTTGTTTTTACAATTGGATTTCCATCTGCATCAAAACCAATTACCTCACCCAACGTGCCATTTACATAACCATCATCAAAATTATTTTTGGTAAACATTACCACCGCGCCAATTTTTAATTTTAATTCACAAACAGCCGGATAACTTTTCTTTAATGAAGTGATCAGATCCCTTGGTCCAACCTCGGTCACCAAGTATCTTTTTTCTTGCTGATTTATTTTAGATAACTCAATTTCATTAAAAGCATCTACATTAGCATTATGAGTAAAAAGTTTGGTTAATTTAGGCGCGTGAGTTACTGACTGGTTTAATCTAGCTTTTAGCAAATCTAATTCCCTTTCCCCAACTTCATTAGAGCGTATTTTGTTCAACAACTGCAAAAATTCCTTATCATCTTGCCTAAATTGTTCATCTAAATAGCAAACATTAATATTAGAATTTTTCCACGCATAGGAATGAAAGGCAAAAATTGAATCATTATTAACCGGTGGTAATTGGAAAAAATCACCACATAGCACAATTTGAATCCCGCCAAAGGGTGTGAATGGGTTTCTTACGACTTTACAAATTTTATCAACCAAATCCAAACAATCTGCATCTAACATAGATATTTCATCTATAATCAACACCTGAGAATTTTTGATTCTATCTTTTACCTCCGCACGCCTGATAACTTTTTTAATTTGTTTATCTGTCATGGACTTTTCAATTCCCATCCCACTCCAAGAATGGATTGTACGGCCATTTAAATGTGTAGCAGCAATGCCAGTAGACGCTGTTATACCAACTTTTACTTTTTTCTTTTTTAGATAATCAATAAACTTGTTCAACAAAAACGTTTTTCCAGAGCCGGCAGAGCCAGTTAAAAAAACATTATCGCCTGATTGTAAAATTTTAAGAGCTTGTGCTTGGTTCATGATTAGGAAATTAAATTTAGAATAAGCTTTATAGTTTTATCCTTATGAGTTGGGTCACTTTCTGCCACTAAAACTGTAAGTGCTGTAAGCGCAGAGGCTGTTAATTTTTGAATATCTAATATACCAGCTTGTTTTAGAAACCAAACAAATGAAAATGCGCCATAACGCTTATTTCCATCAGTAAAAGGATGATTTTTCACCATAAAATACAACAAATGTGCTGCTTTTTCTTCTATAGTAGGATAAAGTTCATTACCACCAAATGATTGTAACACATTACCAATGATACCTGATACAGCACCAGGAGTTCTTTCATGACCAAAAATATCAGTTGCTTCTCCCTTTTTGATAAGAGCATTTTTAAATTCAGCTAAATTGCTAGCTATTTTTTCCGATGTAACCGTAACCTTCTTTTTAGTTAATTTACCTTTTTTCAATAATCCCTTATCATAGGCATCTAAAGATAACCATGTATCTGCAAAAATAGATATTAACTCAACCGCATCTTTTGGATTGATTGATGATCCAGAGGGTAAAAGTTTTTTAATATCATCAACAACATTTAGAAATTGAGAATAATTTTTTGTAATTCTATTTTTATTTACAGCAAAGCCGTCTACAATATAGCTTCGGAGTGTTTTAGTAGCCCACTGACGAAATGCAATGGCGCGCACAGAATTGACACGGTATCCAACTGCTAAAATAATATCTAAATTATACATCTGAACCTGATATATCTTGCCATCTGAAGCAGTATGTGCAAATTTTGCACATACTGAATTTAATTTTAACTCTTTATCATTAAAAATATTACGGATATGTTTAGTAATAACCGATCGTTCAGAACCAAAAACATTAGCAATTTGTTCCTGTGTAGCCCAAATCGTCTTTTTTTGTATATCACCCTTAAGTTCAATTGAACCTGACTTAGTTTGAAATATTATAACTTCGTTATTTTTTTTCATAATTTATTAAATTAAATAAATTGGTTTATGAAATTGCATTAATTATCATTTTCCTGATGCCAGAAAAATGATAATTGCACTTATTTTAATTTTTTTACCTCACCTTTCTTCAAAAAATTCTGCTTTGTTACTACAGATCGTCCCAAACGTTCTTCAAGCTTTATGCGTGCGCCACCAGCAATATCACCACCAGCCTTTGCATCACTTTTTAATTTAGTCACACCTTTAGAATCATCATTGCGATGAATTTCTGTAGTAGCACGCTCACCAAGCATATTAAAAATCAGCTCAAAATCATCCATATGATCTCGCAAGTTCTCCCGTTTTAAACCCTTGAGTTTTTTGTACTCACTTGGAGTTACACCAAAAGTTGCCTTGGATATTTCCGCCGTTAGAATTTCATAGTCTTCATTTTCATTTGCACCGCGCTTTTGCCACTCTTCTGTTAGTTCTTCACGAATCACAATACCACGCATTCTCTTTTCTATCCAATCCTCACTATAACCCTTTAGTTTGTAAAGCATTCTTGTTCTTTTGGTAGCTAATTCTGGGTCTTCTATCTCTTGCACTCTTTCATAGCCAACTTTTGCCAACCAACGTTTAAATGGTTCAGCTTTTGGAGATGGAATGGATTGAATCAGGCGGAAGATACCTTCTGTATTCCAACAATAAGCCCGCTGATTACCACCTTGTGTATTCACTTCTAGCATAAGGGGTGGTACAAATTGTACCCCTCCTTTGTCAGTCAATTTCTTTAATTCCTCATCTCTCTCTTTTAAGCGTTTAAAATATTGCGCTGGGTCACTTGAGTTAGTAAGTGTTTCAATTATATCATTAATAACAAACCACCACTCACCCTGATAAATAGTTTTTCTAATTCGCTTTCCTTTAAAAATTGCAATCTGCAGTATTTTAATTTCTTTTTTCATATATAAAAATTAAATTAATTTTACCTAAACAGTATACCACATATTTTTCCAAAAGAAAACAAACGTTCTCATAGCTTTTTATAAACAAAAACTCTGTCGTATTACAATCAGAGTTATTGGTAGTAAATCTTTAATTTGATATTACTTTTTTCAAAAATTGATATATTTTCACCATTGCCCATGTATCCATTTTGCAATACTCAAGCAAGTCCTTTTCAATTTGTTTTTTCTCATCTTCTGGTGTATCTGATGAAATCATTTTTTCCCAATAATCCTTAAACATTTCTTTTCCTTCTCCAACGATATTATTTTTTAAAAGACCATATATTCTTTCTCCTAATGGTTTTTTATTTAAATAACTAGCTATTCCTCCAACTATCCAATCTGCAATCTGAATATTTTGGTAATCCTTAGAATCTACCATCTCTATTTTTACAGATCCTCCTTTTGGTAAACTAATTAACAAATGTGTCTTAACCTTTTCCGTAAACTCCTTCTTACTTACTCCTATTAATCTGCGCTGATCACAAAATACATGCAATAACAAATCATCCGAAGGTAAGTACATTTCTAGTGTTTCTTCAACGATTGCAGTATATAATAATCCGCTTTCTAAAGTATTTTTTGTGCGATATTCATCTGGTATGTTTTCTTTTTTTATAAAACTACAACGAATTCTAACATCAAGTTCACAAATATTTTTTATTTTTTAAGTCTTAATTCATCAGATATTCCAGAATCAGAAAATTTAATCCCAGACTGATTGCGCATTTTTCTAGGAAATTTTGTGCGACCCCACGCTTTAAATTTTTTAGCTGTTCTTTTTGTGTCGCCAATTGTAAATATTCCAATGACAAAAAAGTCGTCGTCATGGTTTTTATGAAATTGCCCACTTTCATCAAGAAAAATGTACATATTACTACATCTGCAAAATATGCATCCAGTATACTCCCTATCCTCTCCCTCTACAAGCCTTATAACTCCCTCCCAATTTGACACCTCTCCCCCTCTTTGTTATACTCATATTTAGCACTCACTATGTTAGAGTGCTAACGCCCCAACAGCACAATACCTGTGGCCAATAAGGCATAAAAACAAACAAAATTAACCTTAAAATACACTATGAACCCTCAAAATTTCACAGTAAAATCTCAAGAAGCTTTATCCCGCGCGCAACAGATTTCCCAAGAATACGGGCAGCCGCACATAGAACCAATCCACTTACTTTCTGCCCTTACAGAGCAAGAATCAGGGGTGGTTATTTTAGTGTTTAAAAGAATTGGTTTAAACGGCCAACCTTTAAAAAAAGAAATAGACAACGCGCTTGCAACCCTTCCAAAGGGCGAACATAAAAATAACGGCCCAATTGGCCAAATTTATTTAAGCCAACCAATGGCCGCGGTTTTAAATCAATCTGCCAAAGAAGCAGAAAAAATTAAAGATGATTACATTTCTACGGAGCATTTACTGTTGGCGATTTTAGAAGTCCCATCTTCTGCTCAGGCGCTTTTGCATCGCTTAGGCATTAATTATGACAATGTTTTAAAAGTTTTAGCCACGGTGCGCGGCTCACAAAAAGTTGACTCCCCAGAACCAGAGGGCAAATACAATGTTTTAGAAAAATATGGCAAAAATTTAACTCAATTGGCCAGACAAAACAAAATAGACCCGGTAATTGGCCGTGATGAAGAAATTCGCCGCGTAATGCAAGTATTATCCCGCCGCACCAAGAATAATCCAGTTTTGATTGGTGAACCCGGTACCGGCAAAACCGCTATTGCAGAAGGCTTAGCGCAAAGAATAGTAGCTGGTGACGTGCCGGAATCTGTAAAAGATAAAGAACTAATTGCTTTAGATATTGGAGCCTTAGTAGCAGGCACAAAA
>Ga0172369_10009967_pt1 | contig 10420 bp, 6 predicted proteins | sample LakKiv25m_FD_114539 | JGI IMG/M metagenome (GOLD analysis project Ga0172369, IMG submission 114539) | Freshwater microbial communities from Kabuno Bay, South-Kivu, Congo - kab_022012_11.25m | ecosystem: Environmental > Aquatic > Freshwater > Lake | place: Democratic Republic of the Congo...
GAGAGAAGCAACTCTTCAAACTGTGCGCGGATTTCAAGCGGGAATACCTCTGGGCAGGAAATGAGCGTGCGTGCCTGCTGCTCTATTGCTTGCACTACTTTTGGGTGGCAGTGCCCCAAGTTGCCTACGCCGTGCCCCATCACGCAGTCAAGGTATTTCTTCCCTTCTTTATCGTAAAGGTATGCGCCTTCGCCTCTCTCTGCTACGAATGGGCGCTTCCCGTAGCAGGAAAGCTCTGCCTTTTTTTCGCGTGCCATTATTTCCTCTGTTGTTGCCATGGGAAAAGTTGGAGGTGAAACTATAAATAATAATGATGTTAAGAGATTAACAAAAGGAAGGGAAAGTGTTAAATGCTTCCTTTAAACACATATCTCAGCAGCATTTCCCCGATGGAGGAGAATGTGAGGGTTGAAACGTCCCCTCCCTGCCTTGAAATGGCTTCTGAATTGAGCTGTTTCACTTTATCAAACTCAATTTCTTTCCCAATTCCAAGGAATATTCCCACGAGCGCATTTGTAACCTGCCCCCTGCCTGTTGAGGTGTTTGAGACAAAGGAGATATTTGTGCTTGGATTTTCCATTATGTAATCCGCGGTTGAGCCTGCAGAACCGCAACTTCCTGGGATGAAAAGCCAGTTTCCCCCGTTATTGCCGAATACGTCAGAAGGAAAATTTTCCATAAGGCTGCCTGAATGCCCCCTGAACGTAATTATCCCATTGCCATATTTTTGCATGGAGTTGCGGGCAAATGTTTGGTTTTCTTTTGCGCTTTCACCCATGTAGAGGATTGCTCGCTTCTTTTCTTTTTGGTTGGTGAAGAGAATTTGCTTTCCGTCTTCCAAAATTTCCTTTTTCCAGCCAAGAGAATTCCATAATCCCCAGTTTTCCGACAGTCCCCAGTGGTCTTTTTGGGTGTCACCCCTGTCAAACACCTGTATGCAGGTAGTGTAGCCGTCTTTTCCAATGTAGTTTTTTGGCTTGTATATTGTAAGTTCGTTCAGCCTTAGGATTTCAGCCCTGTCTTTTTTGCTTATTAAGTCGTTTTGCGGCTCTATTTGGGCAAGCAGGTATTCGCAGGCACGCCTAAGCATTGCGGCATTTGACCTTTGCGCTACACTTGCCCATGGGACTTCAACCATGCTTGAGATAAGGGCGCTGCTTATTTTTTTTGCAATTTTTTCACGTTTCACTGCACCGGGCAGGCCGGCAATGGCATTGGCAAGGAGAAAGAAGTATGTGTGGTTAAAGGTTTTTTGGGAAAGCGGGGCAAGGATTGCGTCTGCAGCGGTTTGCGCTTCTTCCTTTGTGAGCAGGGAGTTTTCCCTTCCGTACATCCTGTCGTAGTTTATTGCTCGGAAAAGGAAATTCCTGCCCAATCCCGAATCAAATTGGAAGCCGCCGAATTCCTGCATCAGGCCCGAAACATTCCTGCTGTTTAGGTCTTGCCTTAGCCGATCAAACAGGAGGTGGTTTGATGAGGTATAGAAATACTCCGGATTTGAGCAGAGAAGGGCAAGCACTGTTTCTGTGGAAAGGGATGCTAAGGACTTCTTCCTTTCAGCATCCTGATCGTGAAGGTCATCCAATAGCCTGCCTATTTCTATTGAGGATTGCACTGTGATTGCAAACATCAGGTTGGAGAAGGTTGCTTTTCCTTCGGCATAAGAGGCGAATATTTCGGCTGTATCTTCTTTTTGGAGGGCATCAAGAGCATTCCATGAAGAATTGCCAATCGTCTGGGAAATTTTGACAAACGTATCTATTACGAATTGCGGATTGCCCGCAAAAATGCCGGTTATTTTTTCATTGGAGATGGCGTTGAAAGCATGCCCAGCATTCTCGCCTGTTGCCTGTGCAAGTTTAACTAGCTCTTCTACGTGCGTTGCGAAGAGGCCCGTTATTTTGTAGAGATTGCTAAATGCATAATCTGCAAGCTTGCCTGCTGCTTGGGCTATTTTAACGAATGCACCTGGGTTTTGCGTGAATAGGTCTGCTATTTTGTATTCGGAGAGGGCATTGAAAGCAGAATACGCACGCATGCCTGCTGCTTGGGCTATTTTAACGAACTCTTCTGTATGCCCTGCGAAGAGGCCTGCTGTTTTTTCATTTGAGAGGGATTCAAAAGCGCGCCATGCGTTTTCGCCTGCTGCTTGGGCTATTTTAACGAACTCTTCGGTATGCTCTGCAAAGAGATTTGCTGTTTTTTCATTTGAGAGTACGTATTGGGCTGAACGCGCATATTTGCCAGATGCCTGGCTGATTGACTTAATGGCTTCCTTGGCTTGCTCCCATTTCATGCCCCTGTTGAACTCATTTGAGTGTTGCATTAATGCATTTGCAAGTGTTTCTGCATTGGGTTTTTGTAAATTGTATTTTTCAATAAGATATTTTGCCACTTGCTCCCTGAACTGCGCTTCAGTGTGGTCTTGCCCGGAAGAGAGGCTGTTTTTTGAGGCTTCTGGCTGCTCTTGTGCTGGAAGCTGCATAGTTTGATTATGCGAGGGAATCCTTAAATAGTTGGCTCTTTTTGGCTTTTAAAAGAGCTTAGCAAAACCATATAAATAGAGAAAGACACAAATAATGCATGACTCCAGCATTGAAAACAAACGTTAATGCATTCCTTGCACTGGCAAGACCGGGTATGGTAAACCCAATGGTGAGAAACGCGGTTGCAATGGCCGCGATGTCAGCTTTCGGGCTGCCTCTGGTTGCAAGCCCGCAAACACAGGGATTGAATACTGCCTGCATAAAGGCTGACGTTTCCCCCTCGTTAAGAAGCGTGCTGGAAGAGTGCGGGCTTGGGCATCTTGAGGGAGAGGTTGCAAAAATAATAGGAGTGCAGGACATAATTGCAGGCCCCTATACCAGGATACTGCTGCACCAGCTTTCAGGCAAGGCTCCTGCTGCTGTGAAAATGCCTTGGTTTGATTCTGAAGTGCTTGGAGTTGGGCAGTCGGGTGCAATTGCACCCGAGCTTGTGAGAAACGCGGTTGTAAAGCAGCTTGGCAGGCTTGCAGAGATACACGGAACTTTCCTTTCCGAATTTGCAGGCATAAAAACAGCGCCTAAAGACAGGAGAGGGCTCTTGCTTAAGGCATGTGAAGCGTATTCAAAAACGTGCGCAAAGCACAACCTTCGCCATCCAGGTGAAAAAGGGGAAATTGATTTTGCAAAGGGCATGGGAACTGGAGGGATTGACTGCGACCTTTCAAGCATCCATTTTATTCAGGAGGCGGCAAGCGTGGGGCTTGGGCTTGAGGCTGTTGTGCTGCTTCCTGAAAAAGGAAAGGTTAGTTATATTGACACACTCAAATCAGAGGATGGAACAGTAACTATAATATCATATGTGGTGAACCATGTTTTGGCATCAATGGCTGATGAAAACGGAAAGCGGGTTTTTGTCGAAACCACCGATCTTCTTGCGGGCAGCAGAATTGAAAAAATGAAGCTGGAGATGCAAAAAGCTGAAAAATACGTGCAAAATTTGGAAAGGGAGATAGCAGGGCTTGAAAATGATTTGGAAGGCGTGCAAGCCTTAAGGGAAAGGCAGAGGGTTGAATGGGCGCGGGAGGACAGCATAAGCGCGGAAAATGCCAGGGAAATGCGCGGGGAGCATCTTAAAAGGAAGCACGAGCTTGAAAAACAGGCAAGAGAAATTGAAAGGGAAATAAGAAGAAACCCGGAGATTGAAAAGGCGCACAAGGCATACCAGGAGGGCAATCTTGCGCGCGCCGGGGATGGAAGCTGGTATGACAAGCGCACAAGAAGAGTGGTGAACAAGGCCTGGGTTAACGATTTTGAAAATCTTGGGAAGATGCAGGCGGAAATCATGGTGCTGAAGTATAAGATTTTTTCGCCGCGCAGGAGAAGCTTGGGTGTTAGGGCGCAAAGGGGGAGAAGCCTAGATAAAGAGATCATAGAACTGCGTATGGAGCTTAACACAGACCTTATGGAGCTTAAGCGCCGTATATTGGGGGACACGTTGGCGTGGGAAGAGAAGTCCGTGGTGCTCTCCACGAAAAGGCGCGATTTGAAGAACGCCAGGGAAACCATAGCCAGACTTGAAAAAGAGATAAAAGGCACTGTCAGGGGGGACCTTTCCATGTGGGCAAATGATTTTGTAAAATGGAGGGTGGTGGAGGATTTGGTTGGGTTCTCTATTGGGAATGAGAAAAAGCCAGAACTCCCCTATGCCCCATTGCGAAAGAATTAAGATCAATCTTATTTTCCGAAGCACGCGCCTTCTCACTTGAGCAACCGAATTATTTTCTGCAGTGCGTCCCTTGCCATTCGAGCCCGTTATTTCCTGCAGTGCGTCCCTGCGCCATTAAGCAATCTGCTTATAGGGTCTGGGACAGTCCCATTTCCTATTATCACTTCTTGCACGCCGCCGTCAAGCGCCTCTGAGCATGCAAAAAGTTTTTTCTTCATGCCGCCAGATGCCTTTCCGCCGCCTGCATTTTCTATTGCGGTTTTTAGCTCTTCCCGATTCAGCGTGCTTACAAGGTCGTTTGGGAAATTCTTGTAGTATCCGTCCACATCGGTAAGGGAGATTACTATGCTTGCCTTTAGCTCGCTTCCAATCGCTGCTGCGAGCCTGTCTCCATCTATATTGAGCATCTGATTCTGCTCGCCCATTGCAAGCGCGCCCACTACCGGAGTGTAGCCTGCGGAGAGAAGTGTGCGCAGCAATGAGCTGTTTATTTTCTCTATTTTCCCCGTGAAATCATCGCGCACGAGCTTTTGCTTGCCGTTTTCATCAACTGAAGTTACGATTTTTTGCTTTCCCACAGTTACTTTGCCGTCAAAGCCAGAGAGCCCGATTGCATTCACTCCGGCTTTTTGCAATGCAAGGATAATGCTTGTGCTTGCATTGTGGATTGCCAGATTGTACACGTTTATTGTTTCTGCGTTTGTGTACCTTGATTTGAAACCGGTTGGGGAGGTAATGAATTTGGGCGTGATGCCGAAGTTGCCGTAAAGCTCATTCATCTGCGCGCTGCACCCATGCACTATGATGACCGAATTGATGGATTGCAAGGCTGCGACGTCTTTTGCAATTTCTTCAGGGGTGCTTGCGATGCTGCCGCCTATTTTTATTATGAGTATTGGTTTTTCTTCCATGGGAGCACCGTATTTAGTAAGGATGCAAGCCCGGCTGCCACATTCCGGTTTTCTCATCCAAGCCGAACATGAGATTCATGCACTGCGTTGCCTGCCCGCCGGAGCCCTTTATGAGATTGTCTATTGAGGACATGAGTATTATGCGGTTTGCGTGCTCGTCTATTTCCCAGCCTATGTCAGCAAAGTTCGTGCCTGCAACCATCTTTGGTTCCGGGTAGCGGTAGAGAGTTTCCTTGTCTTTCACGAGGCGCACAAACGGCGATGTGCCATAAGCGCTCCGGTATAGTTTCCACATATCTATGTCTTTGAGTGGCTTAGCCAAAAACGCGTGCACTGTTGTGAAAATTCCCCTTACCATCTCTACGCCGTGTGGAGAAAAGGAAACCTTTACTGGCACGCCTGCTGCTTCGGATAATTCCTGCTCCATTTCCGCGATGTGGCGGTGCCCGCTGGGCTTGTATGCGCGCACAACTCCTTGGCGCTCTGGGTGGTGGGTTGAAATGTCAAAGCTTGCGCCTGCTGCTGCAGAGCCAATCTTGCTGTCAACAACAATGTGTGAGAGGTCAAGCAAGCCTGCCTTTACTACTGGGTAGAGTGGAAGAATTGTACTTGTGGGAAGGCAGCCGGGGCACGCCACTAAACGCGCGGTCTTTATTTGCTCCCTGTGCACTTCAGGCAGCCCGTACACTGCTTCTTTTAGAAGTTCTGGGTGCTTGTGCTGGCAGTAGTAGTGCTCATAGGTTTTCTGGTCATGGATGCGGAAGTCCGCAGACAAATCAATTATCTTAAGATGCAGATAATTCTTCATGTAGTCTGCAACGTAATCCTGCGCCTTTTCGTGCGGCACGCACAAGAATACAACGTCGTTTTCTTCGGGCTTTATCTCCTTTACTGAAGTGAATGCTGCCTGCGTGAAGCCGCGTAAGTTCGGATTGAGTTTTGTAACCGGAATTACTGCGAAGCGCTCGGAAGTGAGGGATTTTAGCTCCACGTTTGGGTGCATGAGAAGAATCCTCATGAGGTCGCCTCCCGTATAGCCGGAAGCGCCTATTATTGATGCCCGTATTTTTTGTGCCATATTATCAACTCTGCATTAGTGCAATGTTTACGCTAAAACTATAAATAATAATGATGTTAATATATTAACAGAATAAGTGAAGTATGTTAAAAAATTAATCCTTCTTGAATTTCTTGAATCCATTAAGCGGATCGCCCGCCTCTTCCAGCAGGCGTCCGTATTCTGCCTCGCTGAAGCCCTTTGCTTCCGCAAGCCATTTTTTCGCCTCTGCCAATTTTCCAAGGCGCGCATACGAGCAGCCAATGTAGAAATAAGGTTCTGGGTTCATAACTGCCCTTGGGCTTCCGTCTTCATTTCTTAATATGAGCTGTTCCCCTCCTCCGCGCTTGACCTGCCCTTCATTTAATTTTATGCCTGCCTCAAGGTCGCGTATTGCCTGCTCGTATTCGCCTGCCTTGTAGTTGTAAATGCCCTTGCGCCTGATGTCGGATGCAAACCTCATGTCAAATGGCAGCCCAACATTCATCGCATTAAAATTGCTTGCCAGGGTAAAATTCATCCTCCTTCCTATGTCCTCAGCCGCTCTCTTGTACTCGCCCATTTGCGCGTAGAGATTCGCGCGGTATTCTAGAATTTCTGCTACAGCTTCATCCTGCAGGGTAAGGATTATGTCTCCGTTGCTATCTTTCTGGTATTGGGTTTCCCTGCCAGGCTGATAAAAGCCCTTTTTTGGCAGGCGCACGTCAGGTATTGCGTCCGCACGCATGCTGTCCGAGCCGTACATCCTGCTATCTGGGTTATAGAGTGGGGAAACTGGCAGAAACGTTTCCAGAAGGTTGTTGACAGTTGGCAGCTGCTTGGCATGCGTACTTGCAGTGTCTTCGCCCCCAGCATATAAATCATTGAAAAGATTAATTGAAATCCTATTTCCAATGGGGTCTGACATACGGCTTGAGGATATATGGAGTGTATTGATGTATTCATTTTTCTTTTCGCAGTAGTATTTCGAAAGCTTGCCGTCACCCAATTCCGCGTGTATGCCCTCAAGCATCTTATAGGTTTCATAATCCTTCTTTCCAGCATTAACCGCAGAGAGAAAACTTTTGCCCGCGAGGTCAAGATACCTTTTGTCATTGGTCTTCCCGTAAAAAACAGAGTAGATTACACCCTGCACAAAATAGCCATTTTTTGCGTCCGCTTTTATTGCCCTGTCTGTATAGTATGATGCTCTGGGGAGGTTTCCTGAGCCAATTAAATGGGTAGCCATAATGCAATTGAACCAGAATGATTCATGGGAGGGGATTTCGCTTTTTCCAGCAGTGGGATAGATGTATTCCATTATTTTCCTTGATTCGTAGAAAAGGAGATTTGTAGGCCGAATGGTTTTTCCATCTGCATAGTTGAGAGACATTTCTTGGCTCCCTTCACTGGTAGTTTCAAAATAAAGCTCCCCGCCACCATTGGGTACCTTGCACATCATTACTGCATGCTGCGGAACACAAACTATGCCTGCCTCAATCCCAAGCCCCTTCAGTATGTCGCACATGAGGGCAACGCTTGTGTCGCAGTCAAGAGGTGGCCTTTTTGCATTGGAAGAGAATGATTCAAAAAGGAATTCGGTTGGGTTATATTCAAATGCTTTCCATATATGGCTTTGTATGCCATCAAGAAGGGCGATTAGGTCGTTTTTTGTTTTTGGGCTGCCATCAAACTTGGAAATTGCTTCACGCACAAACTCCTTATATTTGCCGATGGCGGCATCGGGGTTTTTTTTAAGCTCCTTTGCTTCTGCCGCAATGAGAAGTTCTCCGCCAAATTTTTGCAGTGGAACCGGAGTTAAAGCGAGTGAATTGCTCTTTTTCTTTTCTTCCTGCGGCGCATCTGCAAATTTGTTTGCCATGGAATGTTATGCACGTGCCATAAATAAAAGGATTGTGGTGTGTGCGCAGTTTTTGTTCTGGCATAAAAGTTTTTTATAGGTGATTGAATTCTACAATAACGGCATCGCATTATTTTGGGCCAGCCCAAACTGATTTTTTCATATCCTCTGCAGTCATTTTGCCATACTTAGCCGGATCAAGCTTTTTGGCTTTTTTGAAATAATATTCTGGGCTTTCGCCAGGCACATATTTGTGGAAAATTCCAAGGCCATAATACGCGCCTGCAGCGTCCTTGCCATTGAGTTTTAGTTTGCCGTTTTCATACTGACCCATGATTTCGTACAGAATTTCATACGCAGGGGTAAGGGCGCTGTTTGGGACAAGTTCAAGCGACTTTACTAAGCAATCTATTGCCCGCCCATGCTCTTTTCGGCTGTAAAGCACTCCACCAAGCAGATAGAAGGATTCGGCATCGGGCCTTAGGCTTGATGCTTTTTCCAAATCTGCGATGCCTTTTTCCTGCTGCCCGATTTTCAGGTACAGCCTGCCCCGTTCCAAATATGCACTTGCAAACTTATCGTCAAGGATTAATGCCGCGTTCAATTCGTCAATAGCGGCTTTTTCTTGGCCTCTTGCAGAATGCCACACCCCAAGGGCATAATGCACCTTGATGAGCATATCGTTATGCTCTTGGATGCCAGTGGAAAAAGGCAGGGCACGCGAATATGCTTTTTGGATTTTTTCAAGAAACGCTGCAGCTTTTTCAGATGCTTTTTCCCATAGCTGATAATAGAAGTGTGGATTATTCCGGTTCCTTGCATCTTCAATCAGGATTCTTTCCAGATAGCTTACAGCTAGCGAATCTTTGCCTGTTGCCCAGCATATTTCAGCGTATTTAAGGCATGCGGAGGGCGTTGGGAGGGCATCAATTGAATTTGACAATGCAACAGAGGCCTGATTGCCATTTCCGAGCTTTTCATAAGTCAACGCCATGTTATAGTAGAAATCTGCCAGCACAATGGAGCCATCATCAGACGGCCCTTTATACTCGCCAAGCATTTTTTTGCAGAGCCGCATGCCATCTTCAAACGCCAAAATTGATTTCTTATATTCTCCCTTTTCCCTGTAACAGATTCCCAAATTAAGAAACGCACCGGCATTTTTAGGTGCCATCTCCGAGGCTCTCAAAAATTCTTTGATTGCCTCTTCGTACTTTCCTGCATTGAAATGTTCGTTCCCAAGGGCAAGCCTGAGGGCTGTATCGTCAAACCCGAGTTTTTCTGTTGAATAAATAAGAGGGTATGAAACACTTACGTGCTCTTCATTGTGATAAAAGAAACCTCCCATGAACTCGGGCCTTGTTTCAAAAAATAAACCCGCATTCCCCTGTCCATTGACTTTTAGAATGGCATGGCGGGGGAGAGTCACAATTTGGGCCTCTATCCCAAATTTTTTCAAAATCTCACCGGCAAGGATGGCGCTCGTGTCGCAGTCCAAAAGACGTTCCCCCTTGCCAGGCAAAAAAGCATCCAAAAGAAAAGATACCCCTGCATCGCTATCTTCGACCTTAAAATTGCTCCAGATTATTGAAAGGGCATCCTGGACAAAGCGGTTTATTGCGTCTTCGCTTTTTCCTGAAAAATTCCATTCGTTAATGTTTCTCCAACCATGTTCTTCCTTTAGTACCCTGACTGCTTCTGAAACAAATCCTGCATATAGTATCTGCGCTTTATTAAAATCCGCATCAGTGGCATTGGGCCTTGCGCCGCGCTCAAGCTGCATCCTGGCAAGCCCAACAAGTTCAGAGAACCTCAAATCATAATCGACCTTTTTTGGTATCTTATCTAAAATTTCCAGCCTTTGATTTTTTTCTCCTTCGGCTTCTATGCTCTTTTGCATGCATATGAATCTCAAATAACGTTTAAAAAATGATATGCAGTTTACCTCTTTCCTTGTTTCTTCAGCCAGCTTATCATTTTCGCAGGAATGTTCACTCCTGTTGGTGCAATGGAATTTCGGAATTCGGTCGTGTGGTTTATTTCGTGCACAACAAACCCGTTCTTGCTTTCCATCACGTCCACGCCATATATTCCCTCGTCGGTTATGCTTGCTGCCTTGAGAATTATTTCACGAAGCTCTGGGGTGATTGGGCAATTTTCAGCACGCCCTCCCCGTCCTGTATTTGTGAGCCAGCCGGATTTTTCAGTTGAAATGCGATAGATTGCACACACAACTTCGTCCCCTATTACGAATGCACGTATGTCGCGCCCGGGCTTCTCAATGTGCTCCTGTATATAGTAAATTTGCTGCCATGCAGAGCCCATCACTTCGCGGGATTCTATCACTGCCTCTGCCGCATCCCTGTCGTTTAGGCGGTTCACCATGCGCGCCCATGAGCC
>Ga0172369_10009969_pt1 | contig 10419 bp, 10 predicted proteins | sample LakKiv25m_FD_114539 | JGI IMG/M metagenome (GOLD analysis project Ga0172369, IMG submission 114539) | Freshwater microbial communities from Kabuno Bay, South-Kivu, Congo - kab_022012_11.25m | ecosystem: Environmental > Aquatic > Freshwater > Lake | place: Democratic Republic of the Congo...
CACCAACGTGGACATCGGCGGCGGGAGCGCCAACAGCGCGACCTTCCAAAGCGGGAACTTTGTCAGCGCGGCGGCCATGAATTATGGCGGGCGCATCCTCGAGCTTGAGCATGGAAGCGGAAAAATCCGCCACATCGCCGAACCCGCCAAACACATCCTGAACGATTTGAATCTCCATCTCGAAGTCGGCATGAGTCCCTCACTTGAAGACCTGCGGCGCTTCACGAATCGCATGGCAGATTTGACGGTCGAACTCGTCGAAGGCAGCTCCTCGCCGCTGGCGCAGAAAGTTTATCTCACGCCGCCCACCAGCGTTTCGGGCAAGGGCACGACGCTGATGTTTTCGGGCGGCATCGGGCATTATTATTTCAACCCGCTGACCATCAACTCGGTGGCGGATGCAACCATCCACGATGACGTTGGCCCGCTGTTGGCCGAGTCAATGCGGAAACATGCGGCGCTGAGTTCCTATGAAGTGGTGAAGCCCGCGGAAACTTTACGCGCCACGGTGCTGGGCGCCAGCACACAAACCGTAACTCTCTCCGGCTCGACGATTTGGGCCGAACGCGAAATCCTGCCGATGAAAAATGTGCCGGTCATCCGGCCTGTGCTCACCTCAGATCTCAATCCGGCCTCGGTTTCGACGGCAATTGCCGATGCAACGCGCCGCTGGGATGTAAACATCCAAACCGATCCTTTCGCGGTGGCTCTTGAACTCAACCATCCTTTAGACTATACTTTGCTCTCCCAACTCGCAAATGGACTGCGCGAGTTTGCCAGCACAATGCCGAGTGAACGTCCGCTGGTTGTTATTATAGAGAGAGACTATGCCCAGGCTCTGGGACAAACCGTCAAGGGACTTGCACCCGACCGTTCTTTACTGGTAATTGATCAGGTTGGTTTAACTGAAGGCGATTATATTGATGTAGGCACACCACTCATGGATGGACGCGTAGTTCCATTGAGCGTAAAGACATTGATTTTTTATCATTAGGCTATATCCGTCATTGCGAGGCGGTGTTTTTTTTCCGCCGTGGCAATCTCCTGTAATGATATCTGGTAGGTTACTGGTCATTGCTTCGTCGCTTCGCTTCTCGCAATGACAAACTCTAAGGAGTAATCATGCTTCTCCGCACGAAACTGCATGGCAAGACCTATGAATTTCCAGACATTCGCATCCTGATGGGTAAAGCCAACGAGGAGAAGTCGGGTGACCATCTCGCGGGAGTCGCCGCCGAGACCGCCGCCGAACGCGTCGCCGCGCGCCTCGTGTTGGCGGAGGTGCCTTTGCGTGTCCTGCGCGAGACACCGGCCATACCTTATGATCAGGATGAAGTCACACGCGTCATCCAGGACGGTGTGGATGAATCCATCTACAGCGAGATCAAAGACAAGACCGTCGGCGAATTCCGCGAATGGATTCTGGCTGATGCCATCACGTCGGAAATGATCCGCCGCGCTTCAAACGGTCTCACTGCCGAGATGATTTCAGCTGTCACCAAACTCATGTCCAACATGGACTTGATGTATGCCGCGAAGAAGATTCCCGTCACAGCATATTGCAACAACACGATTGGTTCACCTGGTACACTATCCTCACGCAACCAGCCCAACCACCCCACCGACTCGCCCGAAGGCATCCGCGCCGAAATTTACGAGGGACTCTCGTTTGGTTCAGGCGATTCAGTCATCGGCATCAATCCAGTGGACGATTCTTATGGCTCGGTGGCGCGTTTGCTCGACATGACCTACGATGTCATCAAGACCTGGAACATCCCCACGCAAAACTGTGTGCTGGCTCACGTCACCACGCAAATGAAGTGCATGGAATCCGGTTCACCGGTCGGACTGGTTTTTCAATCTCTGTCCGGTTCGCAAAAAGGCAACGACTCCTTCGGTATTTCTGTCGGCTTGCTGGACGAAGCCTACACGCTCGCCAAAAAACACTGCTTCCCAAAAGGCCCCAACTTCATGTATTTTGAAACTGGCCAGGGTTCGGCGCTTTCCGCCGAAGCCCATAACGGCTGGGATCAACTCACGCTCGAAGCCCGCAATTACGGCCTGGCCAAACGCTACAGCCCCTATCAGGTCAACACCGTGGTCGGTTTCATCGGCCCCGAATATTTGTACGATGCGCGTCAGATCCAGCGCGCCGGACTCGAAGATCACTTCATGGGCAAACTCACAGGCATCCCCATGGGCGTGGACGCCTGTTACACCAACCACGCGCGTGCCGATCAAAACGCCATCGAGAATCTGGCTGTCATGCTGACCGCCGCGGGTTGCAATTACTTCATGGGCGTACCGATGGGCGACGACTCGATGCTCTCGTATCAATGCACCTCTTTCCACGATGCGCCCTCATTGCGTCAACTCTTCAAACTTCGCCCCGCTCCCGAGTTCGAAAAATGGATGGTTGACCTCGGGCTAATGAAGGATGGCGTGCTCACCGACAAAGCCGGGGACGCATCATTCTTCCTCAAGCGGTAAGGAGACGAAATCATGGATGACGCCAAAATTGCCGCGATCGTAGAAGCCGTTGTACGCGAGCTGAAAGCCTCGGGCGCAGTAAAACCCTTCGCTTCTTCTTCAGATACTTCGACTGCTCCCGTTTCACAAATATTCGCCCCATCTTCAGCAATTCCCGTTAAACCTCACGCTGCGGCCTTTAGCGGCAGCCTCAACATTGACCTGCCTGACCCAGTCGCACCCGAACTGCGCTATAAGCCGCTCGTCAAGAATCCAAAAGATGTCAGCGGCTTGAACGCCCTGGTTGCATCCACCACAGCACGCATCGGCGTTGGACGCGCAGGGCCGCGTTATCGAACTGCCTCGCTCCTGCTTTTCCAGGGTGACCATGCCGTCACGCAGGACGCGTTATATCGTGATGTCGATCAAAAACTCCTGGATGAATTCGGTTTGTTCACAGTTGAAACGAAAGTCACAGGCGGCAAACAGGAATATCTTCTGCGCCCCGACCTTGGACGTTTATTAAATGACGATGCAAAGCGTATCATTAACGAGAAATGCCAGAAAAATGTAAATATTCAACTCGTGGTTGGCGATGGGCTTTCCTCGCAAGCGGTAGAATCCAATCTGCGCCAGATGTTCCCGGTTATCAAACAAGGTGTGCAATCCGCCAATTTGACATTTGGCACGCCGTTCTTCATCAAGCACGCGCGCGTAGGCGTGATGAACGATGTTGGCGAGTTGATCAAGCCGGATGTGGTTATCCTGCTGATCGGCGAACGTCCCGGACTTGGCCGCGCCGAATCCATGAGCGCCTACATGGGTTATAAACCGAAATATGGCGACACCGATGCCGACCGCGATGTGGTCTGCAATATTTTTGAGAACGGCGGAACAAATCCGCTCGAAGCGGGTGCGTTCGTAGTACAGATCGCGCAAAAGATGCGAAAGAATCAGGCATCCGGCGTGAAACTCAAGATGGCAAAGTAAGGAGTAACGATGGCAGTTCTCGATCCAATTTTTGGAACTCCTACAGCAGTGCAGTTGATCCCGCAAGTGGACCGTAATTTCGCGGAACAACTCAAGTTGACACCCGAACAACGTTCCATCGGTCTGCTCAGCGTGGACAACGATGATGCGACTTATACCGCGATTGACGAAGCCACCAAGATGGCAGACGTTGAAGTCGTGTACGCGCGTTCATTCTACGCGGGCGCGAAGCACACATCGGGATTGCTTTCAGGCGAGATCATGGCTATTTTAGCGGGACCCAATCCCGCCGAAGTGCGAGCCGGTTTAATCGCCGCAGTGGATTACATCCAGACAAAAGCAATTTGGTATTCCGCCAACGACGATGCGTCCATCGCGTTCTTCCCGCATTTGATTTCGCGCACGGGAACGTATCTCTCGAAAGTTTGCAATCTTCCGGTCGGCTCTCCGATTGCTTATCTGGTTGCGCCACCGAACGAAGGATTGGTTGCACTGGATGCCGCGCTCAAAGCCGCCGATGTTCAGATCGCAACTTTGACCATGCCCCCCTCTGAAACGAACTACATGGGCGTGATGCTCTCCGGCGATCAACCTGCATGTAAAGCGGCGGTTTTGGCTTTCCAAAATAAAGTTCTGGAAGTAGCAAACCAACCATTCAATTATTAATATGGAGTGCGGGAGCTTGCTCCTGCATGACGGCAAGCCGTCAGACTCCAAAAGGTTAACCTATGGCCGAACTCGACAACGATCTGCTCTCCATCCAAGAGGCTCGCACGCTGGCTGTTCAAGCGCGTGAGGCCCAGAAGAAATTCCTGCATGCCGCGCAGGCCGAAGTGGATCGCATCTGTGAAGCAATGGCGCAAGCCGCCGCGGACGCGGCCCAACCTTTGGCGCGCATGGCCGTTGAAGAAACCGGTTATGGTGTACCCGAACACAAAGTTCTAAAGAATCTGCTTTCGTCAAAAATGTTGTGGGACGCGATGAAAGACGTTCCCACGGTCGGCGTCATCAAGAATGATCCGCAAAAAGGGACGTATGACATCGCCTGGCCAATGGGTGTGGTCGCGGCGCTGACTCCCAGCACGAACCCAACTTCGACAACGATGTTCAAAACATTGATCGCTGTCAAGGCGCGCAACGGTATCGTGGTTGCCCCGCATCCTTCTGCTTATAAGTGTTGCGTCGAAACTGTCCGCATTATGGCTGAAGCTGGCGAACGCGCCGGGATGCCAAAGGGATTGATCTCGTGCATGACGCGCATCACGTTACTCGGTACGCAGGAATTGATGAAGCACAAATACGTGGCGTTGATTCTTGCCACCGGCGGCTCGGATATGGTACGTGCCGCGCACTCGGTCGGCAAACCCGCCTACGGCGTGGGACCGGGCAATGTGCCGGTTTATGTTGATCGTTCCGCCGATACCCAGCGCGCCGCCAAGTATATTGTCGCATCGAAAGCCTTCGACCATTCTGTGATCTGCGCCACCGAACAATCTGTCGTAGCCGATAAACCCATCGCCGCGCAGCTCGAAGAGTTGATGAAGGCCGAGGGCGCGTATTTCGCAAATGAAGAGCAATCAAAGATTCTTGCCCAGAATTTATTCGTCGGTCATTTGCCAAACCCGAAAGCAGTCGGCAAGAGCCCACAACAATTAGCGCAGATATATGGACTAAGCGTCCCGGATTGGGCGCGTATCATTGTCTGCAAATTGCGGACGGTTGGTCCCGAAGATCCGCTTTCCGGTGAAAAACTCACAACTGTTCTCGGCTGGTACGAAGTCAACGGCTGGGAAGAAGGATGCGAGCGCTGTCTTCAGTTGATCGACTACGGCGGACGCGGCCACTCACTGGTTATCCACGCGCAGGATAACGACGTAATCATGAAATTTGGTCTGGAGAAGCCCGTCTTCAGAATTCTCGTCAACACCTGGGGCACGCTTGGCGCAACCGGATATACAACGGGCGTGATGCCGTCCATGACGCTTGGTTCTGGCGGCGTGGGCGGTGCGATCACCGGCGATAATATTAGCGTGCATCATTTGTACAACGTCAAGCGGCTTGCTTACGAAATCCGCATCGCTCCGGACTCGGCCTTTGCTCCCGGTTCGACGGATGACGTCTCTCAACGCCGCGCGTTCTCCGGCGGTTCAGGCTATTTTGTTCCGGCAGCAGTTCCATCAAGCAATGTAGATTCGCAAGTCGAAGAGATCGTAAAGCGCGTGTTGATGGAGTTGAAGAAATAACACGTCATTGCTTCGCCAAAGAACGACTCGCAATGACATGAGATTAGACACCAGATTTCAGGGCTAGAAAATTTTTCAACCCTGACATCCGATGTCTAATCGGAAAAAATATTTCTAAAGGAGAGTACGACAATGCCAGTAGATGTTTCTCTAATCGCCCTTGGAATGGTTGAGACCAAAGGATTGGTCGGCGCAATTGAAGCCGCCGATGCAATGGTCAAGGCCGCCAATGTTACGCTGATCGGCAGTGAGTATGTCGGCGGCGGGTACGTGACTGTGATGGTGCGTGGTGATGTCGGTGCGGTCAAGGCCGCCACAGACGCCGGTGCAGCTGCCGCCAAGCGCGTCGGCGAACTTGCTTCGGTGCACGTGATTCCTCGCCCCCACGCGGATGTTGAGATGATCCTGCCGCAGAACAGCAAGGGCGCCTTCGGCGGCCGCGGCAAAGAGAAATAATCGCGGGTTGTTGAACCGCAAAGCTCACAAAGTTCGCGAAGAAAAAATATTCTTTGCGTGCTTAGCGTTCTTCACGGTTGAAAACCGTACAGGACAGAATATTAATTTGTCCTGCGTGATTCCTTATGCCGCGTCAGTTATTCACTGCTGAAGATATTCGCCGGCTGGCACGCGAGAAGTCTGAGACTCTCGTGCTGGGGCAAGGCGATATCATCACGCCCGAGGCGACCGATGTCGCGTATGCTCTGGGCGTAAAAGTGATTCGCGGCGCGGAATCCGGTTTGGGTTCCAGAAAAGAAGCGCCCATCATCGTGCCGAGTCTGCCGCCGCTGAAAGTCGTACGCGGCGGAGGCGTCGCCCTGGAATCATTCGGTGAGGGTCTGGCCACACCGGGCACAAACGTCCGATTGAAAGATGTGGTCACTGCCGAAGATAAGTCGCCGATGGCGGCGGGTTACATGACTCTCGACAAAGGCGATCTTCCCTGGACGCTTACTTACGACGAAGTGGACATTGTGCTCGAAGGCGAACTGGTGATCACGCGCGGCAGAGATCAGGTGCGAGGGCTGGCCGGGGACGTGATCTTCATCCCCAAGGGTTCCAGTATTACGTTTGGAACACCCAGCCACACTCGCTTTGTGTACGTGGCATTTCCGGTCAACTGGAGTGAATTGAAGTAATTGATGAACCCGAATCTTTCTAATCTTCTCACTCGCACCGACGTGATTATGGTTGGCGAAGCCAATGGCTGGCACCCCGCGACCCAAACTTGCTCTCCTCCGGCATTTACCGATTGAAGGTTTTAGAGTCGATAAGTTTTATACCTGGTGGGCGGCACCTGCCCCTATCCCGGCATGGACGAGGTTATCCAGGAGATGACAGGTATTGAAACGATCCTGGCCAGCAATCCGTTATTTGTCACGCTGCTGGGCACTGCAATGCATAATAATTAATTGGAGCTAGGTTATGGCCGAAAATCAATTCTCGTTACGCGTTTATTCCTATCTCGATCGCATGCAACCACAGTACGCCGCCTTCGTGGGCACGATCACACAGGGTGACTTGCCCACCGAAGGCATGGCGTCATTATATATCGAGGTCGCGCCGGGGAATGAAGTGTTCCGTCTGGTGGATATTGCAGTTAAAAATACAGAAGCCAAACCGGGCGCGCAGATCGTCGAGCGCGAGTTCGGTATGTTCGAAGTACATTCACATTCACAGGCCGAGGTTCTGGAGGCAGGCCGCATCGTTCTTGAACGCCTTGGACTGAAACCAGCGGAACGCATCAAACCAATGATCGCTTCGGTGCAGATCATCACCAACGTGGACCCATACCAGTCGCAACTGCTCAACCGTTTCCGCCGTGGATCAATGCTGGTCCCGGGCGAGACCATGCTGGTGCTGGAATGCGCGCCTGCCGCGTATATCAACTATGCCGTCAATGAAGCCGAGAAAGGCTCGAACATCAAGATACTGCACGTATCATCGGTCGGACGCTTTGGCCGCATGTGGCTTTCCGGTTCAGAAGCTGAAATCCTGACGGCGCGCAACGCAGCGGTCAAAGCATTGGAAGAGTTGGAAGGCCGTCCTGAAAAGGGATAATGCCTTTGCGCAGATTAAGTGGATTTCACACACGTGCCTGCGCACGGTGCAGGCAGATTTTCTTACGTGAATTCCGCTCAATTCGCGTGATGATTTTGAAGTACTGAAAAAGAGGCTCTATGCCAAAGACATTTATCACCGAACGCGACGTTGACGATCTAAAAGCGCGCGGCGTTACCAGCATTGATGTGACTAATAATGTTGTGATGACCGATCTCGCTATTGAACGCGCTTTCAGGCATGGTATAAAAATTAATCGCGTCGAGCAGAACGCATTGCCAAAAGCTTCGTTTAGCCCGTCTGTAAACACCTACGCGTCGAAGCCGATCGAGCGAACACCATCAGTCCCGGATGCGGAAGTGATTGCAAAAGTCAAGTCTGCTGTGTTGGCGCGGCTGGATGGACAGGTTGACCCTGTATTGTTGGACGCGATTATCACAAAAGTAGTCTCGGCGATCAAGTAGGCGGGAAACAGGTATTTGCATTAAATTCAAATGTTTTTTAGCAAAACACAAATATACAAAAAAGGCCGGATGGGTGCTACCCATCCGGCAAATTCTTAATTTTCGATATGTAGAAGGAGAGAGCGAATTGCCACCTTCTTTTCGTTTGGAGAACGTCTGGACTTATGGATCATGGGGCTGTGTCCAGCTTAGGGCGTCTCGACCCTTCCTTCAGTTTGCAGTTCAGGCGGTGTCTCTATTTGGTACCTCCTTTCTACTGCAATAAGGATACAACAGAATCATTGGCTTTACATTAAAATAACTTATAAGTTTTATGAATAATGCCTAGGCAAAATTTTATTTCATTCGGTAATGAAAATAGCGGCAATAGGTCTACACGATATTTTTTACTTGCGTAATCCTGCATAAATTAAAGTACTTATCCGCCAGCGAGCATTTGATTCATAAGTTTTCTCAAATATCCAACCAGGAGTTCCATGCCAGAATCAGGCAGACTGACATCATCCAACAGTGCGGTGAATTTTCTGCCATCAAAGTCGATTGGGATATTGTAATTAAAACAGTCTGCACAACCAGTAGGACCGCCACTCGATGATTTCAAAGAAGTTGACTTAACCAGAGCTACGAATTGTGTGAGTTTATCAGAAGTTAATTGACGCTTCACTATTTTGTTGCTCTGCTCATCTTTGGCAGTCACCGCTCCATCACTTAAAATCTCTATCGATTGGCTAAGACCGGCAATCCCGCCCGACAGATGCATGTTGACCATCCATTTACCTGTAGGGCTTGGAATCTGTTGCGAGGTCGGTGTTGCTTTGTCGCAAGCCGCAAGCAAAATTGAGAAAAGCAAAACACTCCAAAGCAATATCTTCTTCATTATTTTATTTTCTCCTCTTGTTTAAAATATACACTTACAGAGACGCCTTTATCTAAATTGCGTTCCCGTTTTTAATCCTGATAGACGCTGATAGCTGCGGCTGGTAAAATTAAGCCATGAGAAAAGTGGCCATACTTGGAATCGGTCAAACAAAAATTGATGAGCAATGGGACAAGTCCCTGCATGAGATCGGGGGCGAGGCTGCTTTTGCCGCCATGCAGGATGCCGGCATGGACAAGGTCGACGCGCTTTTCGTCGGCAACATGCTTTCACCATTAATTGATGGGCAAAATCAATTGGGGACATTCCTTGCAGACTGGATCGGACTCTGGAACAAGGAAGCCGTCAAAATAGAAGCCGCCTGTGCCTCGGGTGCCGCGGCGCTTCGCTCGGGACTGATGGCGGTCGCGTCGGGTGACATCGATTCTGCGCTGGTGGTTGGCGTCGAAAAGATGACCGACAAGGCCGGTCACGACATCACCGCCGCGCTGGCCACCGCCGCCGATGCCGATTACGAAGTTGATCAGGGCGTGTCGTTTGTCGGGCTAAACGCGCTGGTGATGCGCCGCTACATGCACGAATTCGGCTGGAAACACGCTGATTTTGCGCCCTTCTCGATCAATTCTCATGCCAACGCCATGCACAACCCGTACGCGCGTCTGCATGAAAAAATCACGCTGGATAGGTTCGAGAAATCATCAATGGTGGCAACGCCCATCAACCTGCTGGACGCATCCCCCATCGGCGATGGCGCAGCGGCAGTCATTATCGTCCCGGCTGAAAAGATTGCTTCGATGACCGGACGCCCGCGAGTGGTTATCGCGGCTTCTGCATCTTCAACGGATACGATCGCGGTGCATTCGCGCAAAGATCCATTATTTCTGTCTGCCGCGTATGAATCTGCAAAACAATGTTATGAAATGGCGGGCGTCGGGACGAAAGATATTGATGTCTTCGAATTACACGATGCCTTTTCGATCATGTCCGCATTGTCACTCGAAGCCTGTGGGTTTGCCGAACGCGGCCAGGGGCCGAGACTCGGCCTCGACAACGCGATTACGGTCAAGGGTCCGATACCGATCTGTACGCGCGGCGGATTAAAAGCGCGCGGACATCCGGTCGGCGCGACAGGCATGTATCAAATCGTGGAGGTTGTCCAACAGTTGCGCGGCGAATGCGGCCAAACCCAAGTGGACGGCGCAAAGATCGGCATGGCACAAAATATCGGTGGAAGCGGCGCCAGCATTATCACGCACATCTTAAAGGCAGAATAAGCCCGACGGCAAAGTATTGATTCCTAGACGCCCTTGCTCTATAC
>Ga0172369_10009971_pt1 | contig 10414 bp, 11 predicted proteins | sample LakKiv25m_FD_114539 | JGI IMG/M metagenome (GOLD analysis project Ga0172369, IMG submission 114539) | Freshwater microbial communities from Kabuno Bay, South-Kivu, Congo - kab_022012_11.25m | ecosystem: Environmental > Aquatic > Freshwater > Lake | place: Democratic Republic of the Congo...
CCTGGTTATCCATATCGCCAAACATTACATGCATATGGGCACCCCTTTCCTTGATCTAATCGAAGAGGGCAACCTCGGCCTGATTAAAGCCGTAGAAAAATTCGACCACCGTAAAGGGTTTCGTTTTTCCACTTACGCCGCCTGGTGGATCAAGCAGGGGATCACCCGCTCAATCAGCGAGCAAGGTAAAATGATCCGGGTCCCTGTTTACATGAACGATCTGATTACCAAGTGGAAAAAAACCAAAGAATCTTTAGCCCAAAAGAGAAAATGCGTGCCTTCTGATGAAGCTATCGCTAAAAAATTAAAGCTTACTCCGGATAGGGTTGAACAAATTAATTTCTGGATGGCCAGCACCACTTCTTCTTTAGAAGCCCCACTTGGCGAAGACAGCGATAACCAGATATCTGATTTAGTCGAAGACAAAAACACTGCTCCGCCGGATGCCGGAATTGAGAAGATGCTTGACCGCGAAAGGGTAGATAACCTGCTAGGCACGATGTCCGAAAGAGAAAGACAGATCCTTGATTTACGTTTCGGTTTAACCGACGCCAAACCGCAGACCCTGGCAGTAGTGGCTAAAAAATTAAAAGTTTCCCGCGAAAGAATCCGCCAGATCGAAGAATCAGCTTTAAGAAAATTAAGGAAATTCGTCGTTGGACAGGAAAAGGAGCTATAAAATAGTCAAAGGCCGAAAGGCTAAAGTCTAAAAAGGCGCCAAAAGTCTTTAGACTATAGACGAATTTTTAGACCTTAGTCCTTCGACTTTAGACATTTCAACAATGAGGAAAAACCAATGAACAATACCTTATTAGAGAAATCAGTCCGAAACATCCCTGACTTTCCTAAACCCGGAATTCTTTTTCGCGATGTAACCACGCTGGCCCAGAATAAAGACGCCTTTAAAATGTCTATTGACATGCTTTCCAATGAATTTAAAAATAAGGGTTTTCATAAAGTCGTTGGCGTTGAAGCAAGAGGATTTATTTTTGCCGCAGCTGTCGCCCATAATATCGGAGCCGGTTTTGTGCCGGTGCGTAAAAAAGGAAAGCTTCCGTACAAGACGATTTCTACAACCTACGAACTCGAGTACGGCACGGATACTTTAGAAATCCATAATGATGCAATTTCCAAGGGTGAAAAAATTCTGATAATTGATGACCTATTGGCAACCGGTGGCACAGTTAGCGCAGTAATCGATTTAGTCGAGCAGCTGGGAGGCAAAGTCTCCGGAATTGGTTTTGTAATTGAATTAGTGGATTTAAAAGGAAAAGACAAGCTCAAAGACTATCCAATTTTTTCCCTGCTTAAATTCGAAGGAGAATAAAAATAATGGGGTCAGAGCTAATTTATCTTATCCACATTTAGATAAATTAGCTCTGACCCCATTATTTGACCCCATTTTCATTGCCCCTGTAGCTCATAAGGATAGAGCAGCAGTTTCCTAAACTGCGTGCGGCAGGTTCGATTCCTGCCAGGGGCATAATAAATTAATCCGGGACGTTTCTAGTTTTGCGAAAACCAGAAACGTCCCGGATTATCAAAAAACCAGAAACGTCCCGGATTTTTCTTGCTAATTCATTCCTTTATTATATAATCGTATTCAACAAAGTGGTTTTCTACGAACTAAGATCTAAGAACTAAGATCTAAGAACTAACTGAGGACCTGTACATGTATAACTTACACTCACACACATTCTTAAGCGACGGGGCGCTGCTTCCTTCAGAGGTAGCGGTACGTTATCAGAATAAGGGATATATAGTCATCGCTATCACCGACCACGCTGACTACAGCAACATCAGGCAAGTTGGCGAGGCAATCGTAGGTTTTTGCAAGCGTTGGCCAAATAAATCCCAGATTAAAATATTACCCGGAATTGAGCTTACCCATCTGCCTCCCGAACAATTCAAACCCCTGGCCAAACTAGCCAGAAAAGAAGGGATCAAAATTATTATTGCCCACGGTGAAACTCCGGTTGAGCCGGTTACCAAAAATACTAACCATCTGGCCCTATTAGCAGATATCGATATCCTTGCCCATCCCGGATTAATTTCCGATGAAGACACCGAGCTAGCCGCAAGACGGGGGATATTTTTAGAGATCACCAGCCGTAACGGCCATAGCCAGACCAACAGCCACGTAGCAAAACAGGCAATAAAATTCGGGGCTAAGCTTATTTTAAATAACGACAGCCACCAACCGGAAGATATCATCGCTCCGGCTGAACTAATACAGGTAGGCTTAAACAGCGGATTGACTCAGGCCCAAATCGATCAGATTTATCTAGACGTAAAAAAGTTCCTGGCTAAAAAGGGAGCAAGGTGAGGTTTCTCTTAGGCTAAGAACCGCAAAATTTTACTAAAAAGTCAAAAACACCCGTCAGACTAAAAAAACTCTTGACAAATATAGAGTTATATGTAGAATAACTTTAATGAGTTATGTGAAATCATCCTAGGCAATAAGTTCATTCGCCTAGTTAACCATATATCCATAACTAGTTAACAAAAAAGGAGGAGTAAAAAAATGGGTAAACGCTTGATGGTATTATTAGCGCTTGCTTTAGTAGTCGGGCTGGCATTTGGCCCTGCCTACGCAGAAGTACAGAATGTAAAAGTATCAGGAGACATCATAGCAAGTGGAGTAGCAAGAAGTCATTTCAACTTATCTAGAAATTCAGCAGATTCTAGCGATTTAAAACAAACCTTCTTGATGACCCAAACCAGAGTTCGTGTTGATGCTGATCTTACTGATAATGTTATGGCAACGGTAAGGTTGATCAATGAAAGAATCTGGAACGGACAAAATGATCATGGTGTAAGCGGATTAAACACCGACACTAATACTAACAGTATTGATCTTGACTTAGCTTATGTTACATTAAAAGAATTCCTGTATTCGCCTTTAACCTTAACCATAGGCCGTCAGGAAATTAAATTCGGTAACAGTTTAATCATAGGAAATGCTAAAGTACGCGCTTCCGGATCAAGCATTCCTACTGATTTAACCGAAAGAAAAGCCTTTGATGCAATCCGTGCAACCTTAAACTATGATCCCTTAGTTGTGGATTTGGTTTATGCTCAAGTTAAGCAAGACAATTCAGTTGATAGAAACACAATCAGCTTGACAGGTATCAACGCAACATATGCTGTAAATAACAAACTTAATCTTTCAGGATATTACTGGTTAAAGAGAGATAATAACCAACCAGCAGGAGCTGGCGTAACCAGCAGGACAGACCAGCTTAGCACGATTGGTGGTTTAGTTTCCTTAACCCCAGTTGAAGACCTGAACGTGTCTGCAGAAGCCGCTTATCAGTTCGGAAAGAACAGAGCTACGGCTAACCAGGAAAAACATGATGCCTGGGCATTCCAAGGTATGGCTAATTACACCATGTCCAAATTAAAGATGACTCCTAAGATAGGCGGTTCGATTACCTATCTTTCGGGAACCAAAGCAGCTGATGACAGGAATGATGGTTGGGATCCGATGTTTTACGATCAGAAACTCAACAATATTGTTTACACACTCATTCCTTTTTCAAACCTCATTGCTTACAATCTTCAAGCCAGCGTAAAACCTAAAGAGGATGTTACTGTATCCTTAGTTTACGGATACTATGATCAAGCTAAAAAGTCAAGTAACTCATTTACGGTTCCGAATACTTACGATAATGGAGCTACCTATTATTCAGGAAGCTACACAGGTAAGAAACATATCGGAAGCGCTCTTGATGCCAATGTTACTTATGATTACACTGAAGATGTTCAGTTCGGATTAACTGGCGGTTATTTCCTTCCCGGAAACGGACTTACCGTGGATAATAGAAATGCCACTCAGTTGATCGGATCCATGAAGGTAGTATTCTAATAGTCTCAATGCAATTAAAAAACCCTCAGGGGAGCAATCCTCTGAGGGTTTTTTAATATGCTGAATTTGCGTTTAGATCTTAGCTCATAGGTCTTAGTTTGTAGAAAACCATATGACGATAGCTAAAATACATAAAAATCCTCAATATAACTGTTAGATTTCAATATCCCTTCCGTCTGTTAAAAAAGGAGGGGATAACATGGATAGATTTTGTTTCGAAGACCTGGAGGTTTGGCAAAAAGCAGTTGATTTCGCAAGAGCAGTAATAGTTGTAGCTGAAAATTTAGATAGCAAGAGCAAGCACTACAGATTGATTGAGCAATTAGAATCCGCTTCTACCTCAATTGCCTTAAATATCGCCGAAGGTAAAGGGAGGTACTCAAAAAAAGAGTTTATCCATTTTCTTTATATTGCAAAAGGCTCATTATTTGAGACAATAAGTTTACTTGTAATTTTATCCAAAAACGGTTTAATTAACGATCATCAACTTGAAGAACTAAGGATCCATGCGATTGAAATAGGAAAAATGATTTCCGGCTTAGTTAATTTTCTTAAAAAGTAAAGCTTTAGCCCTTAGCTATCGCCATACGGTTTTCTAAGACCTAAGAGCTACGGCCTAAGAACTTCAACCATACCATGCTAAACTTAGCCTTCATCTTCCATATGCACCAGCCCTACTACAAGGACCTCCTGACGCAGGAGAGCGGGCTTCCTTGGGTCAGGCTGCACGGGGTCAAGGATTACCTGGATATGGTCCAGATCCTGTCCAAATACCCCAAAATCAAGCAAACCTTTAACGTTGTACCGTCTTTATTCGAACAAATTGAGGATTATAATAACGGCAAGGTAAAAGATAAATTCTTGGAACTATCCGCCAAACCTGCCCCTGAATTAAGCCAAGATGATAAAACTTTTATCTTACAAAACTTCTTCTCAATCAACCCCGAAAAAGTCATTAATACTTTCCCGCGCTACTACCAGCTTTTTGCTAAAAAAAGAAACTCCCAGGAGTTTTCTACGCAGGAGTTTCTCGACCTTCAGTTGTATTTTAACCTTAGCTGGATCGACCCGTCATTCCGCCAATCAAATCCAGCGCTAAAAAAAATAGTTTTAAAAGAAAGGTTATTTAGCGAAGAGGACAAAAAATCAGTCATTGCTGCCCAGCTTGAAATTTTAAAAAGGATCATTCCGGCCTACCGCAGTTTCTCTAGCAGCGGCCAGATCGAGATAAGCGTGACACCTTATTACCATCCGATACTGCCTTTACTTTGCTCAACCAATATCGCTAAGGAAGCCAACAAAAAAACAGTCCTGCCAAAAGAAGAATTCAGCTATCCGCTAGATGCTAAACTCCAAATTGATAGCGCAGTAGAATTTTTTAAGCAAAGGTTTGGCCAGGCGCCGCATGGAATGTGGCCTTCGGAAGAAGCGGTAAGCGAGCATATCCTGCCGTATATTATGGAAGCCGGCATAAATTGGATTGTGGCCGACGAAGCGATTTTATTTAAATCTGTAAAATTAAAAAAACGGGACACCAAACTTCTTTACCAGCCGCATCTATTAAAAAGAAAAGCCGGCCAATTAAATATAGTTTTTCGCGACCGTAACCTTTCGGACCTGATTGGTTTTTCTTACCATAAACTAAAAGAAGCTGACGCGGTAAATGATTTCATCCACCATTTGGAAAACATTAACAAGGCTTTTAAGGGTAAGGATACTTTAGTCACCATTGCCATGGATGGAGAAAACGCCTGGGAATATTACCGTAATGACGGCCATGATTTCTTAGATTTATTTTATGAACGGCTTTCAGAGTGCGATTTTGTAAAAACCACAACCGTCAGTGAATATTTAAAAACCAGTCCCGCCAAAAGCCAGATCAAGCGTTTAAGCGCAGGGAGCTGGATCTACGGTGAGTTCGGCAAATGGATCGGTAACCCCTACAAAGTAAAAGCCTGGGAGTGGCTCAATGACGCCCGTAAGGCCTTTGAAAAAATAAAAAACCCCAGCGCCCAAGCCTTAAAACAGATGCAGATATTAGAAGGAAGCGACTGGTTCTGGTGGTACGGCGAAGACTTCGATGGCTCATTCGACAGGCTTTACCGCCTTCATTTATCTAACCTTTATAAGATGATTAAAGCCAGCCCTCCGGAATATTTATTCTCCCCCTTAAACCCTTGACATAATTAGGAATTTGTGTTATAAATTATGTTCAAGCAAGTTCCGAACTTATATTTATTTTAATAACTTAGGTGCGTGGTGAATAAGAAAGAAATCTACGAGCATCTGGCCAATATTTACCTGGATGCTTCCTTAAAATCTTCCAAGAAAAAACGTAAACTATTACTGCCCCCTAGAATAAAATATACTGCAATAGCATTATCGGTTGTATTATTTTTAGGGATAGGAAGCCTGGCTGTTTTTAACCGGGTAAGCAGGTCAAATAATTCCCAGCTGGCTTTATTTTTACACCACGATACAGCCAAAATAAATTTCAATTTTGACCCGGCTAAAAAAGAAACCTTCACTATCAACCTTAAACAAATAAACCTTTCCAGATATCAAGCCCTGGCATTTTCCGCCAGAAAAACAAACCCCTCTGATGTGATTTTTTTAAGAGTTGAATTCGTTAACCGCTTCGATGAAAAATCAGAAATTTATATAAAGGACATCTCCAGCAAGTGGAGAAGCCACCAAATAGATTTTGCCAAGTTCGCCAAATTAGTCGACTGGCACCAAATGAAATCTCTGGTATTTAGCGTTGAAGAATGGAATGCCCGGGAAAAATCAGGAATAGTTTATCTTGATAATATTAGGGTCATCAAATAACACCGCGCGCCGCTAAAAGGTATTGGCGCGAGTGTGTGTCTCTACACAAGGAGGAGAGAATAAAATGCGCATAATCTCAATTGCTAACCAAAAGGGAGGCTGCGGTAAAACTACCACTTCAATAAACTTAGCGGCAGCACTGGCAACTAACAACCGTAAAGTCTTACTTATTGATCTTGACCCCCAGGCGCATGCAACCAGCGGATTGAACTTAAAAGCAGATCTGACCATTTACAACGTATTATCCAAAATCGCCCACAAAAAGAGTTCGCTTGAAGGAATTATCCAAAACATAGCCGTAAATTTTGATCTCGCTCCGTCTTCAATGATTTTAAGCACCATCGAGCAGGAATTAAGCGGAGAGATTGGCCGGGAATCCCGCCTTTGGGACATTCTAAAGGATTTTAAGGCCTGCTATGACTATATTTTAATCGACTGCCCGCCGAACTTAGGCATTTTAACCATTAACGCCATCCGCGCAGCCAGCGAGATCATCATCCCGGTTGAAGCCAGCCGTTTTTCACTCGAAGGCGTTGTTCAACTCTCAAGCATTATTGACCTGGTCAGCGAAAGGTTAAACCATAAAGTAGATTTTCGCATCTTAGTTACTAACTTCGATTCCCGTCTCCAGCATTCATTTAAAATGCTCGACAGGATTAAATCCGACTACAAAGGCAAACTTTTCTCAAACATCATTCACGTAAATGTTAAACTAAAAGAAGCCCAGAATGAAGGCTTACCGGTCTTTGCCTACGATAAATATTGCCGCGGGGCAAAGGATTATTTCTCGCTTTCCCGCGAAATTATCACCATGGAAACTGCATCAAGCGCAGGCGTGGCAACACCGAGCAAAGAAGCGATAAAAACTTTTGAAAAAACATTAGAAAAACGAATGAAGGAAATCCTAAAAGACAATCTGCCGAGATTAAACGAAATCACGGTTTCAATCAAGGCTCCGGAAGCAAAAGAAGTATATCTGGCCGGTGAGTTTAATAACTGGAAGCTCGATGAATCAAGCCGGATGGAGCAGGCTAACGGCTGCTGGACCAAACGCTTAAACTTAAATAACGGCAAATACCGTTACCGCTTTGTCATCGACGGAAATTGGACCGAAGACCCGGCCAATCCGGTGACCCAGTTAAATTCTTACGGAACCCTGGATTCACTATTAGAAATAAAAAAATAACCTTAACCGAAACTGTTTCGAAGCCAATCGGGAAACGGGGTCTTATGGAAAATCCCACAATGACTTATACACCAGAAGAACAGGAAATAAATGACGGTAAATTCTTTGCGATTATTTCCTATATCTCTTTTCTTTGCATTATTACGCTGGGCTTAAAGAAAAACAATAAGTTCGCGCTTTACCATGCCCGGCAGGGGCTCGTACTTTTTGTCGCCGAAGTGGTGGCGTTTATTTTAGCGATCATACCTTTTTTAGGCTTTTTAATCGGCGTTTTTGGCTACGCTTTATTCCTGTTGATTTCAATTTGGGGAATAATCCAGGCTGCGCAGGGCATTTATTGCCGTATTCCGATAGTAAGTGAAATAGCAGATAAAATAGTCCTATAAGGAGGGCTCTGGCCATGGCTTTAAAAAAGAAAAAAAAGATTGTGAAAAAAATCGGTAAGAAAAAAGTTAAGAAAGCTAATAAAAAAATAATTAAGAAGAAGCTCAAGAAATCAATAAAGAAATCCGTAAAAAAGGCAGTTAAGAATAAGAGGCCTGCTGCCAAGAAAAAGACAGCCCCTAAAAAGAAAACTTCGCTAAAAAAAGCGGTTAAACCAGAAGGCACCTTAATCGGTTCAATCACCCATTATTTTCCGCATGTCCAGGCTGCAGTAATCAAGCTTAAAGGCCCGCTTTCAATGGGAGAAACTGTAAAAGTAAAGGGCCACACCACGGATTTAACCCAATTGATTACATCAATGCAAATAGATAGAGTAGATATAACCACTGCCAAAAAAGGCGACGAAATTGGCTTATTAGTCAGCAGCCGCGTCCGCCAAGGCGACAAAGTTTACAAAATCTAACCTAACCGAAACTGTTTCGAAGCTAATCGGGAAACGGGGTCAAATTAATGGGGTCAGAGCTAATTTATCTAAGCGCGAGATAGGATAAATTAGCTCTGACCCCATTAATTAAAGTGTCCCCTAAGTTTCTCATCCCTTAATTTTCAAAAACCCCAAAATGTTTAAAATCATCATCAACCCCGATTTTAGCTCTTTAAACCCCGGAAATAGCTAAGTTAAATTCGGATATTTCTTGCCTTAACTTCTTTAATCCCAAATAATTACACTATCTATAATAATTTTATAAATTGCTTCTAACTTGGCACGAAAACTGCTGTATTAGAATGTATACGACAATATAGGACATACTAGGACATAGATGGACAGATTAGGAAAAGGGGGCTAAATTGAGTAACGGAAAGATGACCATAACAGATGTGGCAGACCGGATCGGAGTAACTCCTAAAACGATCATCAGGTGGGAGAAATCCGGTAAGGTCAACAAACCCAAGCGCGACTGGCGGCGCTGGAGGATTTATGACAAAAGCGACTTTAAAAAATTAAAAGCCTTTAAAGAAACCATTATTTACCTTGAGGAGAATCCCGATGAAAGTTAAACTTATAACCCTTTTAGCCCTAATTTTAACCTTTAATTTGAGCGTTACTTTGGCTGAAGAGAATACAGCTCAAACAGCAGAAGTAGAAACAAAGGACGCCACTTCCGCGCCTGAACCCGCTAGCGCTGCTGAACCCAAACCTGTTGCAACCTTAGAAAAAATCCCCCAAAAAGGAGGCTACGCCTTAACTATACCTTCTAATATACCCGGATACGAAATAGCATCATCTACATCACAGTTTGACTCTGTAAAATACACCCTTGGGCCGGATGACATCATTGAAGTTACAGTTATGCGCCATCCGGAATTTAGCGGAGTATTTCCAATTAACTCTGAGGGAAAGATCCAGATTAAGTTTGTCGGCGATATCGATATCAAGGGCCTGACTAAAAAACAGGTTGAAGAAAAATTAGTCAAGATTCTTGCCAGTTACCTTGTCGCCCCAGAGGTCAACGTAACCATCACCGAGTATAGAAGTAAGTTCGTTTTTATTTTAGGAGAGGTCGGCCAACCGGGAAAATATTATATCCGATCCGAAACTATATCTGTAAGGGACGCTGTGGTTAACTCCGGCCTACCTACATATTCTGCGGCCATGCGAAAATGCAGCCTAATCACTCCGGATAAGAGTGGAAAGGTTAAAAACAGGCCGGTTAATATTTATACCATATTATACAACGGTGATTTAAGGAAAAATATAGATATGCATCCCGGAGATGTCCTTTATGTTCCAGCTACAATTATGGCTAAAATTATCCGGGTAATTAACCCGGTGGCAACAACTGTAGGCTTAGCTTCGTCGCCTGCATCAGATACTTCATCGGCTAAATCCGCCGCCAAGGCGCTTACACTATAATAACCACATAACGAAAGGTTAGAATGGATAATCCAGAAAATATTCAAACTAAGAGCCCCGCAGATTACTTAAAGATCTTTTTTAGAAACAAATGGTTAATTATTAGTGGCGCCTGGGTAGGCTTGCTTCTCGGCATTGTTGCTAGCCTGATGCTGCCTCCTAAATACGAGTCCAGCTCAGTTATCCTGGTGCAAGAAGAGAAAACGATCAACCCCCTTATGGCCGGTTTAGC
>Ga0172369_10009972_pt1 | contig 10414 bp, 6 predicted proteins | sample LakKiv25m_FD_114539 | JGI IMG/M metagenome (GOLD analysis project Ga0172369, IMG submission 114539) | Freshwater microbial communities from Kabuno Bay, South-Kivu, Congo - kab_022012_11.25m | ecosystem: Environmental > Aquatic > Freshwater > Lake | place: Democratic Republic of the Congo...
ATCGGTTGTAAAAGTGCTAAAATGTTCATCGGAGGGGTTTTGTGGTCTGAGCTGTTGTCTTGAAGAAACACAACTCTACTACAAAATCCCTCTCATATCAGCCTATTTTTGGCGAAGGTATTGTCAAGAAGGCAAGATTCCCGGACAGAAGGTTGGTCGACATTGGCGCTTTCGCCGGGAGGCCATTGAGCGATGGCTGGAGGCCAACCCCAATACGAGCCAAAGCGCGTCTGAAAATATTCATGAGATAGATAACCGCAACAATTAAGAAATCGAATAAATGTCCAGTCAAATGCTCAACAAACAAAAGAGGAAATTTTTTCGAGGTTTCAACATAACCATAAGTTGCAATCATAGGATCGGGTTTCAGGGAAATCCTTAATGCCAAAAAAGACGAAAACTTCATCATATGGGGTATCCAAAAGAGAAGGCCATGATTCCTCCGAGTTCTACAACCGGAGCATGTATCAGTCTTTGAACACAGACAACGGGATACAACTTACCGAAGGAGAAGCTATCCCCCTTTCCGATTGGGCAGATCGCATCTACTGCTTATCTTCCGAGAAAATGCCCATTCCCGATAACTCGGTTGCTTTGGCTTTTACCTCACCGCCATACAATGTTGGCAAAGATTATGACGATAACATGAGCCTGGAAGGCTATTTAGCATTGATCCAGAATGTAGGCAGGGAAGTGTATCGAGTTTTACGGCCAGGCGGGAGATATGTAGTGAACATCGCTAACTTAGGACGCAAGCCCTACATCCCCCTGCATGCATTTTTTTACAAAGCTCATATGGATATCGGCTTTTTACCAATGGGAGAAATTATTTGGCAAAAGGGTAAAGGTGCGAGTGGTAATTGTGCCTGGGGCAGTTGGAAAAGCGCTAAATCTCCACGGTTACGTGATTTGCATGAGTATCTATTGGTGTTTGCAAAAGGTGCTTTTTCACGGCCAGAAAAAGGGGAGTCAGACATCTCCGGGGAAGAATTCATGGAGTCCACGCTTTCTATTTGGCAAGTTCCGCCTGAGTCAGCCAAAAAAGTTGGGCATCCCGCTCCTTTCCCAGTTGAGCTTGCATCCCGAGTAATCAAACTTTACTCATATGTTAAGGATGTTGTACTGGACCCATTCGCAGGGTCTGGAACAACCTGTGTAGCTGCTAAGGCATTGAACAGGCACTATGTTGGCTTCGATATATCCACAGAATATTGCACATTAGCCGAAAAGAGATTATCACCGAGTGAGTGAGTATCATGCCGACTGCAAAAACCGAGTGTACTGAACTTTCTGTAGGATTTGGCCTCTTGGGCATTGATCCGGCGGGACTCTCCACAGAGCAAATCCTGAACCTATTTTCTGGCACCTTGTCACCTACTAAGTATGTTGGCTATTTGCAGGAATACGAAAATCAATCGCGCCTTTATGCGCAGTTTATTGAACTTGGCCGACGATTGCGAAATACATACCCCCTCTTTGCAAATCTTTCACAAGTGACTTGGTCTGGACCTCAACAGCAAGCTGCAACAACCTCCGCATCCAAGGATCTTTTTGCAGCGAATGTCCCGATTAGTGTGAAGAATGAAAGTAATGTCGTTCTAAACCCTTCGCCTTACAACCTTTTCATCACCATCCCAAGTGGCTCTATGCCGGCTACAAACGCAGAAAACTGGTATGAAATGACCGATCCTAGGGGCATCCAGGAGTTATATACATTTGTTCAAGCACGCGGTGGGCTTGCCCTACCACGGACGTTCAGCGAATTTGAAAGGGTCGCTAGCCGGGAAGACCGCGATGCCTTGCAAGCGTATATCAAGAGTCTTGGAGGCGAAACTAAGTCGGAATTCACTTTGCGATATAGGCAAATGTGCAGAAATGTATCCACGGTTTCCGCCAACCAATTTAACCGGAATTTTCAGACAGCGTTAAATTCCAACATTCGCAGCTCTGTACTCGAAAATATTGTGAAGCAGTTTTTTCGCATGAACGCTGTTCCTTATATTTTAGTTGGGCTGGATAAACATCGCCCATTTGGATTGCAGATTCCCGATGTAACAGAATGGAAAAGAAACTGGAAGATTGCCAGTTTGGATGCCGTTCCGGACCTGACCAGGGGGCAGAGTGTGGTTGATATTTGCATGGTGGTGGAAGAAAAAACATCGAGAACCACTCACAGCATGTATTTCCATGTCGAGATTCGCTGGTCGCATGGCAAGTTCTGCGGAAATCCTGAAGGGAAACTGTATAAAGAATTCTCCTGGTCATCGGTTCCGTTTTTTAGTAATATTCTTTAGGGGAAGCCATGATATCGCTTGAGCAGGAAATCAAAGAGTATCTAAAAAAACACAGCACATCTTTTGAAGAAGGCTGCGACGAATTTGATAAGCTCGATTTCTGTATTCGCAGCGAACAGCGTGGCGCGTTTCATTTTGACGCCAAAGAAAAACGACAAAAAATGCAAATGGCTAACTGGCCCGACATCGGTATTCCTGAAGAATCCCTTTTTATTCTTGACGATCTTGCTGCCAGAAAAACATTGCTGAAAGCCCCCAGAGCTGGGATCGTGATCCGAGACAATGTCCATACCCTCTATTACTTCATTCCTGTCATTGACCTTGTATTAATGCCAAAAGTACGCGTCAATAGAAAAATTGATCGAAATGAGCCGGCGCTGAAAGGAAAATGGTTGATTGATCTTCGCAATGGTCAAGAATGCCCAGGCTTGCTGGAAGTTTTCAGAAGTATTGCTAACTATGTGGATGCCTTCCCTGACATTTTCCAGACCACCCTTGAATGCTATGGCAACTACATTGGCGAAACGATTGGCAGTGGTGGAATCACCCGCCGACCAGAACATTGGGATAAAGACGTATCTTCCACCCGATAATTGACAAGGAATATTATGCCTCAACCGCTTCCACTCTTTCCTGATTTACTGGATCCAAACCTAGAAAAAATCTTCGCGCCACTCTGCGAGGATGTTTCGCCAGATGGTGTTGCTGAACTACTTATCCAAATAGCTGCACATGTTCAGAATGTTCGAGAAGCATTGCGACAGAATGAGTTTATTGATAATGCTCTGGTCGAAAATATTGCTCAGATCTTAAGCCAGTTGATCAGAGAGTTAGCCAACTATCCGGAAAATAAACGCCGGTTGATCGTAGGCGCAGCCCGATATTTCTTGCGAAGCCAAGATGCCCAGGCTGATTTTTCGTCTATTCTGGGATTTGATGATGATGCAGCAGTTTTGAATTATGTTCTGAAAGAAATTAGCAGAAGCGATCTGAAGGTTGAATTGTGATGAACGGAACAGTCTTTGCCCCTGGCGCACGTCTGTTAATCCGCGATGAAGAATGGCTGGTGAAAACCGCTCTGCCAACCAACACCGGCGGGACCGCCGTGCGCGTGGTGGGCTTGTCTGAGCTGGTGCGCAATCACGAGGCTATTTTCCTGACAGAGCTGGATAAGATCGTCGAGCTCAAGCCCGAAGATACCCTACTGGTCCCGGATGGTAGCCCCCAGTTTCGCCGCTCACGCCTGTACCTGGAGAGCTTGCTGCGCCGCACCCCGCCAACCGACGATCACATTTATTTGGGAGACAAAGCTGCCATCGATTATGCCCCCTTCCAGGTGCAGCCAGCGCGTATGGCTCTACAAGCGCTTCGACCGCGCATTCTGATCGCTGATGGGGTCGGGCTGGGCAAAACCATCGAAGTGGGCATCCTGCTCAGCGAGTTAATCAAGCGTGGTCGAGGCGAGCGCATTCTCGTTGTAGCAATCCGCTCCATGCTGGCACAGTTCCAGCAAGAAATTTGGGCGCGGTTTTCTATCCCGCTGGTACGCCTGGATTCGATTGGCCTGCAGCGCGTGCGTGCTCGGATACCGGCCAACAAGAACCCATTCTATTATTATGATCGCGCCATCATATCGGTGGACACGCTGAAGAATGACGCTCAATACCGTCATTACCTGGAGCAGTGCCACTGGGATGTGATTGTGATTGATGAGTGCCACAACGTGGCGAATGCTGGCAGTGAGCGTAACCGTCTGGCTGCTCTGCTGGCGCGTAGCTGCGATAGCCTGATTATGACCTCTGCTACGCCGCACAATGGACGCCCAGAGAGCTTCGCCAACCTGATGAACATGCTCGAGGCGACCGCCATCGCAGACAGCAGCAATTACACCGCAGAGGACATCTCGGGGTTGTTCGTGCGACGGTTCAAGAAGGACATCGAAGACCAGGTGCGTGGCCAATTCAGTGAGCGCTCAGTCTTCATTAAAAAGATTCCTGCCAGCCCGTCGGAAGAGGCTTTTTTCGAGCTCCTGGAGCATTCCAGGTTTCACACGCTGGATCGCGGCTGGTCCAACGACGCGCTGTATCGCATCGGGCTGCTCAAAGGATTCCTCTCTAGCCCGGTTGCTTCCCTGCAAACGATCAACGGGCGGATCGCTCGCCTGCAAAAGCGACTGGACCGCCTGGAAGGGCGGCTCACCGCCGAAGAGCAGACGTCAGAGTCTGTAGAAGAAGACCTGTCAGCTTTTACCCCCGAGCTTTTCAAAGACCAGGATACAAAGCAGCGCCTGGCCATAGATTTGCACAGCGACCTGGAAACCTTGGTGGAATTAAAGGATCTAGCAGAGAGCATAGATCAAAAAAGTTTCAGAAAACTCGGGCTGCTGTTCAAGCTGCTGGCCGAATTGGACGCTGTCGGCTTGCCCGGGTCGCCGCGCGTGATCATCTTCTCCGAACGCATTGCCACGCTGCAATTCCTGTACGATCACCTCAAGGCGCATCTCAGCCTGCCAACGGAAGCGATTGTCCAGTTCCATGCCGGCCTGCCGGATATCTACCAGCAGGATATCGTCGAGTCGTTTGGGAAGGAGGACAGCCCGCTGCGCATCTTGCTGGCCTCCGACGTGGCCTCGGAAGGCGTCAACTTGCATTACTATTGCCATCTGATGATCCACTTCGACATCCCGTGGTCGCTGATTACCTTGGAGCAGCGCAATGGGCGCATCGACCGCTTCGGCCAGAATGTCCCGCCACAGATTTACTACTTGCTTACGGTTTCGCAAAACGAAGAACTGCAAGGCGACCTGCACGTGCTGGATAAACTGATCGAGAAAGAGCAAGAAGCGCACAAGAATATCGGCGATGCAGCCACCATTCTTGGCCTTTACGATGCCCTGCGTGAGGAAGAGAAAATCACCCAGGATGTGGCCAATGGCCTTTCGCTGGACGAGGTCTTTGCCGTGACCCCGCCAGAGCAGGATTGGCTGGCGATGCTGATGGGCGAAGCTAACCCACCGGCTGATGAGAATGCCCTGGCTAGCCTGCCGCGCCTGTACAAAGACGATCTGGAATTTGCCCGTACCGCGTTTGATGAACTGGCTGTAGCATCGAATGGCCTGGCGGTAGACAACGAGTTCAACTTACCCGAGTTCCACCCCCAGCGCGCCGAGTTTAGCCTGCTGGCCCCCGAAGATCTGCGCCGGCGTGGCGATTTCATGCCCCAGGAAGCCGTCCCAGACAACTGGTGCTTTCGTCTGACCACCGATCGCCAGCGGGTGATGAAAGCCATTGCGGAGGCGCGCAAGAAGGAGGGTGAGTGGCCGCAGGTGCAACTATTCTGGGAGCTGCACCCGGTGATGGACTGGCTGGTAGACAAGTTAGTGGTGCGCTTTGGGCGTCATGAAGCGCCGGTGATCCTCACGCCACATCTAAAGCCTGAGCATCCCATCTTGCTTTTCCAAGGCGTACTGTCCAACCGGCGCAGCCAGCCAGTGATCAGCGAGTGGTTCGGCGCACAGCCAGCCGGCGGGAAAACCTGGCAGGCGCTGCCGCTGGGCGAGGTATTGCGATTGACTTGTTTTACCGAAGGATTGGCAAACTACGGTAAACCATCTACTCAAATGCAGGCGCTCAATGGGATGCTGCCAGAAGCAGTAAGCTTTGCCCGCCGGCATATGGAACAGCAGCGCCTGGAGCGTGGCCAAGCGTTGGGTAAACGCCTGCGCGATGACCAGCGTAAGTTGAAAAAGTGGTATGAAGCAGCGATGTATCGCCTGGCTGCAGAGGAAATGAATGCGCATGGCGCGCAGGCTCAGCGGGTGAACCAGGAAAAGCGGGAGGTTCAGGCGCTCTTCCAGCAACGACTGGATTGGCTGAACGATACGTTTACTGCCGTCAATGCACCCTATTTGCGGGTGACCGTTGTGTTTTGTGGATATTAGCGCCAGGAGAGTTTAATTCGTGACGACGCCAACCAAGCCTCAATCCCGCAACCGTCTGATCCCTGGTTTTGAAGAGATCAAAAAACTCACTCCGGATTACCTGCCCGAAGATTATGCGCTGGTCCAGTTCCTGGATAAATTTTTACCTCCCAAATGGGAGATATACTTCGAGCCATTTTTTAATGGAAATTATCCTGACCTGGTGATCTTTCACCCGGAAGTAGGCATGACGATCTATGCAATTAAACAGTGGAAACCCGGCGAAGTGATATCTGAAACCCGTGCTCAGCTAAAAGGTGAAATGATTCGCTCTTTTTATCGCGTCGATGTCAATCCCAGGAAATCTATTCAAGACCCGGTTAGCCAGGTAGAACTCTACCGGGACAATTTGATCAAGCTATATTGTCCCTGGATTGGCGAAGAAGTCACGAAACAAATAAAAACCCTGGCCGCGTTTAAGGTAGGTATTTATTTCCCAAATATGACTACCCAGCAAGCCAAAGACCTGGTTCAAAGTAAATATGAGAATCGCTGCATTATCTTTGGATTCGATGCATTGCAAAATAATCAACTCAAAATAGTTGCCCCGGACTATTTGATGACTGGCAGTATGGCCATGAAAGAAGATTGGGCTGACCCGATCCGTTTTTGGTTGAATCCCCCTATCCACCAGGCAAAAGAAAATCAACCCGACATTTTGAATGCAGAGCAGAAGAAAATTGCGAACCCGACGCCGCACAAACACATGAAAGTTCGTGGTGTGATTGGCAGCGGCAAAACCTTAACCGTCGCGCGGCGGGCTGCCAAACTGGCAGCCAAAGGTAAAACGGTCCTGGTCGTGACCTTCAATATTACTTTATGGCATTATGTAAAGCATTGTTTAGAACAATGCCCAGAGGAATTTGATTGGAAGTATATTGAGTTCGAACATTTTCATGGTTTTTGTAAAAAGTTCTTATATGAGAACGATGAACATTGGCCAACTGGAAACAGTGCTTCTACCGAGGAGCGACTGACAAAAACTGTCCCACATGAGGTGATCAAAACCGTTCAGGAGAGGAATATCAATATAGAGCGGAATTATGACGCGATATTGATCGATGAAGCCCAAGACTTCGATCAGGAATGGTATCGGGCTTTGTGCCACTTCCTGAGTCCTAATGACGAGGTCTTGTTAGTCGCGGATGAGAAGCAAAATGTTTACCAACGTTCATTGGATTGGCTTGAGGTTCCCGATATTCCTAAGCTATCCACTCCCTGGATCAATCTCACTATCAGTTATCGGATGCCAGCTCAATTGTTGATAAAAGTAAATGAATTTGGAAAACAATATTTGCCTGGGGTTGGATTGGATGCGGAGGCAGTCCATCAGCTAGAACTACCCGGCTTTGCCCCTAATTGGGTGTGGCTTGAAGTAAAGGATTTTGTAGATGCGCAACGACGTATTTGGAATTGTGTGGACTTTCTAAAAACACAGCAAAAAGTCCCATTAAAAGATATCGCCATTTTGGTTCCTTCTCACGAGGAAGGTTGGCAATTGGTGAATATGTTTATGGAAAAAGGCATTAACGTGAACCATGTTTTCGATGACCCTGAGCATCCTGGTCGCAATAAGCGGGCCTTCTGGATTACCGACCCCCGCCTGAAGATCACAACCATCCACAGTTTTAAAGGTTGGGAGCTGGATCAAATCCTATTACTCACACCAGAAGTTGACAACCCAACCCAGACGAAACAGGATTCTCTGATTTATACTGCCCTTAGCCGTACACGGCGAAACCTGGTGGTTTTTAATCGCATGGATCGTTATCGCGAGTATGGCCAATCCTGGCCGAAAATGTGGATTTCCCCTACCTGGACCTTCTAGAGCGTACTCATGTCCCTCAACCTCACCGGCATCCAAAACATCGGCGAATTCTATAGCCACCACTATCTTGACGCGCTGTTAGAGCAGGACCTGAAGGGCCTGTTCGCCAAATGGCGCGAAGGCGATGAAACTACACCAGACCGGCGTTTGTACCGCCTGGCTGCCGAGTACTTCAAGGCCAAGTCGCTCGCCCGGCCGGAGTTGAGCATCCAGAGCCGGTATGAGCCATCCCACAGCATTCACGTGGCTCTGTTGGAAGCGCTGGGGTACAGTTATTCCTTCGGTCTGCGCTATCTCAACGGCAGTACGGCTATTCCCGTCTTAGGCGCGATGGCGCGCGATGGGCGTGAGTACATCTGGCTGGTTGAGACACCCTTCCCCGGTCATGATGAACTGATGGAAGAAGATACATCACCATTCGATCAGCGCTTGTTCCGCCAGCAATATCCTAAAACGGAAGAAGAATTCTTTATCCCGGAATCTAGTTGGGAAGACCTGATCGGAGATATCTTCCACACGGATGAACCGCCGCGCTGGTTGCTGCTCTTTGCCGGGCGCTACATTTACCTGATCGACCGCACCAAGTGGGGGCGCGGACAGTATCTGCTCTTCAACCTGGATGAGATCCTGGGACGGCGGCAAAGTCCAACCCTGCGGGCGACAGCCGCGCTGCTCAGCCGGGAGGCGCTTTGCCCGGACGATGGCATACCCCTGCACGATACGCTGGACGAGAACAGCCACAAGCACGCCTACGGGGTATCCAGCGACTTGAAGTACGGTCTGCGCCGGGCAGTGGAGTTGCTGGCCAACGAGTATGTCTGGTACCAGCGCGCTGTGGCAAAACAGGCGCTCTTCCAGGATGAGGACCTGGCGCGCAAGCTAACGGATGAAGCCCTGACCTACCTATACCGCCTGCTTTTCTTGCTTTATGCCGAGGCGCGCGGCGGTGAGTTGGACGTGGCGCCGGTGAAAGCCGAAGCTTACCTGAAAGGCTATAGCCTGGAGGCGCTGCGCGACCTGGAGCAGGTTCCCCTCACCACTCCCCAGGCGCAGAACGGTTATTACCTGAACGACAGCCTGAACCGCCTGTTCAGCCTGGTGGATGAGGGCCACCAGCCGCAGCAACTGGCCCTGCCGGGAGATGGCGATTTCGCATTAGAGTCTTACGACGACTACGGCTTCCGGGTGCAGGGGTTGCACAGCCCGCTCTTTAACCGCCAGAGCACGCCGCTGTTATCCTCCGTCAGATTCCGTAATAGCGTGCTGCAAGTAGTCATCCAACTCCTTTCACTTTCACGTGAGAAAAAGGGCAAGAAGTACCAGCGCGGGCGCATCAGCTACGCCCAACTGGGCATCAACCAGCTTGGCGCAGTTTACGAAGCCTTGCTCAGTTACAGCGGTTTCTTCGCTGCTGAGCGTCTGTATGAGGTGAAACCTGCCGACGCCAAAGACGCCGACGAGACTGCCCAGACCTACTTCATCCCTGAGAGCGAGCTGGAGCGCTATCTGCCGGAAGAGTTTGTGTACGACGGCGAAACCGGGCAGCGCAAAAACTATGAAAAGGGGTCTTTCATCTTCCGCCTGGCCGGGCGTGATCGCGAGAAATCAGCCTCTTACTACACCCCCGAGGTGCTGACCCGGTGCGTGGTGAAGTATAGCCTGAAGGAACTGCTCAAAGATAAATCCGCTGATGACATCTTGAAGATCACCATTTGCGAGCCAGCGATGGGATCGGGCGCGTTCATCAACGAAGCTATCAACCAGCTCGCAGATGCATACCTGGAACGCAAACAGAAGGAATTGGGCAAGCGCATTTCCCCCGATGATTACCGGGTCGAACGCCAGAAGGTGAAGTATTACCTGGCGGTCAACAACGCCTATGGAGTAGACCTCAATCCGACCGCCGTGCGGCTGGCCGAGGTTTCGTTGTGGCTGAACATTCTCTACCCCCAGGCGCTTACACCCTGGTTTGGGGGACGCCTGGCAGCGGGCAACAGCCTGATCGGGGCGCGCCGGCAGGTGTATACAATGGAGGAGGTAAAAAGCGGGGCGTATGCCAGCCAGGCGCCCGCCGCCTGCCCGCTGGCCCCAGAGACACCTGAAGAACGGGAGGCTGAGCGGATCCGCCCGCGGCCCGCAGGGACGATCTATCACTGGCTGCTGCCGGATGCCGGCATGGCCGCCTTTGATAAGGACAAGGTCATCAAAGAGCTCGCTCCGAAAGAAGTCGAAGCGATCAAGAAATGGCGCAGGGAGTTCACCAAACCTTTCACCCCGGCCGAGATCAAAAACCTGAACGCGCTATCGGATCGG
>Ga0172369_10009983_pt1 | contig 10406 bp, 10 predicted proteins | sample LakKiv25m_FD_114539 | JGI IMG/M metagenome (GOLD analysis project Ga0172369, IMG submission 114539) | Freshwater microbial communities from Kabuno Bay, South-Kivu, Congo - kab_022012_11.25m | ecosystem: Environmental > Aquatic > Freshwater > Lake | place: Democratic Republic of the Congo...
CTCTTTCGCTGCAAAAAGCTTTGGCAGAGAAACGGGTAAGGCCGGAATTAACAAATGGGGTAAAACGGTTAATCGGATTCCAGCAACTTAGTCTGATAAAACGAGCTGTTCTTACCGGTCATAAAACTTTTGCCCTGCAGAAATCGTTTGACAAAAAGTTTCTCCGGTATTATCCTTTCTATCCGTTTTTATTTCTTTTGTTTGTGTTAATCCCATATTCGTTCATTAAACCTGCACATAAAAAAATCTGACCGCAAAGACCAAAGACACGAAAACACCTCACCCCCGATCTCTCCCCTGAAGGAGAGGGGAGGTAAAAAATATGACTCAACGACATGTTTTATTTTATTCCAGCGTAAAGACAAAAAAACAATTTTCTTACCAGGAATATTACCGGACCGACATCCGGATATTGCGCGATCTTGGTTTTAAGGTTCATCTTTCAAACCGGTCGGCCGATTTTCTGCGTTTTCGGACGTATGACATTGCTTTCATCTATTTTTACCGGTATGGAGTGATTTCAGCTTTCCTTGCCCGGCTGTTCGGGAAGATGGTATATTTTACCGGTGGAATTGATTTTCTAGATCCATCTTTCATTGGGAAAAAAGGGTATCTGATACAGAAATATTTTTTTCTTCTTTGCTATCTCTTTTCAACCCGGTGTATAATTGGATCCTCCTCCGATAAGAAAAACATCCAAAAATCCTTTCCCGGGATGGCCTTTAGAAAGCTCTTTTTCTCCGCACATGTCATTGATTTCGATAAATATCTCTTTGAGGATATTCGTACCAAGGATAACATCTTTACTACCATTGCCTGGATGAAACTGGTAATCAATGCCAAAAGAAAAGGTATTGATAAGTGTGTTTATCTTTTCAGGGAGTTGTTGAAATTCCGTGGATTTGAAAATTCACTTCTGTTCATAATAGGTCCGCCGGGAGATGGATCTGTTCTGATCGAAAACCTGGTCATTTCATTGAATCTCCAGGGAAAGGTGATCCTGACTGGAATGGTTTCAGAGGCAGAAAAGATTAGTTACCTGAAAAAAAGTAAATATTACCTTCAGCTTTCGGAGCAGGAAGGTTTCGGGATATCTGCCATTGAGGCTCTTGCATCAGGAAATATGGTGTTCCATTCCGGCAAGGGCGGATTAGTTGATGCTGTCGGGGATCAAGGATTGCTTTTGCCCGATTTATCAAGTTATCCTGAGAGTGCAAAGTACATCAATGACTATATGAATGGATTAACAGAGTCTCAGTACAAGGAAAAAATAATGGCCGGTATCAACCATGTAAGAATTAATTTTTGTTATGAAAGACGGAAAACGGATTTCCAAAAAATAATGCAATGAACATTCTTGTGCTCTCACAGACGTTCTGGCCGGATACAGTTGCCACCGCGCAGGCGCTGACCGACCTGGCCATTGCGTTATCCAAACGTGGTCATAAGGTGAGAGTGCTAACCAGCCGATGTAACTATGAAAATCCGGAAATTAAATATCCGCTCAATGAGATTTTCGAAGGTATTGAAATAATACGTCTCCGGGATATTAATTACGGGAAGCGAACTATTTCGGAACGATTGATGGTTTTTTTCAGTTTTAATCTCCTTGTATTTTTCAGGTTATTATTTTCTGCTAACGGGAATCCTGATCTTATCATTAGTCTTACATCCCCCCCCCTCTTGCCGGTAATCGGGATTGTGGCTTCCAGGTTAAGAAATATTCGTTTTGTGTACTGGACCATGGATCTCCAGCCCGAGTTGTCGATTGCTAACAACTTCATAAGGAAAGGAAGTCCGTTAGCGAAAATTCTTCAAAAAATGGGTGATTTTGTATTTCATAAAGCTGATAAGATCATCACCCTCGATGATTATATGGCCAAACATATTTTCGTACGGACAGGCCGGGTGAAATCCTTAGCGGTTTTACCTATCTGGCCAATGGTTAAGGATCACTATTATGGGACTATAGCAGAAAACCCATTTGTTCAGGAACATGGACTTGCCGGGAGGTGCATCGTTATGTATGCAGGTAATCACTCTCTGGTCCACCCGGTCGAGACCCTTTTGGATGCAGCTACATCCATGAAAGATGATCAGAGGTTTCTCTTTGTCCACATCGGTGGAGGATTTCGCTTAAAAGAGGTTATGGACCGGAAAAATAATGCGGGTTTGGGAAACATGAAAATATTACCCTTCCAGCCCAGAGAAAAGATTCATTTTTCATTGGGCGCTGCCGATCTTCAGGTGGTGATCATGGGCAATAACTGTGTTGGACTGACCCATCCGAACAAAATCTATAGCGCAATGTACCTTGGGAAACCCATTCTTTACATTGGTCCCCAAAAATCACACATCACCGATATTCTCAACGATTGTCCTGGAAATATCGAAGTCAGGCACGGTGAAAGCTTTCAATTGGTGGAAAAACTTGTAACCTTTATAACCTTGCCGGAAGAAACCAGGGAACATATCGGGCAGCAGAACAGATTGTACGCACAACAGAAATTTGATCCCGAAACATTGATTAACAGAATGGTTGAGGAGATTGAAAGTGTTTTGTAACTTCGCAGAAATTTACCCGGATTTGAAAAATCTCGTCCTCACATGGAGATAGTTCTGACCAATCCACTTATCCGTATCCTGATTGCCTTGGTTATGGCATTCATCCTTTGCATCATCTTTATTCCTCCGGTAGTTGAAATCGCCAGGTTGAAGAGTCTTGTGAAATCATCTAACGAACGGGCCTCCCATACCGGGGAAATCCCCATCCTGGGCGGGGTGGCCATCCTTGCTGCTTTTATGATCACAGCCCTCCTCTCAATCAAGATGTACCTCTTCCCGAATCTTCAGTACACTCTTGTTGGCCTGATCATCATCTCCATGGTTGGTATTCGCGACGATATTCTTGAGATGAGGGCATGGCTCAAATTGTTTGGACAGATTCTGGGATCGCTGGTGGCCGCGGATATGGGATGGATTCGGCTTACAAATCTTCATGGATTTTTAGGAATATATGAAATTCATCACCAGGTTGCAGTGATTTTATCCGTATTTGTATTCATCGTGATCATCAACTCCTTTAATCTGATCGATGGAATTGATGGTCTTGCTTCTGGGATCGGTATCCTCGCCTCAGCAACTTTTGGTATCTGGTTTTTCTTGTCAGAATCTTATGAAATGGCTATCATCAGTTTTTCGCTGACCGGGGCTCTGATTGCTTTTTTTTATTTTAATGTCTTTGGAAAAAAGCGAAAAGTATTTATGGGTGATACCGGATCGATGATGATCGGCTATGTAGTAGCCGTGTTGGCCGTATGGTTCAATGAATTGAATCTGAATCCTGCCACCCCATACCTGATTCATGCCGCTCCGGCTGTTTCTATGGGGATACTGGCGCTTCCATTGTTCGACACCTTGCGGGTTTTTACTTTACGAGTTATCAGAAAAAAATCTCCATTCGATCCTGATCGTCTTCATTTACATCATAAGTTGCACGATTTGGGTCTGTCACATATGCAAACGACCTTTATCCTTTTAGGAGTTAATCTCTTCTTTATAGTACTTGCATTCTTCCTTCAAATTTACATCCATGATATTCTCCTTCTCCTGACTATTTTCTTCATCCTCTCCATCCTGCTCAGTACAATCCCTTTTCTTTTGATAAAGAAGGTGAAAGATTGATCCTTAACAACAGATCTATCTCCACTCTCCTTCAAGAGTAATGATCGAGGTGAGGTGTCCTTTCTTTTTTAAATTCCCAATCCCAGACTTATTGTAAATGAATTGGTCTTCCCGCGAAAGAGTTCGGGAAGGCGCGCCATGTTACCATGATGGTCGTTGTATTCATATTGGATGGATATTGTTCCATGGTTAATGAACTCATAGCTGGCGCCCAAACCGAACGAGGTGTTTTTCCAGGTTGGATTTTCCAGGGGTTTTATCTTATCTGGATATAATTCTATCCCATACTGCGTATCCTCTCCATGGACCGATCTGTTAAACCAGGTTGAAACGATTAGTCCCCGAAAAGGTTTATAGGCAAGAGATGCAAAAATTTCCAAGGAATTTTCACGCAAATAATCGCCAAGGCAATAATCATCGGATGTATATTCCAATGCAGGTATAAAGTGCTGATAGGTTCCGGCATTGCTCTGGTAAAATTCTGCAGTGAACGAAAGATTCTGAACAGGGAAATCCCAGATTCTGAGTCCACCTTTCCAACTCAGGAAATTATAGGTGTTCGGATCGGTAACCCTGCTGATCTTGAATTCATCAATGTATAGTGTGACAAATACCTGTAAATGTCTCAGATTCCGGGAGCTGATCTCAAAGAACATTTGGTAGTTATCCTGGACATCATTATCCAGGGAAAGGGTGGCCCCAACGGCCGGATAGAACAAAAATGGGATAAGGTAGGCAGGTTGGACGTTGTCGGAGCTATAAACTGCCGAATTACCTAATGAGATTTCCAGCCCTTTCCATGGAGTAAAGGTAACTATGTTAGCGGCGATGAATTTGTTCAGGTAATGGATGCCACTTCCTTTGTGTTCCTGAAAATTCATGCTGTCGATGATGTTCGATTTCAGCCTACCGTGAATGTAAAAGAATTCGATCCACTTTGCCGGTTTCAGATGGAACCGAACAAATGGAAATGGTGGCGTCCTGCCGGAGAAAATATTTGCCCCATGTACCCCATTTCCCCAGACGAACCGGTCCCGGTAAACACCTATTTCACCCCAGGTCCATGAGTATGTGAGACCCCCCGTAAACTCCGTATTAACGACATTCCCGTTACTCCTGGTTTTCCAGTCATAGCCATTTTTCAGAGTAAAGTATTCGGCTTTCACGAGCGCCACATTTTGGAAACGCTGAACAACGCTGGCATAAACGCCCCAACGCTTTCCCACATAGCCGAAAATATTTCCACCACCTGTTACCGTTCCTGCTGTGCCGTTTTCATTGGCAACAAAATCAGTTCCCAGAACTGGCAGGATTGACATTCTTAGCCATCTGTTGGAATAGTTGAAACTCATAGGATCAAACCTCAATGAAGAGTGAGGAGTGAGGAGTGAAGAATCACTCTTAACTCTTAACTCGAGTGCATAATCTTTCAGATAAAAGTCGAGTTCATTTTTCTGTCTTTTGTTTAGTTGTTCTTTATTTTCCTCAATTTCTGAAAGTTTTCCAGCGATAATTTGCCTTGAATACGGTTTTACGGTACTATTAAGCCATATGAACTTCATTGTTGCCATCTCATCCAGGTATTCATAAACCTGGTTATTAGTCACCGGTTCATAAACAATCTGTGCCAATATTCTCCCCGGAATGAATATCAAGAAAATAAAAAATAATAGATGAAAAAAGAGCCTTTTATTTTTCAACTTCTTTATAGTGTTCTAATGTGGCTATTGTGTTAATAAACTCAATCAGGTAAAATTAAAAAAATTATCCAAGGGCATCACGGATAAATAATTATAATCTTATTGTAGTATTAAAGTAAAACTTTTTAACTTTGTTATACAACCAAAAACCAAAGACCATGAGAAAAGTATTCAAACCTTTAGCCTGCGTGTTTTCAATTATCGCTGCAGTTCTTATGCTGATCGGAATTATTCTGGGAATATTTCATTCCACATTATATAGTATCAGGCCTAATCTATGGTATTTTTCGGCCATTAATTTCATTTTATTTGCTATTCTCTTTCATTTTGCCGGCACTGACTCAGAGCCAGAAAAAAAGCCCTGATGTAATACATAGTCCCGTTATTAAAATTTTGCCTTACCACCAGCTTACCAATGGTATGAACCATGGGTCAAGCTGCAGCCGTGTGTCACATGAACTATATGTCCTGTTTCATTACTACTTATTATTTTATCCCTTAATTATCAAATATCTATTATCAATTAAAATGCAACCTTCCGCGACCTTCCCTTGTCTGTTAAAAAATTCAAATCTATGGGATCGAGGGATCTTTCGGTAGTATGTTATGTAGTAAGCCTGATCATGGTACTGTTGGCTGTAATGATCAGCATTGTTATCTATAATGCATTTAATGTACCTTATGTGGAAAATCTTCCGGACGAGGTAATCACCCTTCGGCAGTCGTGGGACTGGATTAAACCGGTGCTACTGTTCGGGATGATGCTGCTGGGGATGTTCTTTAATCAGATTTTTGAAATTCTACAGAGTCAAAAAAACATGGGTTTAAAAACCACCCATATGGGACGTAACCTTTTGCAGGGAATCAAAGGGATAACCTTTTGGATGGCAGTTGTGGTCTCCCCCATCATCTTCTTCAGCTCCTTTTACCTGGTAGATTCCAATCCAGATAGCAAGACCTCCTACTTTTTTGCCTTTCAGAACGGATTCTTTTGGTATTATATTTTCAATAAAGCCGAGGTAAAGGTCAAAGGTAAGCTGGTGAAGACAGTGTAATGTTTATCTTGTTACTCTAAAGACTCAAAAAATAAAGGAGTGCAAATCCGTCAATAGAGCAATTGATCTGCCGGACATGGATTAACTTTTTAATCTCAGCAGATGAAAAAAACCGAAAATCAACAATGCCTTCTTGTTTGTCAAATGTAAATTTCTGGTTAGGATGTACTTTGCAGATATAGATATGCATTTTCTCAGTGGTAACACTTGGAAGGGGATAGAAAGTTGTCAGTAATTCTAATGAAGTTGCGGTCAGGCCAGTCTCTTCGAGGAGCTCCCGTTTTGCCGTTTCCAAAGGAGTTTCTCCGCGATCCATACGACCACCCGGGACCTCCCACGAGATAGTTTTTGTAATGGGCCTTTCTGTCAGGATCAGGCCGATCTTTTCCGCTTTCAATACGATCACTGAAACAGCATCGGGCTTGTCAATAAAATAAAAATCTTTTGATTTTTCATCTTTGCCGTCAAATTGTTGGTAACAAACCTCAAACCTCGGTGTTGAATAAATTATTTTTTTATCAGTGGTAGGTTTCATAAAGAAGGTTTGAGGTTTAAAGTTTCCGGTTTCAGGAATTATTAATTATCAATTACTCTTCCACTTCATCTGCTTGAAACCTGAAGCCAAGCCGTTTACCCGTCCTGATTGACATGGCATCCAGGGTAGTTTGCATTTCCTGAACGGTTACCTCCTTCATATTATCGAATGGTGGTGTGAGAAGATCGAAGTTCAGGGTATAGAGTATAGCGGAATGGAGAATCGACTTGATTGTTTTCTGGTTCAGACGGGCGTATGAGAAATTATTATACAACAATCCGATCTCACGTTTCCCTTCGATAAAATAATGGTGCTCGCGGTTCACAAAAATACGACCAATCAGATAGCCAAGGTCATTTGTTCGATTGTATTTGAAAGAATCGGCCAGGAAATTAAAAATATGAATTAATCCTCCATAGGACCTTGTTTTGTCATCTTTAATATAGGGAGTCTTCATGACTTCATGGTCGCGGGGCAGTTCGAAAATATTACTGTGCATGAAGAAAATCAGGACATCGCTGCCGAATTTCAGTTGAAACTCGAATGAACTGTGATTGGTGAATTCGAAAAGGAGTGGATATTTCGCTTTTTTCACTAATTCATGATTCTGATCGAACAGTACCCGTGACTGTGACTTGAACTCGTTGAAAATCTCCAGTGTTTTGTGATAAACTTCTTGTTTCAGGGTTCCTTTTTTAATGATGGCTTTGATCAAACCGGAACTTGTTGTCGATTGTTGGTTCATAGGCTTTTGACCGGGGGTAATTGGCAAATTTAGAAATAAAATTTTTGCCGGTTAAAATTTTTTTCATACTTTTGCACTCCAATTTTACAATATGGCCCGTTCGTCTAGCTGGCCTAGGACATCAGGTTTTCATCCTGAAGATCAGGGGTTCGAATCCCCTACGGGCTACCAGTTCATGTGTGATGTGTAAAGTGTCAAGTCTTTAACAATTAGCACTTTACAGTTTATACTGTGAGCTGTAATTTTACACTTCACATCTGCCAAGTTTTCTTTGTTTTTTCCTTCATCTTTCATTTAATTGAAGAAAAGTCTTTTTTAAAACAGCTCCCTCAATGATGCATATGCATTCTCCCGTATGGTCTCCAGATTTTCGACCGGTACCCACCGTACAAGTACGATATCTTCTTCCGTTTGTGGAATGAGAGGCTGTGAGGCGTCGGCCACCATTTCAAACCAATGTGTATGCTTCAGGATTCGTTTTTGTTTAATGTAATAGATATGCCATGTAGGAGCCAGTTCCCGGGTGATGGCAACGAAATGCAATCCGGTTTCTTCCTTAACTTCCCGGATGGCTGCAATCCGGGCTGCCGCAGGTTTCTTGGAATATTTCGAAGGATGGGACTTTACAGCCTGCCGGTCTTTATTACTTATCTTCCCTTTTGGTAAATCCCAGAAACCTAACCGATAAATGAACAATGTTTCCCCTCTTTCATTCTTCACGACTCCACCGGCTGCTTCAATAATTTTAAAAAATTTCAGAAAAGAAAGCGTGACCTCTGAAATTCCGATATTACTTTGATATTGAATGAAAAAGTTTTTATATGATAGCTCGGATTCAAAAAGTTCGAATTTTTTTTTCAGCTGGTAGGGAGAATCGTAAACAATAAAAAGATCAGTTTCCGTTATTCTATCTGGTTTTGATACTACAAAACGGATGACACGGTCGTTAAGATATATTTTCATAATCCTGGTGTTTGATCGACCAACTTATGATTACGAATGTACAAAAATTTGTATTTTTACCCTGAAGTTAAACTATCTAAAAACCTTTTATGATCTATAACAAAGACATTGCTCTACAAACCGCTGAATTACTTCTAAAGATCAAAGCTGTTAAACTAAGTCCAAAAGAACTTTTTACTTGGGTTTCAGGCATCAAATCACCCATTTACTGTGATAATCGCATTACTTTATCATATCCCGAAATTCGGACTTTCATCCGCCAGAATTTTGTACGTGCCATACAGGACAATCCGTTCGAACCTGAACTAATCGCCGGCGTTGCAACTGGTGGGATTGCCCATGGTGCCCTCGTAGCCCAGGAACTGGGGCTTCCTTTTGCTTATGTACGTGGTGGAAAGAAAGAACATGGATTAACCAACCAGATCGAAGGAGAAATACGCGATGGTCAACGAGTTGTAGTTGTGGAAGACCTAATCTCTACGGGAGTTTCAAGTCTTGGAGCGGTTTCTGCTCTTCGGGATGCTGGCTGCTCAATCAAGGGGATGATTGCTATTTTTACTTATAACCTGTCCAAAGCTGAAAAAGCATTTAAAGAGGCTCAATGTGCACTTATTACTCTTACGGATTATGATCATTTGATTCAGAAAGCGCTCGAAATAAATTACATCTCTGAAGATGACCTATCCATACTGAAGGACTTCAAAAAAAGTTTATCGAAGTAAATAAAAAAGGCTGGTTCAAATGACTCAGTCTTTTTTTTTAGGGTTTAAAAATGGTTAGCGGTCGACGATGATTTTTCGGTTGATGGTCTGACCGTCGATGGATATCCTCAGGATATAAACGCCTTTGTTAATATTTTCGAGCGAAATTTCCTTAATATTGAGACCGCCTGAAAACATAATCTCACGGTTTAGTATAGTTTTCCCAATGAGATCAACTACGTAAACCTGGATAGTTTTCGCTATCGGAATGTCAGCTTTGATAGTAATTTTTTCGCTGGCTGGATTCGGATAGATGCTGAAAGAAGTTGAGCCCGGTTCATATATACTTTGCGGTCCAATAGTAACAAAGGACCATGGTGCGCTCCAGTCAGAGGTGTCGGCCATGGCGCCACCATCTGAAAATACCCTCATTCGCCAATAGTAGGTTTTCTGTGTGGCAAGTTTCTTTGATAAGGTATAGCTTACAGCCTTGGCGTCAGCTTTTGCCTCGACGACTGGATTAACGAAGCTATTTACCGAGTCAACCTGGAGTTGATAACCGGCTATGCCAGTCTGACTAGTCCATTGAAGTTTTGGTTTCAGTTCAATATCCTGCGAAGCATCTGCCGGAGTTTTAAGCAAAACCGTATTGATCACAGTAAAACTCCGTGAGTTCGACCAGCTGGAGGTATCGTGCAGCTGGCGTGCGCGGACACGCCAATAAACTGTATCACCAAATTGAAGTAAGCTGCATCTTACCATGTTTGTATCGATTTCATTCTGAAGAATGATGTTTGTAAAATCTTGGTTAAGCGCCAGTTGATATTCATAACTAAGTATTCCGGTTATATTTTTCCATTTGATCTGAACATCGATTGCCTGTGCAACAGCATCATCGTTTGGCAATTGAAGGGTCAGCTTATCAACCACCGTAAATTTCCATGGATCACACCAGGAACTGGTACTGAGGTTATGACGGGCGCGAATCCGGTAATAATAATTTTTCCCAAATTGAAGATTTGA
>Ga0172369_10009984_pt1 | contig 10406 bp, 13 predicted proteins | sample LakKiv25m_FD_114539 | JGI IMG/M metagenome (GOLD analysis project Ga0172369, IMG submission 114539) | Freshwater microbial communities from Kabuno Bay, South-Kivu, Congo - kab_022012_11.25m | ecosystem: Environmental > Aquatic > Freshwater > Lake | place: Democratic Republic of the Congo...
CCTTTGAAACTTGATAATAATTCCAAAGTGTGAACAAAGAAGCAACAACTAAAATAATTGCAACCAACCACATCAACATTTTCATTTCTTCTTGATTTGTCTTAAATATTTTCTCGCACGATTTTACCACAAAAAACGCAATTACAACAGGGCTTACTGCAGCCAAAACCATAATTAATCTTACTGCTGAACGAGAGCCGATAATTCCCAAAACAAGAATAGCAAAATAAAGTAAATACCCGAAATTAAATTCACTGAAAATTTCAAAATTATTTTCTTTGTATCTTTTGTAATAAACAGAACCTGCAAGATAAGCGAAAAGTAAAACTCCCCCAAAATAAACAATTAAACTGAAAATATTTTCGCCATTTAAAATGCTGTTCGGGTCATATCTACTGAAAATTAATCCAAACAAGAAAATCGTGTAACCTGCGATTAATAAGAATTTTTCTTTTTTAGTCAATTTTTCAATTAAGTAACCAAACAAAACAATTGAGCCAATAAAAAATAACCAGAAAAATAACGGAATGTTAAATACCACTGGGCCGAAACTACTTGTCCATTCTCCTGCAAAATAAGGTTGTCTACTTTCTGCGACAGTTAATCCCCATCTTGTAACTTGGGGCTGAATAAGTGCGTGAAAAGTTTTATCAAATTGGTTAATTATAAACATCGGGCCGAGAATTATTGAAGCAAAAATAACAAGAATTATTCCTGAAAAAACTAGCGAAGAAATTTCTCGAGGGATTTTAATTTTTTCTAAAATTTTTTTTGTCTTGTCATATTTCATCAAGAAAATTGAAATTCCCGTTACGAATAAAATAGCAATGGAAAACCCTGTTGAAAATGACTGAACCAAATTAGAAGGAGAATATCTTGTTGAAAACGGCGCCATTAATGCAAAAGAAAAAATAATCCACAAAGAATAAATTCCGATTTCTCTTGTCTTAACTTTTCCGAGAATAAACGCCAATAAAAACGTTATCCCAATTGATAAAAATAAATAATCAACTCCGCCCCAAACAAGAGCCATTCCTGCTGTGAACGCGCCAGAAATTCCAGCAAAAATTAAACTATTTCTTAATTTTTCACTTCTATAAGATTTCATAAAAAAGTAAAACGCCATAAAAATAAAGAAAAAAGCAGCCGACTCTTTTTCTGGAATTCCTGCAATTGTTCTTGAAATCAGCGACGGAACCACCACAAAAAATGCAGTCGCAAACAAAGCAATTAAATTTTTAATTAAACTTTTTTCTTTGTAAAAAATTTCTCTTGCAAATAAGAAAAACGCGATTGTTGTTAAACCGAACATAAAAACTGGAAAAATAATTGACGCATAAGTTATGTCAATATTTTTTGAAAAAAAAGAAATTGCTTTGTAAAACCAAACTATCATATAAGAAAGTAATTTCATTTCGCCAGCAGTGTCATAGCCGAGCGGAACATATCTCATCAAATCCATTGTCATTAAACTTCCGTGTTCAACAATATATTTTGCCCATCTTAAAAAAAGAAACGGATCTAAGTCAGGTCCAAGTGTCCAACTATTTGTGGTAATATCTTTTAGTCCGTCGATATTCAGAGTCCTTATCCAAACTCCGACAAAAGTTATAAACGCGAGAATTAAATAAACAAACCAATCTTTTTTTTCTTTTAAGAATTTCAAAACACTCTCTTTTCTCTTTTCAATTTCTGCAGAATTTTCATCTGGCATATTTCTTTTAAAAAAATACCATATATAAACTTTGTTGATAAAAAATATTTTTAAGGGTTTTTTAATTAATTTCTTGTCTGGATTTTATTTTTCCAATTATCCAACCAATTAACGCACCGATTAAAAAAGAGAAAATTGGAACACCGAGTATGATGATTATCATCGGAATAATATCGCAGTAAGTTGGGTTTGAACATGTAGCCCCCTCAACCTCGACTAATGTTTTTGTGAAACACCATTTGCACCCCATAAAATTATATGCATATGCGCCTAAAAAAATTGAGAGAACAATAGGCATTCCCAATATGAAAATTATTGGTTTACTGAATGAAGCATCATTTAAGAAATCAAATTGAAAGAATAAATATATTAAAAGACATAAGACAATTTCAAATATTGTAAGAACAATCCCCCCTTTAATCCAATAAGGCCATTCTTTCCAACTCATTTTCAATCCAATCATTTCATCTTCTTAAACTTTTGCAAAATAAAAAATTCGAGAACCAAAAAAAATTTTTATTCAATCTGATTATTCCAAGAACCTTAAATCAAAATTCCTCGGCACCTTAATTATTTTCATTTGCGCGCAAGCGCGAAATTTTCTTCCCAGATTTTCCAATTTTCCTCTCGATAAAAATTAGAAAAGCACAGGCGTAACATAAACTTCAATAAACGCAGCGAGGATTAAAATAATGATTGATAAAAATAAAAGTAAAACCGCGTTTTCTAAAACTCTGACAAATCTTCTGTCTCTAATTCCATGTCGCAAAAATCCTACGCCAAACATTCCGCCAGCGAGGGCAGTCATAAAATAAGCTGCAATTTCTGGAAGTCCGTGAATCATATATCTTGCTAAGCCAAGCGGAATTCCTGCGATTTTATTTTGCGCAAAAATCCCAATTGCTGCTGCGATTACACTCGCGTTCCATGCCAAAACAAAAATCGCGCCAGCCCCGAAAATTAAAGAAAAAACTAAAGTGAAAATCATAACATAAACATTATTTTCTAAAATTGATAAAAGACGAGCAACATTCGTCGACGCTTGCGTGTTTATAGTCGCCTTTCCAGTAAAAGAATATTTTTCAAGACAGTCCTTCATATTTGTCGGGTCATTAATTCTACAATAAGTTTGTACTTGAAAATTTAGTAAATTCGGGTCTTGAAGAACAAGATTCCAAAATGAAAACGCGACGAGAAATCCGAGAAACAACCACATAAACGCAAAAATCGCATCCTTGTGTCTGCCCCAAACATGAAAAAATCCTTCTGTTTTTTCATCTGCTGATTCTTCTTGTTTAATTAAATAATACATATACGGAAGAGAGAACATAATGCAAAAAGTTATGACAATCATTCCAGAAGCGCTCGAAAGAGTCGGGTCTGATTGAAAAAACCAGTGAACTAAAAGTAAAGACAGCGACGCGTAAAGTAGTCCGACGAAAAACATTTTCCACGAACCTCTTTCACGATTTTTTGGATTAAAAATAAGTTCTAACATCTTTTTATTAATACATATCTTTTGGCTTTTAAATATTTGCATAAAAAGAACCTAAGCGGTTCTTTTTTATCTCCCTTCCTGTTCATGTTAAGCGATATTTTTTTATGCCTCCGTCCATATCACATGAAAGTAGAACCTAAGCGGTTCTCACAAAAATTTTCTTTTTTTGCAAAAACTTTGCTCAACGATTTTATCTTCGAGAACTTTGATTAAAAATTTCGCGTAACATTAATTATTTTCTTAGCGGAGAAATTTGACGAAGTCAATTTCGGAGCAAAATAATTTTTCGCGCGTGAGCGCGCTATATTCTCATCAGGAAATTTAATTTGCAAAAAAATCTTCGGAAAAATTAATTGAATCTATTTACCAAAATTCCAGACGGAAAAACAAATGTTTTTAAAGAAGTTTAGTTTTTATTCATTAAGATGAAAAAATTAATAATCTTTATTGTTGTTCTCTTTTTAGTATTGATCGTAGGGGGAATAATTTTGTATCAAACCCAAGTAAGCAGTTTTGCTAATAAAGAAATGTTTGATTATAACTTTGCACACATTAATAATCCTAAAAAAAGCATAAGTACAAATTCGGACGAAGCATTTTATTGTCTTTCTCTGATTAGATCTGCTTCAAAAGGAGAAGAATATAGTTCTTGTGATTTTGTTTCTTCTGAACTTCTAGATCAAAATCAATTTTTTTCTGATTATCAAGAAGGAGCGAGGTTTTTAGTTAAATGTAAATGTTTGATAATCCCCTCTTGTCCTGAGATAATAGAGCATTGTGAAAAAAATTGTATTGGAAGTCTTTTTTCTTCAATGTGTGTGAACAAATGTGCTTCGTCTTATTCAGAATGTGATTATTATTAAAAACCTTTCTTAACTTTTTCTTCCCCTGCCCTGAATATCCCATCAATTCTATTCTTCGTTTCAAGAGTGTTACTTCTCATTCAGAATTCTTTTCTAACTTTTTTCTTCTTATGCTCCAAAATAAATTTACGCCTCAAATCCAAATTCCTTTTCAAATTTCTGCTCGTCGATTTTTGCTATTCGAAAAATTTTTCCAATTCTTTTTGATTCTTCTCTAACTTTTGCAAAGTCCTTGCTATCTTTAAGTTCAGACGGAATTTCAATTCTTTCTATAAAAAAATTGTGTTTAACTTCTGCGTTTTTGAATTCTGGTTTTTCAAAAATAAAACTTTTTCCGATTTTCTCGTCGTCGGTTATTAATTTACAAAAATCTGCTTTTGGTTCTTCGCCCCCACTTCCTGGCTTTCCTGATTTTGGGGCTTTTGGTTTTGTTTTCAGTTTTGTATTTTCAGATACATCAAAAGTCAGGGCAAAAAAACTTTTTGGAAATTTTCTCAGCAATTCCAAAATTTCTCTTCCAGACATTTCGCTATTGATTAAATATCTTTTAACCCCTTGAAATTGTTTTTTTTCTTTGAACTCTAATTCGCCGGTTAAATCCGACGTCGAGACAATCGCGCCAGTAATTTTTGTTTTCCCGTCGCCCAATTTTTCCGCGCACATTTTAACTATTTCATTAACAAATTCCGCAGAAGTATTTATTGAATATTTTTTTCCAGATTTTTTTGCTTTGATTATTGCTCTGTCTCTGAATTCGCCTTTTGAAAATTTCTGAAATTGTAAATGAACGTCGTCGTCAAAATTCCTTTCTGCAATTTTTTTTATGAAATTCATTAACACTAAAATCGAAATTGGTTTTTAAAAGTTTTTATCATTTAGAAAGCATTCGAAGTTTTCTCTGAATCTCTTGAAGTTGATTTTCAATCGCTTTGTTGTGAATTTGAATTTCTCTTATTTCTTTGTCTTCGATTTTTTTCTCTGGACTTATTTTTTCAAGAAGATAATCTCTTTTCAAACTCGAAGGGATTCTTATTTTTGGAAAGTCAGTTTCAAGAGTTCGTAAATTAGCTTTGAGTTGTTTTAGTCTAACAGAAAGTTGTTGTTTTTTCATCAACTCTTTTGTTCTTAAAATATGATAACTCTGAATGTTTTTTAACAATTTCAAAATGCTCGTCTGATAATACAGCATTTGTTTTTTTCCGTCGAGGGACTCTTCATAATTAAGTTGAACATAAAGTGGATTCTCTTCCGGAGTTTTTATTTTTGCAGGCATTTTATTCTACCTTAGAAAAAATTTCAGAATCTATTTTTTCAATTTGTTGTTTGATACTCTGAATTTCATTTTCCCATTCTTGAAGTTCCAGTTCTTCTTTTTCTTTTAATTTTTTTATTTCTTGAATTGTCTGTTCTATTTCATTTATTTTTTGTTGAGCTTGTCCAAATGTGTGAATTGCTTTTTCAAATTTATCTAATCTTACAAAAACCGGTTCAATTTGTTTTACTTTTTTTGCAGCTTCTCTAAATCCTATTGGGGCTTCTCTCGCAAAACTTTTTTTAAATGGTTCTGGCATCGTCGGAAATTCTTCTTCGATTTCAGATTCATCTGCATCAGAATCCATATCCTCTTTTTTCCCAGTTACGGCATCTTTAATAATATCTTGCGAAAATTTTTCTCCGAGTTCACTTCCAGGTAAACTTGGTAATTGATTGAATTCGTTTTTGTCGTCGTGCATTGGCGGAAAATCAGGAAGTTCGGGTAAAGGAGGCAATTCAGAAAACGGAGACGAACCCCTTTCATTTTGTTTTGTGTTTCCAAAAAATCCCATTTTATAATCTCTTTTTATTATATATAAAACAAAACATATGTTTAAAAATGTTTCTCAGTTTTTGCGATTTTGGTTTCCAAAATTTTCGACGACAAATTAAGTTTTATTTTGAAATTATTTTATGAAATATTTTTAGTAGAGAAAAGGATTTTATTTTTTAGCTTCAAATAAACTCCATATAAAATAAATTAGAATAAATAACACGATAGTTCTAATTAGATTATCTGAAAGAGTTACTTCACCACAAATATCAAAGCAAGGAAATATTGGAATGTATCCCACCGTAAATCCAATAAGAATACTTACAATCAAAGTTACGCTCGTTTTTATTTTAGTAAACACAAAGTTCATAGTTAAAAAAATAATCTATCTATAAATACTTTTTGGAGTTCTAAATTTTTATTTTTCTATTTCTTTTTTTATTTTTATCGACGACAATTTGAAATATATTTGCTCCAAATCCGACATTCGTCAGGATTTTCCGCTAAAAAATAATTAATACGACGCGAAATTTTTATTCAAGGCTCTCATCGACAAAATTGTTGAACAAAGTTAATTGCAAAAATTTGAATTATAATTAACAACTATCCAAAATCTTACAAACCTTTATAAATTTCGCAAACTTATTTTTCTTATGAATATCAACGAAGAGTACTTTAAGAAAGTGATGACATTAATCATACTTGTGTTGTTGGCGATTCTTTCGTTTTTTTTGTTGCGTCCGATTTTACTCTCGATAATCGTCGGGTGTATTCTTGCGTTTATGTTTAATCCAGTTTACAGATGGATAAATAAATATATTTCTTCAAAAAACATTTCGGTTTTAATTGTCTGTATTGTCCTCGCGGTTTTGATAATTATTCCGTTCTGGTTTTTGACTCCGCTTTTTATTGAACAGTCAATTAGTCTTTATATTTCAATTCAAGATATAGATTTAGTTACTCCATTAAAAAATATTTTTCCGTCGCTACTATCCTCGGAAACTTTCTCGTCGCAAGTTGGACAGATTGCGTCTTCATTTTTAACAAAAACTGCTAACTCAGTAACAAACGGATTTTCTAATCTTTTGTTAAATTTCCCAACACTTTCTCTTCAACTTTTAGTTGCTCTCTTTACTTTCTTTTTTGTTTTAAGGGATGAAGAAAATCTTATTTCTTATATCAAGAGTCTTCTCCCTTTTTCAAAAACTGTCGAGGACCAATTGTTTGAATACACTAAATCAATAACTTCGTCAGTTATTTATGGACAAGTTGTGCTCGGACTTTTTGAGGGAATTATCGTCGGTGTTGGACTTTTTATTTTCAGAATACCTAATGCACTTTTGCTAACTTTGCTCGCTTGCTTAACCGGAGTTCTTCCTATAATCGGAACAACAATTGTTTGGCTACCGGTTGTAATTTATTTAGTTATTGGCGGACATGTTCCAGCTGCGTTTGGATTAATTGGATTTGGTCTAACTGCATATATAATTGATAATGTGATAAAACCATTTATTGTATCCAAAAGAACAAGTATGCATTCGGCAGTTATTTTAATCGGAATGATTGGCGGGGTTTTCTTTTTCGGCGTGATTGGATTTATTTTAGGACCTTTAATCCTTGCTTATCTTTTAATTTTAGTAGAGATTTATAGAAACAAAAAACTTCCGGGAGTTTTTATTCAAGAGCCATATGAAATAAATAATTAATTATATATCACAACAACATAATCTTTTTAAATGAAAAAAATTCTGTAATAAGATGAATAAATGGACTGAAATTTTACTTGGCTTAATCCTTGTGATTGCTGCAATTTTAGTTTGGGGATATTCTGCAAATTGGACTTTGCTGGGAATATCTTTTAATTTCGGAAATGCAGCTTGGGAAGTTCTTAAAGGAGGAGCAATCTGGTTTGTGATAATGATTGGACTTCTTTTCCTAATGCTTGGAATAAGTGACTTGAAAGAATAATAATTCTGATTAATTTATTATTAAAAAATAAAAGAGAAATAGAAAAATAAAAATTTATTTATTCAGCGAATGTAGCGTAAAGTGCATACAATCCACAAACTGCAATTAAGTAATAAACTACTGTAGCAACTGCAGACCAAGTTCCCAATATTTTCTCAACAAGGTCCCATTCAAATTGCTTTAATCCCCAATTAATTGCACCTACTGCAGATAGGATTAATGCTGTTTTTTTCCACCAAACCATTTTAACCTCCTTTTATTTAATATTTATTTATCTAAGAAAATATTGTATTTAAACCTAACGATTAAAAGAGAGTCATCAAACTTCCCTCGATAATCGCAGCTATTATTAAAAGCGGTATCACGATTAAGAAAAAAGTTTTGATTCCTTGAACAAAAGATTCTCGCAAACTTTTCACAATATTTTTTTGAAACAAAAACATTCCTAACCTCAAACCCAAGCCAAGTGAAATAAAAATTGCCGGAAGTTCAAAAATTCCGTGAGGTAGTAAAGTCCATAAGATATAAAATCCTCTTTTTTCAACTGCAAGATTTCCAACAAAACCAAGAACATAACCGTTTAAAATGCAAATTAAAACCGGCGTGATTCCTAAAAAAAATCCAAATAAAAAACCAATGAAACAACTCTGCAAATTATTCCAAAAAATAAAACCAATCAGTTGTATTCCTGAAAGGTCTTTTGTTTTTTCAAGCAGTTTTTGAATGAATAAAATAATTGCCTTACTTAATTCTTCTGGAACAGGAAAGAAAAAACCAACAAGAGCAAAAAGAAAAAATAAAATCACGACAAAGAAAATATAGTTTTTAGAAGATTTCAAATAATTCCACGACGACAAATAATTTCTGGAGATAAAATTTTTTTTCGATTTCATCTGAAAGTTTCCACCAACCATTTTGTTTTTTTTGGGAATTTTTTTCTCAAATAAAATCCGTAAATTATTCCTATTAAAAGTCCTCCAAAATGAGCAGAGTTTCCTATTGGAAGTTGAACAAACAAACTAATTATCGCGAGAGGAATAATTGCTACAATCGGAACCAGCCACATTGGAAGTTCTAAAGGAAGTGCAAATTTTTTTAAAGAAGAATTAAAAGAAAGCATAGAAAAAATCATCAAGAAAATTAAAATATTTATTATCAAATTCAAAGTTCCTAAAAACGACTCTGGTAAAACAGCATCGAGAAAAACTTGAACCACAATTAAAATTAACGGACCTGCAATTAAATAAATTTTTGAATAAGGAACCAAAACTGCTAAAACTCCAAGCAAACCAAAAATTGCTCCTGATGCTCCAACTGCCGGAAGATTTGTCGCAAATATTTTACTCGCAAAAACAAATACAATTCCTCCGAAAATTCCTGACCAAATATAAAGCCAAAAAAATCTTTTTCTTCCGATTATTTTTTCCAAAAATCCTCCGATAAAAAACAAAGAAAACATATTAGCAAAAATGTGAAAAAAACTTCCGTGAAGAAACATACTTGTTAAAAGAGTCCAAAGAGATTTTCCTTGAAGAATCAGCGACGGAGTAAGCGCAAGGTATTGTGAAAAAAATTCTTCGCCGTAAATTTTTAGAAATATCATCGAAATAAAATAAATAAAAATATTAAAAATAATAATCTGGGTTGTTATGCTTAAACTTTGAAAAAATCCTTTTCTTTTTGGCGGAACTTGATAAATAGGCATTATCTTTTTTTAGCAGATTTTAATTTTTTTGAAATTTTTTTGGGTTTAACCTTTTTTTGAAATTTTTTCTTTTTCAAAGCTGTTTGTTTTTTCTTTTTTGCTCTTTCTTTTTCTTTTAATTTTTGCTCTTTTCGCAAAATTTTTTGTTTTTGTTTGTCTAATTTTTCTTCTTCTTTTTTTATTTCCTCGTCGATAAGTTTAATCTGGCTTTCAATTTTTATAAGATTTTTTGAAAATTCTTTCAAAAGTTTGGAATTGTCTTTTAGAGTAAAAATGTCTCCGCATTCTTGACAAGTAAAATTTTGCAAGAGGGCATTTTCTTCGTTAAATTCTACTGCGCATCTTTCACAAACGTAAAATTGTTTTGATTCTCTGCTTTGAATTTGTTTTTCAATTTGCTCTTTTTTATTGAGGAGTTTTTCTTTTAGAAATAATAAAGTTTTCAGAACTTCTATTTTCCAAAAATAAGTGTACCATCCTTTTTTTCTATCTTTTTTTCTTATTGAAGAGACAAGTCCATTATCTGAAAGTTTGTAAAGAATATTTCTTGTCTGATTTATTGTCACGTCTAATTTTTTCGCGATGATAAATTCGTTGACATAATCTTTGTTGTTTAATAATTCTGCGACGGGTTCTGCTGTTTTTCCGACGAGAGATACAACTACCTCTTTAAGAAAATTATTTAGCATGGGAATAACAAAAAAAATCAAATTAAATACCTTTCGGTTAAAAAGAACCTAAGCGGTTCTCACAGAAATTCTCAGAATGGAATTTCTGGGACATAGAAAATCCTTTTGAGAGATTTTCTCTGTTTTTAGAATTCTCCCTTCCTGTTTCTAAAATTTTTCAGA
>Ga0172369_10009986_pt1 | contig 10403 bp, 7 predicted proteins | sample LakKiv25m_FD_114539 | JGI IMG/M metagenome (GOLD analysis project Ga0172369, IMG submission 114539) | Freshwater microbial communities from Kabuno Bay, South-Kivu, Congo - kab_022012_11.25m | ecosystem: Environmental > Aquatic > Freshwater > Lake | place: Democratic Republic of the Congo...
ACTTCCCCACCCACTGGAATGGGAACAGGGCCAGCAGCCGTTCCGCGCCGCGGCCGGGAGCCAGCGTCCCCCCCGCAACCACCATCGTTGTGGCAAGAACGGGCAGTGAAGCAGCGTAGCCTGGGAAGGCCGACCCTGCCTCGAACAGGACCGCGCTGCCTGCGACCGCGCCCAGTCCGGCCCAGCTCATCCACGGGCCGACTGTGGCGGGCAGCCGGTCCAGGCGGGGCACACTCACCGCCAGCATCGCTCCGACGGCCAGCTCCCATGCCCTCGTGAGTGGCGAGAAGAACGCCCACGCCGCATTGGAATCAGTCTGAATCACCGACCAGGCGAACGAGCCAGTCACGATCAGCGCCAGCACGCCGGCCAGCTTGCCCGCGAGGGTCATACGCGGCGCGATCGTCGCCACCGTCAAGAATACTGGCGGCCAGACCAGGTAGAACTGCTCCTCGACTGCCAGCGACCAGTAGTGCTGAAGGGGTGAAGGCGGTGCAAGGGCGTTGAGATACTGCGTGCCCTCGGAGGCGAAGTGAATGTTCGCGGCGAAGAACGCCGTCCATTTGCCGTCTTCGGCGACAACACTGCCCCGCAGGAACCCCAACCAGTGGTATGACGCCAGCACAGTGACAACCAGGACCACGGAGGCTGCAGGGAGGATCCGCCGAGCGCGACGGGCGTAGAAGCCAGCCAGCGACGTACGACCGGTACTCGCCCGTTCGCGAATCATGAGGCCCGTGATCAGGAAGCCGGAGAGCACAAAGAACACATCGACGCCGACGTAGCCCCCGGCGACCCACGGAACCCCGGCATGGCCCAGCACCACGAGCGCTACCGCGGCGGCCCTCAGTCCTTCGACGTCGGGGCGGAACGCTCGGTCAACGTTGTTCATCGATGGTGCCTATCGATCTTGGCACAGCCGCGCCCATCACGCTCCTACGGCAGCGAAGACGACCGCCCGATTGCGGCCGGGCCGAGCGAGCTACCTGTTGCCCGGGTCGTTCGGGCGCAGCGGGTTCGTGAACGTCCGGCCGGCGTCCGCAAGATCGCCGAGCACGTCGTCCCCGGCCGGCTTCACCTTCCCGGCCACCCAGGCAACGAGGTCGCTCCATGCCTGGGTGATCTCAGCGTCGCTGAATTTGCAGTGCCCGCCGGCGCGAATGACGCGCTGAACGAGCAGGTCTCCGCTGCCTGCCGCCTCGACCTTCAGCCGGTAGCTCCTTTCGGCACTGATGGGCACCGCGAGGTCGCCGGTCTCGTGCAGGGTTAGCAGCGGGTCCCTGAGCTTCCCCGTCGTTGGCGCCATATCGGGGTGCGTCGCCACATTCCGGAAGATCGGGTCTGCCGGGATGCGGCGGACCTCCCGGTTGAGCACATCACCATCGAAGCCGAAGCCAGGGTCGGCCCGATAGTCGATGCCCTCGTTCGTTGACGCCCGGGTCATCGGTAGAGTCCTGTCCGGGTCTCCCGTGGAGAAGGCGAACCCGGACGCGTACTGCTCCCGGTAGCCCTCCATGAAGAAGGGCCGGGGGCCTCCGGTCAGGTTGCGAATCACGCTGCCAAACGTCCGGCCCGCTGCAGTCGGCGAATCGACTGAACCGAGCGCCGGGACGATGCGATCTTTCATCGCTGTTGTGACCTTCGCCTGGCCCTGCCCAAGGGGCAGGTCGACGCCGGCCAGGTAGGCCGCAACCAGGTCCCACGACAGCAAGTAGTCGATCAGTTCGACCCCGGAGATCGCACCGCAGAACGCGAGGCCCCCGTCATACTCATCCGGGAAATTCTCGAGCGATAGCGTGACGACGTTCCCGCCCATTGAGTTCCCCGCGATGTAGGTTTGCTTTGGCCGCCCGAACCGGCGCGTGAAGTAACCCTTCAGCAAGAGGGTGTCGTTCACGCCGACACCGGGGGCGTAGCCATTCTCGCTGAACGAGCTGGCCGCCCACGCGTACCCCTGATCAATGAGACGCTGCCGGAGGGCCGGTGGCGGGTTCTCAACGCTGACCTGGGCGTTGAACCCCCGGACGGCGTGAGCCCAGAGCAGCAGCTCGCCGTTCCAGTGGCTTGGGATCTCGATGCGATAGGCAGCCCGGCTGAGCGTCCCAAAGTACGCGTTCGCGCCGGGCAATGGCGGGAAGTTTGGCGCAGCGGCGGTAACCTTGGTCCCCGGCGTGGCGTCCAGCAGGCGTGGTCTCGCGTCCGTCGACTCTCGCCCGCCACACGCGGTGACCATCGACGCGGTCACCAGCGCCACAACCAGCCAGGCACGCCTTTGCATCCGGGCAGTGTACCGCCCGGCCTCCGCGCGGCAGACCCGCATCCTCGAGTCTCCCACATCCCCTGCCCGACATTGCCACAACGGAGAAGGGCGCCGCCCGATGGGCGCCCCTCTCCGTACACATGGCGGCGGCCGCCATAGATCGGTTCGAGGTCACTCGGCGTTGGCCAGCGAGCCAACAACCAGCACCTTGACTTCCGGCTGGCCAGCCTGTGCTCGTAGCGAATTCAGACTGCCGTGGAGTTCGGCGGCGTAATCCGCTTCAGCTCTTGAGCCGACGACGATGACCTGCGATGGCGAGCCCGGGACGCTCCCGGCGGCGGTGCGCAGCTCGGCCGCCTCGGCCTCTGAACCGACGATGTAGACCCAGACCGTGTCCGGGCTCTTCAACAATGGATTGATGGCAACCGGCGCAGCAGCCGGATTGATTGCCGGCTGAACCGCCGCCGCCTCAGCCGGTGCGGTTGCCTCGCGCCTGTCGCTGCGCGCCCACAAGCCCGCGACGACCACCGCCCCGAGGACGGCGCCGCCAGCGATACCAGCGAGAAAGGCCTTTCGTCCGAAGCGCCCGGGTGCATTCGACATGGCTGGGGTGGAGTTGGTACTGATGTTCATCGGAGTCTCCCTCTGTTTCGGCGGGGTCCCCGCCGGTCTGAGAGGAGTCTCGGATTTCGCGCGAATGCCTCCATCGCGCGTATGCGTCATCTTTCAAATACGAAGACGATGCTTTTCAATGGTGCGTTCTTGCTATTGCCGAATTTGCGACCGCTACTTGGCGAGCCCGTTGCGAACAGCCCAGGCCGCCGCATCAGCGCGGTGCGTGATCCCGAGCTTGTCGAAGATGTTGCTGACGTGGCGTCCGACGGTATGCGGGCTGATGACAAGTGCCTCGGCAATCTCGGCGTTGGTCTTGCCGACGGCGATGAGCCGCAGGACCTCGGCCTCCCGCTCGGAGAGGCCACCTGGGAGGACCGGGGCGCGGCCCTTGAGCGCCTGGCCGGTTGCAGGACTTTCGGCGTCGTCTCCAAGGAGCGTCAGCGCAAGGCTGATCTGCTCCACGGTGTAGTGGACAAGCTCTGCGAATTGCATGGCGGAACCCGCCGCTACAAGGCGGTCGAAGTCCACTTCACCCAGTGCGTCGCGCGAGCGAGCAAGGGCAGCTTCCAAACCGGGCATCCCTCCGGTCGCGCTCAGCATCGCAGTATCGAGGACTGCGGAAAGGGTTGCCGCAGCTTCGAATCGGTCGATCCGGACAAACAGGAGGAACGTCTGTGCCAGGGCGTGACGAGAAAGCCCCCAGTCGCCCGCGGCTTCCAGGGACTCCAATGAACCCAGCATGGTTTCGAGCGCTCGCCGGACCTGGGTGCTTCGACCGAGGAAGACTGCCAAATCCTTCGATGACACCGCCTCGATCGACTTGATCCCGTGCGCGCGGGCCATACTCACCGAATCCTCGAGAAGGTCGATGGCCACATTGACATCGCGGGCGCCGTAGGCCCAGGCGCAGGCTTCGAGCGCGAACGACTCGATGGACGGCACCCCCGTGGCCCGGGCGAGCGGGAGAAGCTTGTCGGCCAGCTCCACTGCCTCGGCCTTTCTCCCGGCCGCATCGAGAAAGACGACGAGCGCAGAGGTGCAGTCAAGAGACCCTTGCTCCTCGCTTCGAGCCGCCCCGCTCTGCACGGTTTCGATTGCATGGACCACCTGGCCCGAAAACAAGTCCGCAAAGCCCTCACTGAGCCAGGCGAGTGTCGAGCGAACCGTCTGCCCACCGTGCTCGACCAGTTGGATCGCTTCCTCGGCGAAGCGACGGGACTCGTCCAATCGCCCGAGAAAATGGCACTGCGTCGCCGCCGACAGTAGCTCGGCGAGCATCGGAATGCGAGCACCACGAGCACGGTCGAGCGCTTCGATCGCCCACAGGGTCGGCTCGCAATTCAGTCGCCATTGCCCAATCGTTGCTGCTTCCGTGGCGATTATTGCCGCGGTCTCCACATCGTCGCGGTCAAGGCTCCAGCGGAAGGCCGCGCGCAAATTGGCAAGTTCATTCTCGAACCAGTCGATGCCCTCGCGCTGGCGGGCGCTCATGAAGACGCGATAGTTCGCCTGCGATGCCCGGGCAAAGAAGTGAGCATGCCGGTCCCGCGCCGCCTCGAGCTCGGCGCCCACCAGTAGCCCATGCCCAAACTGGCGGATGGTCTCCAGAAGACTGTAGCGCACCACGTCCCCAACACGCTCCGTCGTCACAAGCGACTTCCGCACCAGAGAATCGAGGAGGTCCACGATCTCCGGTCCGCCCAACTCCTCGGCGCCAACTTCCTCGGCCGCCTCCAGGCTGAACCCCCCGGCAAAGACCGAGAGCCGGGCAAGTAGCCGCCTTTCCGGTTCGTCCAGGAGATCGTAAGACCATTCCACCACGTTCCGAAGCGTCCTGTGGCGTTCCAGATCTCGCCGCGCACCCCCCGTGAGCAGCCGGAACCGCTCGTCCAACCGGTCCCGGATCTGCGCCGGGCTCAGCGATCGCACACGCGCTGCGGCCAGTTCAATCGCCAGGGGGATGCCGTCGAGACGCCGGCAGATCTCGCTCACAGCCTGGACATCAGGCGCAAGGTCGAACGACGGGACGACGGCGGCGGCGCGCTCCGCGAAGAGGATCACGGCCGGGGAGAGTGCACCATCGTGAAACGGGAGGCTCGGGACGGGCCACGTTTGTTCGCCGGGGATCGCCAGCGTCTCGCGGCTGGTCGCCACCAGGGTGACCCCCGGGCAGTGCGCAACGATCTCGCCCGCGAGGCGCGCCACCTCGTCTATCAGGTGTTCGCAGTTGTCCAGGACAAGCAGCACGTCTCGAAAGGCCAGGGCGTCGACGACACTCTCGCTGATGGTCCGCCCGGGCTGCTGCTCGATCCCAAGCGCGCCGGCGACAGCGTGGCCGACGGCTGCGGGATCAGAAAGCGGAGCAAGTTCGACCACCCAGGCGCCGCCTCGGTAGTCGACCGCAAGCTCGCCAGCCGCATGAAGGGCCAGTCGAGTCTTGCCGACGCCGCCGGGGCCGGTCAGCGTCACGAGCCGGTGCTCGCCCAGCGCGTCAATCAGTCGGGCCAGTTCCCCTTCGCGGCCTACGAAGCTTGTGAGCTGTGCCGGCAGGTTTCCAGGGACGTTCGTAAGCGTTCGGAGCGGCGGGAAGCTGTCCCGGAGCCCGTCGGCTCGCACCTGGTAGACGCGTTGGGGAGCCGACAGGTCGCGAAGCCGCTGGGCCCCGAGGTCAAGAAGGTCAACGTCCTCCAGGAGCGCAGCAGTGGAGCCAGCGACAAGAACCTGACCCGCGTGCCCGGCCTCCACGAGGCCCGAGGCCCGGTTGAGCGTGGGAGCGAAGTCGCCGCTCGCAAGGCCGATTCGGAGTGGGAGGTCGACGACGCGCTGCAACTCGACCGCAGAGTCCACAGCACCACGGGCCAACGGGAAGGACGCAAGGAGTCCACGACCGCGGTGCTCAACGAGCCAGCCGCCGTGCCCTTCGATGGCGCTTCGAAGCGCGGCATCGCGCGCTTCGAGAGCCACGGATCCCCCGCCGGCCGATTGGTCGGTATCGGCGAACAGGAATGTCAACGTGACTGCAGGTGCGGTCGCTGCCACTTGGCCCCAGCCTACGCCCGGCGACAGAAGGCCCCCGGTGCGGCTGACATGCTACACCGTTACGCGGGCCCATTGACGATGGCTCGTTGCCGGGCCTAGTGCTTCGGGGCGTTGAGCCAGGTCATCATGGCGCGCATCTCGGCGCCGACCTGTTCGACCTGGTGCTCGGTTTCGAGGCGACGCGTGGCCAGGAAGCGGGGGCGACCCGCCATGTTCTCGAGGATGAACTCCTTCGCGAACTCGCCACGCTGGATCTCGCCAAGGATCTTCTTCATCTCTGCCTTCGTCTGGTCGGTAATGATGCGCGGACCGCGGGTGTAGTCGCCATACTCGGCGGTGTCACTGATCGAGTAGCGCATGCGCGACAAGCCGCCCTCGTAGATGAGGTCGATGATGAGCTTCAGTTCGTGCATCGTCTCGAAGAAGGCGCTCTCGGGCTGGTAGCCGGCTTCGACCAGGGTCTCGAAGGCGGCCTTGATGAGCGACGACAGACCGCCACAGAGGATGACCTGTTCGCCGAAGAGGTCGGTCTCGGTCTCCTCGCGGAAGGTGGTGTCGAGGACGCCGGCGCGAGTGCCGCCGATACCCTTGGCGTAGGCGAGGGCGACCTGCTTCGCGACCTCACTGGCATCCTGGTGCACCGCGACCAGACAGGGCACGCCGCCACCTTCGGTGTAGACGCGGCGGACGAGGTGGCCCGGGCCTTTCGGGGCGACCATCGTCACATCCACGAACGGCGGCGGCTGGATCTGCTGGAAGTGGATGTTGAAGCCGTGGGCAAACATCAGCATCTTGCCTTCGCTCAGGCCCGGTTCGACCCCATGCTGGTAGATCGCCTTCTGCACCTGGTCGGGCGCGAGCATCATGATGATGTCGGATTCGCGCGCGGCCTGTTCGACGGTGGCGACCTTCAGCCCTGCCGCTTCGGCCTGCGCCCATGACTTCGAGCCCGGGTAAAGCCCAATCATGACGTCGCAGCCGCTGTCCTTGAGATTGAGCGCATGGGCGTGGCCCTGCGAACCGTAGCCGATGACCGCGATCTTCCGGCCCTTGAGGAGCGAGAGATCGGCGTCTTTGTCGTAGTACATCGTTGCCATGGATAGAGCCTCCTGAAAGTTGGGGACGGGGCCGCCGCAGCGCCGGGAACTGCGCCCGGGCGCGGCTACGTCGGATGGATGACGCGCCGCAGGTGGCGCTTCTCGCTGCCCTGGGCAATGCCGATTTCGCGCAGCATCCAGTAGCGCTCGATGACAGCGATCTTCCCGTCGACGATTCGCACCCAGTCTGCGGCCCGGGGTCGGACCGGGTCGATCGCCAACTCCACGACAGCGTCCCTGGTTCCACGGAACGTGTGTGCGCACCGCCAGGCGCCGAACGCCGGTCGCGGGATGCTGGCGAGCAGCCCCATGATGGCGTCGGGACCCGTTGCGACGCCGTAGACGGAGTCGATGAGTGCACCCTTGCCATCGAGAAGCGCCCTCGCGCCATCACCATCACCGGCAAAAAGCGCTTTGTAGAACCCCTGGACGACGTTGCCAGTGTCATCGACGCTGCCGCCGCGATAGCCGGTAGCGTTGTTCATCGCAGCCGTGGCGGGCTTGTCGAGTTCGAGGTCGGGGAGCATGGCGTAGAGGCGGCGATTCGCGACCAGCCCGTCCTTCATTTCGCAAACATCGACGACGCGCTGGCTGAATTCGCGCCAGTTGTAGCCTTTCGCCTCGATCGTGGCACGAACCGCAACGGTATCGCCGTCTTCTATGAACTCCGCTTCGGTGTAGTTGCAGTCGGCGTAGCCGCGCAAGAATCCGGTGTACCAGTCCTGGATGGCCACGCTCCCGCGGACCCGAGGGCTCCCGAATGGCCACAACGTGGCATCAGGCAGGTGGGCGGCCTCGATGTCTGCGAAGCGGTCCAGGTGAATTGCGTTGAGAAGCGCCTTCACGGCGTCGACATTGCTCATGCTCGTGGCTGACACCTTGCAGGGGCGGGAATGCCGCGCGATTGTACCGCGGGCGACGGGTGGGGGATAGCGAAGCTGGCTACGCCCGACGCACGGCATGGACGCGCACCGGCACGTCGAACCCCTTGAGCGCGCGTTCGCCGAGGTCGTCGAATGAGAACTCGTTGCGCGAAGCCAGAAGTTCCCGCAGTAAAGATGAAACGAGCACCTGTCCGCCAATGGCCTGCGTGGCGATGCGCGAGGCAAGGACGACGTGCGTGCCGTAGAAGTCGTCGCCATCCTTCACCGGCTCGCCCGTGTGGAGCCCGATGCGGACGCGGATGGGGGGCAGAACTGAGGTCTGAGGGCTGAGGACTGGGGCGGCCGTCTCCCCTTCTCCCGCAGGTCGGGAGAAGGGGCCGGGGGATGAGGGCCCAAACGCCTTCTGGATGGCGAGGGCGCAGCGGAGGGCGTCGCGGGCGGAGCGGAAGGCAACCATGAAGGCGTCGCCCTCGGTCTTCACCTCGAAGCCGCGATGGTCACGGAGGCAGTCGCGCACCAGCCGGTTGTGTTCGGCGAGCAGCGCCATCCAGCGGTCGTCGCCGAGTTCGACGTTGAGGGCGGTCGAGCTCTCGATGTCGGTGAACATGATCGTGACCGTGCCGTCGGGGGCAGCGTGGAGGCTGAGGTCGGGTCGCTCGACCGTAACCGCGCGGGTGACGGCGACGATGGAGGAGGAGGGGTCGGCCGCCTCGATACCCTGGAGTTCGACCTTCTTCGCGATGACCTGGTCGAGGTAGACGGGCATGCCCATCGCCTGGAACTCGGGAATGCACTCGTCGAGCAGCTTCGTTGCCTCTGCGCAGTCGTCGCGGAAGTGCTCGATGAGTCCGATTGCCCGTACGTTCGCGATCGACCGTCGACCTCGGGCAATCTGCCGGACCGGGGGAATGGAGAGCCAGGCGCTCCGCGTCTTTGGCGTGCACCACGCAGACCGGCGGCAACACCTGGTAATGCGTCGTCATGCCCGACGGTCGCGTAGAATATGCCGCGGGCAGCACCTACAAGGACAGCTCTTCGTCAAGTGAGGGCCAACTCGCGGCGGAGATCCTACGCTTGTCGGTGCGCGGCAGAAGCAGACTTGCGCCGAGACCGCACCGCACACGGAGTTCTCGGTGCACCATGCGAGGCCGATTGTGGCCGTGAATTCAGAAGACGTGTCTGAATCGCCGGAGTTGATGTGGCAGTTCGCCCCAGCGACCGCGGGAGGCATGCCGGGCGAGGCCTCCAGTTATGAAGCCAGGTCTTCCGGAGTCATCATCCGTCCGGCCACGTTCCTCTACACGGCTCGACGCCGCGGGAAACCTGCACTCGGATGCACTCCATGGTGCTAGGAGGTCATGAGGGAATGGCCTACTGCCAAACCTGCAAGCGGGAGAAGGCTCTTTTCGAAATGGTAGAGACTGGAAGTGCCGAGCCAAGGATCTGTGTTGACTGCTCCACAACGATTGCGAAGCGCGATTTCCTTGATCCACCCGTCGAACCTAGCCCGGCGAACGTCGCCGAGAGCTCAGCAAGAATGGCCCAGGCTGCGCTGAGGAACTGGGTCTGGGAGTTCATCTCCGAGTTGTTGAAGGACGCCATGCTCCAGTCAGTGCAATTCGCCAGGTGGCCGAGGGGCGGACGGCCCCTTTGTAGCGAGTGCGCGGTTGTCCTCGCGTTGGCTGGCACGTCGCAATCGATTACCAGGGGGATGAGCTACACCTGGCGCACGGTACTCACCACCGCAAGCGGCGAGTCGGAGTGCGCCGTGTGCCAAGTGCCAACCGCTATGAGGGTGCAGGTGCGACTAACGATTAACGACAGTCCGACCGCGGAGCCCCAAGTTCGAGAGGGAGGGGAGCCATCCCCTCCGGGGCCGCAGGTTCAGGAGTTCGCCCCGATCGCCTTCACGCACTTTTTCTGCCTTCGCTGCCGCGACTACCTTCGAATGCAAGGCGTCGTTACCTTCAAGGCGACGGGACAGGTGATGACCTTGATCGGCCCTTCGCCTGTCCTGTCGCCACCAACCGCTGTGTGCATGGCGTGCGGTCGCCCCGCGGTATCGACGCTCACAGTCAGGCTCGATGCCCCAGAGGATCACTAGTCCGCTGCCATCGGGCGACTTGCGGAGACGGCAACGTCCAAGACCGGGCCGATGGGCCGCTGCGGCCGCATCTACCGTCCCGACGGCCGACCGATGCGCGTGTTCGCCAGGGCAGCCGGTGGGCGAACGAGCGGCGTATCGGTAGGCTGCAGGCACTCCGCAGCGGGATGCGGGTGAAGGAAGTGCTACGGCGAAGGTCGGCGAGGGCCCTGGAGGGCGGCTGGCCGCGGTCGACCTCCTCGTCCCGGTAGGTGCCGACGAGCAGGAGGCGCGCTCACTGGAGGTTTCGCGCGACATGGGTGAGCAGGTCGAGCGTCCCATTGTCCGCCAAGTGGAGGTCGTCCACGGCAACGAGCATCGGACCCTGCTCCGCCATCCGATGGAGGGCGGTTGTCGGATCTTCG
>Ga0172369_10009987_pt1 | contig 10402 bp, 10 predicted proteins | sample LakKiv25m_FD_114539 | JGI IMG/M metagenome (GOLD analysis project Ga0172369, IMG submission 114539) | Freshwater microbial communities from Kabuno Bay, South-Kivu, Congo - kab_022012_11.25m | ecosystem: Environmental > Aquatic > Freshwater > Lake | place: Democratic Republic of the Congo...
AATCCGCTGAAGAATAGTATAATCGCCGCGCTATGAATTGGAACGGAATTGTTGCACACTACAAACAATATCTCAAGATCGATCCACGCGCTACACCTGTCACGCTCCTCGAAGGCAACACACCGCTCATCCCCGCACCGCGTTTGGGGAAAGAGATCGCCCCCAACTTAACTCTCTATCTCAAATACGAAGGTTTGAATCCAACCGGCTCATTTAAAGATCGTGGGATGACGGCGGCGATCACGCAAGCAAACTTTGAGGGAGCGAAAGCTACCATCTGCGCCAGCACCGGCAACACCGCCGCGTCTGCCGCCGCCTACTCCACCCGCGCCGGACTGCGCTGCATCGTCCTCATCCCCGAAGGCAAAGTGGCGCTCGGCAAGATCGCTGGCGCCATCGCTTACGGCGCAGAAGTGATCCAGATCAAAGGATCGTTTGACGACGCACTGGCGATGGTGCGCGAGATTTCGCAGCGTCAACCGATCACGCTCGTCAACTCGATCAACCCCTATCGCATGGAAGGGCAGAAGACCGCCGCCTTTGAAATTTGCGACACGCTCACTCGCGCCCCCGATTGGTTGTGCTTGCCCGTTGGCAACGCCGGAAACATCAGCGCGTATTGGATGGGTTTCAAACAGTATCACGCCGAAAAGAAAATCAACTCGCTTCCACAATTGCTCGGCGTGCAAGCGGCGGGCGCCGCGCCGTTGGTGTTGGGTCACGCTGTGGATCATCCCGAAACCATCGCCACCGCGATTCGAATCGGCAGACCGGCGAGAGGCGAGCAAGCGTTGGAAGCAGCCGAAGAGTCGAAGGGCAGGATCATCGCCGTCAGCGATGATCAGATTCTCTCGGCGTGGCGCGGACTCGCGCGCGAAGGCGTGTTCGTCGAACCGGCGTCCGCCGCCGGAGTCGCCGGATTGATTCATGAATCACAACGCGGCAGCATGGATCTGCAAAATAAAACCGTCGTCGCCGTCGTAACAGGTCACGGACTCAAAGACCCGGACGCAGTGACAAGCAGAGCAACGGAGATGAAAGTGATTGAGGCGAGTGTGGCGAAGTTGGAAAAAGTAGTAGAGACGTAGCATGATGCTACGTCTCTACTGATCACTGCCCACTGATCACTGCTCACTATGAAAGTTCGCGTCATCGTCCCCGCCTCTACTGCCAACTTGGGTCCCGGTTTCGATTGCCTAGGTCTCGCGCTTGGGATTCATAATACGTTTGAGTTCACGACTCTAAACGCAGGCGAAGGTTTGCAGATCGAAATTGAAGGTGAAGGCAAAGAAAAATTAAAAGCAGAGACAAGCAACTTGGCAATTCAAGCGGCGAATGTGGTTTGGGAATCTCTGGGTCAATCGTCGTTGGCGTTGAAAATAAAAATGACAAACAGCATCCCGCTGGGGTCAGGGATGGGATCGAGTGCGGCGGCGATTGTAGGCGGGTTAGTGGCGGCAAACGCATTGGCTGGCGGGTCGTTATCGCGATCTGATCTTTTGCGGATGGCGGCTCGGATCGAAGGTCATCCTGATAACGTGGCGGCGGCGATCTTCGGCGGACTCATCATCGTGAGTCATGCTCATGAGGAGTTGATGCACACATCGCTTGAAGTGCCGCCGATGAAAGTTGCCATCGCTTTGCCCAACATCAAACTTTCAACCGCCGAGGCGCGCGCAGCGTTACCCAAACAAGTGGCGTTCAGCGATGCGGTGTTCAACATGGGGCGCACGGCATTTGTGATTCAAGCGTTGCAAAAAGGCGATTACGATTTGTTGAGTTGGGCGATGACGGATAAGCTGCATCAACCGTATCGCAAAAAATTAATTGCGGGCTTCGACGACGTGGTGAACGCCGCGCGGAGAGTCGGCGCGCGGGCGGTTGCCCTCTCGGGCGCGGGACCCAGCCTCGCCGCGTTTGCGCCCGATCATCATTTTGAGATCGCCGAGGCGATGAAGAAAGCGTTTGAGGCAAACGGAGTCTCGTGTCGCACATTCGTGTTGCCTGTTGATAGGCAGGGTGTGCAGATTAGTGTGAGTGGGTAACAAGACTTCCGAAGTCTGACAGACTTCGGAAGTCTGTTTTAAAGTTGTGATGTAGAATGACTCATAGATGTGCGTTATGCCCAGTCCATTCCCCGGCATGGATCCGTATTTAGAAGACACGACAACGTGGCCAACTCTGCATCACAGTTTGATCACGTACATTCGTGACGCTCTGCAACCCAAACTGCGCCCGAACTACAACGCGCGTATTGAGGAACGAGTGTTTGTGGAAGAACCATCACAAACATTCTATCCCGACGTGACATTGCTCAAACCCGACCTGCCCCGCCTGCGCGAGGCGGCAACAATGGAGAAGACGGCGACAGAGGTTGTCGTCCGCGACCCCGTTGAGATCGTTTTGTTCCCCGCCGATTACCGTGAACCGTTCATCGAGATTCGTCACACGAGCGGGCAAGTGATCGCAGTGATCGAAGTGTTGAGTCCGGCAAATAAATTTGGCGAGGGGCGTCGGTTATATCGCCGCAAGCAAGAGGACGTGTTGAACAGCCACACCCATTTGGTGGAGATTGACTTATTGAGTCAGGGCATGTTTACTGTGGCGTGCGCCGACCCGTTGAGCGCAGAACCTGTGCGTCACCCTGCCCTGCCGCCATCGCGTTACATCATCTGCGTCAGTCGCGCCACCCGTCGCTCATGCGCTGAAGTGTACCCGCTTAAGTTGCAAGAGGCACTGCCCGCATTTCGGATTCCGTTGAAAGCGCCCGACCCTGACGTGATATTAAATTTGCAAGCGGTGTTCGAGAAGTGTTACGAGAACGGCGGCTACGCCGATTTGATCAATTACAAAAACGCGCCGCCCGCGCCGTTGACGGAAGAGGAGGAGAAGTGGGTGAAAGAAGTGATCTTGAAAGATTAGCGGTTGTGTTGCCAGTGAATTGACAGAGTGTGCAGATTAGTGTGAGTGGGGGAAGAGGTAAGAACGCAAACAAGCAGACAGGTAAACAACCTTGAAGGTAGAAGGAGATGAATCATGGCACGTAAACCACAATCCAAAGGGGCGTGCGTGTATTGCGGCGAGAAAGTTGCCAAAGGCGGCATAAGCAAACATGGCTCTACAGGATTTAACGGGAAAGCGTCCCGAGCGGAGCGCAAAAAAATTTCGCGCGAAGTCGAGGGATGCGGCACAGGCAATAGTTCCCCGCGCTCCTCGACTACGCGGCAGTTGCACTGCCGCTCCGCTCGGAGTGCTTGACACTTTTTTCCCGCCAAAGTCGGGAGAGCCGCAAACATCTTGCTGCCTGCGCCAAACGCAAAGCCGTTATTGAGAAAGCAGAGAAAAGTAAAGGCGCGAGCGAATCGCTTTATCACTTACGCGTGCAGGACATGGGGGCGCGGACTTTTGGCTTGATTTAGAAATGCGCGGGATGAGTTCATTGAAAGACCTCGACTATTATTTGCGCGCCATCTGGTTAGAGTGCTGCGGACACATGAGCCAATTTTCGTTTGGGGGTTGGAGCGGCGATGAGATCGCCATGACCCGAAAAATTAAAGATGTTCTACACGGGCAAGACGCCTTGACGCACATTTACGATTTTGGAACTTCATCGGAGACGTTGGTTAAAGTGGTGGGTATTCGCGAAGGCAAACCGACAACGTCTCATCCGATTGCATTGATGGCGCGCAACCTGACGCCCGAAGCAAAATGTGTTGAGTGCGAGAAATTGGCAACGTGGTTGTGCCTGGAATGTTTGATTGAAGAAGACGTGTGGGGTTTCTTGTGCGAGGAACATGCAGAGGAACACCCCCATGAAGATTATGGCGACCCTGTGCCGTTGGTAAATTCTCCGCGTGTGGGGATGTGCGGCTACACGGGGCCCGCAGATCCGCCCTATTAGCAAAGCCGCCAATGCCCTTTATTCAACAACTCTCGCATTCTTAACTAACAACGGAAACAGCCGTCAGCAAAATGCTGACGGCTGTTTTTCTATCTGCCATTTACAATTTGCTATCCACTAAAACGGTTTCGGCGTGATGATCAACAAAAACCAAACTAACGTAAAGAAGCCAATCGTTTTACGAAGCGGATCGAGCGGCGTGATGTCGTTGAGCGGCGAGGAGTGGCGCAAGCCAGTGAGGATGGCGAAGAATGCCCAAGTGAACCACCCCGACCACACGGTGAAACCGGCGACGATCATTGTGCCGAGGGCGATGAAGGCGAGCGTGTGCGCCGCTTTACCTAATACGGCGTAAGCGACGTGACCCCCATCGAGTTGACCCATCGGCAACAAGTTGATACCGGTGATCAAAATGCCGAACCAGGCGGCGATGGCAATGGGATGGAGCGAGACGGCATAACCAGCGGCATGAGGTTGAATTAGATCGGTAAGCCAGCGCAGGAGAAGCGATGATCCGAGCTGCCCTGATCGGCTGAGAACAGGCACCAAGTCGGACATAAAGAGTCCAACGATCATCAGAGGAAGCGCGACCAGAAATCCGGCGACGGGTCCGGCGAGACCGACATCAAACAATGCTTTGCGATTCTCGACAGGCGACTTGAGTTGGATGAACGCGCCCATTGTGCCGAGACCAAATGGCACGGGGATGAAGTAGGGAAGCGTGACATTGACGCCGTGCAAACGCCCGACGATGTAATGACCCATCTCATGCACGCCGAGAATCAACAACAGCGTGAGTGCAAACGGCGCACCCGATGCCAACGCGTTTAATATAACGCTCCACTGTCCCTGTGTGATCGCGTTGGGCAGCACACGCAAGAGATTCACTTGGGCAAAGCTCGCTCCGGCGAACATCGTGGTAAGAATCGTAATGAACAGCAGTGCCGCATTGATCAGCGGATTGGATCGGGTGAACGGGATCACGCCGCGCTGGGCGATCACGACATCGTTGCCATTTCTTTCGCGGCGTAGCAACGCCGTGTAGCCCAAGCGCTGGAAACGATCCTTGAGAATGTTATAAGCATCTTCGGCAGTGTTAAGCAAACGACCGATGAACACCACCGAGTCGCCTTGATCGGATGTATGAATATCCACCAAGCGAATTACGCCTTCCACTTCCGCGCGCAGAGCCGCTACAACGTCAAATTGTTTTTGCAGAAAAGATTGATAGCTAAACATTGGCTCACCTTCGTCATTATCAGTCATTTTACATTCTCGGCAATACCACCCCGTGCTGCGCCTGATATTTGCCCTTTTTGTCGGCATAAGAGATGTTGCACTCTTCGTCGGCTTCAAAGAATAAAACTTGGGCAATGCCTTCGTTGGAGTAAATGCGCGCGGGCAGAGGAGTCGTGTTAGAAATTTCTAACGTGACATGGCCTTCCCACTCTGGTTCAAAGGGAGTTACGTTAACGATGATGCCACAACGGGCATACGTGGACTTCCCGAGGCAAACTGTTAACACCTTGCGCGGGATGCGGAAATATTCAATCGTCCGCGCCAACGCAAATGAGTTCGGCGGCACAATACAGATGTCGCCTTTAAAATCCACCATGGACTTTGGATCGAAATTTTTTGGATCCACGACTGCCGAAAAAACGTTGGTGAAAATTTTGTATTCGTCGGCAACGCGGATGTCGTAACCATAAGACGATACGCCGTAGGAGATCACGCCGTTGCGAATTTGGTTCTCCACAAACGGCTCGATCATTTTTTGTTCGAGCGCAAGTTTTTTAATCCAGTGATCGGGTTTGAGACCCATCTATCAACTCCTCAATATTTTTTGTCGCGTGATACGTGATGCGTGAATTGAGTTCACGAATCACTCGTCACGCATCACATCTTACATACTTTCGGGTGCCGAAACCCCCACCAACCCCAACGTCGTCGCCAGCGCGACCCGCGCCGCCTTCACCAAACGCACCCGCGCCGCAGAGAGCTTCGCATCCATCGGATGAGTCTCAGACGACAGCACTTGGCAATCGCGGTAAAAATCGTGAAAGAGTCCGGCGAGATCGGTAGCGTAGGTTGTGAGAGGGTGCGGCGCAAGATCGATAACACACGTTTCGATCACGCCTGAAAGTTCGAGCATCCGCCGAATCAATTTTTGTTCAGAGGGATGTGTCAGCAAACTCGCATCACCGCCCTCGCCTGTTAGCTTCATGCCCTCGCCTTTTCGCAAAATGCTGCAAAGGCGGGCATGGGCGTATTGAACGTAGTAGACCGGATTCTTCTCGGACTGTTCTTTGGCGAGATCGAGATCAAATTCCAGATGACTCTCTGCCGAGCGCATGAGCAAAAAATAGCGCACCACATCCGCGCCCACTTCTTCGATCAATTCATCCAACGTGGTGAACCGCCCGGCGCGGGTGGACATCTTTTCGCCCTTCACCGTGACGAATTGATTCATCAACAACTTGATGCCATCGGTTTTAAAACCTAACGCCTGCAGCCCGCGCAGCACATCGGGGAAAGAATCTTTGTGATCGGAGCCAAGAACGTCAATGATCAGATCGAAGCCGCGATTAAGTTTGTGGCGATGATAGGCGATGTCGGGCAGACGATAGGTGGGATCGCCGGTTGATTTCACGATGACCCGATCTTCATCCGCGCCAAAGGCGGTTGTTTTAAACCACACTGCGCCTTCGCTGTCGTAGACGTAACCCGTTTCGCGCAGTTTAGCGATCACGTCGTTGACCGAGCCATCATCATAAAGCGAGTTCTCGTTGAAGAATACGTCCATTTCAATGTTGAGCCGTTTCAACGTCGCCTTAATGCTGGCAAACATCGCCTCTTCAACGATAGGTTTAAAGTATTCCCAACTCTCGCTGGCAAGTCGGCTGTTAAATTTCGCAGCAAGATCGCGCGCCAGATCGATCAAGTACGAACCTTGATAATAGTCTTCGGGAAACTCGACAGACTGACCCAACGCCTGAAGGTATCGCAAGCGCAGCGAATCGCCCAAGTTACGCATCTGTTGACCGGCGTTGTTGAAGTAATACTCGCGCGTGACGTTGTAACCCACCGCCGACAAAAGATTCGCCATCGTGTCGCCGATGACGCCGCCTCTGCCGCGCCCCACGCTGAGGGGACCGGTCGGGTTCGCGCTGACGAACTCCACTTGTGCCTTTGCGCCATGACCCAGATCGAGATTCGCAAACGACGATCCTTTTTCGATAATCACGTTCACTTGCGCCGCCACCCACTTGGGATCGAGAGTCAAATTGATGAAACCCGGCGCGGAGGGTTCGGCTTTGGCGATGAAGTTCACCTTAGGAAGATGCTGCACGATCATGGCGGCGGCATCCATCGGTTTCATCTTCGCCGCTTTACTGATCTGCATCGGCAGTGCCGTTGAAAAATTGCCGAAGGATTCCTGTTTAGTTTTGTTAATCGGCGCAGAAGTCGGAAGATCAAATGCCGGTAAAGCATTTGCGCTTTGTGCCTGCTTCACGCCATCCAAAAGATAATGAGAAAGTTTTGAGTAGAGAGTCATGACTAGAAGTTGGAAGTTTGGATTTTGGGATGTTGAAGTTTACGCCGCGCTTTTGACGGCATTGCTCAACGTCCCGATCCCTTCGATATTGATTTCAACCGTGTCGCCCGCCACAAGTGAACCCACACCGGCCGACGTGCCGGTAAGGATCACATCGCCTGGTTCGAGAGTCATCACCGAAGAGATGAAAGCGATCAGTTGTGGGACGGAGAAAATTAATTCGCGCGTTGACGCCATCTGCCGCACCTGCCCGTTGACCGAGCAGGTAATGACCACATCGGCGGCGTCCACGTCGGGGGAGACCCAGGGCCCGAGTGGGCAGAAGGTATCGAATCCTTTGCTGCGTGTCAGTTGCATATCTCGCTGTTGAATGTCGCGCGCGGTCACGTCGTTGGCGCAGGTGTAGCCCCACACGAACTTGAGCGCATCTTCCACCGGAACTAATTTGGCACGCCGCCCGATGATCACTGCCAACTCGGCTTCGTGTTCCACTTGCGACGATTGCGGCGGCAAAATAATTTCGTCACGGTGTCCGATGATCGCGCTTGGCGGTTTTAAAAATATCGGCGGGATGTCAGGTTTCTCTAAACCGCGCTCGGCGATGCGCGAAAGGTAATTGTGACTCACCGCAATGATCTTGCTCGGCGTCACGGGCGGCAGAACTCTTACATCACGCAATTCCGCCACAACCCCTTCGCGTTGGGCATTGCCATAGAGGTCGCCCGTCACCGCGCCGATGCTGGTGCCTTCCAGCCAACCGTATCGTACTTCATTGCTATCAGGTTTAAGATAACGTATGTAGAGCATAAGTCTGTGGGTTGATTTTACAACGACGATACCAATCAGGCTATACGCAACTTTGCCGAAGATTTCTGCTCGTGTTCCAAACCGATCATCTCAGGTTTTGGACTCCGGGATTGTGGCTGCTCGACGCGCAAGCCGGTATGAAAGCAGCGAGCGAACTTAACGGGATCGATCCCAAGAAGATCGTCAGCATGGGCGCGAGCATTGGCGCAGACGGCGCGATGGATGGCTGTATGTATCTCAACGCGCAAAAAGGAAACGGCTTGTGTCTTGGCTCTCTCGCGTTTTCGCCGGGCAGCTATCTCAACGTGCAGTACGGCGCGGCAGTGAAAGCGTTAGAGTCCGAGTCGCCGCCCAAACCCGCGTGGTGTTTGTATTCCGATGGTGACGGCGAATCGGCGGTGGTGTGTAGACCGCTGACAAACAAAAATTACAAAGCCACGAACTACGCAGGCAATCGTCACGGCATGGCGCTGATCCGCCAAGACATGAACCCGCCGCCGTTGCAGTTGGCGCTAGATTTTTTGAAATCTACTTTAGGAAATTAGGCGTCTACTTGATCGTCATTGCGAGGAGCATCCCTTCGACAATCTCAGGGCGCAGCCTGAGCGGAGCGCGGTAGTTTTCCGCGCGCAGTCGAAGGATGTGACGAAGCAATCTCGGAGCGAAACAACGGGATTGCTTCGCCGCCTTCGGCGGCTCGCAATGACAAATTGCAGTAGTCTATTCAATCATCCCCAACACCTCTTCCACCGTCACCGGCTGCGCCGCCGCCAACGTGTATTTGCCTTTCTGCTCCAAAGCGTTGAGCAGACGTTGGGCAAGGGCTTGGCTCTGATAACGTGAGGCAGGATGGTGGATCGTCAGGGCGATCAACGACAAGGCGCGTTCAGGTTGATCGGTATTGAGGAAAACGGCGGCGACCCCGGCGATCATCTGTAAGGCAATCGGCAGCGCATGGATCATCAAGGGTATCGGCAAGCCGCGCGCGTACCATTCTTTCGCCTGCGCGTAATCGCCGCGCGCGCAGGCATTTTCGCCAAGATGATTCAGCGACAACGCCGCGCCAAAAACATCGCTCACCTCTTGCCGCATCTCAAAGCTCTGTTGATAGAGACGTTCCGCTTCGTCGTAGTCACCCAATGCAGCAGCGACCACGCCCAAGTTGTCTAACGACCAGGCCTCTCCCGAACGCAAACCGTGTTCACGATGAATCATTAAACTCTCGACCAGATAATCGCGCGCCGGCAGATAACGTCCTTGCAGCACCGTCGTGTACCCCAAAAAATTTAAACACACTCCAACGCTCCACCATTCATTCGACTCGCGCTTGATCGTCAACGCCTGATAATAATAACGCATCGCTTCGGCGTAATCGCCGGACGAGTCGGCCACCACACCCAACCCAATCAACGCGTCGGCTTCGTTTTGGCGATGACCCAATTCTCGACTCAGGCGCAAGCTCTCACCGAGCCAGGCCGAACTTTGCGGATAGTCGCCGGAGGCGCTTGTGACATACCCCAACATGTTCAACACCAGCGCCACACTCCATTGATCGTCCAGCGTGCGCCACAACGCCAAACTCTCTTCACCCACTTCACGCGCCCGTATCAGATCGCCGGTGTCGAACAACGCATCGCTCCACACCGCCAAGCCCCAGGCGATCTCGCGGCGATCATTTAACTCGCGCGCAATGGCCATACCTTCGTCAATACACTCAAAAGCGCGAGAGGCGTCGCCACGCCACACCAACAGATCGCCCAGACGAGTCAACAGCTTGCCGCGCAGAGGGCGCGGCGCAAGCGGCAACGCGCCGTCAAAAAGCTCAATGCCCTCATTAATAAACGCGCGGATATAAGTCACGATAAACAAACTTTCCAGCGCGCGCGCCAACGCCGAAAAATTTTGCGCCGCCAGCGCTTCGCGCCACATCGCGCGCACGTTGTCCATCTCCAGGCCGATCTCGTTCAACGCTTGCGAATGTGACTCGGACTTAAGCAAAGGATATTGACGATTCAAAAACGATGCGAAGTATTCGACGTAGCGAGAGCGAGTGGACGCCGCCTCTGCCGCGTCGGTCATCAACTTCTCTTCACCATACTGCCGCAAGAGATCGTGAAGATCGAACCGCCCGCCGCGCC
>Ga0172369_10009989_pt1 | contig 10399 bp, 7 predicted proteins | sample LakKiv25m_FD_114539 | JGI IMG/M metagenome (GOLD analysis project Ga0172369, IMG submission 114539) | Freshwater microbial communities from Kabuno Bay, South-Kivu, Congo - kab_022012_11.25m | ecosystem: Environmental > Aquatic > Freshwater > Lake | place: Democratic Republic of the Congo...
CTATCGCAACGAGCTCGAAGCCATCGCCGACCTCGACGAGCGCGAGCGCACGTTCCAGACGATGGTCGACCGGATGTACGAGATCGGCAAGGCCGTCAACGTCGCCTCGCACTTCGAGATCGACGACGTCATCGATCCGATGGAGTCGCGGCGCTGGATCACCACCGCGCTGAACTCGGCACCGAAGCCGCCGCCGCCGCCGCGCGCCGGCAAGAAGCGCCCGTGCGTCGACGCTTGGTAGTCTGCGTGGATCGGCGTGCGGCAAAGTATCCCGAGGGATTCACCATCATTATCCGGCTCGTACTCGACTTCCAGCGCGTGCTCGTGGAAGCACCCGAAGCCAGCGTCACAATAGCAGCGTCATGATCGCGCGTGGCCAGCGCTGGATGAGCGATGCCGAGCCGGAACTCGGCCTCGGAACCGTCGTCTCGGTCGATGAGCGCAGCGTTGTGCTGACGTTCGCCAGCGCAGCTGAGACGCGGCGCTATGCGCTGCGTTCGGCGCCGCTGCGGCGGGTACGCTTTACCGTCGGCGACACCGTCACCGACGACGACGGTCGCCGCCACCGAATCGAAAGCGTCCACGAACGCGGCGGCCTACTCGTCTACGGCTGCGCAGGCACCGAGATCCCCGAAGCGAAGATCTCCGATCAGCTCGCGTTGACCAGCCCGGCGCAGCGGCTGATCGGCGGGCGCGTCGACGCACCCGCGCAGTTCGACCTGCGAATGGAAACGCTGGCGCGCCTGCACGCGATGCGCAAGTCGCCGTTGCGCGGTTTCGTCGGACCGCGCGTGGAATTGCTCCCTCACCAGTTCTTCATCGCCTCCGAAGTCACTTCGAGGCTGGCGCCGCGAGTGCTGCTGGCCGACGAAACCGGACTCGGCAAGACCATCGAAGCCGGACTGGTGCTGAGCCGATTGCTGCTGAGTGGCCGCGGCGAGCGCGTACTGGTGCTGGTGCCCGAGTCGCTCGTCCATCAATGGTTGGTCGAGTTGCGGCGCCGCTTCCAGCTGCGCTTCTCGATCTACGACGAAGTGCGCTGCAAGGGCATCGAAAAGAGCGAACCGGGCGACAATCCGTTCCTGCAAGCGCAGCTGGTGCTGGCCGCCCTGCCGCTGGTCGCCGACTCTGCGCAACGGACCTGGCAAGCGGCCGAGGCCGGCTGGGACATGGTGGTCGTAGACGAAGCGCATCACCTGCAGTGGACACGCCGCAGCAAGAGCCCGCAGTACCAGGCTGTCGAAGCGATCGCTGCGCACGCCGTCGGCCTGATGCTGCTGACCGCCACGCCTCAGCAACTCGGCGAGGAAGGCCACTTCGCGCGCCTGCGCCTGCTCGACCCCGATCGCTACGACGACTTCGACCGATGGACGCGCGAGGCCGGCGACTACCGCGAGGTAGCGGCAATCGCGCGCGACCTGATCGCCGGCAACACTCTCGAAGACCGCGCGCAGCAGCACCTCGCCGTCTTCCTCGGCGCCACGCTCGGCGAAGTGCAGCGGCGCTGCGCCGACCCGGCTGCGCGCACCCGTCTGCTCGAAGAGCTGATCGATCGCCACGGCCCCGGCCGCGTGATGTTCCGCAACACGCGTGCCGCAGTGGCCGGCTTTCCCGACCGGCGCCTGCATCGCATTGCCCTGCAACCACCGAGCGGCGCCCCCTCGTGCGCGCGCCGCCTGCACGAAGAAATCGAGGCCGACCTGGCCGGCGGCTCGCCCGCCTACGACCTCTCGGCGGATGCACGCATCGCCTGGCTGGTGACGCTGCTGTCGGGCAGCGAGCAGGCCAAGGTGCTGGTGCTGTGTCGCAGTGCCGCCAAGGCGCAGGCGATCAAGACCGCGATCGAAAGGCGCATCAACGTCACGACCGCGCTGTTCCACGAACAGCTGACGCTGGTGCAGCGCGATCGCAACGCCGCGTGGTTCGCCGATCCCGGCGGCGCGCGGCTGCTGGTGTGCAGCGAACTCGGCAGCGAGGGCAGGAACTTTCAGCACGCCCAGCACCTGGTTATGTTCGACCTGCCGCTCGATCCCGATCTGGTAGAGCAACGCATCGGCCGCCTCGATCGCATCGGACAGCGCGGCCTCGTGCACATTCACGTGCCGACGCCGGACGGCAGCGGTCTGGCGGTGCTGGCACGCTGGCACGACGAAGGTGTCGATTCGTTTCGGCGCCCCACGCTTGCCGCACTACCGCTGCTCGAGCGTTTCGGAGAGCGCGTTCGGGATCTGGCGCTGCGCGCCGGGACGGAAGCAACACCGCAAGACGCTGGCAACGGCGAGACCCTCGAATCCGACTTGCGTGTTCTGGTGACCGAGACCGCGCGAGCCGCACGCGAACTGGCCGAGCGCGTCGAGAAAGGCCGCGACCGCCTGTTGGAAATGGCGTCGCTGCGCCGCGAGGTTGCCGCCGTGCTGGTCGACGGCGTACGCGCTCAGGACGAGGACGACGGACTCGACGACTATCTGCTGCGCCTGCTCGAACACTTCGGCGTCTACGCGGAAGAACTTGGCGACCGTACCTACCTGCTGAACCCCGACGCCGCCGCGAGCGCCGACTTCCCGAGCCTCGCACGCGGAGAGACCTCGATAACATTCGAGCGCGCGGTCGCACTGGTGCGTGAAGATCTCGAGTTCATGACTCGTGACCACCCGCTGCTCGGCGACGCGATGGAACTGATGTTGGCATCGGAGAAGGGCAACGCGGTGTTCGCGGTGGCCGGCGGCGAAGGTGGCCCGCCGCGCCTGTTGCTGGAAGCGGTGTTCGTGCTCGAATCGGTGGCGCCGCCGCGGTTGCACGTCGATCGGTTCCTGCCGCCTACTCCGATCCGCGTGATCGTCGATCAGCACCTGACCCAAGCGACCGTGAGCGCGCCGAGCAAAGACGCCGGGCTCGCCGCAGGTCAAGGGCGCTGGCTGGTCGAGAAACAATCGGTGCTCGGCCCCGCGCTCACCAAGATGAACGGCAAGTGCGAGGAATTGGCGGAAAAGCGAGCCGAAACCTTGCGCGCCGAGGCGTGCGCGCAGGCGACCCGCCGTCTCGGCGACGAACTAGAACGCCTGCGGGCACTGGCAGCGATCAACGACCACGTGCGCGCCGACGAAGAACGCGCAATGGAGGCCGAACTCGAAGAACTGAAGCTGGTCATAGACGCCGCCAGACTCAGACCCGACGCGCTGCGCCTGGTCTGGCAGGGGCCGTCACGCGGCGGCGTCCCGGTCACCGCACGCTGACCGGCGCCGATCAGCGGTTGACTTTGATCAACTCGACCTCGAACACCAAAGTCGCGTTGGACGGAATCTGCGGCGGCATCCCGCGCTCGCCGTAGCCGAGCTTCGAAGGAATGGTGAAGCGATACTTCGCACCTTCCTTCATCAGTTGCAGCCCTTCGGTCCAGCCGGCGATCACGCGGTTGAGCGGGAACGTCGCCGGCTGGCCGCGTTTGTACGAGCTGTCGAATTCGCTGCCGTTGGTCAGGATCCCGCGGTAGTGAACGGTGACGCTGTCGGTCGCCGACGGAGAGGCGCCAGTGCCTTCTTTGAGAATCTCGTACTGAAGTCCGCTGCTGGTCGTCACCATCGTGGCCGCCCTCCGGGCTTCCACCTCCGGTACCTTCGATTCGTTCTTGCTTCCACCGGGCGCCGGTGTCGCTTTCGCACTCTCGGTTCCTTTGCTGCAACCCGCGCCGGCCATCACCAACAGCGCGAGTACGATCGTGGTTGCTGAAATCCTCATGCCATCAACTCCTGGGTTCGGCGGAACACCGCGGACACTCCCGCGGCACGATTTTGCTTTCCCACCTTCGACAACGATAGCGGCGTCGTCGTTGTCACTGCCGATGCGGCCGGTGATCCACCGGCCCACGGAGCCGCCTCCGCTGCGGAACTTCTGGAGCATCGCCACAGTTGACACCAGCGCGAGGCCGCGTTCGGCCAAGCGAGATCGGCAGTCTGCCGAAAGTTGTCGGCCCGGGTCCGGGCTGCCTCGACTCACCGGGGCGCCCGGCCGGCAGCCAGACCGGTCTGCGCGGCATCCCCGGATTGCTGATTTCGCGCCTGCTCGAGGTGCCGGCCGCCGGCTACGACTTCGAACTCGAGATGCTGGTCGCCGTCAACTTCGCGATCCAGCGCGATTTCATCATCGAGAGGCGCGACGAGGCCGAGCTGGCTAAGCGTCGCCGTCAACTTCGCGATCCAGCGCGATTTCATCTCTACCCGTCGCGTCGGCGCCGACCGCTCCGCGGGAACCTGACCAACCCGGCAAGTTACAAGCTTTGTCCGTTCTCGTGGTTCCTGATCCAGTTGCGCCTGATCTACACGCTATTGCGCAAAGTCCTCGATCTGGCCCGGTCCGGACCCGCGCAATCCGTACGGCGCTCGACTATCTCACCGGGCGCCGACGCTGAGCCCGGACTGCTATGTACTCGAGATCAACCTGGAACTCGTCAACGGTACGCTGCAGAACGACTCCGAGGCCGAGCGCCACTTCCGGCGTGTCGTCCGGGCGGTACTGCCCCGCTTCCCGTCGGACGCCGTAGCGCAACCGTGGCTGTCCCGGCCTCAGGCCTCGGCGCCGACTGCGGAAGCTTCGCTCGACCGGTCTCTGCTTTCTCTACCTTGCTGTTGCATAAAAACGTGACGTGAAGTGACGTTCGTCCTACGTTTTCCGATACCAAGCGCGTCGTGCTGATGCCTCCGCAGACTTCACCGACGGTGAACTCTGACCACATGCGAATTCGAGAAGAAAAGCGTCAGTAAGACGCACGGAAGACAACCCGGGCGACGATTCATTTGCAACGTTGGGGTCTACAGGCAGGCGAAGTGAGTCGACCCACGCCGCGCGCCAGAGGCTGAACTTGCGACCCGGATGCGCCGAGACCGGCGACAACGTCACAGCCGGCTACAACTCGAAGTCGAAGCGGAGAGAAGGCAATCGGCGTAGATCAGGTCTTCTCCGTCGAGCCTTCTGCGGGCAGGCACACGCGGAATGTGGCACCCTTGCCCGGCTCGCCTTCGGCCCACACACGTCCGCCGTGGCGACGCACTACGCGCTGGACGATAGCGAGACCAAACCCTGCCCCTTTCAGTTCCGACTTGTCGTGCCGCCCCTCGAAGCGGTCGAACAAGTTGGCGCAAGCCTCAGCCGCGATCCCGATGCCGTTGTCACGCACGAAGACTCCGCGCTGACCGTCGACCGCAAACGCGCCGATTTCGATGATGCCGGGATCGCGATGTCCGGTAAACTTCCACGCATTGGCGATCAAGTGTCCCAGTGCGATCCTCAACAGGTTGCGATCGCCGTAGGCACGCAAACCTTCGGCGACGTGCAATTCGACGCGGCGGCCGGGCTCGGCCGCAGCGCGTTCGGCGAGCAGCGAGTGCGCGAGCGCGTACAGATCGACTTCGCCGGCCGCAATCGGAGCACGAGTCACACGCGCCAACGTCAGCATGTCGTCGCTCACCGCACCAACACGCACGGCTGCCTTTGCGATTCGCTCGAGGTAGCCGCGACCGGCTTCGTCGAGCGCCGCTCCGCACTCTTCCAACGCAAGTTGGCTAAGACCGTTGATGACACGCAACGGAACGCGCAGGTCGTGCGAGACCGAATGCGTGAAGCCTTCGAGCTCCCGATACGCCTCTTCGAGGTCTCGGTTGGCCGCCACCAGGCTCAGATTGGAAACCTCGAGATCACGGTTGACGCGCGCGAGATCGGCGGTGCGCGTTGCAACTCGCCGCTCCAGCGCGTCGTTGAGGGCGCGCAGCTGACTGTCGGCAAACCGCAGTTCACCGAGTGTTTCGACCGCCGCACGCCGCCGCCTCGCGTCCAAGGCGCCCAGGTAAACCGACCCGGCCATCGCAACCAGGAAGGCGAAGGTGGAGTTCGGGGTAACAACCGCGCTCGAGTCGCCAGGCAAGACCACCGCGTTGACTGCAACCGCCACGCTGAGTATCGCAGCGGCCGAGAGTTGCGGCCATACTCCCCAAGGAATCAGAGCTGCGCTGCCGAGAGCCGCCCCCATCGCGACGACTACCTGCGGGCCGAAATCACCGCGCAGCGGTCCAATGGCGGCAGCGGTACCCGCCAGCACCGCTACGGTTCCCAGCGCCACCCGCGTAGCGACCGCATCCCCGCGTGGCTGTCCGAAGAACACAAAGACTGCCCCAAAGACGACAACGCGCAGCAACTGAAGTACGACCACCGCCACGACGTGTTCACCGCCGTGAGACGCATCGCCTACGGCGAGCAAAACTGAGACCGTACAAAGGAACAATGCTCCGAGTCGCGCGCGCTGTCCGATCTTGGGGAGCAACCTGTGCTCGAGCGTTTCCCCTGCGTCCATCACCGAGTCCTTCCCGACGTTCGCAGTAACCGACGCAGTTTCACTCACGACGCATAGATACGCCGGTCACGCCTCGCTACGCAATCGCGAACTTCTGCCAGCGCCAGCGCCGGCGCCGCTCTTGCTCTGTGTCGAAACAGCGCATCGCAGCGGACCCATGCGTTACACAGCGAGCTTCGCCGCTGACGCACGCCGCTGGACGGCGTGGTAATCGTCAACGAGACCACGCCGTAGCCGGAGAGTTTCCTGTTCTTGCCAGAACGGACTCAGACAACGCGTCCGTGACTGAGTTCCAAGCACAGGTCCCTAGTGCCGGAGAGCAAGGCTTCGATGGTCCGACTGGACCTTCCGATCCCGAAGGCGCGACTGGCGTAGCCGAAGCCACTGGACCTGAAGGCCCGACGAGTCTCACCGGTGCGACCGGATGAGCCGGAGCGACCAGCCCGACCGAGCTCACCGGCGCGACCGGCGCGACCGGTGCGACCAGAGCAACCGGAGCAGCCGGAGTTGGCGCCGTGCACTTCGGCACGACGACCACGATCTCCGGAACCCCGACGAGTTCGTCGCACATCGTCGCCGGCATCATCGCGACCGTCAACGGCACCGTGACGGTCACGTTCAGCGGCGTTCACGAGCGGGACCAGTCATGCCCGGACGATCAGAGATACGATTCAGCTCACTGGATCCAACCAAGCTGCGATAACGACTCAAAATCCCGGCAGCATTGTGACCACGAGCAGCCAGGCCGGGAGCGCCCGATTCATCTGCGTCGGCAACTAGACAGGCTGCCATTGGAAAGTTCGGAAACTAGCGAAACGTCCCGCGCGGATCGCTTTCGGGTGGAGGTTGCCGCGCCACCGTGGCAAGAACCGGCCGTGCACCGCGTTCGTCGTGTCTCCTACCAGCCACTTGGAATGTGTCAGCAGATTTCCAAGAAACGTCGCGGCCGGCCGCACCCGCGAGCCGTGCACACGCTCACGTACCACGCGCCAAGATCGATGGCGCAGCCACGCCGGCCGCGTCCCGCAGATACGCCGAACTCAAATCCACCGTTGTCGCGCCAGCTATCCAGACACGTCGGGAGCGAGAAGATCGTTTGATCCGCGACCTCGAACTCCGCGTCGCGCCCGAGCAACTCGGCGACTCCGACGCTTTGGTCGGCGCGGCCGCGCGCAGCCTCGGCATCGGTGCCGCGCGCATCACCCGCGCGACGCTGCTGCGCCGATCCATCGACGCGCGACATCGGCCTGCGGTCTACTCGCTGCGCGTTCGCGTCTGGGTCGATGAAGCAGCGCGCGCAGAGCCGGCCTTCGAGCTTCAACTGGCTGACGTCGGCAATGCACGGCCGATCGTCATCGTCGGCTCCGGACCTGCGGGCCTCTTCGCGGCGCTGAAACTGATCGAAGGAGGCCTGCGACCCATCGTTGTCGAGCGCGGCAAGGACGTGCGCAGCCGCCGCCTCGACGTCGCGCGTCTGAACCGCGACGGAGTCGTCGACGGCGAGAGCAACTACTGCTACGGCGAGGGCGGCGCCGGCACGTTCTCGGACGGCAAACTCTACACGCGCGCGACTAAACGCGGCGACGTCGAACGCATCTTGAACATCCTGGTCGAGCACGGCGCTGACCGAGACATCTTGATAGACGCGCATCCACACATCGGCACCAACCGCCTGCCCGGCGTCGTGCAGCGGCTGCGCGAGACCATCGTCGAGCACGGCGGCGTGGTGCGCTTCGGTACACGAGTCAGTGGCCTGCTGCGTCGCGACGGCTCGGTGGTCGGTGTCACGACCATACAGGGCGACCGCATCGAAGGCGCCGCGGTCTTGCTGGCCACCGGCCACTCGGCGCGCGACGTTTACGCGATGCTGCACCGCGAAGGAGTGGCACTGGAAGCGAAGCCGTTCGCACTCGGAGTACGAGTCGAACACCCGCAGGCACTGATCGACTCTATCCAGTACCACTGCCCCACCCGTCCCGCGGGACTTCCGCCGGCCGCCTACTCGCTGCTTCATCGTATCGACGGCCGCGGCGTGTATTCGTTCTGCATGTGCCCGGGCGGAGTCATCTGTCCGACCGCCACCGCGCAAGACGAAGTGGTCGTCAACGGATGGTCGCCGTCGCGGCGCGACTCGCGCTGGGCCAACTCGGGCATCGTCGTCGAAACCGGACCGCAGGACCTGAAAGCGTTCGCCGAGCGCAGCGCCGAAGCGTTTTCAGGCGCCGCATTTCAATCGTCGATCGAGCCCGGCGCCGAGGCACTTGCCGGCGTGGCGTTCCAATCGTCGATCGAGCGCGCGGCCGCGCAGGCCGGCGGCGGGCTGGCGGTGGCTCCCGCCCAGCGCCTGGTCGATTTCATCGAAGGCCGCGCCAGCGCCGACCTGCCCGACTGTTCCTACCTGCCTGGACTGCGCGCCACCGACGTCGCCGCGGTGCTCCCCGCGCAGATCGCGACGGCGCTACGCGCAGGCCTGCGTGCGTTCGGCGGCAAGATGCCTGGCTACCTCACCAACGAAGCCGTGGTCGTCGGCGTCGAGACGCGAACCTCGGCGCCGGTGCGTATCCCGCGCGATCGTGAGCTGTGTACGCACCCTGCGGTGCCCGGCCTCTATCCTTGCGGAGAAGGCGCCGGCGCGGCCGGCGGCATCGTCTCGGCCGCTATGGACGGCGAGCGCTGCGCGGCGGCGATACTTCGCGCAGTGCGCGGCGCGTAGAGCGATCGGCACTCATCCTCCTCAACGTTACGTCGCTCGCGCACGCTGGGACTTCACTTCAGTCGCCGGTAAACAATATACATGTCCTCGACCTTCTTACGCGCCCACGGTGTCCTTCGCAGGAACTTCAAACTCGACGCGCCGCGCTGGACAGACGCCTACGGAACACGCACCGCGCGCACGGCGCGCGCGGTGTTCTTGCCACGATCGTCGGCCCTGCCGCGCGAAAACTCCACGGCCCACGCGAGCGCCGGATTGACGGCCGCGGTCGTCGAAGACCAGTAGTCGGCGGTCGCCGTGCAACTGCACGCCGTGACCGTGCAGCCCTCGGTGCAGACGGCCTGGAAAACCGGCGCGGCCGCAGGATCTATCCTCGAGAAATCCACCAGGCTGTCGAGCTCACGACGGTTGGGGAGACGCCAATCGCTGTGACCGGCGAAGCCGGTTCCGCCCTCCGTGTTGACCAGGTCGAGCCAGTCCCAGACCGTGACGGCGAGCGCCTTCGACCAAAAGTAGGTGCGATCGAGATCGTGGATGCTGCCGTCGTTCGACTTCTTCTCCCACATCAATCCGGTGTTGAGATCGGTGATGGTACCGTCGCCGTTGTCGAGGAAATCCAGCGGCGACCCGGCCTGCACCGCGCCGTCGTCTTCGACCGGCTGGGCGCTTTCGAAGAACAGGTCGGCCGGATACGACACGATCTGCCCGGTGGCCGGATAGGACTGGCGGCCGCTGCAACCGCTCAGGTCGTGATGCCGGCACGAGGAATCGCAGCCGAGCGTCCCGGTAGTGAAGCCGTAGCTGGCGCAGGTGAAGGGTCCGACGTTTGCGCCGTCGCAGAACTCTCGCCCGTTGATGATCCCGTCGCCGCAGTCGGGCAAGGCACCGTCTCCGAGCAGCGCGGCGACGATGTCACTGTCGACGATGACCTCGTCGTGGATGTCGACCTCGTCGCCGATGGTCGGACACGCCGCTCCGCCGGCGAACTCGATCCGCGTCCACTTTCTCGAAAACGCCGTGTCGCACTTCGTGAAGTCGGTTGGCGTACTGCGCTTTACCGAATTCGAATAGACCTTGAGACGGCACGAATTGAACGACCGCGCCGCCTCCAGTTTGCCGACGTGACAAGCAATGGCCGGATCGGCGGCGGCGCCGGCTCGAATCGCTCCCACCAGATCGGCGGTAACGATGACCGCGACCGCGGCGACAAAGAACGGAAACACTACGAATGATTCTCGACGCAAGCACGACCTCCCGGTCTCTCGCCGCCGGCCACACCGGCGCGCCGGGCAACTCGATGCGAGGACAGATACGTCGAGTGTAGGCTACATCCCGTTACCAGCAAC
>Ga0172369_10009993_pt1 | contig 10396 bp, 10 predicted proteins | sample LakKiv25m_FD_114539 | JGI IMG/M metagenome (GOLD analysis project Ga0172369, IMG submission 114539) | Freshwater microbial communities from Kabuno Bay, South-Kivu, Congo - kab_022012_11.25m | ecosystem: Environmental > Aquatic > Freshwater > Lake | place: Democratic Republic of the Congo...
AAGAAACTTGCTTTGTATTTTTATCCTAAAGACGATACACCGGGCTGTACCGCAGAGGCTTGCTGCTTACGGGATAACTATCAGGTTCTCAGGAGTTATGGAGTTGAAATACTGGGGGTAAGCCCCGATAACGAAGCATCGCATGAAAAATTTATTTCAAAATATCGTTTACCTTTTGACTTGATTCCGGATAAAGAGAAGATAATCATCCGGGATTATGGTGCCTGGGGTAAGAAAAAGTTGTATGGAAGGGAGTATGAGGGATTGATCCGCACTACTTTTCTGATCGATGAAGAAGGAGTTGTTCAACACATCTTCACTAAAGTGGACACCAAAAACCACGCACAACAGATACTGACAGTATTAACGTAAAGGCGGGGCATGCCCCGCATCCGCGGACGGTGGAAACGCTGCCCTTAAAAGAAAGGAAAAACAAAATGGCAAAAGACATTGAAGAGAACAAGGAAAAGATGAAAGCGCTCCAATTGACGCTTGACAAGATTGAGAAGACATACGGAAGAGGGACGGTAATGAAGCTGGGTGACTCACCTGTGGAAAAAGTGGATGTAATAAAAACAGGCTCCATTGGGTTGGATGCCGCCCTTGGAATCGGGGGGCTGCCACGAGGGAGAGTCATTGAGATCTATGGTCCTGAATCATCAGGAAAAACAACCCTGGCGTTGCATGCTATAGCTGAGGCTCAAAAAAATGGCGGTATCGCGGCATTTATTGATGCGGAGCATGCCTTTGACCGGTTCTATGCTCAAAAACTGGGTGTTGATGTGGAAAACCTGCTTGTTTCACAACCGGATAACGGGGAACAGGCTCTCGAAATCACAGAAAACCTGATCCGATCCGGGGCTATCGACATCATTGTGATCGATTCGGTTGCGGCGCTGACACCCAAAAGTGAGATAGAAGGAGAGATGGGTGATTCCAAGATGGGATTACAGGCCAGGTTGATGTCGCAGGCACTCAGGAAACTGACTTCAACCATATCGAAAACTTCGACCTGTTGCATTTTTATCAACCAGCTGCGCGAAAAGATTGGTGTCATGTTTGGCAATCCTGAAACGACCACGGGAGGAAATGCCCTGAAGTTTTATGCGTCAGTCAGGCTGGATATCCGCCGGCAATCCCAGATAAAGGAGGGAGATGACGCCATTGGCAATCATGTAAAAGTCAAGGTAGTTAAAAACAAAGTAGCCCCGCCGTTCAGGAAAGCAGAGTTCGATATTATGTTTGGTGAGGGGATCTCGCGTCCATTTGAGATCATCGATCTGGCTACTGACCTTAATATCATCAAAAAAAGCGGCTCCTGGTTTAGTTACGGGGATACAAAACTAGGCCAGGGCAGGGATGCCGTGAAAAAAATCCTTGTTGATAATCCTGAACTTGCAGATGAACTGCAGGGGAAAATCATGGAGGCATTGAAATAATAAGTCGTAAATGAGAGGTTACATTACCGGTATTTTTTGGGGTTTGATCATCCTCTTCACAGGTTGCGGACCTTCACAACAGAAGCCTGAATCTGCTTCGCAAGTGGATTCTGTCAAACTGCAACTGGATGAACTGAATCAATCTATTGAACAGAATGACAAAGATCCTGATCTGTTCAATCAGAGGGCCCAGATCTATCTGTACGACAGGGAGTTTGACAAAGCCCTGAAAGATATTAACAGAGCGATTACGCTGAACGATAAAAATCCGGAGTACTACCTGACCCTTTCAGACATCCAACTCCTGATGGGGCAAACAGATAACTGTCTTTCTGCACTGAACAGGGCATCAGCGCTGGATCCAAACAACCAGGAAGCCAGGCTGAAACTGGCTCAGCTTTTCCTGATATTAAGGAATTATTCTGCTACAAACCGGGTTGTCAATGAACTTATTAATAAGGACGATTACAACCCACGGGCCTATTTTATCCGTGCCATTGCGTATTTGGAAAATGGGGATACTGCCAGGGCTGTAGGAGACCTTATGAAAGCTGTTGACCAGGACCAGTTTTATTATGATGCCTACATGCAGCTGGGAGAATTGTTTTCCCTCAGGAACGATCCGCTTGCTGAAGGATACCTGAACAATGCCCTTCGCGTTAAACCTGATAACAAAGAAGCGTTATATCTGCTTGGGATGTATTATCAGAACAACGAGCAGCTTGAACAGGCCCTTCAAACCTATGAAAGGCTTTGTGTGACTGCCCCTGGTTTCAGACTGGCGCTATTTAACAAAGGATACATTTACCTGGTTTACCAAAATGATTTCCAGCGGGCCATCGAAGCGTTTACCGATGCAATAAAAATCGACTCGGGATATGCTGATGCATTCTTCAACAGGGGATATGCTTATGAATTAAATGATCAACCCGATCTGGCTTACTCAGACTATAAGAAGACGTTGAAAATTGATGTAAACAACCCAAGGGCAATAGAGGGGTTAAATCGACTTGACAGGGCTGGGTATGTCAGGTGAACTCTTTCTTAAGTTCCTGCAGTTCGTTGACTAAGGATATAGTTCCCTCATTGAGGCTGATAAATAATTCCTCCAGGCCATCCATGGATTCATGTTTCGCCTGTTCATCTAGTTTACGTGTGAGTTCAATTGTCAAAGGATCCATAAAATTCGCAATCACGCCTTTAAGACTATGTGCGTTGAATTTTAATCCGGTAAAATCCTTCTCTGAAATATTCTTTTGAAGGATTTTCAACCGCTCTTTGTACTCTCCTAAGAAAATATCTATGATCTCAATAACGACTTCTTTATCAAGGTAAAAGAAGTTTTCTTTAAATCTTCCACGGTCAATCATTGGCTTTCGTTGAAATTAAGTCTGCAAATATACTATTTTCATTGAATATCCGGATATTCTGACTGAAAACCTCCTGAATCGCCTTCCTGGTATAAAAGATAGTGAATAGCTGCGTGACAGTTTACAAGTTTATAGCCATAGCGTCGTTGAAACAACTGACTGCACTCTTTTATTGCATTCTCCTGAAATGCAAGACGGGGCTTCTGATAGAGCAGCAGGAAGTCTTTGAGGTCCTGGTAAATATCTGTAACATTTTCTGCAATGCTTGCCCGGATTGCATCAAGTTGTGTTTTTTCATGCAAATCGATAAAATAAAAAATATCCTCCTGGCCAAGTTTTTCCCTGATTATATTAAAGACTGATTCCCACTGCTCTTCAGTGACATAATGTTCTATTGCATCTTCATCTGATGGCAAAACATCAGGTAAAAGAGAAGCCTTCAGATAAATTGCCGGCAATATCCTTTGCAAGTATATCAGGATCTGTTCCCTGGTGTAATCATCAGCCTTCTCAATAAAAAGAGTGAAATCGTTGGCAATTGTAAGCATGTCAACAACCTGTCTTGACTTCACAATGATCTCATTGTCTTTCATTCCATTGTCCATATTCCGGTAATTTCCTGTTAATTCAGGTTCATGGATTGAATAATACCTTGAATTTTTTTATCCAGGAAACTATTAACCCTATCAAAATCACTTCGTTTAGAGAGGGATTCCCGCACCCCGAAATAGAATTTGATTTTCGGCTCAGTTCCTGATGGCCTGATGCTGATCACACTTCTGTCTTCAAGGATGAATTGCAGGACATTGGATGAAGGCAAGAAAATCGGGGTTACAGTACCTGCTGTCATATCTTTCGATTCAAGGGAAAGATAATCCTTAACCAAGGTCACTTTAATGCCATTGATTGATTCCATTGGATGGTTTCTGAAGTCTGCCATCATTTGCTGGATCTCATCCGCTCCATCTTTTCCTTTTTTTGTCACAGAAAGCAGGCTTTCTTTGTAGAATGAATAGTTCATATAGATGTCAAGGAGCAGGTCAAACATTGTTTTTCCCTGGTCTGCCACCCAGGCGGCTGTCTCTGCAATCAATGCACAGGCGCTAACGGCATCTTTATCCCTGACGAAATCCCCGATCAGATAACCATAACTCTCTTCGCCGCCGACGATAAACCTTTTTATTTCCTCATTTTGCCGGATAATGTCAGCGATATACTTGAATCCCGTCAATACGTCGAAGTATTCAAGGTCGAATGATTCCGCAATATCTCTAAGGAGTTCGGTTGTTACAATTGTTTTGACGATAAATTCATTGCCCGTAAACCTACCGAGTTCCTTCCAACGGGTTAGAATATAATAGAATAAAAGGGCAGCAGTTTGATTTCCGTTTAATAATATGAACTTTCCGGATGGATCTTTCACGGCAATGCCAACTCTGTCAGCATCAGGATCAGTAGCCATGACAAGGTCAGCATCAACCTCCACAGCAAGATTGATGGCCATGTTCAGTGCATCTTTCTCTTCGGGGTTGGGTGAATGAATCGTCGGGAAATTGCCATCGGCGGTCGACTGTTCTTTCACAAGGATGATATTCGCAAAACCAAACCGCCTGAGTATTTCAGGAACAAGTTTCAATCCGGTTCCATGCAGCGGAGTGTAAACCACCTTCAGGTTCTTTTGCCGTTCAATAGCTTGCGGCGACAGACGAAGAGTTAGTAGTTGCTTCAGATACGCTTCATCAATCTCTTCGCCAATCGGGATGATCATCCCGACATTTCCTTCCCACATCACCTGATCAACGGAAGTGATTTTCCGGACTTCACGTATGACATTCTCATCATGCGGTGCGATCATCTGGGCTCCATCATCCCAATAAGCCTTGTATCCATTGTATTCTTTAGGATTGTGGGAGGCTGTCAGCATGACGCCACTCTGACAACCGAGGAAGCGGATGGCGAAAGAAAGTTCGGGAGTTGGTCGCAGGTCGTCGAACAAATATACCCTGAAGCCATTGGCAGAGAGCACTTCTGCAGTAATCTGAGCGAAGTACCGACTGTTGTTCCGGCTGTCATGAGAAATGGCCATACTGATTGGAGCAACACCGGGAAACATTTTTTTGAGATAGTTTGCCAGCCCTTGAGTAGCCATCCCGACGGTGTATTTATTCATTCGGTTGGTCCCAACGCCCATGATCCCTCGCAGTCCGCCGGTCCCGAACTCCAGATCACGAAAAAAAGCATCCTGCAATGTGACCTGATCTTCTTCCATTAGTTTGCTGACCAGTGCTTTCGTCTCATCATCAAAATTCCCTTCCAGCCAGCTTTGTGCACGTTTCAAGACGGTTTGATCGATATTTGTCATAAAAATTTCAGTTTGCAGTTGACGTTAAGAAGTCCAAAGTCCACACTCTTCAGTATGCAGTCCAAAGTCTGCAATTTGTCTGTTTCATCCCTTCATACCCTCATCCCTAAGTTTATGGATGCAATCCTGCAGGCTTTCCCGCCAGTAAGGAATCGCAATGCCAAACCGCTTTTTCATCTTCGTTTTATTTAAAACACTGTAAAACGGTCGTGAAGCCAGCTGCGGGTATTCACTGGATTCGATCGGATGGACCTTACATTGCAGACGCGCGAGTTCAACAATCGCTTTAGCAAAATCGTACCACGAAGCCACACCTTCATTGGCATAATGGTAGATATCTACTCCGGCATGATCTTTCAGTGACGGAAGGATCAAATGAATTGTTTCGCAGAGGTCTCTCGCATAGGTTGGCGTTCCTATCTGGTCGTAGATAACATTAAGACTTTCACGTTCGCGTCCATACCTGAGAATGGTCTTGACAAAATTATGACCAAAAGAGGAGTAGAGCCATGAGGTCCGGATGATGATACCCCGGTTTGCATGACCGGTCATCGATCTTTCTCCTTCATATTTACTCCGAGCATAAATTGACACGGGTTTTGCCGGATCATCCTCCTTGTAGGGAACAGCATTGGTACCATCGAACACATAATCCGTAGATACCTGTACGATCAGGGTGTTGGTCTTATTAGCAGCTTTAGCAAGAATTTTAACTGCTTCGCCATTTATCAGGAATGCTTTCTCACGGTCATTCTCAGCGTTGTCGACCGCTGTGTAGGCTGCACAATTTATGATGAAATGCGGTTTCTCCTTCCGGATCATGCCTGAGACAGCGTTCGCGTCGGTGATATCAAGCTCCTCAATGTCAGTAAAGAGGTAATGATTTACAGGATCACGTTGGGCAATCAACTGGAACTCCTGACCCATTTGACCGTTCGAACCGGTTATCAGAATTTTCATGAGAAGGGATTACATAGTTCTTTTAAAATACTCGATCGTTTTTTGTAGTCCCTCTTCCAGGGGGATGGTAGGTTTCCATCCGAGTTCCTTTGTGGCAAGTTCAATATTTGGCTGGCGTTGAGTGGGGTCATCTGCCGGAAGGGGCATGTAAACGATTTTTGATCGCGAGCCGGTAAGTTTCAGGACCAGTTCGGCGAGTTCAAGCATGGTGAATTCTCCCGGATTGCCCACGTTAACAGGCCCGATAAAATCATCCCGCGAGTTCATCAACCTTATCATTCCATCCAATAAGTCATCCACGTAACAGAAACTTCTTGTTTGTGAACCGTCTCCGTAAATTGTGATATCCTCTCCGTTAAGCGCCTGGACGATGAAATTAGATACAACCCTTCCGTCGTGGGGGTGCATGCGTGGGCCATACGTATTAAAGATCCGGATAATTTTGATCCGTACGTTATTTTGCTTGTGGTAGTTGATAAACAGTGTTTCTGCAACCCTTTTCCCTTCGTCGTAACATGACCGGGGACCAATCGGATTTACATGTCCCCAGTAATCTTCGGTCTGAGGATGAACTTCAGGATCACCGTAGACTTCACTGGTAGATGCCTGGAGCACTTTCGCCTTGATTCGCTTCGCCAGCCCTAACATATTGATCGCACCCATCACGGAGGTTTTCACCGTCTTGATGGGGTTATACTGATAATGGATCGGAGATGCCGGGCATGCCAGGTTGTAAATCTCATCCACTTCAATAAAAAAAGGCATGGTTACATCATGCCGTATCATTTCAAAAAAAGGGTCTTTCAAAAGGTGCACCACGTTCTGTTTCTGGCCGGTGAAATAGTTGTCCAGACAAACCACCTCATTTCCTTCACTGAGCAGCCGTTCACAAAGATGGGAACCGAGGAAGCCGGCTCCCCCGGTGACCAGGATCTTCTTCTTGATCATAAATTTTCTATTTAGATGTGTTGACGCCGATGCAGAAATAGTCGAATCCTTTTTGCTTCAACTCATCCACGTCATATATATTCCGGCCATCGAACACAACGTGTTCTTTCAACAGTTTTTTGATCACCTTCCAGTTAGGGAATTTAAACTCGGGCCATTCAGTGATCATCAGGAGGCAATCTGCGTCAATTAATGCATCGTATTGATCATCAGCATATTCAATGGTATCTCCAAGGATTCTTTTTGCTTCATGCATAGCGACAGGATCATAGGCTCTGACTTTGGCCCCAGCATCAAGAAAATGCTGGATCATCACAAGTGCAGGTGCTTCCCGCATGTCATCCGTTTGCGGTTTGAAAGACAGACCCCATAGGGCTATCAGCTTCCCTTTAATGTTTCCATTGAAATACTTCATGATCTTGTTGAACATGACAGATTTCTGATCGTCATTAACGGCCTCAACAGCTTTGAGAATCCGCAGGGAGTGGCCAAATTCATCCGATGTTTTAATAAGGGCTTTGACATCTTTCGGGAAGCAGCTTCCTCCATATCCGACACCTGGATAAATGAATTTTGTTCCGATGCGGCTATCCGAGCCAATTCCTTTTCGTACCATGTTCACATTCGCTCCTACAATCTCGCACAGGTTCGCAATGTCGTTCATAAAACTGATCTTTGTTGCAAGCATTGAATTGGCCGCGTATTTGGTCATCTCCGCAGAAACAATATCCATGAAAATAACAGGGTGCCCGTTCAACGTGAACGGTTTATAAAGGGCTGACATCAGTTTCTCAGCTTTCGGAGAGTCGCAGCCAACAACAATACGGTCGGGTTTCAGGAAGTCATCAATTGCAGCTCCCTCTTTGAGGAATTCGGGATTAGATGCGACATCAAACGAAATTTTCACTCCCCGTTTGTCCAGCTGATCCTGGGTTGCTTTCCTTACTTTTTCAGCTGTCCCTACTGGCACAGTGCTTTTTGTAACGATCAGGATATAATCATCAATATATTTCCCGATATCAGCGGCAACTCCCAGAACGTATTTCAGATCGGCGCTGCCATCCTCATCCGGAGGGGTCCCGACTGCGCTGAAGATCACTTCACAATCTTTGAGGGCTTCATTGATATTTGTTGTGAAGTGAAGCCTTCCTTTCTTAACATTCCTGTGAACCATCTCTTCCAGTCCGGGCTCGTAAATAGGGATTATTCCCTGATTGAGGTTGTTGATTTTCTTTTCGTTGATGTCCATACAGGTAACATCTATTCCTACTTCTGCAAAACAGGTGCCGGTAACGAGACCTACATACCCTGATCCAACAATTGCAACTTTCATGTTATCTATTTTTAGTTTCTATATTAGTTTATTCAAGATAAAGCAAATATATCAAATCGGGAAAGAATATTACAAACGATTCTCAAATATTTATCAGTGGCAGAGAGTTGTTACCTATAATTTCAACTTTGTCTGGATGATCTTTACCTCTTCCCTTAGTTTTTTAACGCTCTCTGCAAGAAAATAGTTTTCTGCGACAGCATTTATGGGAACCTCAGGACTGATATAATGGACAAATTGCCATATTTCCCGTATATCTTTGATATCCAGATCATATGGTTCATAAAGAGGATTCAGGGCGTGCAGGATCAGTTTTCCGTCATTTTTAAGCTGGTTTTCAACTACCTTAAAGATAATCCCCTCTTCTGCAGTCAGGATGATATAAGCATCCTTATCCCTGATGGTGGTCCAGTCCTGGATGAAACATCCGGTCACATAGGCACCGTGAGGGATCGGAAGCATGGAGTCGCCGCTGATCTGGAACGTTCGGTATTTTTTCTGTTTCGAAAGGAACGGGAGCCTGAATGTAGGGAGTATGCTGATATATTCAGGATCGGCAAAGCCGCTGGTGTATCCTGCTTTGGCTTTCTCGGAGACCAGTTCCACATTCTCTTCGTTATCGGAACCAACGGTTGAGGCCAGGATCCGGAGATTTGAACCCTTCAGGAAGACGTCATGTCCTCGTTCAATCTGGCGCATCTGGCTTTCAGGCAATTTGACGAGATCGACCCTGATCAGGGTATCGATGGCAATTTTGTAATAGTTGGAGAATGCGATCAGCGTTTCTATTCCCGGCTGGGCGACATTGTTTTCATATCCGCTGAGGGTTGAGCGTTTCATCTCCAGGGCTGCAGCTATATCGTCCTGGGTAAAACCCCGGCGTTTGCGCAGAAATTTAATGTTTGAACTGAAAAACATAATAAAAAATTTTGGTGCTACAAATATAATGATTATATTGTAATCGAGAAAATGATTAATAATACATCAGAAGTAATAAAAGAAGCGAAATAGCGAGGTAGCGAAATATTTAAAAAAATATTACATCAGGGTATTACCTTTTGGCATAAAGCCGGATTAAGGGGTAAAACAGCCAAATTATGAATTACCCCGGGCTTCAGGCCGTGGGGGGGGGGGGAGAGAAGGAAGGCGCAAACCCGGGCTTTAGCCCAGAAACTTGCAGATTATATGGGATATATCAAAATTTGGGTTCATCTTGTATGGACTACTAAAAGCAGGGAACCTTTTCTCACCAAGGAAATTCGTTGGGATATTTTCAGCCATATCAGGGAGAATGCTGAAAAGAAAGGCATTTATATTGACTTTATCAATGGATACCTTGAGCATGTACACTGTCTCATATCATTAGGTAGTGGCCAGAATATTGATAAGATCGTGATGTTATTGAAGGGAGAATCTTCCTATTGGATAAATAGAAGCAATATCATTCGAGAAAAATTCTCGTGGCAGGATGAATATTTTGCAGTATCAATAAGTGAATCTGCTGTAAATCAGGTTAGAGAATATATTAAGAATCAAGAAGATCATCATAAGAAGAAGTCATTTCATGATGAATACCAGGAATTTATAAGTAAATACAAGTTTGATGCCTTTATTTCGGGCTAAAGCCCAGGGTTCGGTTATCGCTTAACCCCCGGCCTGAAGTCCGGGGTAATTCAACGTTGTTTGTCCCCTGGCCTGAAGTCCGGGGTAATTCAACGTTGTTTGTCCCCCGGCCTGAAGGTTGGCTTAACTCACAGTTGCAGGTTGTCCGGGCTTTTTGACTCACCCTAGCCTTTAGGCTGGGGGTGAAGGGGAAGGAATAAATCAGGGCTTTAGCCCAAAATATTGTTTTATGTCTGCTGTCCGCAATATCGTCCACCTCGACCTCGACACCTTCTTCGTCTCCGTAGAACGACTGGTAAACGCGGAACTGGAGGGGAAGCCGGTGATCATTGGGGGGACATCGGACCGGGGGGTTGTGGCG
>Ga0172369_10009994_pt1 | contig 10396 bp, 7 predicted proteins | sample LakKiv25m_FD_114539 | JGI IMG/M metagenome (GOLD analysis project Ga0172369, IMG submission 114539) | Freshwater microbial communities from Kabuno Bay, South-Kivu, Congo - kab_022012_11.25m | ecosystem: Environmental > Aquatic > Freshwater > Lake | place: Democratic Republic of the Congo...
CGAACCGGGCGCGCATCCGCTCCACCGTCGGGGCATCGCGCACGAGCGGCACTGCGAGGAATCGCGCGGCGCACGCGGCGGTCAGATCGTCGGTCGTCGGGCCCAGGCCACCCGTCACGATCAGCAGCTCCGACACGTCGCTCAACTCCCGCAGCGCGGCCACGATCGCGCCCGCATCGTCCAGGATCGTGCGGACCTCGAAGGGCATCACGCCGCGCAGCCGGAGCCCCGACGCGATCTCCGCCTTGTTGGTGTCGACGATCTCGCCGCCGACGACTTCATCTCCGATCGTGAGGATGGACGCGCGCATGCGGTGGAGCCTGCCACGGCGCGCGCGCCCCCGAAAGCCCCGAGTCGGTTGCGCCCGACTTGACAGCCACGCCCGCGCGTTCTTTCTTCCCGCGTCCCGCTGGGTCGAGGGCGCACCGGAAGCGAATGTCGAAACGCGACTACTACGAAGTCTTGGGGGTCGCGCGCGACGCCGGCGCGGCGGAGATGAAGAAGGCATTCCGCAAGAAGGCCGTCGAGTACCACCCCGACCGCAATCCGGGCAACGCGGAGGCTGAAGAGAAATTCAAAGAGTTAGCGGAAGCCTACGAGGTCCTGTCGGACGAGGACAAGCGCGCCCGGTACGATCGCTTCGGCCACGACGGCTTGAGCAACGGCGGCATGGGGCAGAGCGTCGACATCGGCGACATCTTCAGCCACTTCGGCGACATCTTCGGCGACATCTTCGGCGGCGGCCGCGGTCGCGGCGGGCGCGGCGGCGGTCGACCTCGGCCGGCGCGCGGCTCGGATCTGCGCTTCGATCTGGGCATCACGCTGCTCGAGGCCGTACAGGGGGCCAAAAAGGAGATCGCGATCCCGCGGCTCCAGAGCTGCGCGACCTGCCACGGCAGCGGCGCCAAGGCCGGCACGGAGACCGAGACCTGTTCGTATTGCAACGGCCGCGGGCAGGTCACCCACGCGCAGGGTCCGTTCGTGCTCACGACGACGTGCCCGCAGTGCCGCGGGGAGGGCAAGTTCGTGCGCCACCGCTGCCCGGCGTGCAGCGGCACCGGCAAGGAGCGCGTCGACAAGAAGGTCCACGTCCGCATCCCGCCAGGCGTCGACAACGGCACGCGGCTGCGCGTCAGCGGGGAGGGCGAGCCGGGCGAACACGGCGGACCCACGGGAGATCTCTACATCGTCCTGTTCGTCGAGCGCGCCGAGAGCTTCGAGCGCGACGGCGACGATCTGCACACTGAGGTGGCCGTCGAGGTGCCGCAGGCGGTCCTCGGGGCCGAGTTGGAGGTGGCGCTGCTCGATGGATCCACGACGCGCCTCGGCCTGCCGCCCGGCACGCAACCGGGCGAGCGGGTGCGCCTGCGCGGGCGCGGCGTGCCTCGCCTCAACGGGAGCGGCGCCGGTGACCTCGTCGTACACGTGCGGGTGACGATCCCGACCGATCTCGACGCGAAGCAGCGAACCCTCTATGAGAAGCTGGCCTCGCTCGGCGGTTAGGAGCCTGCTGTCGATTGCCTCGGGTCGCCCGACCGGCCGGCGCGCATCGCATTGCGGCGTTGCCGTCGCTTGAATTACTTCCAGCAGCACGGCGCTCCGGCGCCTTGGACTGCTCGCTCGGCGGCCCGCCGGGCTCAGCCTCGGTCAATGCGCAACAGACTCCCAGGCGCGCGCGCCGCGTCCCGCAATGACCCGTCCGTGCCAAATTGTCACGGTCACCTGCCCCACCGTGCCAGGCTGTCACCCGGCCGGCGGCCGCTGTGCACGGAAGATCGCAACCTCTCGACGGAAAAGCGCTAGCCGATCCGGCACGATTTTTGCTAGCATGACCGTTCCGCCCGACAACGCCGCGCCGTTCGGGCGGGTCAAGGTCGGCAAGGTCGAATGGAAACGCTGTTCAAGAAGCACTTCTGGGTGATCAACGTGGTGGGTCTGGGCCTCGCCGCGTTCCTGCTCGCGAGCGCGTTCAACGCGTGGCTCGGCGCGAAGATGCTGGCGTCGGGCGGGGCCGAGGCCGCGGCCTCGGAGGCGGAGTCGTCCGACGGGTCGCTGCTCTCGGAGCTGCTCGCCAAGGCGCGGCTCGAGCAGAACGCGGCGGGGGTCCTCGCGACGCGGCGCCCGTTCCTGCTGGAGGAGCCGCCGCCGCCGGCGCCGCCGCCCGAGGACAAGCCCGCCGACGGGGCCGACGTGGGCCCGCCCGAGGAGAGCTACGCCGACACCGAGCTGCCCATCCAGTTGCTCGGGACGGTGGTGGCGCGGCCCGAGGAGTACAGCGTCGCGACCCTGAAGCTCGAGAACAAAGAGACGAAGATCGTGCGCGTAGGCTCGAAGATCCTCGACGACAAGGCCGAGGTCTACGGCGTGGCGCGCCGCTACGTCGTGCTCAAGCAGGGCAACGTGCTGAAGATCGCGCGGTTGTGGGCCGAGAAGAAGGACGGCGCACCGGGGGCGCCGCGTCCGGGCGCGCCGGCGCAGGGGACGACGCAGCCTCCCGCGCGGTCGACGCAGGCCTCGGGCGGCGGCTCGGATCTGGCGGGCGGTGTGAGGAAGACCGGCGACACGGCCTACCAGATCGATCGCGGCATGCTCAACAAGCAGCTCCAGGATCTGACGGCGCTCGGCCAGCAGGCGCGCGTCGTACCGAACTACCACAACGGCAAATACGAAGGCTTCCGGCTCGTCGGCATCCAGCCCGCGAGCCTGTACCAGAACATCGGATTCCAGAGCGGTGACATCGTGAAGTCGATCAACGGCAACCCGATCGATAGTCCGAACAAGGCTCTGAGCCTTTTTGAGACACTCAAGGCGGAGTCCAAAATCCAGGTTCAGGTGGAGCGGCAGGGTCAGGTCAAGACGCTGTCGTATACGATTCAATGAGCGGGGAAGTGCGAATGCTTCAACGAAGGTCCACGGTCCTCTTCGCCTGCGCGGCGATGGCGTTGTGCTGCGCCGTCGCGTCGCCCGCGCGCGCCGAGGACAACAAGGGGGGCGCGGCCGGACGCGGCGCCAAGGACGCCCAGACGCCCGGCCCAAGGCCAGGCGGGAAGGCCGGCAGCAAGCAGGATGACGACGCGATGCGCGTCAAGGGCGGCACCGCGACGATCGGCGGCAAGGCCGGCGACAAGAAGGGCGCCGACGAGAGCGTGCCCGCCGGCGGGACGAAGCCGGCGACGTTCAAGCGCAGCGGACAGAAGGCGCTCGACCCGGGCTATGACCCGGCGAAGACGACGAAGAAGCTGGGTGCGGACGACAAGGAGACGACCGGTGGGCGCAAGGGCGATGGCAAGGGGGACGGCAAGGGCGAAGGTGACGGTCCGAAGAAGGTCGAGGATTCGGTGACGTTCAAGTCGAACTTCGACAAGGACATCAAGTGCCGAAAGATGCCGCTCAACGCGAAGGTCAACCTGGACTTCGATCAGGCGCCGCTCGACGAGATCACCAAGCTCATCTCGTGTTGGACGGAGAAGAACTTCATCGTCGCGGTGTCGAAGAAGGACGCGAAGGTCACGATCCTCTCGCCGAAGCCCGTGACGGTCTACGAAGCCTACCGCGCGTTTCTCAGCGCGCTCGACGTGAACGGGTTGACGGTCGTTCCGACGGGCAGGTTCCTCAAGATCGTCGAAAGCGCCGCTGCGAAATCGGACGCGCCTATCGTGGGACCAAGGGGAAAAGTCCCAAACGATGAGGCGATCGTCACGCGCCTCATCCCGATCGAACACATCGAAGCGAAGGAGCTCGAGCCGCTGCTCGGCAAGTTCAAGACGAAGGCCGGCGACATCCACATCTACGGGCCGTCCAACACGATCATCCTGACGGACACGGGCACGAACGTGCGGCGGCTCATGAGGCTCATCCGCGAGGTCGACGTGCCGATCGGGAAGGAGAAGATCTGGATCCGGCCGGTGCAGTACGCACAGGCGAGCGAGCTGGTCGACAAGCTCTCGCAAATCTTTGGCGACAAGGCCGGCGGCAAGGGCGCCGTGGCGGGTGGGCGCAGCAAGTCGCCGCCACCGCAACCCGCGGACGGACGGCGGCCCGAGCCCGCGCGCGGCGCCGAGTCGACGGAGACCGTGGCCGTGTCGGTCTCGAAGATCCTGAGCGACGATCGCACCAACCAGCTCATCATCGTGGCCAACCGGTCGAGCTACCTGCGGGTCGATCGGCTCATCCGCAAGCTCGACGTGCCGATCCCGGGCGAGGGACAGATCCACATCCATTACCTCGAGAACGCGGACGCCGAGGAGATCAGCTCCACGCTCAGCGCGCTCGCGGGCGGCGGCGGCGGCGGCGGCGGGGCGAAGGGGGGCGCAAGCAAGGGCGGCGCCACCAAGGGCGGGGGCTCGAAGAGCGCTGCACCTCACGGCGGCGCGCGGCCGGCGGCGGGCGGAGGCGGCGCAGGGGGAGGCGGCAGCGCGGCGCTGTTCGAGGGCGACGTGAAGATCACCGCGCACAAGCCGACCAACAGCCTCGTCGTCGAGGCGTCGCTCAAGGACTACCTGAACCTCACGAAGGTCATCCAGAAGCTGGATGTGCGGCGCAAGCAAGTCTACGTCGAGGCCGTGATCATGGAGATCTCGACGTCGAAGAACAACAAGACGCAGCTCGGCGGATCGACCGGCACGACCTTCGAGGTCGGCGGCAACACCGTCCCCTTTCTGCTCGGCCTCGGCGGGCTCGGTGTGGGCTCGCCGAACTTCCAGCAGCTCAACTCCGGTGGACTCGCGTCGGGATTGCAGGGGCCCCTTCTGCAGCTCAACACCGGCAGCCTCGGCAGCGTCACCGGATCGTCGACGTCGGTCTCGCTCGCCATTCCGGCGTATGGCTTCCTTATTCAGGCTATCCAAGAAAACAATGATATCAATGTTCTCTCGACGCCGCACATCCTCACGCTCGACAACGAGGAGGCCGAGATCCAGGTGGGCAGAAAGATCCCGTATCGATCTGCCAGCTTCGGCGGCGGGAGGGGGGGCCTCGGCGGGCTCGGCGGGCTCGGGTCGAGGGGCGGGCTCGGGGGCCTCGGGGGCCTCGGGGCTATGGGCGGCATCGGCAGCGCGCTCGGCGGTCTCGGCGGGCTCGGCATGCTCGGCGGTCTCGGCGGCATGGGCATGGGCACCGTGCAGTTCATCGATGTCGACATGACGCTGCGCATCACGCCGCAGATCAACGAGAGCGACTTCGTGAAGCTGAAGATCGAGGAAGAGCTGGCCGAGCTCGAAGGCATCGATCCGAACCTCGGGCCCACGACCTCCAAGCGCAAGGTGCAAAACACCGTCGTCGTGCGCGATCAGCAGCCCATCGTCATCGGCGGTCTCATCACCGATCGCGAGACCGATGGCGTCGCGAAGGTGCCCTTCCTCGGCGACCTGCCGCTGCTCGGCATCTTCTTCCGCAAGTCGGAGAAGCGGCTCGAGAAGAAGAACCTGATGCTCGTGATCGTGCCGCACATCATCAAGGATCCGAGCGACCTCAAGCGTATCCAGGAGGAGAAGCAAGAGGAGCTGCGCAAGTTCGCCGAGCTGCTCGCGACGCGCAACAAGGAATACCAGGGCCAGATCGACTACCGGAAGAAGAAGGGCTTCCTGGAGGAGATCAACTCGGCCATCGACAAGTCGCGCAGGGAGCGGGAGCAGCAGGAGAAGGCCTACTTCGAGAACTCCGATCTGGACCAGGTGGGGCCGCCCGACGCGCACGACCTCGAGTACGACCCCTACGCGCGCACGCGGAAGGACAAGTCGCCCAAGAAGGCGCCGGCGACGCCGAAGGATGGCGGCGACGACGACGGCGACGACGAGGAGGCCACGAAGAAGCCCGCGCCGAAGGCGAAGGCGGAGCGCAAGGGCGACAAGAAGCCCGACGCGTCGCCGGCGACCGAGCCCGACGTCATCGATCTGGACAAGTAGCGACATGCTCGACGGAAGCCGCATCGGAGAGATCCTCGTTCGCACGGGCAGCATCACGCCCGAGGCGGTCGACAAGGCGCTCGCGATCCAGGGCGAGCGAGGCGGCCGAATCGGCGAGATCCTGGTCAACCAGAAGCTCGTGACGGAGCACCAGGTCTTCGACGCGCTGGTCACGCAGTTCGGCTATCCGGTGCTCGATCGGATCGATGGCGATGCGCTCGACGTGTCGCTCGTCGCGCCGCTGTCGCTGTCCTACGCGCGGCAGCACGTCATCCTGCCGCTGCGACGCGAGGAAGGCGTGCTCGATGTGGCGACCGGCGATCCGACCGACGTCGGTGCCATCGACGATCTGCGGGCACTGTTCGGCGGTGCGGAGATCGTGCTCTCGATGGCTACGCCGGACGTGCTCATCCCTGCGATCAACCGCGCGTTCGACCGGCGTGCGCGCGCCGATCAGGTGGTCGGCGACCTCGAGCAGGAGGAGGGCATCGCGGACATCGCGCACGAGTTGGAGGACGCCGGGCAGGACATCCTGGACGAGGCCGACGAGGCGCCCATCATCCGGCTCGTCAACTCGGTGTTGAACCAGGCGGCCAAGGAGCAGGCCTCCGACATCCACATCGAACCGATGGAGAAGGCGGTCATCATCCGCTTCCGAAAGGACGGCGTGCTGCACGAGATCGTGCGCGCACCGAAGCGCGTGCAGCCGTCGATCACGAGCCGCGTCAAGATCATGGGCGGCCTCAACATCGCCGAGAAGCGGCTGCCGCAGGACGGCCGCATCCGCATCAAGGTCGCGGGCCGCGACATCGACATCCGACTGTCGACCGTGCCGACGAGCCACGGCGAACGCCTCGTGCTGCGTCTGCTCGACAAGACGGCGACGACGCTCGATCTCAGCGTGCTCGGCATGCACGCCGACACGCTCGATCTCATCGAGAAGCTCATCCATCGACCCAACGGCATCATGCTGTGCTGCGGCCCGACCGGCAGCGGCAAGACCACGACGCTCTACTCGGCGCTCTCACGCATCAACCGCCCCGATCTGAACATCCTGACCGTCGAGGATCCGGTCGAGTACCAGCTCGCTGGCGTCGGTCAGATGCAGGTCAACCCGAAGATCCACTTCACGTTCGCGAGCGGTCTGCGCGCCATCCTGCGCCAAGATCCGGACGTCGTGCTCGTCGGTGAGATTCGCGATCTGGAGACCGCCGAGATCGCCGTACAGGCCTCGCTCACCGGCCACCTCGTGCTCTCGACCGTGCACACGAACGACGCGGCGTCGACGTTCACGCGCCTGACGGACATGGGCGTCGAGCCCTTCCTCATCGCGTCGTCGGTCATCGGGATCCTCGCGCAGCGGCTCATCCGTACGCTGTGCAAGGCGTGCAAGGAGCCGCACGTCCCGACGCCGGTGGAGCTGGAGCAGCTCGCGATCGATCCCGGCGACGCGCGGTTGAAGAAAGCCACGTTCATGAAGGCGCGGGGCTGCTCGATCTGCTCGAACACGGGCTACAAGGGTCGCTCCGGCATCCATGAGCTGCTCACGCCGACGGAGGAGATCAAGAGCCTCGTCGTGCGCAAGTGTGACGCCTTCGCGATCAAGAAGCAGGCCCTCGATGAGGGCATGGTCACGTTGCGCGAGGACGGGGCGCGCAAGTGCATGGCGGGGATGACGACGGTCGAAGAGATAATGCGCGTGACCGCGGAGGATGCGAGCTAGCCCATGCCGGTCTACGAGTACCAGGGCATCAACCAGAGCGGAAGGCGCGTGTCGGGCGTCGTCGACGCGGACAATCCGCGCGGGCTGCGGGCGCTGCTCGGCAAGGACGGCATCTACCTCTCGCAGTACAACGAAGCGGGCGGCGGCAAGAAGAAGGTGCGCGGCGTCGAGCAGAAGACGGCGTCGCGCGACATCGACGTCAAGGACATGCTCACGCGCATCAAGCTGCTCGATGTCTCGGAGATGACGCGGCAGCTCGCGACGCTCATCAGGGCGGGCATCCCGCTCGTCGAGTCGCTCACCGCGATCGTCGAACAGACCGAGAACACGAAGCTCAAGCGCATCCTGAGCCAGATCCGCAACTCCGTGAACGAGGGCCTCTCGCTCGCGCAGTCGTTCGGACAGCACCCCGAGGTCTTTCCGGACCTGTACGTGAACATGGTGCGCGCGGGCGAGAGCTCGGGCACGCTCGAGATCGTGCTCGCCCGGCTGGCGGACTTCTCGGAGGCGCAGGTCAAGCTCCGCTCGAAGGTGACGGGGGCGCTGATGTACCCCGCGATCATGATGTGCATCGCGGTGATCATCGTCTTTGCCATGATGATCTTCGTCATCCCGCGCATCACGGAGATGTTCGCGGAGCTCGGCGCGGACCTGCCGCTGTCCACGAAGATTCTCATCGCGGCGTCGACGTTCACGGGCAAGTTCTGGTGGCTGATCATCCTCGCGTTCGGCGGCTCGGTCTACGCGTTCCTGCGGTGGAAGGAGACACCCGAGGGCGCGATGGCGTGGGATCGTTTCGTGCTGAAGGTGCCGGTGTTCGGTGACCTCACGCGCAAGATCGCCATCTCGCGGTTCGCGCGCACGCTCGGCACGCTGCTCGCCTCCGGTGTGCCGCTGCTGACCGCGCTCGACATCGTCAAGAACGTCGTCGCGAACAAGGTGCTCGCGGAGGTCATCGAGAGCGCGCGCGTGGCCATCCGCGAGGGCGAATCGATCGCCGCGCCGCTGAAGCGATCCAAGCAGTTTCCGCCGATGGTCACGCACATGATCGCGATCGGCGAGAAGTCGGGCGAGCTCGAAGGCATGCTCGTCAACGTCAGCGAGTCGTACGAGAGCCAGGTGGAGAGCCGCGTCGGCGCGCTCACGTCCATCCTGGAGCCGATCATCATCGTCGGCATGGGCATCATGGTGGCGTTCCTCGTGATGTCGATCCTGTTGCCGATGCTCAAGCTGAATCAGGCCATCCGTGGCGGGGGCGCAGGGATGGGCTGAGTCCAACCGGCGGGCTTCGAGCCCGCCATGAAGAGGTCTGACATGTCCGTCAACGAAAGCGACACGCCACGCACCGTGGCCTCCAGGGCCGTCTCCGCCGCCCAACGCGGCATGACGCTCATCGAGATCATGGTCGTCATCGTCATCATCGGCATCCTGGGATCGGCCATGGCGTACGGCGTCTTCGGCCTTCTCGGGGACGCGAAGATCGACACGTGCAAGGCACAGATCCACACGATCGCGCAGCAGGTGCAGTTCTGGGAGGCCAAGAAGGGGGACTACCCGGCGAGCCTCCAGGCCATGACCGAGGGCAACACGGCGCCGTTGCGGGTCGAGCAGCTCAAGGACCCATGGCAGCAGGAGATCCTCTACTCGGCCGAGGGCAGCGGCGGCGGCAAGTTCACGCTGTGCTCGAAGGGCCCGGACAAGAAGCAGGGATCGGAGGATGACATCTGCTTCGGCCAGAAGAAATGATCGTCCGCGGTCGCCGCAGCCATGCCGGATTCACGCTCATCGAGCTCATCGTCGTCGTGGCGGTCATCGCGATCGTCGCAACCGTGGTGGGCGTCGGCGTCGGCAACATCCGCGGCGCGAACGTGGACGCGGAGGCCGGCAAGCTGGCGATCGCCGTGCGCTACCTCTACAACATGAGCGTGCTCAACGGACGCAACTACCGGCTCGTCGTGGACCTCGACAAACGTGAGTACTGGGGCGAGGAGCAGACCTCCGGCGATCCCTGCAAGGCGTTCCTGTTCTCCGACGACGACCGGCGCGAGAAGGAGAAGAAGAAGCGGGTGGTGAAGTCCGGATCCGGCGGCGAGGAAGAGCGAACGCCCACCGAGGGTTTCCAGGAGTCGGGCGATGCGATCCTGGCGAAGCGCGCGCTCGATCCCGGCATCTCCTTCGGGGGCGTGATGACCTCGCACCAGAGCGACGTGATGGAGACGGGACAGGCGGAGGTCAACTTCTTCCCGAACGGCACGACCGAGTCGGCGTACATCTACGTGCAAGGCGACGAGGACGACATCGTCACGGTGGAGATCCTGCCCTTGCAGGGCAAGGCGCGCGTGCACCGCGAGAAGTTGCCGCTCAGCGACTTCTATCGCGAGGGATGATGTCGCGTGGCGCCGACCATCGTCGGGGGTTCACGCTGCTCGAGGTGATGGTGGCGCTGGCCATCCTCGCGCTCGCGCTGACGGCGATCTCGGCAAACAACGGGGCGTCGATCGTCCACTCGGCCGCAGTGTACCGGAGCACGACTGCGTCGCTGCTGCTGCGAGGGATCGTGCTCGACATCGAGGAGAGCTACCGCAAGGACGGCTTCCCGATGAACGACGTGTCGAACCAGGACTGCAAGTTGCCCAAGATCTATCGCAAGGCGTTCAAGTGTCGATACGACCTCATCGGCCTTGGCCTCGACGACGCGCAGATCTCGACCATCACGCAGGCCGCGCAGGAGAAGCTCGCCACGGCACAGCAAGGGCTCCAGACCTCCGGC
>Ga0172369_10009995_pt1 | contig 10396 bp, 11 predicted proteins | sample LakKiv25m_FD_114539 | JGI IMG/M metagenome (GOLD analysis project Ga0172369, IMG submission 114539) | Freshwater microbial communities from Kabuno Bay, South-Kivu, Congo - kab_022012_11.25m | ecosystem: Environmental > Aquatic > Freshwater > Lake | place: Democratic Republic of the Congo...
GAGGAGCCCCCCGCCCCGGGCTCCCCCGTGCGGATCCACGCGATGGGCACCGTCAACGCCTCGTGCCTGGACGCTCTGCAGCGGCTCTACCGCGTGGTTCGGAGCACTCCCGACCTGCTGCTGACCCTCGTCACCTCCACGCCCGGCTGGGTGCTGCGCAAGTGGGGCCTGCGGGGGGAGCGGTTGAAGGTGGTCCCCGCAACGCTCTCGCGCGAAGGCATGTTCGCCGAGCTTGCAAGCGCCGACATGGTCTTCCTGCCCCTGGGGCTTCGCGGGGCGCTCGACGGCGTCGAGTACAAGACCATCTTCCCGACAAGGACCATCGAGTACCTGCTGTGCAGGCGCCCGATTCTGGCCCATGTGCCGTCGGACTCCTACATGGCGGAGTTCCTGCGCGCGCGGGGCTGCGCCTTGGTTGTAGACTCGCAGGAGGAGGAGGCGCTCGCTGCCGCAGTCCAGCGGCTGCGCGCGGACCGGGACGAGCGCGCGCGGCTCGTCCGGGCGGCGCTGGCGGCCGCCGCCGAGTTCGAGGCCGGACGGGTCGCCCATCACCTGCGCGAGGTCGTTGCGGGGCTCGGGGAGAGCGCCGAGCCAGGCGAGGAGTGCCGATGACGGCCCGTCGCGTGCTCTTTCTGGTCAACACGCTGGGCCACGGAGGCTTCGAAAGGGACGTTGCGGCCCTCTGCGGCCACCTCGACCGCAGCCGGTGGGTTCCCGAGGTGATCACGCTCGCGGCGGGCGGCGTGCACGAGTGCGACGTCGTGGCGTCGGGCGTGCGGGTACGGTCGCTGGATCGGGGCATGGCCACGAGCCCGTCCTTTGCGGTTCGGGCTGCAAGCGCCATCCGGCGCAGCGGCGCGGACCTCTGGCACGCCTTCCTGCCGGCCATCGGCTTCTACGCGGCTCTGGCCCGCGCGTGGCCGGGAGGCGCGCACGTGCCGTTCGTCTACACCCAGGGGACGACTTCGTTTGGCGGGGCGCGATGGAAGCGGCTCGCGTTCCGGTTCACCGTGGGCCAGGCAGACCTTCTCACGGCCAACTCGCAGGCTGCCGGGGACTTCCTGGCCCCCTGGAGCGCGGGGCGTCCCATCCGCGTCCTTCCGAACGGGCACGACCTGCGGCGCTTCGAGGGGCCTTTCGACCGCGGCGTGTACCGCCGCTCGCTCGGGGTGGGGCCGGCCGATCCGCTCGCGATCTTCGTCGGTCGGCTCGTCCCGTCCAAGCGCGTCGAGGACCTCGTCGATGCAGTGGCCCGGGTCTGCCGGACCGGGGCGGAGCTCGCCTGCTGGGTGGTCGGCGACGGCCCGGAGCGCGAGCGGCTGGAGCGGCGGGCCGGCGAGCAGGCGGTCGGGGACCGGGTCCGTTTCCTGGGCGCGCGACAGGACGTCCCGGAGCTGCTTCGCTGTGCCGACATGTTCGTCTTTCCGTCGGCAATCGAGGGGTTGCCCAACGCGGTGATTGAGGCTGCGCTCGCGGGCCTGCCGGTCGTAGCCGCGGACATCCCCGGGGTGCGCGAGGTCCTTCCCGCGCCGGAAGACGCGTTGCTGGTGCCGGTAGGCCGGCCCGCGGACCTCGCCGGAGCGGTGATGCGCCTGCTCGCGGACCCGGCGCTTGGCCGGCGGCTGGGGGACGGCGCCCGCAGGGGTGCCGCGGACCGCTTCGAAATCGGACGCGTTTGTGCCGCCGTCTGCGACTGCTATGACGAGCTGATCGCGGGCGCTCGGACGCAGTCGGGCGGCAGGCGCGTCGCCGCCCTTTCCCCACTGACCCCCGGTGCCGTCCGGGGCGACCGGCCCAGCCGGCGGGGCGCGTGCGGAGGCGCGGCGTGACGGAGCGGGCTGCGAGGCCCCGGCCTGCAGGCGCCCAGCCCGCCAGCGGGGCGTTCCGCAGGTGGCTCGCTTTCTGGGCGGCGTTCCTCCGGCTGTGCTTCACCGTCGCAAAGGTCGCGGCCATCTACACGCGCATCACGCGCAACGACGCCGCCGTCAACCCGATCGTGTCTGCAGGCGATGCGGCGCTCGTGGCGGTTTGCTCGCGCCGCGTCGCAGCGCAAGACCTCCACTTCGCGAGCGCCAACCTGGTCGTGACTTGCGCGGTTGGCCAAGGAGTGCGAAGGGGAACACCGTTTGGGGCTTGCCGCGCCGATCACGATCTGCGCCGTGGCGATCTTCTTCGACAGCTCCCTGCCGTGCATCGGTTCGCGAGCCTGTTCCTCGTAGGTTTCGCCTTCCGCGCCGGCGGTCGCACACCGGTCGCGGGCCGGTCGCAGCCATGGGCCCGTCATGTTTGCGCTGCGACGGAGGCGGCCTGATGGGCACGCTGCTCGACTTCAAGCTCGGTTTTGCGCCGCGTTCGGAATCGGCCCGCCGCCGGAACACACGCGCGAAATCCAGGTTCAACCAAGTCACAATCCGCGGCGAGAACGCCACCTTGCCGACGGCGTTTCGCGAGTTCGCAGGGGGGCGTACACGTCGAGGAGCCGCCCCTCCGGTCGTCGGCCCTCGGCTGGGCCGGAAACAGCCGGCGGGCGCGCCCGGTCCGTCGGACTTGTGGAAGCCCCCGGTGTCGATGAGCCGTGGGGCGTAGCGGGGTTCTGCGGATGTGCGGGATCTGCGGGGTCGTCTACAGGGACGTGAGGCGGCAACCCGGGGCCGGAACGCTCGGTGCCATGGCAGCAACCCTCGCCCATCGCGGTCCTGACGACGGCCACGTGGAGATCCTCGGAAACGTCGGCCTCGGGCACCGACGGCTGTCCATCCTCGACCTGTCCGCGGCAGGGCGTCAGCCCATGTCGAACGAGGACGGGACGGTCTGGCTCGTCTACAACGGCGAGGTCTACAACTTCCAGCAGCTCCGGGACGGGCTTGCCGGGCGCCACACCTTCCGCTCGGGTACCGACAGCGAGGTGCTCCTGCACCTCTACGAGGAGCGGGGCGAGGCGATGGTCGACGACCTCGACGGCATGTTCGCCTTCGGGCTCGTCGATCTGCGGCGGCGCCGTCTGCTGCTCGCCCGCGACCCCTTCGGAATAAAGCCCCTCTTCTACTCGCTCGACCGGGACCGCCTCGTCTTCGGTTCGGAGATCAAGCCGCTGCTCGCCTCCGGCGAAGTCTCCCGCGACCTGGACCCCGCGGCCCTCAACGACTTCTTCGACTTCCACTGGATTCCTGCGCCCCGCTCCATCTTCAAGGCGGTACGCAAGCTTCCGCCCGCCCACACCCTCCGGCTGGACCTGGCGACCTGGGAGGTGGAGGAGCGCCGGTACTGGACTCCCCGGTATGCCCCGGAGGCGGGGCGGTCCCTCGCCTCCTGGGCCGAGGAAGTCGAACACGCCCTGGAGGGTATCGTCCGCCGTCAGATGGTGGCGGACGTGCCGGTGGGCGTCTTCCTCAGCGGCGGCATCGACTCGACCCTCATTGCCCGGGCTGCGTCGCGGGCCGGAGGGGGGCCGCCTCGGACCTTCACCATCGACTTCGAGGAGGCCGGCAGCTCGGAGGCCGCGGCCGCCCGCGAGGTGGCGGAGCGGATCGGAGCGCAGGCGGCCTATCGGACGGTACGCTGCGACGCCGTCGAAGAGCTGGGGCACCTGGCCCAGTTCTACGACGAGCCTTTCGCGGACTCGTCCCTGCTCCCGACCGTGGCGGTGTGCCGGGCGGCAAGGCAGTCTGTCACCGTGGCCCTCTCCGGGGACGGCGCGGACGAGATCTTCGGCGGGTACCACCACCACCGCCTCGCCCGCGCCGTCGGCCGGATGGACGCGATCCCCCACTTGGTGACGCGCCTGCTCTTCGGGCCGCTGGCCGCGGCCGCGCCGGCAGGGACCCGCGTCCACGACTGGGCCCGCCGGCTCGCGCTCCCGGATGCCCAGAGGTCGCTGTCGTTGGTTCGCCTCCCGGGGCGGGAGCCGCGCCTGGGCCTCCTCGCGCCCGACCTGCGACAGGAGCAGGAAGAGCGATTCTGGCACATGCGTGAAAACGTGGCGGAGGTCGAGGGGGCGCCTGCGGCCATCCGGGCGCAGCTCAACGACCTGCAGTTCTACCTTCCGAACGACATGCTCGTGAAGGTGGACAGGGCGAGCATGAGCTGCTCCCTCGAGGTGCGCGTCCCCTTCCTCACGAGGAGCCTTTGCGACCTCGCGTTCCGGATCCCCGACGAGGTCCGTTTCCGATTCGGGGAAAGCAAGAGGGTGCTGCGCCACCTCGTGTCCGCCCGCTTCTCCCGGGAGATTGCCTGCCGGCCAAAGAAAGGGTTCTCCATTCCGCTGCTCGCCTGGATGCGTTCCGAAGCGGTCGCCTCCCGCCGGGGGGCGCTCCTGCGCTCGCCCGCCGTCACCGGCGGAGTCCTCGACGGACGGGCTGTTGCCCGCCTGTTCGACGATGTACGCGGCTGGCGCCCGGGTCTGCGCACCGAAAGAAGCGACGAACTGTTCGCCCTCCTGGTGTTCGACGCCTGGCACGGGAGGTACGAGGCATGAGGCCCAGGCGTCTGTTCTTCCTCCTCGACTCCCTCCAGCAGGGCGGCAGCCAACGAAACGTCGCCATGCTTCTGCGGCACATGGACCGGGCCCGCTACGACCCGGAAGTGTGGGTCCTGCACGGGGGAGGCGAGACTCTGGCCGAGATCGAGGTATCCGCCAGGGTTGTGAACCTGGACCGCCGGGCCGCTCGCGACCCGGTCTTCGCCGTCTCGGCCGCCCGGCGAATCGCGCGCGGCGGCGCCGACGTGATCCAGGCGTGCCAACCCGCCAGCGCCATCTATGCCGCCCTCTCCGGAGTGCTGTTCCGCAATCCGGCCCCCCTCGTGGTCAGCGGCGGTACCACCGTTGAGCCTCCCCTGTACACGCTGAAGGGTGCCTTCTACCGCCTCGCCCTGCGGGGTGCCGCCACCTCGTTCGTCGCCAACTCGGAGGCCGTCAGGGCGAGCCTGGAGCAGGCAGGGGCGGCGTCCGGGCGCATCCGCGTCATCCCGAACGGCCATGAACCCGAGGCCTTCGACGGGCCCTTCGACCGCCAAGCAGCAAGGGCCGCCGTCGGGGTGGACGGGTTCCTGCGGCTGGGCGTGTACGTGGGACGCCTCATCGACAGCAAGCGGGTGCGCGACCTCCTCGACGCCCTGGCTCTGCTCGGCAAGGATGGGAGCGTACTCGGCGTGGCGATCGTCGGAGACGGGCCCGAGAGGCCGGACCTGGAGGCCCGGTCCATCCGCCTGGGGCTGGCAGAACGAGTACGCTTCCTCGGCATGCGTCGCGACGTCCGCGAAATCCTGCGCAGCGCCGACTTCTTCCTCTTCCCCTCCGAGGTGGAGGGCCTGGCCAACGCCGTGATCGAGGCGGCCCTTGCCGGCCTGCCCATCGTCGCCTGCGACGTCGGTGGCGTGCGGGACGTGGTGCGCGACGGTGCGGAGGCCGTCCTGGTCCCGCCCCGGAAACCCGACGCCTTCGCCGTGGCGATTCGGCGCCTCATGGCGGACCGGGCATGCGCCGCGCGTTTGGGGCTGGCGGCGCAGCGGCATGCGCGTTCGACCTACGACGTGCGGGCCGTCCTGTCCCGGTTCTACGAGGTATGGGACCGCGCGGCGGAGGAAGGACGATGACGATGCCTGCATCTGCCTGCTTGCGTACGTGCAGAGCACCCGTGTACAAACCACCCGTGTACGTCGCGCGGGCGCGGGGTCGGGGAGGCGCAATGGTTCGGGGCAGGCACGTCGCAGGCCAGGCCGCCGAGGCGCTGAACATGTGCGCCCGAATGTCCAAGAACCCTTTGATGGCGCAACGGTGGTTGGTGCAGTTGCGCTGCCGTCTGCCGTCGGCGCGGACCATCGGACGGCTGAGCCCCGGCGACGCGGCGGCGCACGCGCTCGCGGTTCACCGGCAGTATCTTGCCGGGCTCGCGGACCCGGCGCATGGCCGGCGAGTGGGGGCCGGCGCCGGCAGGAGTGCCCCGGACCGCTCCGAGTTCGGACATGTGTGTGCCGCCGTCTGCGACTGTCGCTACGAGCTGATCGAGGGCGCTCGGCCGGAGTCGGGCGGCAGGCGCATCGCCGCCCTTTCCCCGCTGACCCCCGGTGCCGTCCGGGGCGACCGGCCCGGACGGCGAGGCGCCTGGGGAGGCGCGACGTGACGGAGCGGGCTGCGAGGCCCCGGCCTGCAGGCGCCCGGCTCGCCACAGGGGCGTTCCGCAGGTGGCTCGCCTTCTGGGCGGCGTTCCTCCTGCTGTGCTTCACCGTCGCAAACGTCGCGGCGATCTACACGCGCATCACGCGCAACGACGCCGCCGTCAACCCGATCGTGTTCGCAGGCGTCGCGGCGCTCGTGGCGGTCTGCTCGCGCCGCGTCGCGGCGGAGAACCTCTACTTCGCGAGCGCCAACCTGTTCGTGGCCGCCCTCACGCTCATCGGCGGGCTGACGGCGCCCGAGGGCGGCGACACCTATCCGAAGGCCCAGATGATGGGCAAGCTGTGGCTTGCGTCGGTCGGGGTTCCGTTTCTCGCCGTGCAGGCGGTGCCGCGCCACGAGCGCCCGCGAGTGATTTCGGCGCTGTGCACGCTCGTGGCCGCCGGGGGCGGCCTGGCGGCATTCCAGGTCCTGTCGCCCGACACGTTCGCCGACATCGTCGCCGAGTCCGGCCGCGGGGCCGGCGTCTGGATCAACCCGAACAACTGCGGGTTCATCTGCGCCACAGCGTATCTGCTCGTGGACCTCTTCCCCTCCGGGCACCGGGTCTCCGACCTCGTCCGCAAGTCCCTGCTGGTCACCGGGCTGCTGGCGAGCATGTCGCGCGGATCCCTGCTCTCTTTCGCCCTGGCGCTGCTCGTCCAACTGCTCGTCGCCAGGCGGCTCAAGACGGCGCTGCGTCTGGCGGTCGTCTTCGTCGCGGTGGTCCTGGTGGCGCGCTTCGCCATGCCCGAACTCGGGCGCAGCTCGGACCAGGCGGATCGCGCCGCCTCCATTGCGCTGGCGGCCGGTGGTGAGTTCGAAGAGAGCTCGCGCATGGACACCCGGACCGACGTCTGGAACGTGGCGCTCACGGCCATCGGCGACGACTGGATCTTCGGCCTCGGCCTCGGGTCGATGGACTTCATCGTCCCAGGGGGCGCCAGAGGCCTTAGTCCCCACAATTTCTACATCTACGTGCTAGGCACCGCAGGGCTGATCCCGATGGTCCTGCTGCTGGCGTGGTTGTGGCGGCTTGCGCGGGTCGCGATGGAATGCGACAAAGTGCACCGCCCGGTAGCTGCCGGGCTCGTGGTGCTCTACGCCGTGGCGATCTTCTTCGACAGCTCCCTGCCCATACACCAGTTCACGAGCCTCCTCTTCGTGGGATTGGCCCTTCGTGCGGGAGGCCGCGCACCGGTCGCCGGCCGGTCGCGGCCCGGGGGCGTTCCCGTGCACACCGCGATGGAGGCGGCCTGATGCGCGTGCTGCTCGACTTCAACCAGATCACCGTCGGGGGGGGGGTTCAGGTCGCGCTGACGGTGCTGCACAACGCCGCTCGCACGCGGCAGGTGCGATGGTTCGCGGTCCTGTCCCCGGAGCTGCGCGCGGAGGCCCGGGCTGGCTGCGCCGACGCGTGCGAGGAGATATTGGAGCTGCCGGGACGAACCGCGATCGAACGCTACCTGAACGGGGGGCGCATCCGTGCATTCGAGCGGCGCGTGCGGCCCGACGTGTCGTTCTCGGTCTTCGGTCCCGTGGCCTGGCGGGCCGGCAGCCCCCACCTGCAAGGATTCGCGATCCCGCACCTGATCTACCCCGAGGTCGAGCTGCCGTCGCAGGGCGTTCGGGCTGCGGCCTTCAAGAGGGCTCTCGCCCGGAGGGCGCAGTTCCTCGTGGTCGAGAGCGAAACCGTCCGCCGGCGGATGGAGTGCCATCTGCGCATCGACCGACGGAAGGTCTTCGTCGTTCGCAACAGCTACAGCCCGCTGTTCGCGCAGCGGCTCCGGGAAGTTGCCGCACACCCCCGCGAGCCCGGCAGCCCGTTCGCCATCCTGGTCCCTGCGGTCCACGCCGCCCACAAGAATCTGGAGGTCCTGCCCCGGGCGGCGGTCGTCCTGCGACGCCTGCTGGACGGAAAGCCGTTCCGATTCGTGCTGACGCTGCCGACCGACGGGGGGCCGTGGGCCGCGTTGCGGAAGGCTGCGGCTTCCCTGCGGGTGCTCGAACATGTCGAGAGCGTGGGCGCGGTTCCGCACGGCCGGATTGCCGAGCTGTACCGGCAAGCCGACTGCGTGTGCCTGCCGACCCTACTGGAGTGCTCGACCGCGGTCTACCCCGAGAGCTTCATGGCAGGAGTACCGGTAACCACTTCCCGACGCGACTTCGCGCTGGAGTCCTGCGGCGAGGCCGCCCTGTACTTCAATCCGCTGGATCCCGCCGACATCGCCGAAAAGCTCGCGCTGCTCGCGGACGACCGCGAGCTGCGCGGCAGGCTTGCGAGCGAGGGCGAACGCCAGCTGGGGCGAGCCTACCCTGCCCCGGAGGAGAAGTGGCAGGCCCAGCTTCAGGTCCTGCGGCGCGTCGCCGCACGCGAGTCGGCCGCGACGGAGCCCGGATGGGCGGGCGGGGGGGATGAGTGAGGCGCCCACTCGTCTTGCCCGGCGTCGCCCGCGGCCACGTCTTTCCGGCCTCACGGTCCGATCTCGAGGCCGCGCGCAGACTTCTCCCCGCCCACACCGGGCAGAGGGCCCTCGCGCACAGTTCCCCGTCGGGCCCCGCCCCCGGGCGCAATCGTCAAGGGGGCAAGCTCCTCGCCTTCCCGGAGACCTCTGACTGTCCCCCGGTTGGTACGCGACAGGGTCCCCATGATGGCCCGCGGCAACGCGCGGGTCCAAAGCCGACGCGGGACGAGCCGGTGCGGGAAACAATGGTGCCTGTCCCGCCTGCGGGACACGCCGCCATCCGGCAGCCGATGGCAGCACAACCGCCCCGGCCGCCGCCCCGGAGCCGAGGCCGTCGTCCACCGGACGACCGGTCCCCCCTGCTGGCACTCCTGGGGGCCGGAGAAGCGCGATGAGTTTTCGAGCCTTTGTTCTGGCCAAGAATGAGGAAAGAAACATCGAGCGCTGTCTCTCCGCGCTCCATGCGGGTGGGGCGAGCGTCACGGTGCTGGACTCCGGCTCGGAGGACAAGACCCGGGAGATCGCCGAAGCACTGGGCGCCGGCGTGGAGCCGTACCGCTATGCGAACCATCTCACCGCCTACCGCTACGTCTGCAGGGAGCGGATCCCGCGCGGCGAAGTGGGTCTGGTGCTGGATGCCGACATGGTGGTCACTCCGTCGCTCTTTGCCGAGCTTCGCGCCGGGGCGAGTCGGCCCGAGGTGGACGTGATCCTGGCCCCGGTGGAGATGTGGTGGAGCGGCGCCCCGCTGCTCCGGGGCTCGCTCTATCCGCCCAAGCCCATCGCCTTTCGAGGAGGCCAGGAGTACTTCGAGCCATCCGGGCATGGCGAGCGGCTCCGCCCGGACGTGCGCATCGCCCATGCCCATGCATTGCTCATCCATGATGACCGAAAGCCGCTGCTGGCGTACCTCGCCACGCAGGTCCGGTACGCGCAGGAGTTGGTTCAGCGCGCTCAGCATGAGGACACCGGTCTTCTGGACCAGCTTCGGTTCTCCACCCCCTTTCTCATCCCGGCCGTGCCGGCTTTTTCCTACCTGGTGCGGGGCGGCATCACCGCCGGCAGGGTGGGGCTCGTCTATGCCCTGGACCGTCTGATTGCCGAGGCGATCATGTTTCGAGAGGCCGTGGCGTCGCGGATCAAGACACGAAGCCGCGACGCCGGCAGTTGCCGGTGAGCGCCTGGTGGCTCTGCTTGGCCCCGGCGGCGCAGAGTTCCTCGCGGACGCGTCCAAGGCGGCCGACGCACTTCGCGTGCAGCTCCCGAATCCGATCGTGCATGGGCGCCGCCAGTTCGTCGCGCTCCGGCGCCGGAACCGCGCTCCGCCCGCTGCGCATGACCTTCACCACCGCCCTGCGCGACAGCTTCAGCGTGCGCGCGATCACGCGTCTGTCCTGCCCCGGCTCATGCAGCTCCAGAATCGCCGTGCGCGTCGTCTGGTCCCCGCTCCTCCTTGTCGAGGCGGGTCCACCGCGCCGTGCCGTCGCCGCGCCTGCAAAAGGCACCGGCGCCCGCGTCCTCGCGCTTGGACGCGCTCGAACTCCGCCACAGCCCCCGGAGGAGCCTCTTGCGCGAGCCGGTTGATCCCCGCCTGCGCGTCCGGGTCTGATACGAGCTGCTCGACGGGGCTCTTGTGGGCCGCATCCCGCGCCGCCTGCCGTGCGCCCGCAGAAAAGTCGCCTGCTGCGTCTCGATGGACTCCCGCGTCTTTTCGCTGCCGCCCTGCCAGCCCGCCCGCAAGAGCGCCACCGGCCGCGTGCCCGGCATGAGAGGCTCCAGC
>Ga0172369_10009996_pt1 | contig 10396 bp, 9 predicted proteins | sample LakKiv25m_FD_114539 | JGI IMG/M metagenome (GOLD analysis project Ga0172369, IMG submission 114539) | Freshwater microbial communities from Kabuno Bay, South-Kivu, Congo - kab_022012_11.25m | ecosystem: Environmental > Aquatic > Freshwater > Lake | place: Democratic Republic of the Congo...
AAAAGCATGGTCGTAAAGCTAAAAGTTTGTTCAAGTATGGGTTGACTTATCTCGCAAAGGTGTTGTTTTCAAATGATTTAGATGAATTTAAAGTATGTTGTAAATTTTTGTCATGTACTTAATGCAGGAGTTCATGTTCAGTATTTTACTTTGAATGGACATTATACTTTGGAGCCTCGTCTGGGAATCAAGTGGAAATTCAACCCAATGCAATCCCTGATTCTGGGTTATGGATCGCACAGCCGGCTTGAAATGCTTTTTATTTATCTGGCTCAGCAACCCACCGCAACCGGATGGATACAACCCAATAAAAATCTTGATTTTACTAAATCCCGGCATTACGTCCTTGGATACAACCTCGGATTCAATGAAAACCTGAATTTCAGAGCCGAGGCCTTTTATCAAAATCTTACGAGTGTCCCCGTTAAACCCGCTTCATCCTATTCGCTGCTGAACCTGGATCAGGACTGGTACATCAGTGATTCGCTAACCAACGATGGCACTGGTGAAAATTATGGTTTGGATCTTACCCTGGAAAGGTATATGAATGATGGATTCTACTACCTGGTTACTGCATCGGTATTTAGGTCCACCTACAAGGGTGGCGATGGTATTCTTCGGGATGCACGTTATGATAAAAACTTTGTGATCAATTTTGTTGGAGGCAAAGAATGGAAAGTTGGGCGGAATCAAAAGAATAATACGATCGGTTTAAACGGAAAGTTCAGCATCCTCGGCGGCGACAGGATTACACCTGTGGATGAAGAAGCAACGTACCTTGCACAGGAAGTTATATATGATGAAACCCGTGCCTTTGAAAACCGCAAGCCCAATGTATATTATCTTCATTTTACCCTGAACTACCGGAAGAACAAGCCAAAACATGCAAGCATCTGGAGTTTCCAGGTGATGAATGCATTGGCAACACCGGAGTTTTTCGGATATAAGTACAACATTAAAGACAACACCATCGACCGGGATGACCAAACCATAGTGATGCCGGGGATAAGCTATAAGATTGAGTTTTAAGTTCAAAACCCGAATAATATTTTATCGCTTTTGTAAAAAAATTTTTACTACTTTTACCTTGAAATTTAAAAAATGAATTTTCAATTTTCAAGGATATGAGAGAACGGTTACGGCTTACAAACGAAATACTGTCAGCCATCAAAAACGCTCCGGTTACAGCTATTCTGGGTCCAAGGCAATGCGGCAAAACGACACTAAGCAAAGTTGTTTCCAAAAAATATCGCGTTACGGTATTTGACCTGGAAGATCCTTTGGACTTCGAAAGGTTAACCAATACGCCGAAACTGACCCTTGAACCACTGAAAGACCTGGTGATCATTGATGAAATCCAGCGGATACCGGAATTATTCAAATTACTGAGAGTACTGAGCGATAAAAATGAACAGAACACCAAATTTCTTATACTTGGAAGCGCATCCCCCGATTTGATTAAAAATGCGTCTGAATCCCTCTCAGGCAGAATATCCTTTATTGATATGTCAGGCTTTACAATAGATGAAGTTAAGATTGATGAATACACTAATATTTGGATCAGAGGCGGTTTTCCCAGGTCTTTTTTGGCTGAAGATGAATCCGCAAGCTATAAATGGAGAGAAAATTTTATCCGAACCTTCCTGGAAAGGGATATACCTCAACTGGGCATCAACATTCCCATGATCACACTGCGCAGGTTTTGGACTATGATTGCTCACTATCACGGACAGATATGGAACGGATCGGAGTTTGCCAGAGCAATGGGAATTTCGGAACCAACAGCGAGGCGTTATCTCGACTTGTTATCAGGCGCTTATGTCGTAAGACAAGTCCCGCCCTGGTTTGAGAATTTAAAAAAAAGGCAGGTGAAGTCGCCTAAAATTTATATCCGCGATAGCGGATTATTGCATGTTTTGCTTTCACTCGACGAAAATAATATCCTGTCGCATCCCAAAGCCGGGTCGTCATGGGAGGGGTTTGTCATTGAACAGATCATTTCCATTACAGGAAGCAGAGACTATTATTTTTGGGCGACTCATGCAGGGGCAGAACTCGATTTTTTGCTTTTTCATAAGGGTAAGCGAATCGGTTTTGAAATAAAAAATACCGATGTCCCCAAAGTGACCAAATCCATGCTGATTGCCAAAGAGGATCTTGCCTTAGACCTGCTTTATGTGGTGTATCCCGGGCAGCAAACTTTCCATCTCAACAATAACATCACAGCAGTTTCAATTGTGGATTTAAAATCTGTTGTAATGGATGGTTTATATGCATAGCTTTGAAGAGATATGTTTAGTTGAAGTTTTTTAATCCCTGTATAATTTCTGTTCTAAACAATCCTTTTAAAATAACCATTGAGCCATTGTGATGCCGCAAATAAGTTATAAGATTGAGTTTTAACAGACAATATTTTAAACTGATTCAACTCTAAGAGATTTTTGGAAAATTGGAAATATGACTTCCAAATTTCCAGAATTCTATTTATTTGATATCATTTTCATTTCAAAAGGGATTTCCATCCCGAAATAGTTATTTCACATCTACTTGATTATAGACATTCCTGTAATTGACAAGACTATAATTGTCCGAAATTTGTTCCATATCTCCGGCATATACCAAAAATGAACGCCGGACCCGATCCTGATAGATCTTTCGAAAATAATCCAGGCTTTTATAAAATTCGTTTCGAAAAGTTTCTGATGATTTAACTTCAATAGGTACAAGTTCATGTGCAACTTTCAATAGGGCATCCACTTCATTCCCGTGTTTATCACGATAAAAGTACATAGCCGGTTCTAATCCGGAATTAAAATATTTTTTAATGATTTCATTTAAGACCAGATTTTCAAAAAGCCCACCTCTTAGCGGATCACGCTGGACCTGTTCCGAACTTGTAAGACCAAGCAGATATGCAGCAAGTCCGATATCATAAAAATACATTTTAGGCGATTTTATGAGTCTTTTGTTAATATTGTCATACCAGGGAGGAAGCAGGTAAATAATAAACGATGTTTCAAGGACGGAAAACCAGGATTTAATCGTGTTCACTGAAATTCCTGTTTCCGTTGCCAATTGGCTTGCATTAAAAATTTGCCCGGTTCTTCCGGCACATAATTTCAGAAATTTCCGGAAAAGTGAAATATCTTTTATATTAATCAGATTTCGGACATCTCTTTCCACGTATGTTTCATAATAGTTTCGATAAGCCCGGGTTGGCTGGCGTCCCTCTGCATGGATCGAAGGCAATGAGCCCATGAAGATCAGGTCATCGGCTGATAATCCTGGCTTTACCGCAGAAATTTCAGAAATACTGAAAGGCAGTAGTTTTAAAATAACCGTTCTCCCTGCCAGGGACTGCGTAACCTTCTGAAGCATTGAAAATTGATTACTTCCTGTGAGAACAAACTTACATTTCTTATTCTCATCTACTGTTGCCTGCAGATAAGACATTAATTCAGGAGCACGTTGTATTTCATCCAATATAGCTCCACCTTGATTTTGACGAATGAATGATCTGGTATCTCCGGAAATCATATCCCGGACATCCGGGCTTTCAAGGTTGTAGTATGGCAGATAATCAAAAAGGTGTCTGGCAAGGGTGGTTTTTCCCGATTGCCGCGGACCGCTTATAGTGATAATTGGATATTCCTTTGCTGAGGCCAGCGCTTCTTCAGTAATCAACCGCGTCACATAATTGTTGGGCATATTTTCAGTTGTATTGCAAATTTGCCCAAAAATATGATAAAATATTCAAATCCAATCGGTAAATATTTTTTGTAATTCAAATTTTTGTTACTTTTACTACCAATCTTAATACTATCAGCCATGAAGAAAATAGCATTTCTTCTGACATTAAACCTGATGATCTTATTTGTGATCAGCGCCCAGCAGGTTGATTCTGTGGCCAGCAATATCCTGAATGTAAAAGATTCACCGAACGTATCTGCTGCCGGCACTACTGATACAATAAAAACAGAAGGCTCCGAAACTAATAAATCCGGCGCGGTAAATCCCACCGCAAAGCCAAAGAGCGCGCCATGGTGCGAGGGGATTGGGTTTGAGAACGGGAATCTTATCTTTAAGAATGTTGTGTTAAATGGAATAATCGGAAGTTCTAGTTATCCAATTGATTTAAATAAATATGGCATATCTGGCAACATAACAAATGAGCACCTTAAGTAGCAAGACTTCAGGGAGATTGAAGTTACAAACGACAAGGGAAAAACGGAGCTTAGGAAGATTGCATATTACGTTATTGAAAAAAATGGCGTTTCACTATTGATTCAGGATGTTCCTAAATTTAGAGAAAAAGATATCGGATACATAAGCGTAAAGGAAGCGCCAGACCACTCAAAGATCTTCACCCACGATGGCGCAATCTGCGTGCTAAGCGATGGAACAGTAGTAGCATCCACGCCAACCACACTCATTGCAATAGGACCAAAGGGCATTAAAGACGACAAGAACTACGACAAGGAACTTGGAGAAGGAGACGACCTAAAATTGCCGATGATTAGAACAGTTCTTAGAGGAAATTACGAGTTTGCAGAGATAACTGATAATTTAACAATGTCGACGCAGTATATGCTTTACGATCCAACTTATCAGAGGTTAAAGTTGTATGATGAACCAATAATGGGCAAAACTAATTAACGGTGGACAGAGATGGTACTAAGACAAGGAACTAATGAAAAGGCAGGTGAAGAAGAAGCTCTCAAGAAAAGCAAGGAATCGACTCTTCAACTCGCCCAGACTTTCGCTGCCGCCACAAGAATCGGTCAGGTTGAGCGCATTTTGAAAAATGAGGGTTGCGAAAACATAAAGATAATTCCCCAAAGGTTATTTTGTTTGAGTTGTCAGATCAGTTCTTTATTAACTTACCTACTGAATAATTTCAAATCTTGTAAACCTCTGATCAGTATCGCTGCATCCATCGCCTGAAAAGAACATCATAAACACAATAAAACTGACTTCCGTCCTGTCCGTATTCGGAATAGATCATTTCCCTGTCAAGTAAGGCTTGTAAAGATCGCAGCACGGTTGCCGGGCTGCCCAAAGAATATTTTGCCATAAAATCCTTTGATGTGGGCTGAAAAACCTGATTTTCCCGGGCAATGGCTTTCAGGAGTTTCCATTGCTGCCCGGTTAATAAATCACGGTATTTATAAAATATGATTTCGTATTCCTGCAACAACTTTGATGCTTCTTCCCTCCAAATTTTCCCGGTGATCTTCCCGGATTCCAGGGCAAATACCCTGTTACAGATCAACTGAACATAATACGTATGCAGGTCAGTCCAGTCAAGCATCTCAAGGATGACCTCAGCGCTGATTTGTTTTCCGGCTGCCATAAAATGACGGGAAACAAAGGCGGAGTAATGACTGATATCAATTTTCCCGATCTTCAGGAAACCGGTGCTCTGATAAAACGGCTTTGAAGGTGCGGTAAAAAGTTCAGTCATCAGGTGTTGCTGACTGCCTGAAAAAATGAAATAAACATTATTCAGGGATTGAATAATGCCTCTCAAAAAAGCATCAATGTTTTTCTCAGGGTACTCGGTAATTTGCTGAAATTCATCAATTGCAATGATCACCTTTTGAGGATACAATTCGAGAAACCGGAGGATAGAGTCAATATGCCGGTTTAACTCCCCGCCCTTCACATCAAGGGTCACCTGGGGTTGCCCGGTCAATGGATCGAAGGTTATAACAGGTCTGAGCGATTTAATAAAATCAAGAATTTTTTTGCCGGGAGATGATTTTTCAGGAATTGCATTAAATACAGCAGATGAAAACACATTCAGAAAATCATTGAGATTTTCTGTTGAGAGAATATCAATATATATTCCGGCGTAACCCTTAGGAAGCTGTGTAAAAACATGGCGGATCAAACCGGTTTTACCCATCCTTCTGACAGAAGTGAGTGTTATTGACCTGCCATTCATCAAGCTGCCAAGTATGCCGGTTGTTTCATTTTCCCTGTTGCAGAAGTATTCGATTCCAATGTAACCGGAAGTAATAAACGGATTGAATTTAGCCATCGTAATTATTTTATGTATTATAATTTACAAAATGTAAATTACAATTTGCAAAAATACCTACATTTATTTAATTTCAAAATGTTGTGACAGGGTCAGAAATTCAATTTGTCCATCTTCACATGATTTTTGTTCTACCCAATCTGACCAATATTCTGAAAGTAACCGCAATCCCCATGTTTATTATCTTCATTTTACCCTGAACTACCGGAAGAAAAAGCCAAAACATGCAAGCATCTGGAGTTTCCAGGTGATGAATGCATTGGCAACACCGGAGTTTTTCGGATATAAGTACAACATTAAAGACAACACCATTGATAAAGACCGGCAGGTAATTGTGATGCCGCAGGTAAGCTATAAGATCGAATTTTAAGAGGTATTAATTACAACATTCAAAAGCCATTCTTAACCATTTTATGATTTGCTGATCCACATCATCCGGCGATCCGATCCTCACAAAGTGGGCAAATTTTGTTTTGGTTGCCTGAACAATTTTATGGACGGGAAATTCTTCGGTTTTTTCGGGAAGAAGAAATTCAATATCGAGAGAGGTCTTTTTAGGTTTGACCGCAAGGAAATTACTTTTTGCCTGGAACAATATGGCATTCTTGACCGAAATGAGTTTTACGCCCTCATACCTCATCACTTCCTGTTTTATTTTTTCAAATATTTCGATTACCTGAGGCTGTTTATTTATAAAGTGTGATCCCAGGTCTGAAATCAGGCAACTATGATCCTGGTTGGTATTCCGGAACTGGCGGCTGCAGGTGGGGCATGTCCATGGCATTTCAAAACTATTTTTGTAAAATTAAAATTTATTTCGATTAAGAAAAACTATGTAAATTTGCCATTGAATGGTAAAATTACATAAAAATGCCCGAATTTTATTGCAGGAATCTCGAACACTCGCTAAAGACTTACCTTGAAACATTTTCTGTTACAGGAATAACTGGCCCGCGACAGTCGGGTAAAACAACCCTTGTCAAGGAATTGTTATCCGAAAGTTATGCTTACGTTTCCTTTGATGATTATCGTATTGTTGACTTTTTTCAAAAAGATCCTGATGGCTTCCTGAAGCAATTCAATAACCGGATTATATTTGATGAAGTTCAAAAAGTCCCGGATATATTTAATTACCTGAAAATTGCTGTGGATGAGGATCGCAATAATAAGGGAAAATTCATAATAACGGGATCAAGTCAGTTTTCATTTATATCAAAAATAACAGAATCACTTGCAGGACGAATTGGATTGCTGAATTTGCTTCCTATGCAGTTCAACGAAATACCGGAATCATTGAGAAACGATTCCATTTTTAAAGGAACCTATCCTGAAATTGTGAAAACAGGTTACAATCATTACCTTGACTGGTACTCTTCATACCTTGAAACATTTGTTCTGAGGGATGTCAAATCGTTAATAAATATTGGTAATCTGAGAGATTTCAGACAGTTTCTTGCATTGCTGGCGGCAAATTCGGCTCAGGTTTTAAATATGTCGGAAGTTTCGCGAACATTAGGGATTCCTGTTTCAACTATTAAAAGATGGATTTCGGCTTTGGAAGCTTCTTACATCATATTTCTATTACCTTCCTTTCATTTCAATTTGGGTACGCGTATTATAAAAAGTCCTAAACTTTACTTTTATGATACTGGCCTGGTATGCTTTCTTACTAATATTACAAACAGAGAACTTTATGAAAATGGCCCGATGGCGGGTAGTTTATTTGAAAATTTTATCATTGCAGATATAAAGAAAAACAGCATCCATAATAATCTTCGGAATCAAATGTATTACTACAGGACGAGCAATGGAGTTGAAATTGATCTTGTAGTTGATTCGCCTGATGGAAAGTCCTGGATCGAGATCAAAAAGTCGCATACTTTCAGAACCAGGATGCTGAGTGCCGTAGAAAAGATTTTAAGTTCCAAAGATAAAGGCTTTCTGGTTTATGAGGGAGATAATTTTCCATATAAGAAGAACTTAAAAATTCTTAATTATTCAGAAGTCCTTACAGGCCATTTTTTTAATAATAAAACATAAAATCCTATCTAAATGAGATCAATTTATTTTTTATTAGTTCTTTTTCCCATTTTTACCGGGTGTAGCCAACGTTCAGTAAATGAAAATACTGAATACCGATTTAAATTTCAAAATCCGTCTTTGAATCCGGATGAGCGAATTGATGACTTAATCTCCCGGCTTACCCTCGAAGAAAAAGCCTCACTTATGCTTTATAATTCTCCTGCAATCGAGCGGCTTGGAATTCCCGAATACAATTGGTGGAACGAGTGTCTACATGGCGTTGCAAGGGCAGGGAAAGCCACGGTTTTTCCACAGGCAATCGGACTTGCTGCTACCTTTGATGAGGATTTAATTTTCAATGTGGCAACGGCGATCTCCGATGAAGCCAGGGCAAAGCACCATGAAGCGGTGAAAATGGGTAACCGTGCACAATACAACGGGCTTTCCTTCTGGACGCCCAACATCAATATCTTTCGCGATCCACGCTGGGGCAGAGGACAGGAAACTTACGGAGAAGATCCTTATCTTACCTCCCGGATAGGAATTGCTTTTGTAAGGGGTTTGCAGGGTAATGATCCAAAATATTTAAAAGCATCGGCTTGTGCCAAGCATTATGTGGTTCACAGCGGACCGGAAAAAATCAGGCATGAATTCAATGCGCTGCCTGATGAACGTGATTTCAGAGAAACATATCTTCCGGCTTTTCAGGCTTTGGTGGAGAAAGGAAATGTTGAATCCGTAATGTGTGCTTACAACCGCACTTACAACGAGCCATGTTGCGGCAGCAATTTTCTGATCGATAGCATCCTGCGAAAAGAATGGCATTTTCAGGGCCATATCGTTTCCGACTGCTGGGCGCTGGATGACATCTGGCTGCGACATAAAGTAGTTGAAACTCGAGTTGAAGCAGCAGCTATGGCTGCAAAAGCCGGTGTTAATCTCAACTGCGGCTATATTTACGAATATCTCCCAGAAGCAGTTGACACAGGTTTGCTCACAGAGGAAATTGTAAATGCAGCTTTAAAACCTTTGTTGCAGACCCGGTTCAAGCTTGGCCTTTTTGATCCTGATCCATTGAATCCATATTCTAAAATTCCTAAAGAGGTTGTAAACAGCGACAAGCATAAACAACTGGCTTACGAAACGGCTGCAAAATCAATCGTTTTACTTAAAAACAAAGCAAATACTCTTCCTTTGAACAAGGTGACACTGAAAAATTTGTTTGTTACGGGACCAACAGCGACAGATGTAAACTGTTTGCTGGGTAATTACAACGGATTATCCGGTGAGTTTGTAACCCTTCTTGAAGGATTGATAAGCAGGGTAAATGCAGGTACGATTGTCGAGCACAACCAGGGATTCATGTATCATAACGACAGCATTATGCATGGCTTCTGGCAGGCATCGAGGGCAGATGCAGTGATTGTTTGTATCGGGCTCAGCCCTCTTTTTGAGGGCGAAGAAGGCGATGCCATGATGAATCCGAATGGCGGCGACCGTGTTTCTATTTCCCTGCCAGAAAACCAGGTTGAATACGTCAGAAAAATGAGAGAAAGGATAGGCAATAAACCGTTGATCGTGGTTCTGACCGGCGGAAGTGCCTTAGCAATTCCTGAAATAAATGAACTTGCCGATGCCATTCTGTTCACCTGGTATCCCGGAGAACAAGGCGGGAATGCTGTGGCAGACATTATTTTTGGAAAGGTAAATCCATCAGGAAGGATGCCGGTTACCTTTTATAAATCCGATTCCGATCTTCCTGACTTTGAAGATTACGGCATGGCAGGCAGGACTTATCGTTACTTCACCGGCGAACCGCTTTATCCTTTTGGTTATGGATTGAGTTTTACACAATTTGAATATTCTGACCTTGTAACACAGGTAGATGGTGAAAAAATTAAAATAGCAGTCACAATTCGAAATAAAGGGGATTTTGACGGGGATGAAATGGTTCAGGTTTATGCCCGGAAATTGAACCCGAAATCCTGGCGACCAGTTAAACAATTGGTTGGCTTCTGCAGAGTTTCATTAAAGAAAGGAGAACAGAAATCCATAATGATTGAAATTGATAAAAAGCAATTACAATATTGGGATACAAGGCAGCAGAAATACCTGGTTGAGCCGGGAGAATATGAGTTCATGGCTGGAAGTTCTTCAGCGGATTTGAAACTGACAAATATTATAATTCTATAATAAGCCGCGAATGCGCGAATGACGTATTCGCGCATTCGCGGCTATCAATTAAGCATAATATGACTGACATTATCTACAAAGAAGAGAGTTATCAAATAATCGGGAAATGTTTTGAGGTACATAATAATCTTGGTCCCG
>Ga0172369_10009997_pt1 | contig 10394 bp, 16 predicted proteins | sample LakKiv25m_FD_114539 | JGI IMG/M metagenome (GOLD analysis project Ga0172369, IMG submission 114539) | Freshwater microbial communities from Kabuno Bay, South-Kivu, Congo - kab_022012_11.25m | ecosystem: Environmental > Aquatic > Freshwater > Lake | place: Democratic Republic of the Congo...
AGAAGGGTGTAATTTTAACTAATAACCAACGACTAACAACTAACGATAATAAAAAGTCGTAAGTTATAAGTCGTAAGTCAAATGTTTATCAAGGCTAAAGAAAAAAAAGAGCGCGCGTTGGGTGTAAGACTTGGCTTAAAAGCCGAGCGTTGTTCTTCGCCAAAATGCGCAATGATAAGAAGGCCATACAAGCCGGGCGCGCATGGTAAGAGCCGTCGCAGGACTGTGTCTGAATTCGGCCAGCAGCTTTTAGAAAAGCAGAAAATCAGGATAATTTACGGATTAAAAGAATTGCAGTTGAAAAAAATTGTGGAGGGGATAGCGCATAAAGGATTGTCCAGCGCTAACATTGTTTCCGCTTTGGAACGCAGGTTGGACAACGCGGTTTTTAGAATCGGTTTTGCGCCGTCGCGGATTGTCGCCAGGCAAATCGTCAGTCATGGCCACATTTTGGTGAACGGAAAAAAAGTAACCATTCCGTCTTATTTGTTAAAAGTCGGAGAGATTGTTTCCATTAAGTTGTCGTCAAGAGACTCCTTGATTTTTAAAGATTTGTCTAATATTATTAAAAAACATGACGCGCCGGAATGGATTTCCGTGGATGCCGACAAATTGGAAGCAAAAATTAAATCTTTGCCAATGGGTGTCCAAGAAGAATTATTTAATATAAATATGGTCGTGGACTATTATAGCCGATAAAATTCAAAATCCAAAGCGCTAAATTCTAAATAAATTTTAGGATTTAGAATTTTGAGTTTTGAATTTCAAATTATATATATGCAATATCAATACTTAAGCGAAACTGTAAAAATTAAAACCGTGTCGGAAAGTGAAACCGAGGGAATTTTTGAAATTGAGGGCCTTTACACCGGTTATGGCCTCACTTTGGGTACCGCTTTACGCAGAGTGCTTTTATCTTCGTTGCCCGGCGCGGCGATTACACAAGTGAAAATTAAAGGAGTGAAGCATGAATTTTCCACTATTCAAGGAGTAAAAGAAGATATGGTGGAAATACTTTTAAATTTAAAGAAAATTCGTTTTAAGCTTCATTCTGATGAACCGCAAATTCTTTACTTGAAAGCCAAGGGTGAAAAGAAAATTTCAGCCGGCGACATTGAAGTTAATGCCGATGTTGAAGTCATTAATCCAAAGAGTCATATTATTTCCATGACCGCCAAAAGCGCGGAAATTGAAATGGAGCTTACAATTGAAAAAGGTCTTGGTTATGTGATGGCGGAAAACAGAAAAGTTGATAAATTGCCGGTGGGCGTGATGGCGATAGACGCCTTCTTTACGCCGGTAGTGAGTGTTAACTTTACAGTTGAAAATATGCGCGTTGGAGAAAAAACCGATTATAATAAATTAAGATTAGCTATTAAAACTGACGGCAGTATTACTCCGTCAAAAGCTCTTCATAAGTCGGCCAATATTTTAAAAGACCATATTGAAAAAATTGCTGCTATTGAAGTAAGGGAAGAAGAGGAAGCAAAACCGGTGAAAGAAAAGAAGACAAAAGAAACGAAAAAGAAGAAATAAAACTACGAAATACGAAATGAATGCAAAAATGCGAAATTACAAATAAAATTTTGTATTTTTGTATATTTGTATTAGATTTGTATTTTGTAGCAAACATGAAACACTTAAAAGCGGGTAAAAAATTTCATAGGAAAAAAGGCCAACGTGTTGCCTTGATGAAGAGTTTGATATCCAATTTAATTCTTAAAGAAAGAATGGAAACTACTGAAGCGAAAGCGAAAGAAGTAAAATCAGCTGCGGAAAAATTGATAACCATCGGCAAAAAGCAAACCTTGCCGGCATTAAGGATTTTAATGTCCAGAATCGGCAAAAAATCCGGACAAAAGCTTTATTATCAGATTGCGCCGCGTTATATCGAAAGGAAAGGCGGATATTTAAGGATTATTAAATTGATGAAAGTCAGGAAAAACGATGCCTCTAAGATGGCATTAATAGAGTTTGTTTAAAGGCGCTAGGTTGACATAAATTAAAAGGTCATTTAATATAGAGTATTAAAATTAAAAGTCGTAAAATCTACAAATCCAAAATCCAAAGCACTAAATCCTAAAATTTTTATTTTTAGAATTTAGGATTTTGAGTTTTGAATTTAAAAACTACAATGGCTGAAAAAGCAAAATTTGAAAGAAATAAGCCGCACTTAAACGTCGGCACCATTGGACACGTTGACCACGGCAAAACTACTTTGACTGCCGCGATGACGCACGTCCTTAAATTAAAAGGTCTTATTGATAAAGAAGAAGCGGTTGATCAAATTGACAACGCTCCTGAAGAAAAAGCGAGAGGTATTACTATCGCCATTCACCACTCGGAATACGAGTCGGAGAAAAGGCATTATGCTCACGTTGACTGCCCGGGACACGCCGATTATATTAAAAATATGATTACCGGCGCCGCGCAGATGGATGGAGCTATTTTGGTTGTTTCCGCCGCTGACGGTCCGATGCCTCAAACCCGCGAACACATTTTGTTGGCGCGTCAAGTCGGCGTTCCGGCAATTGTTGTTTTCTTAAACAAGACCGATATGGTTGATGACCCGGAACTTATTGATTTGGTTGAAGCTGAAGTCCGCGAACTTTTGACAAAATACCAATTCCCGGGAGACAAAACCCCAATTATTAGAGGTTCGGCGGTGAAAGCGTTGTCTGCTAATTCGGTTGATGATGAAGTTGCCAAGCCGGTTTTGGATTTGTTGCAAGCTTTAGACGACTTTATTCCCGATCCGGTTCGTGAAATTGACAAGCCGTTTTTGATGCCGGTTGAAGACGTATTCTCTATTGAAGGACGCGGCACCGTTGTTACCGGTAGGGTTGAAAGGGGAATTATTAAAGTCAACGAAGAAGTTGAAATTATCGGCATTAAGCCGACTCAAAAGACCGTCGTTACCGGCGTGGAAATGTTTAAGAAACTTCTTGATGAAGGAAGGGCCGGAGACAATATTGGTGTTTTGCTTCGCGGACTTAAAAAAGAAGATGTGGAACGCGGACAAGTTCTTGCCAAACCCGGTAGCGTTACTCCGCACACTGAATTTGAAACCGAAGTTTATATTTTAAGCAAGGAAGAAGGCGGTCGTCATACCCCGTTCTTTAAGGGATACAAGCCGCAATTCTACATCAGGACAACGGACGTTACCGGCGAGACTTTCTTGCCGGAAGGCATGGAAATGGTTATGCCCGGCGACACCGTGAAGCTTAAAGTTACATTAATTGCTCCGGTTGCTCTTGAAGAAAAACAGAGGTTTGCTATCCGCGAAGGAGGTAAGACCGTGGGAGCGGGCGCTGTCACGAAAATTATTAAGTAATTAAGTTTATAAGTTGGTAAGTTTATAAGTTTACAATGGCTAAAAAAGAAGAAATTTCACAATCTAAAATTAGGTTAAGGGTGAAGTCTTATGACCATCGCTTAATTGATAATTCCGTCAAGCAGATTATTGACACGGCTTTGCGCAATGGCGCCGAAGTGATGGGGCCGATTCCGTTGCCAACGGAAAATAAGAAATATACCGTCAATCGTTCTACTTTTGTTCATAAGCCCAGTCGCGAGCAATTTGAATTGCGAGTGCATAAGCGCTTGGTGGACATTCTTAATCCTAATCAAAAGATTATTGAATCTTTAAGCGCCTTAAATTTACCGGCGGGAGTGGATATAGAAATAAAGATGAAGTAAAACAAAAATCGCCCGAATGGGCGATTTTTGATTGTGTATCCATTTGAAAATATATTTTTTATAACCGTCCCTGGCTTTTTCCAGCCCTGCCTGCCGGTAGGCAGGGAAAAGCCAGGACTTAACTCTCGGCGCGGCGCCCCGATGTACATCGGGGACCAAGCCGCCGCGCCTCCGAGATATTCTGAAAAACATATTTTCAATGGCACTCGTTTTCCTGCCCTTTTTATTTCCACAATTTTCTTGACTTTTTTGTCAAGTTGGTGGTAGGTTAGAAGTAGGACTTAAAACAAAATAAAATAAATTTTAAAGGGAGGATGATATGGATAAGGTAAAGGTTATAAATTTAAAGGATTGCGAGGGTGATGTAAACCAGATCAATGATTTGTTGAACGAGGAAATAGATAGTTTGAGATTTTACGATGCAATATCCGTTGTTGTCTCGAGTGATAAAAATATCGCCACCCTTGGATTAAGAATTAAAGAGGGTTATTACCATATTGTTCATCTTCATGAATTAGCGGATAAAAAAGAAGATAATAATGTGCCCGCTTCTATGGATTTTCTTTTTAGCGAGGCTGTTGGCGTTCTGGTTAATCGCTGCCACGAAACGATAAAAATATGTATCCCCATAGAGATATCAAAAGATGTATATAGGTGGAATGAATATCTACCAATATTATTAAACATTGCCAAGATCCTGGATAAAAATATTGAAGTCATCTCCCTTTTTTCTAAAACCAATTTAAAAATATTTAAAAAATTAGTAGAAGAACATCCTAATCTAAAAATATTTATTTTAGATGAAAGTAAAAGAAAAAAGAATATCGATGACGAAGAAATTCCTTGTTTTACGGTTGCTGACTCCGGATATTGGCTTGAAACCGAAAAAAAATTATTCGGTGGAAGGTATCATGCTGTTGTGAATTTCGGTGATGACGAGGGGAGAGATAGATTGCAAAGATGCTTTGAAATTTTAAAAACTAAAAGTAATCTCTTTTCCCCAATAGATTTCATTCAAAAAACGGGGGTAATAACGTCTTTGTTTAAAAGGATTAAGGAGTTGTTCATTGGTAGGATTTCGGCGCCGTCTGCATGAGGCGCCGTTTTTTTATGTTATTATAATAACGATCGTTTTTATAACGACATATTTTATTTATAAGATCGGTGATTTTATTAGAAATATAAGTTAGATGCGTCGGCTGCTTGACATGTCTTATGCGATTTGCTATCTTTTATTGTAATGTTAAATTTCATGTTTAACATCGAATATTGTTAATTTTACAGATTTAGCCACCTTGCCATAGGTAGGGTCTTGCGAAGCAGCCGGCTAATCTGGCTGTTTTTATTATGAATTTTATACTTGGTAAAAAATTAAAAATGTCGCAGATTTGGCAGAATGATAAAATTGTTCCGGTGACGGTTATTCAAGCCGGTCCGGTTACGGTTACGCAAGTAAAGAATAAGGATAAAGACGGTTATGATTCCGCGCAAGTTGGATTTGACGCGACAAAGAAAAAAATAAATAAGCCGGAAAAAGGACATTTGAAAGATTTAGGCAATTTTAAAAATTTAAAAGAATTTAGATTAAAAACCAACAACCCCATGCCTACCGGCAGGCAGGAACAATCAACAACCTACAACGTTGGCGATGTTTTGACGGTTGAGCAGTTTAATGAAGGCGATAAAGTAAAAGTGAGCGGTTTGGATAATGGCCGCGGATATCAAGGCGTTGTGAAAAGGCATGGGTTTGGCGGCGGTCCGAAAACGCACGGTCAAAAAAACAGGTACAGAGCTCCCGGTTCTATCGGCGCTACGGCTCCGCAAAGAGTTATGCCGGGCAGAAAAATGGCTGGTCATATGGGAACGGAAAGAGTGTCTGTAAAAAATTTAAAAGTTGTCGCGATTGATAAAGAAAATAATATTTTAATGGTTAAAGGAGCGGTGCCCGGAATGAAAGGTGTTATTTTAGAAATATGCAAGTAGAAATTATTAATCAAAAAAATGAAAAAGTTGGAACGCTGAATTTGCCGAAGAGAATTTTTGGCGTGAAATGGAATGCGAATTTAGTCCATCAGGCGTTTTTGGCTCAGATTGCCAATAGTCGCGAGAATTTGGCGCACGCTAAAGGCCGTGGTGAAGTTTCCGGCGGAGGCAAAAAGCCGTGGCGTCAGAAGGGAACCGGTCGCGCGAGGCATGGCTCAATTCGTTCTCCGTTATGGGTGGGCGGCGGCGTGACTTTCGGACCGATTAAAGAAAAAGTTTTCGCGAAGAAAATTAACAAAAAAATGAATCGTTCGGCGATTTTTAGCGTACTTTCGCAAAAATTGTCGGATAATAATTTGAAAATTATTGAAAATTTTTCCATTAACGAAGATAGCGCAAAAACTTCAACAATGGCTAAGTTTCTAAAAGAATTTTTCAAAGGCGAAAAGTTAAGTGCGCTTTTAATAGCCGCGCCGGAAAATAAATTGATAAATCGCGCTGTTGCCAATATTAAAAACATCGGCGCTATCGGGTCTGATTCATTGAATGTCCGCGATTTGTTAAAATATAAAAATATTATTTTAGAAAGAAGAGCGATTGAAGAAATGGAAAAACACTACAAATAGAAATGGGTTTATTCAAAAAATCACAATCAAAAAAGGAAGAAAAAAAAGCGGAAGCCGTAAAAAATAAGCCGGCAGCGGTCAATATTAAGGCCGTTAATCAGCGCGAGTTGTTGGCGATTAAGCATCCGTGGATAACCGAAAAAGCCGGTCGCTTGATTGATCCCGGGAAATATATTTTTTTAGTCAATAAAGACGCCAATAAGCCGCAGATAGCCAAAGTAGTTGAGTTAATTTATAACGTTAAGGTTTCATCGGTGAATATAATCAATAAAAAAAGCAAAATTAAGGCGTTGGGCCGCACCAAAGGTAAGGTGCCGGGTCATAAAAAAGCGATGGTGCAATTGGAAAAGGGGTATAAGATTGATGTGATGCCCACGGCGTAAGATTGCAAGATTGAAAAGATAAAAAAATAATTTTACAATCTTCCAATCAATAATTTTTTTAATAATAATGAAACATTATAATCCTACAACTAAATCAAGAAGGCATATGACAGCTCCGAATTATCGGGATATTTTAAGCGCGACCGAACCATTTAAGAATCTTTTAAAAAGATTGCCGACCAATTCGGGTCGTAATAATCAGGGCAGGATAACCACTCGCCATCAGGGCGGAGGCAATAAAAAGTTTTACAGAATGGTTGACTTCAAGCAGAATAAGTTGAATGTTCCGGCAAAAGTTGAAACGATTGAATATGACCCATACAGGAGCGCGTTTATTGCTTTGGTTGTTTATCGCGATGGCGAACGTTCTTACATTTTAGCTCATAAAAATATGAAAGTCGGCGACGAGATTGTCGCGGCGGAAAAAGCGGAGTTAAAAGAAGGGAACAGGATAATATTGAAAAATATTCCGGTTGGTTATTTTGTTTATAATGTTGAATTGAATCAAGGCGGCGGAGGAAAGTTGGCGAGGTCAGCCGGTTCATTCGCGCAGATTTTGGCGCAAGAAAGCGGTTGGACAAATTTAAAGCTTTCTTCCGGCGAAGTTAGAAAAGTAAAATGGGATAATTTGGCTTCAATTGGACAAGTTTCCAATACTGAATGGAATTTGGTGAATATCGGCAAAGCCGGCCGTTCTCGCGGAATGGGCATCAGGCCAACGGTGAGAGGTACCGCTATGAATCCTTGCGACCACCCATATGGAGGAGGTGAGGGCAGACAGCCGAGAGGAACCAGAAAACCGAAAACCGCTTGGGGTAAAGTTACCGGCGGCAGGAAAACTAGAAACAAGAAAAAGTGGAGTAATAAACATATTGTAAAAAGAAGGAAATAAAAATATGAGCAGAAGTTTAAAAAAGGGTCCTTATGTTGACCATAATATATTGGAAAAAATTTCAAAAATGAAGCCCGGTAGCGCGGCGGTTATTAAAACTTGGGCGCGCGCTTCGGAAATTTCTCCGGAAATGATCGGATTCGTTTTTGGCGTGCATAATGGGAAGAATTTTATTGAAGTGAGAGTGGCGGAAGAAATGGTTGGTCATCGGTTGGGAGAATTCGCGCCAACGAGAAAATTTGTCAGGCATGGCGGAAAAATGCAAAAAGAATTGGAACAGAAAACCAAAGAAACAAAGAAGTAAATATAAATAGACACAAATAGAAGCGAATATTCACGAATCACAAATTATTATTAAATAAAATATTGGTGATTGGTGAAAATTAGTTATAAATTAGTGAACATTGGTAAAATAACGGCAAAATTGAATTATTTAAGAATGGCGCCGCGTAAAACGCGGTTAATGGCTAATATGATTAAAGGGTTGGCGGTCAATGAGGCTGAAGCTCAACTTTTGCTCAATCCGAGAAAAGCCGGTGAGCCGATTTTGAAGCTTTTGCGTTCGGCGGTTGCCAATGCTAGACAAAAGAATATTGCGGCGGAAAGTTTATTTATAAAAGAAATCAGGGTTGATCAGGGACCAATGTTGAAAAGGTCTATGCCAAGGGCTCAGGGCAGGGCGACTGCTATTCAGAAAAAAACCAGCCACATTACGTTAGTTTTGGGAGAATTAAAAAATCCGAAACAGCCGCGGTTTAAAATCATTAAGCCGGAAAGAATCAAGAAGAGCGTTGCTGAAAAAATCAAGAAAACCAAAGTGGAAGCGAAAGAAAAATCAGAAGAAATAAAAGAAGTGAAGCCGGTTGAAAAATCCGGAACAGCGAGAAGAATATTTAGGAGAAAAAGCATATAAAAGTATCGATGCGAATATACGAATAATACTAAATAATACTAATAATACTAATATAATACTAATACAAATATAATTTATTCGTATAATTCGTACATTAGTATATTGGTATCGATACGCTGAAAGTTAAAATGGCTCAAAAAATCAAACCAACAGCATTAAGAACGGGTATAATTAAGAATTGGAAATCTCGATGGTTTCCGAAGAATTTGGATTTCAAAAAATTTTTGGAAGAGGATGTTTTAATTCGCGAGATGATTTATAAAAAAATCAAGAACGCGGGTATTGACAGTATTGAAATCGAAAGAACCGGCAATAAATACAAAATTTCCGTTAAAGCAGCGAGGCCGGGTTTGATTATCGGCAGAGGTGGCAAGGGAATTGAAGATTTAACCAAAGCGTTGGAAGCAGCTTTGAAAAAATTGAGAGCGCAGGAAGTAAAAAATAAAATTTTTATCAGTTTAAATATTGAAGAATTGAAAAGATTTGATGTTTCGGCTAGCGTAGTTTCCCAAAATGTCGCTTGGGATATGGGAAAAAGAATGCCGTTTCGCAGGACTATTAAAAAATATCTTGAGCAAGTTTTGCAAAATAGGGAAGTTAGAGGAGCGAAAATCAAAGTTTCCGGACGTTTGGACGGCGCGGAAATCGCCCGAACCGAACAATTGGCAAAAGGCAGATTGCCTCTGCAGACATTGAGAGCCGACATTGATTATGGCGAAGCAACAGCTTTCACCACTTACGGCACCGTGGGAGTGAAAGTTTGGATTTATAAAGGAGAAATATTTAAGTAAGTTTAAAAGTTGATAAGTTTATAAGTTAACTTATAAACTTAAGCGAAGCGAAACTTATAACTTAAAACTAACCAATGTTAATACCGAAAAAAGTAAAACATAGAAAATGGCAAAAGGGCAGGTCAAGAAAGCGCCAAGTGGAAACCAGGGGAACTCATCTTAGTTTCGGCAGTTTTGGCATTCAAGCTATGGAAAGCGTTTATGTTAATTCCAGACACATTGAAGCCGCGAGAAAAGCCATTACCCATTTTACAAAAAGAGGAGGCAGGATTTGGATAAGAATTTTTCCAGACAAGCCGATTACTAAAAGACCGCCGGAAGTAACCATGGGCGGAGGCAAGGGTGCGGTTGACCATTATGTTTTTCCAGTGAGGCTGGGCAGGATTTTGTTTGAAATGGATGGCGTTACCAAGGAAGTCGCGCGTGAAGCGTTAAGAAGGGCGGGTCATAAATTGCCGCTCAAAACAAGAATAGTGGAAAGTAATTCCTAATCAATCACAAATTCAATTCGTGAATATTCGCGAATAAATTAAAGATAAATTAGCGACAATATGAAAAAAAACGAAATTCAACAAATTAAAAATTTACCGAAAGCTGAGCTTGAAAAAAAACTCAATGATTCTTATGAAAAATTGAGGAAGTTGAAGGTTGACTTAGCTTATGGAAAAGTTAAGAATATCAAAGAAGTCAAAGAGGCGAAAAAAATTATTGCGAGAATACTAACAATTTTAAATAAAACGAATATACACGAATAAAGGACTAATAAACACCAATCACAAATTTAATAGAAATTAGTGATTTGTGAATATTTGTCTTAAATTAGCGATAATTCGTCATTTATATGAGGCAATTACAAGGAATAATCACATCGGATAAAATGAATAAAACGCGTGTCGTGGCAGTGACGCGTCTTAAACAACATTCAAGATATAAGAAATATTTTAAAGTTACGGATAAATTTAAGGCGCATGATGAAAATAACGAATATAAAACAGGAGAAAAAGTTATTATTCAAGAAATAAGGCCGATGAGCAAGGAGAAAAGGTGGCGGATAACTGGAAGAATTTAGTATTTAGAAGTTAGAAATTAGGCGCGTCCTAACTCCTA
>Ga0172369_10009998_pt1 | contig 10394 bp, 6 predicted proteins | sample LakKiv25m_FD_114539 | JGI IMG/M metagenome (GOLD analysis project Ga0172369, IMG submission 114539) | Freshwater microbial communities from Kabuno Bay, South-Kivu, Congo - kab_022012_11.25m | ecosystem: Environmental > Aquatic > Freshwater > Lake | place: Democratic Republic of the Congo...
ACGACAAGTCCCTTCACTCCCTGATCTACCGCGGCAATCAGTGCGACCCACGCGACCAAAAGGCCGGCCGTTTTGGCGCGTTGGCTCAGGATTATCGTCCCTCCAGCCGGTCCTGGCAATCCAGGCAGAGTGACGCCCACGGAAGCGCCTCGAGGCGGTTGGGATTGATCTCGACGCCGCAGGAGTCGCACAAGCCGTAGGTGCTGTCTTCGATCTTCTCCAATGCGGTATTGACCTTTCCCAGCAGGTCCAGAATGTTGCCTTCCAACGCCAGGTCCTTCTCGCGCTCAAACGTCTCGGAAGCCAGGTCTGCCGGATGGTCGTCGAAGGTGGACAACTCGGTCACCTGTTCGATGTCGGATGAAATCGAGGTGCGCTCGAGTATCTCGTGCAACTCCTGCTCTAACCGTTCCTTTTCGACCAGCAATCGCTTTTTGATCGCCCGAAGGCGGGTTGGCGTAATTTGCGTGGTGGTCATCACACACCCCTTTCTGACTGATGTATGCATCCGGTCGCTTTCGGCTCCGTAGCCCCATCCGGACTCAGTCCCTGATGGCCATGAGCGGGCAGTGCGGCTTTCCGGCGCGTCTGTCGCTCTCCATGCTACGTCAATCATGTCGCCTTAGTGTACCGTGCTTCTTCCCCGGCCAAACGTCATTTTCGAAAAGATCGGCGTCCCCTCCGTGGAGCAGTGCTGCCGGTGAGAGGGGCTGGAATCCGGTGTATGGCCAGGTCGGTAAACTATACCGCGTATTATTCCCTGATCCATCAAGCCGGAACCAGAAAAACAGGCCCTTAACGGCAAGCTGATCATCTGAATTCTCGACACGCTGTAGAGAATATCAGTTAGTATTCCATATTGTGTTGTGTCTAATCACCAATCGTGCGTCATCGTCTCCGCATCGCGTTACCGGTGCGGCCCGCCGCGGGGATCAATCCCCGCGGCTATGCGGCGATGTCCCCTCCTCTGGCTCCCGGCATCCGGATAATCTGCACGGCGAGATCCGCGTCGTGGTACGGCGTGTCGGCAGGCGTTCCCGTGCGGTGGGCGACCTCGATCACGTTCACCGGGAGGATCGCGGGAAAAGTATCCTGCATGGATTCGAGCAACCTTTGGTATTCTCCTGCTGAGTAAAGGATGACTTTTATGGAAGCCGGTGAGAATTTTTTCCCGGCGGCGCGGGCCGCGGTCAGCGCTTGATAGATGCGGCGCCGCACAACAAGCGCTTGCGTCCAGCGCACCGCCAGCGCATCGTCGCGCCACGCGGCCGGCGCTGTCGGCCATGCCGCCAGTTGCGGGCTCGGGGGGCGTTCGTCCGGCGGCAGGTGCTCCCAAATCTCCTCCGCGAGAAAGCTCAGCGTGGGCGCCAGCAGTCGCGCCAGCGCATCGACGGCATGATAGAGCACGGTTTGCGCCGCCCGCCGCGCTGGATCGTCCAGGAGGGCGAGGCTCCTGCCGAGTCGCGATTTGACGGCGCCGAAATACACGCCGGACAGTTCGCGGAGGTAAAACTCCCGCAGCGCGCGCAAGGCGGTGTGGAATGCATAAGTTTCTGAAGCCGATGTCACACGCTCGATGAGTCGCGCCAGCCGGTCCAGCGCCCAGCGGTCCACCTCGGTCAGCGCGTCGACGGGTTGCACCATCTCCGGCGTGAAATCCTCCAGGTGCCGCAGCAAAAACTGCGCCGTGGTGCGCAGGCGCCGATACAGGTGCACTGCGTTGTCCAGCGCCGCGTCGGAGATGACGACGTCTTTGCGCGGGTCCACCGAGGCGGCCCACAGCCGCAGGATATCGGCGCCGTAACGCTCGACTAAATCCACGGCCTCGGGGATGATCTCGCCGTCGCGCGCCGGCGCCGGCGTCAGGCGGTCGATCACGAAACCATGCGTGAGCGCGGCGCGGTAAGGTGCGCCATCGCGGCCCGTGGCCAGACCGGCAAGCAGCGCGCCCTGCAGCCAGCCGCGAAACTGATCCTGCCGCTCTACCACCAGATCGGCAGGTCGCATTAACTCCTCGTGTGCCTCCAACACCGCAAACTGGCTGCACGCCGCCTCGAACCACACGTCGAAGGTCTCCAGCTTCCGATAAAATGCCGTACCGCCGCACGCCGGGCAGGTCGTCCCCTCCGGCAGCAGTTTGTCGGATGCTTGCGCATACCAGGCATCCGAACCCCTTGCCTGTATGATATCCGCCACGTGGGCGATAACCTCGGTGGAAAGCAGCGGGGTATCGCATTTCGCGCAAAAGAAAGCCGGGATGGGTATGCCCCAGGCGCGTCCCCGCGACAGGCACCAGTCGGGCCGGTCGTGCAGCATCTCCGCCATGTGCGCCTGTCCCCACGCCGGCGTCCATTGTACCGCGCCACCCGCCGCTTCCGCCCGCGCGGACAGCCCATCCATGGCAATGAACCAGTGCGGCATGGCGCGCTCGATGACCGGCTGCCGGCAGCGCCAGCAATGCGGGGCCGGCTGCACCGCCACCCGGTGCGCCAGCAACACGCCTTGCTGGTCCAGGGCGCACAGTATGCGGTCTTCCGCCTTTACGATCGGTTGCCGCGCGGCGGGTTGACCGGCCTGCCGGCTGAAGACGCCTTTCGCATCGACCAGGTGCAGCGGCGGCAGCGCGTGCCGCGCGGCGATGGCGAATTCTTCCCGATCGTGATCGGGCGCCAGCATCCACAGCCCGGTGCCGATCGCAGGTCTCACCGCGCCGTCCGTCACCACCGGCATAGCCCGCCGCGCCAGCGGGTGAAGCAGCACAACCTTCGCCAGCGCCTCCCCGCGCACCACGGCGATGATTTCCGGCTGCGCCAGCGCCGTCATGCGGGTGAAATCGCCCACCTTTTCCTCGGCCACCAGATAGGTAAAGCCTTCCTCGTCCTCTGCGTCCCGCACCAGCGCGTATATTGCGTCCGGATGAACGGCGACGGCCACGACCTCAGGCAGTGTCCAGGGTTTGTCCGTGCAGATGACCGCGGATAGGCGCGCGCGGTCGATGCCGGCGAACAGGGCGTCCGGCAGTTGCAGCAGCGGGAAGGCGATCAGGGCGATCTGCACCGGCCGCTCCCGCGGCTCGACCTCCGCCTCCGACAGCGTCTTCCGGCAGGCCGGGCACCAGTGAACAGGCTTGTCGGCGCGATACACCAGGCCGTTCGCCACCAGTTCGCCGAAGGCGCGCATCACCGCGGCCTCGTATGCCGGATACTGCGTCAGGTAGGGATATCGCCAGTCGGCGCGTATGCCCAGCCGCTGGAGCTGCCCGCGCTGCAGTGTGCAGCTCTCCCGCGCGAGGCGGGTGCAGAACCAGCGCAGCGTGCGCGGCGACAGCGAGCGGCGCACGGGCGAGAAGGCGCGCTGCACGGTGATCTCGGTGGCCAGCGCGTGCGTGTCCCACCCCGGCACAAACGGCGCGCGGTACCCCTGCATCGTGCGGAACTTGATGATGAAATCTTTCAGCAGCTTGTTGAGCAGGTGGTCGAATTCGAGGCCGTCCACGCTGAACGGCGGACTGTCGTGCAGGATGAAGGACGGCCCGCCTTCACCACGCTCCAGCGCGCGGCGATACAAATCGATGGCGTCCCAGTGCTGGAGGATCTCCCCTTCCCGTTGCGGCAAATCGACCCGGGCGGGAAAGGCGCTTCGCGGCGCGATTCCTTTATTCTCATCCTGCGGTGTTCGTTCCTTCGACATGACGGTCTCCCCTGCTGTATTATTAATGCGCGATTTCTCGCCACTACGCGCAAATCTTGTTGTTTGGTTGCGGCGTAGCCGCCCTTGGCCGTGTTAACGGAACCAGTATTCCACGCAGTGCGGCGGCTCACGCGCTTTGTCCGTTCCGTCCGATCTCCGACCGTCGGACATGTCCAACATGTCCGACATGTATGGTCCGTCCGACGGTGGGACACCGTGCACATTGGTCATCTTCCGCACGAGGAACACACCTGATGGGGGGAGAATCTATCCAATATGATTGAGCCATTATTGAATGAAGTCGAGGTGCGCGTGCTGGGCGCGCTGGTGGAGAAGTCGATCACCACGCCGGATGCGTATCCGCTGTCGTTGAATGCGCTGGTGAACGCCTGCAATCAGAAGTCGAATCGCGACCCGGTGGTGGAATACGCCAGCGGAACGGTCGGCGAGACGCTGGTCTCGCTGCGCGGGAAATCGCTGGCGTGGATCGTCATGGGCGGCGACAGCCGCGTGCCCAAATATCAGCATTATTTCGAAGAGGTGTACCACCTCACGCAGGCGGAAGCGGCGATGCTCTGCGAGTTGATGCTGCGCGGCCCGCAGACGGCCGGCGAGCTGCGCGGGCATATCGAGCGCTTGAACGTCACGCTGAGCCTGGCGGAGGCGGACGAGGTGGTCCGCGGATTGATGACGCGTCCTGAGCCGCTGATCGTGCAGCTTCCCCTGCAGGCGGGACGGCGGGAAGCCCGCGTGGCGCACCTGCTTGCCGGCGAGCCGGTCATTCCCGAGGAAACGGAAGCTGCCGCCGCATCGTCCCTTTCGCGGACCGACCGCCTGACCGCGCTGGAGGATGAAGTGCAAAACCTGCGCCGCGAGCTCGACGCGTTGCGCGAGGAGCTGGCCGCCTTTCGACGGCAATTCGAGTGAGGGAACGGAAAGGGAGGAAAACGAAAAGCGGTATTGACAACCATAACAAACGTATGTATAATAATACTTATGTTCTCTATGCGAATCGATTATTGTTTCACGCTGCAGGGCGGGCAGGCGCTTTTTCCCCTGTCAGCTTCGGAAGGAGAGATCTTATCATAACAAAATGATGTTTTTTACTTTTTGATTGCTATGATGTATATGATGGAAAAGACACCCTATCCGTAATTTCAGTTGCGGCTCCTTCTTTACCCCGGATTATTCATGAAGCGCCGGTAGCCGCATCCCTTTACGGGCGCGCAGGCGCTTCATGAATAATCCGGGGTAATGCATTGCCGTCTTCCACAACCTGTCATACAATAGGATGCAGGAGGTTCCCACGATGCGGAAGCCTTTTTCCGTTCTTCACGGCATGACGCTGATGATGGCCGTTGCAGTGATCCTCGCGGCCGGCCTGGCGTCTTGCGCTCGCGGGGAGGAGCCGGCACCCGACGGGGCGCAATTGCCGCCCAACCTCGCCTTCGTCGCGCCCGCTGACGGGACGGAGATCACGACGCCGACCATCGACCTGCAATTGCAGGCGTCGGGCCAGGGCCCCATCGCGCGAATCGAGCTGACGGTCAACGGCAAACCATGCCCGCCGTCGGTGGCGCAGGCGATGACCTTCGACAAACCGGAGAAACTGCAGGTCGACGTCAAGCTGCCCTTCCGTCTGCCGCTGGATGATACCCGCTTCCTGTTGCGCGCCGTCGCCGTGGATGCCGAGGGGACGCGCAGCGCGCCGGCGGAGGTGACGCTGTACCTGCCCGGCGCCCGTGTAGCGGTCGAGCGCCTCTTCGTACTGTGCGTGGGCATCAGCCATTACAAGGCGCCGGAGATCCCCGCGCTGCGTTTTGCCGAGTCGGACGCCGGCGCCTTCGCCGCGCTTTTCACCGAGCACCGCATCCAGCCGCCGTGCGCGAAGGGCTATACCGTACAGGTCATTACCGGCGCCGGCGCCACCGCTGCCAATATCACCGCCGCGCTCAACATCATCAAGACGAGCGCCGGCCCGAATAATATGGTCATCATATACCTTGCCACCCATCGCATACGCGACGCCGGCGGCAATCTGTACCTGGCCACCTATGACGTGAATATGGCCGATCCACGGCAGACGGGCGTGGATTGGCGCGCGCTGACAGCCGTCATTAACGGCCTCGCCACCCCGCAGGTGCTGATGCTGGCGGATATCGGACGCTCCGCCGTTAATCCGACGGCGCGGACGCTCGATGCGCAATTGCGGGCCTTCTACGCCACGCAACCCGACGAGACGCCCGTCGCGCAAGGCGATTGGGGGCACGGGGCGTTCGCCCAGGCGGTGATCGAGGGACTGACCGGCAAGGCCGACGCCGGCGAGGCGAATGGCATTATCACCATAAGCGAACTGAACGACTACGTGACGAAACGCGTGGCCGTGCTCAGCAACGGGCGCCAGCATCCGCAGTGGCCCGGCTTCAGCGCGCGGCTGAAGGACACTCCGCTCACCTGGCTGGCCCTCCCCCGGCTGGAAACCATGACGGCGGACGACCTGACGAAGCTGCTGCAGGGCGGCGAAACGATCGTGACGCGCCGCGACAACGCGGGGCGCACGCTGCTGCACTGGGCGGTGGCGGCAAACCGCGCGGATTTGGTGGACCTGCTGCTGGAGCGCGGCGCCGACGTGAATGCCGCCGACGCCGCCGGCGAGACGCCGATGCACATTGCCGCCGCGAGCGGGCGGCTGGAAGTGGCCGGGAAGCTGCTGGCGAAGGGCGCAAACCTGAACGCGCGCGACAAAGAAAACCGCACTCCGTTCGAACTGGCGCGCCTGTATGAGCAGGCCGCCATGATGGATTTCTTCCTTCCCGCCACTGTACTCGACTCCCGTGACGAACATGGCGACACGCCGCTGCACCTGGCTGTGTTGTATGCCCGGCCCAACGTGGTGCGGCAGTTGCTGGCCAAAGGCGCCGACCTTGAAGCGATCGATAATGATGGGAACACGCCGCTGCATCTGGCGGCGGCCCAGGGGCTGGTCGAGATCGCCGGACTGCTGTTGGACAAAGACGCCAATTACCGTGCGGCCAATGCCGTGGGCGCCACCCCGCTGCACCTGGCAGCGGCACAGGGTCAGGCGAAGATGGTGAGCCTGCTGCTGGAGCATGGAGCGGATATCAATGCGAAGGATAAGGACGGGCGGTCGCCCCTGTTCACGACGCTGGAGAGCGGCGATCTGGCGATGATCGACCTGCTGGTGGCGCGCGGCGCCCGGCCTGATTTCGGGGACAAGGACGGCGTCACCGCGCTCCACCTGGCGGTCATCGGCGGCAAGCTCGCGGTGGCCCGGCAACTGTTGCGGCGCGGGGCGGATGCGAGCGTCCGCGACAACAATCTCTATACGCCGCTGCACTGGGCAGCCACCCAGGAATCGCCGGAGATGCTGAAACTGCTGCTGCAGTACAAACCGAGCCCCAATCCGCACGATAAGGACGGCTACACCCCGCTGCATACCGCCGCCTGGTATAACCGCGTGGACAACATCACCTGCCTCCTCGCCGCCGGCGCCCTGCTGAACGATAAGAGCAAAGACGGCTCCACCCCGCTGGCGATGGCGCTCAAACACAATGCGAAAGAAGCGGCGGAGCTGCTGAAGGCCAAAGGGGGATTCGAGTAGGCATCATGGCCACAAAGATGATTGTCTGCCCGCACTGCGGGACGGAGAACAGCGCGCGGAAACAGCGTTGCTATGCCTGCGAGAAGTCGCTGGCCGCCGCGCCGGCGAAGCGCGTCCCCAAGAAGGCGGCGACACCGGCGCCGGCTCCCGCGCGTACCCCCGCCCCCGACCGGCTCGCCCGCGTGAAATCCATCGCGCGCGGGCCCGGGATCATCGGCGTCACGCTGCGACAGCGCGTGCAGATGTACCGCCAGCTCGAGCACCTGCTGAAGGCCGGCATCTCGGTGGGGCAGTCGCTGGTGTACCTGCAGGACAATACGGCGCGCTACCTCCGCCCGATGCTGACGGACATGGCCGAAACCGTGCAGCATGGCGGGCAAATCTATCTGGCGATGGAGCGCTACCACACCGTGTTCGCCGACTGGGAAGTGAGCGTGGTGCGCGCCGCGGAGAAGGGCGGCAACCTGCCGGAAGCGATGGCCGGCATCGCCGAAACCCTCGAGATGGAAATGGAGATGCGTTATCAGGTCGGCGTGAAGCTGCTGCCGCTGCAGGCGACCTTCGTCGTCTTTATCCTGGTTATCCTGATCGTCCTCATGCTTCCGCACGCCCAGCAGGGCAACGTCGGCTCCGTGTTCACCACGGTCGGATATGCTTTCCTGCGCTTCCTCGAAATCGTCACCGCCATCATCCTGCTGCGCTTCGCCTGGCGCTTTTATACCCGCTCGCGGCGGGGGGCGCGGGTGGGGCAGGCGATCGTTACGCGCATGCCGTTGATCGGTCCCATCCTGCACCTGCAGATGCTCTACCGCTTCGTCCAGGTGCTCGGCGCGCTGTGGAAGGCCGGCGTGGCGCCCATGGAGTCGCTGGAAAGCGCCGCGCGCGCCTCCAACAACCGGTTGATGATCCATCGCGTGGGCGATCAAATGAAGCGTCTGGGCGCGGGCGCCACCCTCTCGGAAATTATCGCCGCCACCCAGGTGTTCCCGCAGGAGATCATCTACATGATCCGCAGCGGGGAGACCAGCGGCGCAGTGGCCGAGACGCTCGAGCGCGTGGCCCAGTATCTCCGCATGGAGCTCGACGCCCAGCTCAAATCCCTCCCCGTCCGCGCGCAACTGGTGATGTATGTACTCATCGGCGTGCCGATCATCATCTTCATCTTCTGGTTCTGGACCGGTTACTTCAACTCGATGCTGGGCGAATGAGTGTGAATGGGGGAGTGGGTGAGTGGGTGAGTGGGAGAGTGAGAGTAAAAGTCTCCCACTCTCCCATTCACATTCTCGGACAATAATTTCACACTGCCCCATGCTCTGTTCCGACGCTTTGTCGATGTTTCCGACAAAACCGGCGGTATCCATGCTCTCTGGCGCGGAAAACCGATTGTATGTAGGGACAAATTTGGCAGGGGAGTGGGAATGAGCGTCGGGAAACCACTGGTAGATACGAACACGGCGCCGGAAGATATCGCCGGCTCCACTGGAGTCGAACAGGCGAAAATCCGTTTCCTCTCGGTGCTTTCCCACGAATTGCGTACCCCGCTGACCAATATCATCGGATGGGCGCGCGAGGCACTCGATTCGCCGGCGCTGGCTCCGGAAGCGCTGCAGGTGATCCTGCGCAATGCCGAAAGTCAAGCGCGCGTGCTGAACAACCTGCTGGAGGTGTCACGGCTCATCCATGGGCGTTTTACCTTGCAGTGCGAGGCGACCGACCTCTGGAAAGTGACCGATCATGCCAGCCGGATGATGCAGAACCAGATTGACCTTCGTCGTATCAAACTGGTCCGGCGGCACCCCCGGCACGCGCTGCCGGTCTTCGCGGATATCGATCGATTGCATGAGGTGATCTGCAACCTGCTGGACAATGCCGTGAAGTTCACCCCGATTGGTGGGACGGTCACGCTGTCTGCCAGCCTGCGGGATGCCGTCGTGCGCCTCGATATCAGCGATACGGGCCGCGGCATCGCGCCCGAACAGCTTCTGCAGCTCTTTCGCCCCTTCGCGGAAATGGATCTCCACGATGTCACCGGCGGTCTGCACCTGGGACTAACGCTGGTGAAAAGCGTCATCGAGCTGCACGGCGGCAGCGTGGCCGTGCATAGTGCCGGCATCGGAGCGGGCAGCACCTTCTCCGTCATGCTGCCGGCCTATCGGGGGAGTGGTGGGTAGTGATAAGTAATAAGTGATAAGTGATAAGTAAGTAGTGAGTAGTGAGTAGTCCGGTGGTTGAGTAGGCAGGAAGGCCTTCTCGTAAAATCCCCATCGCTCCCGCGCCGTATCGAAACCACCGCGTTAACAGGTAAGCCTATCAATACCCGCGGTGGTTTCGATACGGCGCGGGAGCAATGGAAAGAACCGTGAGGCTCACTTGCCTACTCAACTACCGGACTGGGCCTTTCCTGTCATCGCGATGGTTTCGATACGGCGCGGGAGCGATGGAAAGAACCGTGAGGCTCACTTGCCTACTCAACCACCGGACTGGGCCTTTCCTGTCATCGCGGTGGTTTCGATACGGCGCGGGAGCTGCGGAAAGATGCGAGATGCTTCCCTGCCTACTCAACCACCGGACCAGGCCTTTCCTGCCATCGCGATGGTTTCGATACGGCGCGGGAGCGATGGAAAGAACCGTAAGGCTCACTTGCCTACTCAACCACCGGACTACTCACTACTCACTACTTACTTATCACTTATCACTTATCACTTATCACTACTCACCACGCGGTCCCGCCAGACGACCGGCAGCACCGCCTGCTCTTTCGACGCCTGGCCGATGTGGGCGATGATCTCATCCACCACGTAGCCGTCCCACGCGGAAGGCATTGGCGACTCGCCCGTCTCGAAGCGACGCAGCATCTCCGCCATCTCCAGGTGGAAGGGATTGACTGCCGGGTAGCGGTATTCGGTGGTCTGCCCGGTCTCCGCGTCCTGGTGCACCAGCAGCGCGCCGTTGTGCTCCGGCATGTCCCACTTCACGGTATACAGGTCCAGCCGGCCCCCCGCGCAGTTGATCTCCAGTCGCTCGTCCCAGCCGTTGCGCTCGTAGCCGGCGAAGCGCAGCGGGTGCCAGCAGGCTTCGAAGT
>Ga0172369_10009999_pt1 | contig 10393 bp, 10 predicted proteins | sample LakKiv25m_FD_114539 | JGI IMG/M metagenome (GOLD analysis project Ga0172369, IMG submission 114539) | Freshwater microbial communities from Kabuno Bay, South-Kivu, Congo - kab_022012_11.25m | ecosystem: Environmental > Aquatic > Freshwater > Lake | place: Democratic Republic of the Congo...
CAATATAATGGACTTTGCTTCTTTTTTTTGCACTTTAACAATTTGCAGCTATGTTTTTAGTTCATTAAACGGGTTAGGAGCCCCCTCGAGTAGGGGGATCCATTTTTTTAAGAGTTTGATCCTGGCTCAGGATGAACGCTAGCGGTGTGCCTGAGATATGCAAGTCGAGCGTTTCACCTGGTCGCAAGATTGGGTGAGAGCGGCGGACGGCTGAGTAATATATAGGAACTTGCCCCTAGGTAGAGTATAGCCCCGAGAAATCGGGGGTAATGCTTTATGGTTCCCGCCTATGGCGGGATAAAGGACGTAACTGTTCGCCAAGGGATAGGCCTATATCCTATCAGGTAGTTGGTAAGGTAACGGCTTACCAAGCCTATGACGGGTAGCTAATCTGAGAGGATGGTTAGCCAGAGGGGGACTGAGACACGGCCCCCACTCCTACGGGAGGCAGCAATCAGGAATAGTCGGCAATGGACGAAAGTCTGACCGCGCGACACCGCGTGTAGGAATAAGCTCTTCGGAGTGTAAACTACTGTGGCAGGGGAAGAAGTCTTGCCGTAAGGCGGATTGACGGTACCCTGTTAGAAAGGAGCCGCTAACTGCGTGCCAGAAGCGTCGGTAATACGTGGGCTTCAAGCGTTATCCGGTTTTATTGGGCGTAAAGGGTCGTGTAGGTGGCTTAATAAGTTATTTCTTAAATTTCGGTGCTCAACACTGGACTTGGTTATAAAACTGTTAAGCTAGAGTTTTCTAAAGGGGAACTGGAACTCAAAGAGGAGTAGTGATATGCGTTGATACTTTGGGGAACACCAATGGTGAAGACAAGTTCCTGGTAGATTACTGACACTGAGACACGAAAGCTAGGGGAGCGAAGCAGATTAGAGACCTGCGTAGTCCTAGCCCTAAACGAATGTCTGCTACCTGCATGTCCCGCTTTGCGGGACGTGTGGGAAAGGTAACCCGTTAAGCAGACCGCCTGGGGAGTACGACCGCAAGGTTAAAACTCAAAGGAATTGGCGGGGAGGCACACAACCAGTGGAACATGTGGTTCAATTTGATACGAACCAAAGAACCTCACCAAGGTTTGACATGCTAGCGTCCAGCTTTCCGTAATGGGAGAGTGTTCGCAAGAAGGCTAGCACAGGTGCTGCATGGCTGTCGTCAGCTCGTTCCGTGAGGAGTGCCCTTAAGTGGGACAACGAGCGCAACCCCCATCTTGTGTTATATTTGTCACAAGAAACGGTCCCGACTTTGTCGGGAAGGAAGGAGGGACAGACGTCAAGTCAGCATGGTCCTTATACCTTGGGCTACACACATGTTACAATGAAGGGAACAACGGGTTTTGCCACGTCGCAAGACGGAGCAAATCCCTTAAATCCATTCTCAGTGGGGATTGGGGTCTGCAACTCGACCCCATGAACGCGGAATTGGTAGTAATCGCAGGTCAGTCATACTGCGGTGAATACGTTCTTGCCTCTTGCACACACCGCCCGTCAAGCCAACAAAGTCGGAGTTATTTGAATTTCGATTTATCGGAAGAGGATAATTTCGGCGATGGGGGTTAAGTCGTAACAAGGTATCCGTTCTGGAAGGAGCGGATGGATCACCTCCTTTCTTTTTTATTTTTTTTGATAATCGCAAGATTAAAAAAAGAAATAAATTTCCGTTTTTGCATTAGCAAAGGCGGATCCGTTAACGTAAACGGAAATTCGTTTGATTGTAACGTTTATAAACAATCACTGTCCTAGCCCGTTTAATGAATTAAACCTCTTCTTTACTTTATGATAGTTTTTTTGTTGTTTAACTTTTTTACTTTGCTTCTTCACGTCATATAATAATCTATGCTTGTATGAAGAAAGAAAAGAAGACACAATAAGACAGTTCGTTGTACTACTTTATATTTTTTTGTTTATAGATCTAAATCTTTCAAAAATTTCTTGAAGTCTCCATTAAGTTCTTTATGTTGTAGTGCGAACTCAACCATTGTTTTTAAATATTCGAATTTATTACCAGTATCATAATACTTTCCATTTTCAATGACAGTCGTATATACGGGAATTCCTTCTTTTTTTAGTAAGTTTATTGCGTCAACCAGCCATATTTCCCCACCTTTTCCCGGTTTTATACGTTTAAGCGCGCTAAATATTTCAGGAGGCAAAATATATGCTCCGTGAGTTGCTATGTTTGATGGGGCTTCATGAGGCTCTGGTTTTTCAACAATCTTAACGATTTTGTGTACATTTCCTTCAACATGTTCCAATTCCGCGATTCCATAGCGACTCAAATCTTCTTTTTTTTCGATTTTGACGCCTGAAATGACAACTCCTCCATATTTCTCGTAGACTTTAATCATCTGTGCTAAACGAGGCGGTTTGGAATAAATAAACTCGTCCCCCCATAATACTGCAAATGGTTCGTTTTCAATAATGGGTTCAACTGCAAGCACAGGAGTACCGTTTCCATAAGGGCCTTTTTGTCGGACATAGATAAAGTTTGCCATTTCAGATATTTCTCTTACTCGCTCGAGAAGATGAGTTTTATTACCCGAAACGAGATTTTTGACCAGATCTTCATTAGGTACGTCAAAATGGTCCTCGATAGCTCGCTTGTTTGCACCGGTAACAATAATTATGTCCTTTATTCCAGAATTTACTGCTTCTTCAACAACATATTGTATGACTGGTTTATCTACAATAGGCAACATTTCTTTGGGCATTGCTTTGGTCTGTGGTAAAAACCGGGTACCAAAACCAGCCGCAGGAATAACTACTTTGGAAATTTTTGTGGAAATCATATGTTTATTCGAATTTAACTGTTAATTTTTGAGCGAGAGGAACGGAGTCAAACAAAGCAGTAATTTCTGCAATACCGCTCGCCTGTGAAGCAAGGGTAGTTGACGCTTTTCCTTGATCGTCAGTAACTAATGTGTTGTCTCTTAAAACTCCAAGAGTGGTGTTAAAAGTAACTTTTCTTCCTTTTATCGGCAATCCACTCTCGCTACGAATAAAAACACTTATTGTGCTTACTGTTTTACCATCTGCCTTTAACGACAGAGGATATGCGAATAAGAGTGAGTTTGAAGATGAAGGATTAACATCTTCTTTTGCTCGAGTCAATTTAGATATGGGCTGATTAAAAAAAACCATTATAATAAACAAACTAAAAGTTAAAAAGAAAAGAAGAAGAACAACCTGAAGTTTCTTTTCCATAGGTATTATATTATATCACATTCAACTGCTAATATAATAACTATAATAATAGTGATAAAAATAATCAAATATAGATTCCTATTGAAATAAATGCTAATTGATATATCATAAATAAATATGCTTTATTACTCAGAACTTGAGGGAAAAAGTGTTTTGACTGAAGACAATATTAAAATCGGCACTCTGAAGGATGTTATCTTCACTCCATCTGAGCAAGCTAAAGTAACTAAAATCGTAATCAAATCTATTCAACAACAAATCTTTATTCTACCTATTCATTTTATTAAGAAAATCAATAAAACAATACGGATTCAAAAATCGTTTCAAACAACACAGCTGGAAGAAAATGAACTGTATGTTAGGAAGAACCTCTTGGACAAGCAAATTATCGATCTTTCCGGAGATAAGATTGTACGCGTAAATGATGTCATCCTTCATCAAATTTTTTCACCCGAACTCGAGATACACATAGCTGGAGTTGATGTTGGTTGGCTTGGGCTCATGAGAAGAATTAAACTGGAACCTTATATTTCAAGGATTCTCCATAAATTACGAATCTTTTATTCTTCAGTATTTTTATCTTGGGGAGACATTCAACCGCTTGACCTTATCAGGGGAAAAGTTCGTCTCAAAAAAGAGGAAGAAAAATTAGACAATTTACGTCCGGAAGATCTTGCAGATTATCTTGAACAAACAAACGAAAGAAATATTCGACGATTTCTTAAAATACTCGATAAAAAGCGTTCTATAGAGGTTATCAGCAATTTAAATTTAAATTATCAAAAAGATCTTTTTCATCACTGGAAACCTGAAAAATGCGCGGCGGTTATCCAAAATATGGAGCCTGATAAGGCGGTTGACGCACTCCTTACCATTTCCAGAAGAAAAAGAGAAAACGTTCTTAATTTAATTGAAGAAAAGAAAAGAAAGCTATTTATAAGTCTTATTTCTGTTTCAAAAACACCGATCGGAAAACATATGACTCCCATTTTTTTTACTGTAAATTCCAATGCAACCGTTAAAGATGTCATTCAAAAAATTAAACATGAAACTGTAGACTTTACTTTCTTAGCTACTATATACATCGTCAATAATAATAATCAACTTGTTGGGGTCTTAAATCTACATGAACTTATGGTTCATCCTCCAGAAATTCCCATTTATAAAATAATGATACAAAATTTGATAGTCGCGAATCTTACAACGCCCATCGAGCTTGTCATTCGTAAAATCCTTCACTATCATCTTCCTGCAATACCTGTTGTTGATAACAACAAAAAAATGCTTGGAGTTGTTACGTTTGATGATATTGCCGATATCATATCTAAAAAATTGTTTCATTCTTATGCTTAATGCTCAAAAACAATATAAGTCAATCCCTTTGCATTTGAAACTGAAACGTTATGTCTTTACTTTTTTTGCAATATTTGGCCCAGCGACAATTACGGCGATGGCTGATAATGATGCTGCGGGAGTTGCTACCTATTCTCTGGCTGGGGCACAATTTGGCTATTCGATATTGTTTGTGCTTTTTTTTGTCACCATTCTTCTCGCGATAACTCAAGAAATGGGGGTAAGGATTGCTATGGTAACTGGAAAGGGACTCGGTGATATTATTCGTGAAAAATATGGAGTGGCTATTTCTTTTTTAGTTTTTGGTGGACTGTTTGTTGCAAATACCGGAACCATTATAGCTAATTTCTCCGCAATAAAAGTTACCGCTTCACTTCTCGGACTTTCTCCTATGATTCTTATTCCAGGTATTATACTCATTTCTTTTCTCTTTATCGTAAAGGGAAATTATAAAACTAATCAAAATCTTTTCCTGCTCTCAGCTTTTTTTTATATTTCTTATATTGTCTCGGCTTTTAAGGCTAATCCCGATTGGGGAAAGGCATTGAGTAGCGTTATAGTACCTCAAGGAATAGTTCTTTCAAAAGAATTCTTATTTGCTTCAATTGCAGTACTAGGTACGACAATCACTCCGTGGGGACAATTTTTTGTCCACAGCTATGTCATTGATAAAAAATTATCTAAAGACAAACTCAAGTATGAGCAGGTCGAGACATACTTCGGAGCATTTTTAACAGATTTTTTTTCTTTCTTTATGATTGTTGCTACTGCTTCAACCTTATATACCCACGGAATAAAATTAGTTTCTGGAGAACAGGCTGCATTGGCAATAAAACCATTTGCAGGAGAACTGGCTGGAACTTTGTTTGGCTTAGGTATTCTTAATGCAGGATTCATGGGAATAATTATTGTTTCGTTAACAACCGCGTATGCCTTTTCTGAGTTTTTTGGATACGAAGGTAGCCTCGATGCACCATTTAAAAAAGGAAAATTATTTTATGGAATATTTCTTATACAACTCCTTATTGCAGGATCTATCGTTATGTTACCCTCAGTATCATTATTTAAAATAGTATTCTATACACAATCACTGAACGGAATTCTTCTTCCTATCATGTTTTTTTTCTTATTAACCATCACTAATGACAAAGAAATGATGGGGGATCATACAAACAAAAAATGGTATAATTATTTTGCAATAATCTCATCTATTCTTATTGTTATTGCATCAATGACAACAATTTTGCAAAATATATTCCATTTTTAATATGAAAAAACTAATTGTTATTGCAGATTGGGCATCAGATTCACTTACCTGTCAAGAGTTTAAATCAGCTTTTTATGGTTTTTTGAAAATCGATAAAAATACCAACATTTCCTTTGTTTCATCAACTCCCTCAACCATTCACACTGGTTTTCTTGTTTCACAGATAGTTACAACAGAGGAACGATATGGAGACCCTCTTAATACAGTTATCTTTCAGAATACAGATCCCCGTATTTATACTGAAGAGGCAATAGTACAGGCTAAAGGGGCTGATTTTATTATTGTTCGTTTAGCTTCCAATATGGTTATTTGCGGACCAAATGCAGGATATGACTTTTCTTTTGTTCGATCTAAAATCCAAAAAGCATTTACTTATCCAGGCCTCGACAAAGGTAGTCAATTTCGCTCACGCGATCTTTACTCGCGCGTATCTGCTCATTTGGTTGACGGAATGGAAGACGAACTTGAACTTGAAGAGATGCATACCAATATGATTCCCGGTATTACCGGATGCTATGTAGCACATATCGACAATTTTGGAAATATCAAGACAACAATTACGCACGAGGACATGAAGGAAAAATACCACATAGGAAATTCTATCGGTGTAAAATTAAATGCTATCGAAAAAAAAATTAAATACGTAAATAATCTATTTGGAGGAATACCGGGAGAACTCGTTATATATCCGGGCTCATCCGGAAATCCTCTCAACCCATACATGGAAATTTCTATATGGCGTCATTTCACAGAAAAAAATGCTACGACCGGCATCCACGCATTTAATTCTCCAAAGCCAGGAATGAAAATTGAGCTAGATTAATGTATAGGGGACTTCTTGCTTGAACAAATTGTGCTTATATCGGTCGATCACTGTTTTGGTATTCTTGAATCCCTCTGCTTCTATTTGTTTTATTTGAATTGAATGGTCAATATATCGATGTAAAATTCTGTCAGCATCTTTATAGGTGAATCCAAATTCACCTTCATCGGTTTGCCCTTCCCATAGATCAGCGGTTGGTACTCGATTCATTATTTTTGAGCTAATATCTAAATAAGCAGCCACTTGATACACTTGGGTTTTAAACAAATGAGCAATTGGTTCGATATCAGAAGCAGCATCACCATAACGAGTAAAATATCCGAGTAAATTCTCGGTCCGGTTTTCTGTACCACAAACAAGTGCATCTCGTAGTTTTGCCTGATCAAATAACGCAATCATCCTGACACGCGCCATTATATTCCCGATTCTGTTTTTTTCATGATTCTTCAACAGCAATTTCCTTATCTCATCAACAGGTTTCTTGATGGTGATTTTCCTGATATTTTTTTTAGGAATTTTTAGTTTTTCAGCAAGAACTACAAGTTCACTCCAATAAGATTTTATGTAGGGAAGATGATAGACAAATATATTTTGGGGACAAACTGATTTGATTAAAAGGTATAAAGATACTGTCGAATCAATTCCTCCAGACCATCCCATTACTATATTTGGTTTTCCCGACTTATGAACCACACTTTGCAAAAAATGTATGATATTGTTAGTTTCTTTTTCTGCATCTATGTGAAAAGGCAAAGGTAATTTATCTGTCATATATTTATAATCGATTCAAAAACCTACATACTACATTTTCTGTACAAATTATGTTTTCTGATGTATCTTTCGACTTTGTGATCAACCAATCCTTGAGTAGTAAAACCATTTCTTACCCGTTTACGGATAAGGCTTGATGATATGTTGCTGACAACTAGTTCACTACTTTGTAAAACAGTAATATTTGTTGGAATAGTTTTTAATTGAAACGCTTCTTTTACTCGTTTTTCTAGGCTTATAAAGTCGGTATCACGAGGAAATACTATCAAGTTGTAATGTTTAATTATTGAACTCCAGTTATGCCACAAATTAAAGGTTTTTAGCTGATCAGAACCAATTATCCAATAAAAGTCATCCTGTGGGTAATGTTCCTTCAATAAAGCCAATGTGTTGATAGTTTTGCTAGGCTTGTTGTATTTTTCTTCAAAGTCACAAGGCACCAGAGATGAAGATGAAAGAAATTGGGTCATCTGAAAACGGTATTTGAATGAAGAGATATGTGCATACTTTACGGGAAACTCAGGAAAATATTGGCTACACACAACAAACCACACCTGATCCATTTGCATCTGTTCCAAGACCTGGCGTGCCACTAAATAATGACCTATATGTGGGGGATCAAAAGCGCCACCCAATAAAGCAATTCTCATAATTTCATTTGCATTGTATCATAATTTCTTCTTGCAAAAAAGGTTCTTCACTGTTATACTAAAAATCCTAAGTAAGTCGGTAAATAGATTATTGAGTATAAACAATATACTTTTATGGAAGAACAGACAAAACAAATAGAAAAACTCTTTAAAGCTGGCGTTCATTTAGGGCATAAACGAAACCGGTTGCACCCAAAAGCACGTAAATATGTATATAAAATGATTAATGGTACAGCTATTATTGATTTAACCCAAACGGTAAAACAGTTAAACAAGGCAAAAGAAATTTTGCAACAAGCATCCAAAGATAATAAAAAAGTATTGGTTGTCGCTACTAAAAAAATTGTAAGTCAATTTGTTACCGAACTTTGCACTACAAAAAAAATTCCTTTTATTACCCAAAAATGGCCTTCAGGACTTTTGACAAACTTCGAAATGATTATGAAGAATGTCAAAAAAATGAAATCTCTTGAAGAAGGAAAAACAAATGGTGGATGGGACAAATTCGTAAAACACGAGAGAACAAAACTGAGCAAAGAACTTTATAAACTAAATAAATTTTATTTTGGTCTTAGCTTACTTGATAAAAAACCCGATTTTATTCTTCTTTTGGATTTAAAAAAAGAAAAAAATGCTCTTACTGAAGCAAAAAAACACAATATTCCTGTTATTGCGGCGATTGATACTAACGCAAATCCAGATACGGTCAACTATCCAATCATGATAAACGATGACTCAGGTACTTCAGTTCAGCTTGTTATGAAAGAACTTCTGGACGCATATGTCAAATAAAGTAGATATAGAAAAATTGAAGGAACTTCGCGCTCGATCCGGTGTCTCATTTGCACTATGTAAAAAAGCTCTTGAAGAGAGTAAAAATGACATGGAAAAAGCCGTCAAACGCTTGCAAGAAATAGCAGGAACCAAAGTTGCGGAAAAGTCATCTCGAACAACTTCATTTGGAGGACTTTTTAGTTATGTCCATCACAACCGACAAATCGCTGCTCTTGTCGAAATCGTATGCGAAACTGACTTTGTTTCTGGGAATGAACAATTTAGGAAATTTGGATCTGAAATTGCTATGCACATCGCTTCTATGCCATCAAAAACTGTTGAAGAACTTCTTTCTCAGGAATATGTTCGTGATCCAAGTAAAAAAATTTCAGATCTGATCAAAGAAACTGTTCTTAAATTTGGAGAAAATATTCAAGTAAAACGATTCATGCGCTGGGAATTGGGAGGATAACATATATGGATCTCAATCAATACAAAACAAGTCTTTCTCAAACAATCTCTCACCTTAAAGACCAATTGAAAACGATTCGAACTGGTCGAGCAAATCCTTCGATGATCGAAGATCTTCTTGTTGAAACATATGGTGGTTCTACAACCCTTAAGTTAAAAGAGCTGTCCACTATTATCACTGAGGGACCGTCTGCTTTAATTGTTGCGCCATTTGATCCTTCAACCATAACAGATATTGAAAAGGCCATTCTCAAATCACCGCTCGGCCTTACTCCTGCAACACAAGGATCTCGAATTATGCTCCGTATTCCCGCTATGTCACAAGAACAGAGAGATAAATTTGTTAAGCTCGTTGGACAAATGATTGAAGACAAACGAGTAGTCGCTCGAAATCATCGCGATGATATAAGGAAAAAGGTAAAAGAATCATTTGATCTTAAAGAACTTTCGGAAGATGAAAAGTATAGAATTGAAAAAGAAATAGATGTAATTTCTCAAAAAATAATGGAAGAAATCCAAAAACTGAAAGATCTTAAAGAAGCAGAAATACGAGAAATATAATTTCTTTATAATAACTTCGACAAATAAATTTGTTATCGGTAAACAACACTATCGATAAATGAATTTCAAAAATCTGTTACTTATTGTTAACATAACTTGCTTTTCTTATCCTTATATGATGTAATAAACATTATATGAGCATTGTGGTTTTTTTTCTTATTCTTGGTGCTTTAGTCCTTATTCATGAATTCGGACATTATATTATTGCCAAAAAAAATAACGTTTTAGTTGAGGAATTTGGTATTGGATTTCCCCCTCGTCTTTGGGGAAAAAAAATAGGCGAGACACTTTATAGTATCAACCTGATTCCGCTTGGAGGTTTTGTAAAACTCCATGGAGAAGAATATAGCGAAATAAAAGATAGTGTCGATACAAACTCTCAGAAAAAGAGAGCGTTTGTATTCCAAAAACCTCATATAAAAGCAGCGATAATCACCGGGGGAGTGATGATGAATCTCATACTTGGTGTCACAATTTATTATGTAATCTTGTCTTTTAATGGCTTCCAGTCTGA
>Ga0172369_10010003_pt1 | contig 10391 bp, 11 predicted proteins | sample LakKiv25m_FD_114539 | JGI IMG/M metagenome (GOLD analysis project Ga0172369, IMG submission 114539) | Freshwater microbial communities from Kabuno Bay, South-Kivu, Congo - kab_022012_11.25m | ecosystem: Environmental > Aquatic > Freshwater > Lake | place: Democratic Republic of the Congo...
AATTAACTACATTAATAACACCACGTGGTACACCCATTGCGCATGTTATTTCATAAGAGCCTGCAGTAGTTGGAGTAAAATCCATAATGATTTTCTTACCTGCCCGTAAAACTTCCTGATCTTCATACAAAGAAGGAATCATGATAGCACTCATACATCCATAACCATTTTCTTTTACATCTATAGCCAAACGAACAGGCTTACCTTTCTTTACAGTAAACGTATTTGGCTGAATATCATCATTATAGGTATAAGATGTCTCAAGTAACTGAACATCTTTACTATTATTATTTCCTACTCCACTATCCACTACTTCTGTAACAGACCCAACTTGAGTTTGAACAGATTTTGCTCCGCCGCCACATCCTCCACAACCACCTGCACTACCACCACAACCAGGGGCCGCTACACTACCACTATTAGCAGTTGACCCACAAGCACTGCCTGCCGAAACAGCGTTTGTATTCACTTGATTATCTTCCAATTTTAACGAAGAGCTTTTACTTTCTACTACAATAAACTTACCTCTATACATTCCCATAGAACAAGAAAATGGTATTTCTCCAACCTTAGTAGGAGTAAAGGTAATTATATTTTCGCCAGATTTTAAGGTTTCACTAATTCCATAACTTGGCACAACAATAGATGAAGCGCAGCTATATGGAGATGTTGAATTTATAATCCATTTTACTGGCCTACCTTTTTCAATAGTTAAAACATTAGGACTGTATCCATTGCTTTTTTGTGTCATTCTAACTTCCTGTGGCTTTTCATTGCTAGACACAGCTGTATTTGAAACAGCCGCACCATTAAAAAGCAGACGACCATTAGATATATTATACCAGCCTAAAATAATAACAACTAAACCAGCTGTCATAAAAAATATTCGAGCTTTTCTACCATTAAATACCGATGATAATCCGCCGATACCAAGTAAACCCGGTGCTGTGCCAATGGCAAATAATCCCATAATTGCCAAACCTTGCCAAAAACTACCAGTAGAGACGGCGTAAAGCTGCATAGCCTGAGTAAAACCACAAGGCAAAAAGAATGTTAAAGCACCTGTTAGCATTGCATTTTTTGGACTATATTCTCTTACATCCTTATCTAAGCCAAACATTTTTGCAATAAACACTGGTAAGGTAATTGTTTTATCACGAAGTACTGGAAAAATCTCAATAAGTTTCAACCCAAAAAACAACATTACTGCACCAACAATCATTGTTAGAAGCCCTAACAAATTTGCTGATGGTTTAAAAGCCTGACCAATCAAACCAATTAATCCACCCAATATAGCATAACCAAAAATACGTCCTAAATTAAAATAAATATGAGGACGAAATTTTTGAATAGTTGTTGCTTCCGGGTGTAATTCTGCGTGACGCGCCGAAAAACTTAAAACCAGCCCACCAACAAGAGCCATACAGGTAGAAACACCTGCAATTAGACCCACAACTAAAGCAACCATTATGCCAGTATTTTGAATATCAGAATCAATATTCAAAAGATTAAACCATAAAGCTAATTTATATAAAATAAATAATAAAATAGCCGCTTTGATTAAATCCTTATAATCTTCGGCATTATGAGACATTAATGGTAATTTATCTTTAATTCCCACTTGATAGCCAGCCTCATGCACAGCGTTAGTAATTTCTTTTAATGATGGTTCATTACCACAATAGTGAACTTCCGCTTCTCCACGTTTATAACTAACTTTTACATTAGTGATGCCTGATAATTTATTAATCTTTTCCTTAATTAGTATTTCACAAGAGGCGCAATGCATGCCTCTTATTGGAACTTTAATTACACTCATATTTTAATTTTTATTTGAGTAATAAAAAAACGCTTTATTCTATAAATCTTAATTATCAAGAATTAAATTGTTCCTGATAATAGAAATTATACTAAAAAAGCGTAATCTTGTCCCGTTATTGTCACAAACCAATTATGAATTTTACTTTCAACCAGTGCTTTGATAAACGTTAAAAAATAAAGTTGATGATCAAAAAAAACAATTACATACTTATAAGAATCAACTAGTAAACTATCAATTCTTTTAAATACAAAGAAACTAAATACTAAAGCCAAAAAAACAAAAATATTTCTAACAGATTCTGGTAAAATTCCAAGCAAATAATTTATTTTAGAAAAATGAATATCCGAACAGGCAGCTGAATTATTCATATCACTTGAAGAACAAAGGGATGAAAGCTGAACACCATGAATCTCGCCAGTTAAACGATCCATTGGACAAACCAAAATAAGAAGTGTAACAATTATTACCACCCCTGCGGTAAACCAGGAAATAAGCTTTATTAAATCTTTCATAGTTCAATAAATATTGTACAACCTTATCAAACAAAAAACAATACCACAACCCACTTATACAAGAAAAGCCCCTCCGAAAGGAGGGACTTTTTATTTTTAACGTTTAGACCACTGTGGTGCACGGCGAGCTTTCTTTAAACCAAATTTCTTTCTTTCTTTAGCGCGTGGGTCACGAGTAACATATCCAGCAGCTTTTAATGCTGGCTTAAAATCTTCATTTAATTCCATTAAAGCGCGAGTAATTGCCAATCTTGTGGCTTCTGCTTGGCCTAATTTGCCACCACCAGCTGCCTTAGCTTCAATGTCATGGGTTTTATCTTCTTGAGTTAACACCAATGGTGATAAAACAGCTTGCTGTAAGACAAAAAAATTAAAATACTTTTTATAATCTTTACCATTAACAGTAATTTTTCCAGTGCCAACATCTGTTAATTTAACTCTTACAATAGCAGTTTTTCTGCGTCCAACAGCTGTAATATAAGGTTTTCTTGGTCCAGTATCTTTTTTAACCGGAGCAGTTTTTAAATCTGCCAATGATTCAACCTTACGAACGCGAGGTTTAGCAACTACTTTTTTTACAATTTTTTTGTCTTCAATTTCATTCACCATATTTAGTTCTCAATTTTGAAACGTTTTAATCTCAAGTCTCTTAATTTATTTTTTGGAAGCATCTTCAATATAGTTAATCTGATAATTTCTGAAGGGTTTTTTGCAAAAACTGCCTTATAAGGACGCTCTTTTAAACCACCCGGATAATTACTATGGTGACGATAAACTTTATCTGTAAATTTTTTCCCAGAAATTTTAACTTTTGAAGCATTCTTGATAATAACAACATCGCCAGCATCAACATAAGGCAAATAGTCTGGTTTATGCTTTCCTTGCAACAAAATAGCCGCTTTAGAAGCTAAACGACCAACCATTTGGTCAGCTGCGTCAATAGTATGAGTAAATCTTTTAATAACTGGTTTCATAAATTTATACAAGTTCAATCTGGACCATTTCCGCGCCATCACCTTGACGTGGGCCCATTTTAATAATTCTAGTATAACCACCAGCGCGGCCAGCAAAGCGCTTATTCAAATCTTCCATGATCTTTTTGACTGGATTTTCAGTAGGGAAAAAAGCCAACAATTGACGTCTGGCAAATAAGGTATTCTTTTTGCCAGTTGTGATCATTTTCTCTACGATTGGTTGGATAGCTTTAGCCTTAGCTTTAGTTGTAATCATTTTTTCATGTAAAACAAGACTAGCTGCTAAACTCTTTAATAGAGCAACACGAGGTGCTTTTTTTCTGTCTAATGTAACTTTTTTCTTATGATGTCTCATAACCAGTACTAAAATTCTATTAATTATTTTTTCTTTTTTGAAGCTACCTTCTTAGCTTTACTTGGTTTTTCAACTTTTTCTTCATCTTCTGATTCTTCAACATCGGATTCTTCTGCTTCATTTAAGGCCTCAGCCTCGTTTCTAACTGGAGTTTCTTCGGATAAACCACCAAAACCAGATAATATCAAATTAATGTGATCTTGTAAAATTTTTGTTGCATGTAAAAAAGAATTGATAGGAGACATTGTGCCATCTGTTTCAATATCCATTACTAATCTCTCGTAATCAGTAATTTGACCAACACGGACAAAATCTACTTTATAACCAACATTAAATACTGGATTAAAAATAGAATCAACTGCTACTGTACCCAATTCTAGTTTTGTTCCTGCTTTTTCTTCTACTGGAACATAACCGCGTCCTTGAGAAACAAAAATTTCTATTTCTAATTTAGCATCTTTATTTGTTAATGTGGCAATATGTAAATCCTTGTTAATAATCTCTACATCACTTGATGCATCAATTTGCGCAGCTGTAACTTCACCTTGTCCTTTAGCATGTAAAGTAATACGTACTTCATCCTGTGAAAAAACACGCATGCGTAATCTTTTTAAATTCAACAAAATTTCAACTACATCTTCTTGGACATGTTCCAAAGTAGTAAACTCATGAGTTGCCCCTTTAATTTTAACAGCTGTAACAGCTGCACCTGGTAAAGATGACAGTAATATGCGTCTTAGCGCATTTCCCAAAGTCGTACCATACCCGTGATAGCAAGGCTCTATAATAATCCTTGCGCTATTGGGTTTGTCAACTTCTTCCACCTTAAATTCGGAAGGTAAAAGAAATTTGTCCATAGTATATATAATTAACGTGAATAAAACTCAATGATTTTTTTAGGGTCGAATTCCAAGGTCATTTCTGCAACTTTTGGATCACTTAGAATTTTGCCGCTGATTTTGTTATCAGCCTTATTGGTTTCTAAAACAACCCAACTTGGCAATTCTCTTTTTCCAATATTAACCATGATTTCTGTAATTAACTTACCTTTTTCTAGAATCTTTGGAACAATTGTAATAACTTGATTTGGCTTAACTTGAAATGATGGAATATTAACTTTTTTACCATCTACCAAAATATGCATATGTGAAACGATTTGGCGAGCCATTGGACGTGACTTTGCCAACCCAAGACGGAAAATTACATTGTCAAATCTCATTTCTAATGATTTGATTAATTCATCTGCTGTATTACCTTTTCTACCAGTAGCTTTTGCAACATAATTACTAAACTGAGTTTCTCTTAAGCCATAAATACGTTTAGCTTTTTGTTTTTCTTTTAATTGACCACCGTAAACAGTTACGCGAGATGGTTTTTTATTTGCGCCGTGAGCTCCAGGAGCATAGTCTCTTTTAACCATGGTACATTTAGGAGAAAAACACTTTTCTCCTTTTAAGAAAAGCTTTTCACCAGCTGAGCGGCATTTTTTACATTCTGAATTTGTTACTTTAGTAGCCATAATAATATTTTAAACACGTCTTACCTTAGGTGGACGGCAACCATTATGAGGTATAGGTGTAATATCTTTAATAGACAAAACATTGATATTATTAGCCTGTAACGCTCTAATAGCTGAATCACGGCCAGCTCCCACACCCTTAATAAATACTAATACGTCGCGCAAACCATATGGTTGTGTTTTTTCTGCAACGTTTTTGATAATTATTGAAGCTGCATAAGGAGTAGCTTTTTTTGGTCCACGAAAGCCAGAAGAACCAGCACTTGACCAAGCTAAAACATTTCCCACAGAATCTGTAGCAGTAATTATTGTATTGTTATAAGTGGCCTGAATATAAATACGTCCAACAGGAACCTCACGCAAGCCTTTTTTCTTTTTGCTACGTGGTTTTGGTGCGCCTTTTTTATCACCTTTCTTCTTTTTGGAACCAGCACCTTCTGCTTCAGTGTCTGACTCTTTTTTGATTTTTTCTTCATCCGCCATAGGACTAGTAAGACTATTTTACAAATTATTTAACTTTGATTATTTCTTTTCTTCTTTTCTCTTACCAGAACCCATTGTTCTTCTGGTATTGCCACGAACTGTTCTAGAATTTGTTTTTGTGCGTTGTCCGCGTACTGGCAAGCCTTTTGCATGTCTGGTACCGCGATATGAGCCAATTTCCTTCATACGCTTGATATTGGCTTGAACTTCGCGACGTAAATCACCTTCTACTTTATAATTTTTTTCAATAAATTCTCTAACTTTTGTTGCTTCCGCATCGGAAAGATCTTTAATGCGAATATTAATGTCAATACTTAATTCTTTTAAAATTAATTTTGACTGTGTAAAACCAATACCGTAAATATATGGTAACGCTCTTTCGATTCTTTTGTTGGCGGGTAAAGTCACGCCGGCGATTCTTACTGCCATAAATATTAAAATTATCCTTGTCTTTGTTTATGTTTAGGAGTTTTGCAAATTACTACTACGCGACCTTCACGTCTTAGAACTTGGCAATCTTTACAAATTTTTTTAACTGATGCTCGTACTTTCATAATAACAAATAAAATTATTCAACGGTCTGTCCGTCTTCTTTAGCAATTCTTATTTTAAAACCTATAAACGATTCTTCCTTTTGTTAAATCGTATGGGGTCATTACTATTTTAACCTTGTCTCCAGGCAAGAGATGGATTTTATTCAATCTCATTTTTCCGGACAAATGACCGATAATTACATGTCCATCCTCTAATTTTATCTTGAACTTAGCAGAAGGAAGTAATTCTTCAACCATACCGGTTAATTCTAACACGTCTTTTGATGAAGATATTTGGGAAATATTATTTTCTCCCATAACTTGGCTTTAAATTGACTTTTTAAAAAACTTGACCTTAAGTATATATTATTTTAAAAACCTTGTCAACTGCTAAATACAACCTTATACACAGGGTGGCTAACTTAAGCCATTTTACTATTTTTTGGCCCACGTGTCCAGTATTTTAAATTCTTGGCCAATTACAGCTAAAAAAGTAAGCGGCTTAGTATTTAAATTATCCCAAAAAGCAGGTGCAAAGATAAAAATTACCTTACTATTTTTATCTTCAATGGTCATTAAATAATCAGCAGAATCAATATTTGAACCAACAAAGAAATCTTTAGTTGCTGTTGCCAAGTAACCATTAGCTGTTTTTTCCCATTTTACTGGTAGCACACTACTACCAGTTAGCGGAATATTAAAACCTAATTTTGCCACTAATAGATCCTGCCTATATGCCGGATAATACAAACTAAGGGCCCTGTGCCAGCCATTTCGCCATATTTGCGCGCCAGAGATATTATCCGGCATACCCAGTATTACCACACCCTGAGTCTTTGAAAAATTTACATGCTTTTCAAAATTCATTAATAAACCATAAGCCAAATCAGAAGCTGCCCGCCACTGAGTATTTTTTAAAACTAAAATTGATGATAAATAAAATGAACAAAAAGCAAACAAAAATATAAAAATAATGCGCTGTTTTCCGTTACTAAATAAATTTTTAATATAAGCAATTATAATGGCTAATATAATCGCCACTGCCACAGATGACAAATAAGCAAATCTATCGCCCTCATCTGTAGTTTTGCTAAAACTTAATGATAAAATTGGCGCAGCTGATAAAATAAAAAAACTAATTGCAAATAACCAAATCTTACAATTATTTTGAAATTTTTTATAACCAAAGTAAATCACCGGAATGACTAAAATTGATAAAATTAATTGATAGCGCCAAATAATTTTTGCAATAACCAACGTTCTTATTTCGCCGGTAAAAAAGTTAACTGCCAAAGCCGTCCATAAATTACTTAAATAATTCAGCGGCTTAAAAGCTACGTGCGCATTAGAATATAATCCAAAAAAAATATTGGTTGTTAAATAACGGGCAACAAAGTATGCAGCTAAAATTATACAAAATGGTAACAGCAGTAAAAATAATTTTCTAATTTGAAGATTTTTATTTTCTTTTTTCCACTGCCATAATATTTCATAAACAAAAATTATAGCGGGCAAAGACATAGCCATTTCCTTAGCTAAAATAGCCATGACAAAACAAACTAGAGAAAAAATATAATACTTTAATTTGTTATTTTCTCTAAAATGAATATAGCTTATTAAGGCCAGCAAATAAAAAAAAGTTGTCAAAACATCTCCCCTTCCAGAAATCCAAGAGACCGCCTCGGGGTGACTAGGTATAATTAAAAAAAATACACCAGCCAAATAAGCTACAAAATTATTTGCCTTTAATTTTTTCAATAACACATAAATTAAAAAAGCCGTTCCAATAAAAAAAATAATATTTGTAAGATGATACGGAATTGGGTTTAATTTATGTATTTTATAATTAACCCAAAATGAGAAACTGGTGATTGGCCTGTAAACTCCAGCATCCCTTACACCATCGGCGTTTTTTATAAAAAAAGTTTGAACTGATAAATCTTTTGCTCTGCCAATCCAATCAAAATCATCAGAAACAAAAAAACCCTTAATAACAGGGCTATATAATATAAGTCCAACAAAAAAATACACCGCAATCACTAAAGCAATAAATTTTTTAGGCATGATTTTATTCTAAAATAGCCTTAATTCTACGCACTCCGGATGAACACGCTTCTTCTTTAATAATTTTAAAATGTCCTAATGTGCCGGTATTATCTACATGTGGACCACCACAAATTTCTTTACTAAAAGGCTGATCTTCACCCATTGTGTAAACATTAATTTTATTACCGTATTTAGATTCAAATAAACCAATTGCGCCTTCTGCTTTGGCTTCTTCAACGGACATTTCTTTGCAGGTAACCGGCAAGAAACTAGAAATTGCTTTATTAACTAAATCTTCCACCTGCTGCTTTTGTTCATCTGTTAATTTTTCCGAATGAGAAAAATCAAAACGCATACGCTCTGACGTAATATTACTTCCCCGTTGTTCTACATGATTACCTAATACAGTACGCAAAGCTGCATGAAGCAAATGCGTAGCCGTATGATATTTTGTTGATATTTCACTTGTGTCTGCTAAGCCACCTTTGAATTTTTGCTCAGCTCCTACACGTGATAAATCCTGGTGCTTTTTCATTTCTTCATTAAAAGCATCTACATCTACATCCACGCCTTTTTCTTTTGCTGCTTCTACTGTCATTTCAATTGGAAAACCGTATGATTGATACAAATCAAATGCTTCTACGCCTGATAATTTTGATCCTTGTAAATTTAAAATTCTAGTTTCCAAATTTTTTGAACCTTTTTCTATTGTATTTCTAAATTTGCTTTCTTCATTCATTAATTCAGTTAAAACAAAATCTTTATTTTTTAATACTTCTGGATAAACTGCTGCAAAAATCTCAATAACTTTTTCTGCAACTTCATGACAAAAATTATTATTAATTCCTAATAACCTTCCATGGCGAATGGCGCGTCTAATTAAACGGCGAACAATATAGCCTTGATCAACATTACTTGGAGCAACACCTTTGTTATCGCCCATAATCATTACGGCAGCTCGTAAATGATCTACTATAATACGCATGGAATTTTGTACGTGTTTGTCTGCAATATATTCTTGTCCACATATCTCTTCCACCTTTTGTATTAATGGCCACAAAGTATCAATCAAATAAATATCAGAATAACCATTTAAAACACTGATTGTGCGATCCAAGCCCATGCCAGTATCCACATTCTGCTGTTTTAATGGCACAAATGTTTTTTCATCTTTTTTATCATATTGCATGAAAACATCATTCCAAATTTCCAACCAATTATCTTCATCTGTTTTTGGATTACTTGTCTCTGAAGGATATTCAGTTGAGCCACTCCAATAAAACATTTCTGTGTCTGGACCACATGGGCCAGTTTGACCAGCAGGACCCCACCAATTTTTTTCTTTTGGTAAATAGGCAATTTTATGAGCCTCTACACCTAAAGACAGCCACAAATTAGCTGAGTCATCATCACGTGGCGCATTTTCATCGCCTTCAAAAACAGACACCGCAAGTTTTTTTGGGTCTAAATTTAACCATTCTGCTGAGGTTAAAAACTCCCAACTCCACTTAATAGCATCTTCTTTAAAATAATCTCCCAAAGACCAATTACCCATCATTTCAAAAAAGGTTAAGTGACTTTTGTCCCCTACTTCATCAATATCCCCTGTACGGATACATTTTTGAACATCCACCAATCTTTTGCCAGCCGGATGCGGTTCGCTTAATAAATAAGGCACCAACGGGTGCATACCAGCCATTGTAAATAAGGCTGTGGGATCATTTTCCGGAATTAAAGAAGCTGAGGGTATTATTTGATGCCCTTTTGACTTAAAGAAATCCAAGTATTTTTTACGCAATTCATTTGATGTAAGCATATGTGTAAAGACATTATAAAACATTTTTTGCGCGGAGTCAAAAGTCTTTTATTAAGATATTTTTGGCTAATTTAAGCTAAATTTACGTTTTCAACAATATAGATACTTGACAAAAGTATAAATATAATATAACATAGTTAATCAGCATGAAGGAAAAGCGGATCCTAATGACTGGCGGATCACCTCCCCCGCACGACGCAAGATCGCCCGGTTAAGCTGGGCAGCGGCAGAGGACGCACTTTTACAACAATCCGCAAACAAGGATGCGAAGATGGTACTTCGCTACGCAAGGCTGGAGACCTTGCTGATGCTTTGCTGCACGAGGTTCAAG
>Ga0172369_10010007_pt1 | contig 10389 bp, 8 predicted proteins | sample LakKiv25m_FD_114539 | JGI IMG/M metagenome (GOLD analysis project Ga0172369, IMG submission 114539) | Freshwater microbial communities from Kabuno Bay, South-Kivu, Congo - kab_022012_11.25m | ecosystem: Environmental > Aquatic > Freshwater > Lake | place: Democratic Republic of the Congo...
ACAACGAACGTTACTCGCTCGACACGCGTCTCACTGAGTCCGGCATGAGAGCGTTATCCGAGCTCACTTGGCCGGGCAACGTCCGCCAGTTGCAACACATGATGGAGCGCATGGTGATTCTCGCCCCCGGCGGGCGCGTTACCGACGAAGCCGTTTTTGAAGCGATCCGGTCGTCGAGCCCGCGCGACCAGGCCACCGAATCGCTGGCCGACACCGAAGCCGAGCAGATTCGCAAGGTCCTGGCGGCCGCTGGCGGCAACAAAAGCCGTGCCGCGCGCATCCTGGGCATCGAGCGCAAGACGCTCTACCGCAAGCTGGAGCGGATGGAACTGGACGCCGCCGCGCAGTAAGGGCGTCCTTCGTCAGGCCAACTCAGACGGGTGGCCGATCCAGTAATCCGGCTTCTCCGCCTTCATGGCGTCGAGATTGCCGTAGCCGTAGGTCACCCCGCAGGTCTTTACTCCGGCGGCGCGGCCGGCCGCCATGTCGGGGCCGGAATCGCCCACCAGCAGGCACTCTTCGGGCTTCACTCCGAACTTCTCGATGGACTTCAGCACAACGTCCGGTTTCGGCTTCGAGGGGAAACCGTCGGTGCCCTGAACATGGTCAAAGTGATGGACCAGGCCGAACTTCGTCAGAATGGCCCGCGCCGTTTCGCTGCTCTTTGTCGTCGCCGTGGACTTGAGTCCGCCCAACCGCTCCAACATGCCGGGCACGCCGTCATAGACGCGCGTCGACCCATGGCCCCGGTTGAGATAGATCTGCCGGTATCGGGCGAGCAACTCGTGGTTTTGCTCCTCGGTGAAGTGCGGCAAGACCTCCTCGAAGAGATCGAACAGATGGAAGCCGATGAAGCTCTCAAGGTACCGCTGGTCAAGCCCGCCGACGCCCGCGCCAGCCAAGGCCTCGCGCACGGCGCCGGTGATGTCGGCTGCCGAGTCGAGTAACGTTCCGTCAACGTCGAACAGATAAAGGCGGAACTTCGGAATCACGCGGGTTGAGGCCGTTCTCCGTCGATGAGTCCAGGCGCGATGCGTGGACCCGTTTCCGGTCGAATCACCTGCTGGTCACCCTCCGCATCCGGAGTCGCGCCGGCAGCGGCGATCTGGGCTGCGGGTTTCCCTTGCAGGATCGCATTCACCTCGGCGCCGTCGACAGCTTCCCGCTGCAGTAGCGCTTGCGCGATTTGTTCGAGCGCCCAGGCGTGTTCGTTGATCACTTCCTCGGACTTCTTGTACGCGCCCTGGACCAGTTTGCGCACAGCCTCGTCGATCTTGATCGCCGTGGCCTCGCTGAAGTCACGATGCTGCGAAATCTCCCGCCCGAGGAAGATCTGCTCTTCCTTGCGGCCGAAGCTGAGCGGCCCGAGATCGCTCATGCCGTAATCGCAAACCATCGCGCGCGCCAACTCGGTCGCCTGCTCGATGTCGTTGCGGGCTCCGGTGGAAAGCTGCTTGGTGTACCTCAGTTCGCCGATCCGTCCGGCCATGGTCACGCACAGCCGCGTGAACAATTGAGACTCGGTCCGGTTCAGGATGTCGCGCTCGGGCAGTTGCATGGTAATGCCCAGCGCGCGGCCGCGCGGGATGATTGAAACCTTGTGCAGCGGGTCGGAGTCCGGCATCAACGCGGCCACCAAAGCGTGACCGGCCTCGTGATACGCGGTGACCTTTTTCTCTTCCTCGGTGAGCATCATCGAGCGGCGTTCGGCGCCCATGAGGACCTTGTCCTTGGCCACCTCGAAATCCGCCATCGTGATCACTTTGCGATTCTGCCTTGCGGCCAGCAACGCCGATTCGTTCACCAGATTGGCGAGATCCGCGCCGGCAAAGCCGGGCGTGCCGCGGGCGATCACGCTCAAGTCAACGTCGTCACCCAAAGGGGTCTTCTTCGTATGGACCCGGAGAATCATCTCCCGGCCGTTCACGTCCGGCAGGCTGACCACCACTCGGCGGTCGAAGCGGCCCGGACGGAGCAACGCCGGATCGAGCACGTCGGGCCGGTTCGTCGCGGCGACCAGAATGACGCCTTCGTTCGATTCAAACCCGTCCATCTCCACCAGCAACTGGTTCAGCGTCTGTTCGCGCTCGTCGTGTCCGCCGCCCAGACCAGCGCCCCGGTGGCGGCCGACGGCGTCGATTTCGTCAATGAAAATGATGCAGGGGGCGTTCTTCTTGCCCTGTTCAAAAAGATCACGGACACGGCTGGCGCCGACGCCGACGAACATCTCGACAAAGTCCGAACCCGAAATCGAGAAGAACGGGACATTCCCCTCCCCGGCGATCGCGCGGGCCAGGAGCGTCTTGCCCGTTCCGGGAGGGCCGATCAGCAGCACACCCTTCGGAATGCGACCGCCCAGCTTCTGAAACTTCTGCGGCTCGCGCAGGAATTCAATGATCTCCTGAAGCTCTTCCTTCGCCTCTTCCACGCCCGCGACATCCTTGAACGTCACCTTTTTCTGCTGCGAACTATGCATCCGGGCGCGGCTCTTGCCAAAGCTCAACGCCTTGTTGCCTCCGCTTTGCATCTGGCGCATCATGAAAATCCAGAACGCGATCAACAGCACGAACGGCACGATGTTGATCAGGATCGCCATCCAGTTGCCCGTGTCAGCCGACTTCACGGTGACGTTGACGCCCTTCTCGCGCAACGTCTTGTATAGGTCCTGGTAGGCCGGCGGCACGGTCGAGCGCAACTCGGTCGTGTTATCGTCCTTATACTTGCCCTTGACTTCCATGCCCGTGAGCGTGACTTCGCGCACACGGCCCGCCTCCACCTGATCCATGAATCGGGTGAAGCTGAGTTCCTGCTCCTGACGGCTCGCGCTGGTGCGGACAACCGACCAAAGGATCACGCCCAGGCATGCGAGGACGACCCAGAATATCGCTGTTTTTACGTTTGAGTTCATTCCATCTCCCGCGCGCCGGCCTGTGGCCGCGATCGGCTCGCGTCTCTCTATCTGTTCAGACGCAAAACCGGCCGTCTTTGATTCATTCGCCGCGGATCACATTCTCCGCCGCTTTACGCGCCAGGACCCTCCTTCTTGCCTGCTTCCATTATATAGGCGATGCGATCCCCCGTCCCGGATGGCGCCGCGGCGTCTCACCCGCATCAATGCCGGGACAACTGCCCAGTCCGCCTGCCCAAACGATCAATCCCCCGCTTTCGAGCACCGGCCAACCGGCCCGGTCCCAGGCCGGAACGCGGGCGCGCTGGAAGATTCTCTTCATCCGTTCGGGCGCCCCGGTCCACGCCGCCTGGTCGCCCGGCCGCCAAGCCCGGAGGACCGCCTGACGGATCTCGAATCTGGTGATCCTCAGCCGTGAGCCGCGCCAGGGCATCGCGTAGTCACCCGGCGCCGTGACTTGTTCCGGCTCGACAGCCGGTGTCATGACAGGCGGCCCGATTCGCAGAAATCCCATCGACCGCCAGGCGTCCACATCGCCCGTCCGCACCCGGCCGGACCGCCGCGCACCCCCGATCAGCACATCCACCGCCTCGACATGCGCGTAATCGGTCATCCTAGCCGAGTACCGGGAGAGCGCCCATCGCAGCACCCTGCGCCTCAGCGCGGGCGGGCTGGCCGCAAGCGGCTCCAACGCCGCGATCAGCGCACCCCCCCGCTCCTCGAACACGGCCGCCGCACTTTCAGCCGCTGCCGCCCAGTACGTCGCATCCCAACGGGCGGCGCCGGCGTGGCGGGCGAGCGTCGCCCGAGCCGCTGCGTAGCGAGTTTCCAGTAGGGGCAAGACGTCGTGGCGCAACCAGTTGCGCGTGTACTCCGTGTTGGCGTTGGTCGCATCCTCCCGCCAACCGATCCCCTTTGTTCGCAGCCAGTCGCAGGCCGCCTGGTGGGTGACATCCAGCATCGGGCGGATCAATCCGGAACTGGTGACCGGCTGGATTCCGGCAAGCGATTCCGGAGACGCCCCGCGCAGAAGCCGCATCAGGACGGTCTCGGCCTGGTCGTCCTGGGTGTGGCCGGTGGCGACGCAATCGAGCGCCAGAGCCTTTGCCTGCCGGGCAAAAAAGTCGAGTCTCGCGCGCCGCGCCCGCCCCTCCCAATTGGGCCCTGGCTCCACCGGTTGCAGCTCCGCCACGCACGGCAACCCAAATTTCGACGCCAGCGAGGCGGCAAACAGGGCGTCGGCGTCGGCTTCCGCACCGCGGAGTCCGTGGTTCAAATGAAGCACGACGAGGTCCCAGCGGTGTTCCGCGGCGAGTTGGACAAGTGACGCCAGGAGGCAAACCGAGTCTGCCCCCCCAGAAACCGCGACGCCGATGCGCGCACCCGCCCCGGCCATCGCTTCGCGGGCAATGGCGGCGGCGATCAGGGCCGGGGGGGAGCAGGGCTCAGTGGTTGTGCGCTGCGGCATGGTCTGACTTGGCGGCGGAAGGTCTATCGTATGATATAAGGGAGCTTGATATCTTGAATAGGGATTCAGTTGAGCGCGCCGTCCCGCTCAAGCGCATCCCGCCGGATCTTGCTCGCGGATCAGCCCAGATGGACCAGAAGGCGTATCGCGAGCCGGCGGCGCGCCGGATGGCTGGCTCGTCCGGCGAGAATTCTTGATCACCCCACAGGAGCACACAGATGGAACCAAAGGCTGACATCGCCCTCATTGGCCTCGCGGTCATGGGCCAGAACCTCATCCTCAACATGAATGACCACGGATACACCGTGGTGGCGTACAACCGGACCACCTCGAAGGTGGATGACTTCCTGAACGACGCCGCCAAGGGCCGTGACACCATTATTGGCGCACATTCGATCGCGGAAATGATCGCCCTGCTGAAGCGGCCGCGCAAAATCATGTTGATGGTGAAGGCCGGCAAGGCCGTTGACGACTTCATCGAAACGCTTCTGCCCCACCTCGAACCCGGCGACCTGATCATCGACGGCGGCAACTCCCACTTTCCGGATACCATTCGACGCGCGAAGTTATTGGAATCCAAGGGTCTGCTTTATGTCGGCACGGGCGTGTCGGGCGGCGAAGAGGGTGCGCGTTTCGGCCCGTCGATGATGCCTGGCGGCAGCCCCGCCGCATGGCCTCTGGTCAAGGACATCTTCCAGGCCATCTGCGCAAAGACTCCAGAGGGCGAACCGTGCTGCGACTGGATCGGCGAAGGCGGCGCGGGCCACTTCGTGAAGATGACTCATAACGGCATCGAATACGGCGACATGCAGTTGATCTGCGAGGCCTACCAACTCATGAAGGAAGGCCTCGGAATGTCGAACGGCGAGATGCACCGGGTCTTCTCGGAATGGAACAAGGGCGAACTGGACAGCTACCTGGTCGAAATCACGCGCGACATCCTCGGCTTCCGCGACGAAAAAGGTGAAGCCGTTGTCGACTTCATTCTCGATACAGCGGGCCAAAAGGGCACGGGCAAGTGGACTGCGGTCAGTTCGCTGGATCTCGGCATCCCGGTTACGCTGATCGGCGAGGCTGTCTTCGCCCGATGCCTGTCGGCCATCAAGAATGAACGCGTGGAAGCGTCGAAGATTCTGGCCGGACCAAAAGCCAAGCTGACGGGCGACAGGACCCAGTGGGTGGAGGATATCCGGCAGGCTCTGCTGGCTTCCAAGCTGGTCAGCTATGCCCAGGGCTTCATGCTGATGAAGGAAGCGGCCAAAGAGTATGGCTGGAACCTCAATTATGGCAACATCGCACTGGTTTGGCGGGGCGGCTGCATCATCCGTTCGGCCTTCCTCGGCCAGATCAAGGAAGCCTATGACCGCAAGCCAGACCTGACAAACCTGCTGCTGGACGAGTACTTCTGCGGCGTTGTCGCCCGTTGCCAGGATTCCTGGCGGCGTGTCGTTTCCCAGGCGATCGTCGCCGGCGTGCCCATGCCTGCCTTCACCACGGCCCTGGCTTTCTATGATGGTTTCCGGAGCGCCCGCCTGCCGGCGAACCTGCTGCAAGCCCAGCGCGACTACTTCGGCGCCCACACCTATGAACGCACCGATCGTCCCCGGGGTGAGTTCTATCACACCAACTGGACCGGCAAAGGCGGCAACGTCAGCGCTAGCACGTATACTGCCTAGTCAGGATCATTTATCAATGATTGTTGATCAGCAAGAGCTTGACGCGCGTGCCAGGCGCGTCAAGCTCGTTCTCATGGACGTAGACGGCGTTCTCACCGACGGCAAATACTTCCACGTCCCGAATCCGGCCGGCGGACTCTTCGAGGTGAAGCTGTTTGATTCGCAGGACGGCATCGCGTTGCAGTGGCTCCACCGCTACGGATTCCAGACCGGCCTGATTTCGGGCCGCATCTCGGAGGCGACGGCCGAGCGGGCCAAATCGAGCCACATGTCGTGGGTCTACATGGGGCACACCGACAAACTGCCGCTGTTCCAGGAGATTCTGGACAAGTCGGGCCTGGATCCAGCGGAGATCGCCTATGTGGGCGACGACCTGACCGACTGCATCCTCATGAAAAGAGTGGGTCTGGCGGTGGCGACGGCGAACGCCAAGCCGGAGGTGAAGGCGATGGCCCACTACGTCACGGCAGTCCCCGGCGGAAGCGGCGCCATCCGCGACATCACGGAGGTCCTGCTCAAAGCGCAGGGGCTTTGGGGGAAGGTCCTGGCGCACTACGAAGTGGAGTATTGAGGCGATGGCTGGAGAGCGGATCGGCTTGGTGCTCGGGGTTTTGGACGAACCGGGGGCGTTGCACAAGCTCACCGGCGTCATCGCCGGCCACAACGGCGACATCAAACTTGTGGAAATGCTGAGCAGTGGTGGGCCCGGCTGTTTGCGGTTCTATTTTGAGGTTGAGATGGAGCGGGCCGCGGGTCCACTGCTGGCCGATCTCAAGGCCATCCCCGAGGTCCGTTCGGTTTCGGCGGAGAAGAGTTTTCAGAAGGTCTATGGCAAACGGATTATCATTATCGGCGGCGGCGCGCAGGTGGGGCAGGTTGCCATCGGGGCGATCAGCGAAGCCGACCGGCACAACATCCGGGGCGAGCATATTTCCGTCGATACGATTCCGTTGGTGGGCGAGCAGCCGCTGGCCGATGCCGTACGGGCTGTGGCAAGATTGCCACGGGCAAAGGCGCTGGTTTTGGCGGGCGCGCTGATGGGCGGTGAAATCGAAAAGGCGGTTCGTGAGGTGCGGGCGCAGGGGTTGCTGGTGGTGAGCCTGAACATGGCCGGGAGTGTGCCGGATGCCGCCGACCTGGTCGTGACCGACCCGGTTCAGGCGGGCGTCATGACCGTCATGGCAGTTGCCGACACGGCCAAGTTCACGGTCGACCGGCTGAAGAATCGAAGGTTCTAGCTGGCCGGCTGGGCCGCGGCTTCACGACCAAACGAATTATCGTTCGAATTAACTAGTTGAAAATAAATAGCTTACTCATCGAGGCAAGCCGGCGGCATGGCCCAATTCCAAGATGAAGATTATTTCACCACCAAGGCGAATTCGCGCAAGAGGGCGTCTGGTTTGGCCTGATACACCCGGACCCAGTAGGTTCCGGTGGCCAGCCCACGGCCGAGATCCCAGATGAGTTTTCCGCCGGCCGGCGTCGCGGTGGAGCGGGCGATAATGTGATTGGCGGCGCTGGCGAGTTCGAGGCGGACTACTGTGTCCGGAAGGCCGGTTGTGTCCAAATTGAGACGCAGCCGGCGGCCCGCTTCGACGGGCTCGGACAGACTGGAGGAGATCCCCCTGGCGGCGACAAGCTGGACATCGAGAGCCGGGCGCCGGCTGAATTCGGGAAGGGCAACGAAGATGAGCACGGCGACGACGCCGGCGAAGGCCAAACTGAGAGCGGCGCCGCCGGGACGGCGGATGCGGTTCCAAAGGCGCGCGAACCAAGCTATGGAGGAGTTCGAATAGGCCGCGCGAAGGGACTCGTCCTCGATCCGCCGGGCGGCGGCCCGGAAACTCGCGGCAAAGGTTTCCTCCTCGGTGACCCGATCGAGGCAGGTGTGGCAATAGAGCAGGTGTTCCTCGATGGACTCACGGGTGGTTCCCGAGAGGCGGTTGTGGAGGTACTGTTCCAGTTCGGAATCGGAGAGGCAGGCGGCGTTGGAGCGCCGCGTCATCAGGTCTTCCGGCTGGAATTCGTCTTCGGACGGCAGTTCAAACATAGCCCCTCCCTTCAAATCATAGCGGCATGCTGCGAGGATGGCAGGCCCGGCCAAGGGCGGCGGTCCGGCAGCAGTCTTTCTGGTCGCTTGTTTCCATCTTAGTGGCCGGCGCGGGTGGCTTTTCTCAATACAAAGTTTAAGAGGGGGGTTCGTGTGAGGCGTTTGCGGCCGAGTTCGCCAAAGCGCGCCTTGGCGCGAGACTTCAGGAGGCGAAACTGGGTGTCGCTCAGACTCATTTCGGCGCAAATCTGCTCGGGACTCTGTTCGTAGAGATAGAAGCGGGTGAGGATCTCGCGGTCGCGCGCCGAGATTCCATGAAGGATCTCGTACATGATCTTGCTCTTTTCCTCAACGATGACCGAACGCTCGGGGTCGAGCGAGGAATCGGGGATGCGTGCGCCGGCCTCGATGGCGGTCTGTTCCTTGCGGTTTTGGACGGCCTGGTCGATGAACGCCGCCACCTGACGGCGGACGACGGTGCGGACAAAGCCCATGAGCCGTTCGGGCTCGCGCAGGGTCCCGTTCTGAATGGCCTGCAGGACGATGAGAAAGGCATCGTGGACTTTATCATCAAGTTCCTGGGCTCCGAGATGGCGGCAAAGGTAGTAGCGGATGCCGCGGGAAAAAGTATTGTAGAGCTCCTCGACGGAAGCTTCATCACCGTTGCGGATGCGCTCGACGAGCGCGGCCCAGCGGGCGTGGGATTCGTCCGCGGGGGTTCCTCCGGTGTCGGGGGATGGCCGGCGGTCCGGGGCGCCGGGCCCGCCGGGGTCTGTTGTCTCCATGAATGTTCTCGTCCTAACGATCCTTGCCCACAAGAATCCAGCCCGCCCAGTGGCGGGGCTGGTTACGCCAATCGGAGTTTCGAAGCATGGCCGTCTGGGCGGCCTGTAGAGCAGAACGAAGCTCAGTTCCCTGCACGAGGGACGAATAGAGATACCGGAAGAAGGGTCCCGAGGAATCAGGTTGGGACCAGAGGCTGCCCACGACGGCGCCAGCGCGGGCGGCCAGCCAGGCACGGGTCATGCCCTGAAGCCCGGAGCCGGGCAGTGCGGCGCCTTGCGCGCTGCCGCATCCACTCAGGACGACGAGGCAGCCGTCGGCGCGCATGCGCGAAGCGACAGTGGAAGCGGGAAGGAGTTGCTGGCGGCCACTGGCATCGCGGCCGAGAGCGACAAAGACCTCACCGGGCCGTACGATACGGGTGGCCAGGGCATAGGAGGCGCGAGAGAGCGCGATGGAGTAAGGCGAGTCCGGGGCCGCGAGGACGTGGGCAGCGAAATGGAGGATGGATGGCGGGTTGGCGAGTTCGCGCTGGACGGATGCGAGGCTGGCACGGCTCCCCAAGAGGAGGCTGCATTGGACGCCGGCCGGGGCGAGAACGTCGGCAGCGGAATGAATTTCGACGGCCGATCCAGGCAACCGGGGCAGGTCCCACTCGCCGTAATCCGGGCCCGATGCCGCTGAGACAGTGAACCAGGGGAAGATTCCGGGTGGACGGCTTGAGGAGGCGGCCAGCCGTGCGTCCGACCGGTTGTACACGGCATCGCCGACGCCAACGAACCGGCGGCTGGCGGACGCAGTGCGATCGCCGGACCGCGGGGAGAGGAGCGACGGGGCAACGGTGAATGTATGGTCAAACGCCATCGGCCGGCGTCCGGAAGGGGATGGTTGAATGAGAGCGGCGAAAGGCACTTCGTACAGAGGCCCGTCCAGCGAGAGGAGCCAGTTTGGTTTGGATGCCTCGGCGGGGGTGAGACCAGAAAACAGGGTACGGTAGAGGGCCGAGGCGGGTTCCATCCACCGGCCGCCCTGAGCGATGGCGCGCCGAAGGGCGCCCGATTCACGGGCGATGACGCCGGAAGGCGGGAGGGAGAGAGTCCGGACGCCTGCCGAGGTAGCGATCCACAGCCAACTTCGTTCGGGGCCGAGTTTGAAACTGATCCAGGCTTCGCCGCGCGGGACCGGGGGCAGGTGGCGAAAGGCGCCATCGCGGTCATCGACAAGGCGACGTCCAACGCCCAGGCGGGACTCGATCGCGGCAACCTGGGCGCGGCAACGACGCGCGAGAAGGTAGGCGTCCGGAGCCTGAGTCAGGAGAAGAGCGCTTTCGGCCTGGCGGAGTCGCGAGAGCGCGCGAGCGTAGTCGGCTCCAAGGAAATTCTGCCTCCAGGCCGAGTAGATCAACTCGGAACGGAAGGCCTCGGCGCGCGCGGTTTCAAGGACCAGGAAGCTTTCACGGGCGGAGGGGGCGTTCAGCGCCGGCCCGGCCGACGCGGCAAGAAAG